>Ga0302213_1000302_pt1 | contig 30044 bp, 39 predicted proteins | sample II_Fen_N1_2_FD_194583 | JGI IMG/M metagenome (GOLD analysis project Ga0302213, IMG submission 194583) | Peat permafrost microbial communities from Stordalen Mire near Abisko, Sweden - II_Fen_N1_1 | ecosystem: Environmental > Terrestrial > Soil > Wetlands > Permafrost | place: Sweden: Abisko...
GTGATGTAGTCACCAACATTTAAAACTTCTTGTGTTTCTTTTTTGCCATAGCGGATAATGTCCATGTACGATTTGTGCTCTTTCATTCTTTACTTTTCTCCTTTTAGTTTTATAATATATTTCACAGCAGATATAAAAATCACTCACTATGATATGTTGATTGTAGCACAGTGAGTGAGAGGGTGTCAACTATTTTATTTCAATTCTTCCATAATCGCATCAATCTCAAGCTCAACTTTCTTATCTGCACTCAACAGTTGATGAAGTTTAGATTCCAATGCTTTAAGTTTATTCTCTTCCTCTTTCTGGATGATGACATTTAGCTTGGCTTTGATATCTGTAATCCAATCCATCACATTGTATCCTGAAATATTAAATTCTTTCAGCAATCCCAATTCACAAGCTGACACTGCGTATGAATTTAGTTTGACGACAATACCAATCAATTGTTCACGATTCAATACATTCAAATTGTGTCGAATTCCATCAAGTTCAATTGAACAATTTGTAATCGGTGAAAACTTAACTGCTTTGGCTGCCAACTTCTTCTTCTCAGCCACCTGTTTCTTTAGTTCCATTACTCGCGTGTCGTTTGTGCTCATTTTTTAACCTCCTCATAAAATTTGCCATTGGCAAGATATCTACGAACCTTGAATGGTTTGTATTTGTTGTAAGCTTCTTCGTAAGTAAACTCTTCATATTGTGTATTACCATAGTAACCAGTCCGTGGAATTTGTCTTTTTATACAATCTGTTTCTGGATACAATTGTATGGAGTTGTAATCTGAACTATTATACCTACTTGAGCCTTCTGGATGACTTGTGAGAAAATATCTATTCCATCTACATGCTTTGCAAATCAAGATAAACTCATCGAATGTCATAGGAATGAATTCATCTTTTGAAACATCGTAAGGAGAATAAGATGTTTTACCTTCCAATTGCTCCATTAACTCAGCATAATTCTCAATACAGTTTTCATCAATTACACTTATGATTCTACCACTAATGGATTTCATTTGAGTAAAATCCATATATTTAGTTTTATCATATCTAACATTTTCTTGTGCAAAGAAATAATGTTTCCCTTTATTCGTTTTATAGTAGTGGTAGTGGTAATCGAATCTGCCCATATAAATCAATTCTTCATTTTGCTTAGTTTTATATTTTGCTCCAAGAATTAATTCTTTGGATTTAATATAATTTTTCTCATGGACTATATCATTGAATTCTTTCATTTCAATGTAATCAGGTGATTCACATGGGATTAGAATCAAATCTTTACCATCCCATCCGTATATGAATTCACCCTCTAACCCTTTGCCTTTTGTTGAAGTAGCGTTCTCGAGGATGTAAAGTAGATTAGGAATGGTTATCTCGAATTCAAAACCTCGACTGTCGAAAACTCTGCAATAGGTCTGACGATGATTCCAACCTGTGGAATATCCACCTGCCTTTTTATTCAATACAAAATTACTTGTTGGAACGTTATCAAACTCTTCATTTGGAATTTTAGAATCTCTCCAAGATTGCCATGATGTTTCTTTTCGTAGTTTATTGTTGGCATCCCAATAAATAATGTAAGCAAGTTTTTGAGTGTAAGTGTCACTACGATTTTGAAATCCTACGTTAATTCTGGTTGGTATAAAAATATTACTTTTCATTATTACTCCTTTCGTAATTTAGATTGTGTTGTCAATAGGTGTGAGGGAATTATTTTATGATATATTTTATGATATATTTGAGGTGGTTTGTGGAAGTTTGGTGTGGGTTAGGACTTGTCCTTGGAGATTGGATTCGATGAAAGTTATCAATCCATCATCAAGAGATGTGTAGGTTAATTTAAACACTTTATTGTAAGGGTCATAATATTTAAGTCCGTTCTTACAAATATCATCAACGTTCTCACATAACGCTTTAATTCTAATTTTTACAGATTCATCATGAGATGTTTGTACTGGTAAATTTGTGTGTTTGCCTTTGATAATAATGAAAGGTACGAATGAAATTTTATCTTTTCTTGGATAAATACGAACACCTTCAACCTTATCTCTTACTCTACCAATTTCAGAATTATACATGTCTATAAGTTCTAAATGTTTGTCATATTTAGTGGTATTGTAAACAGAGTGATTTATCATATCTGAATACAACCACTTTACAAACATATAACAATCGTTATTTCCCGATATTTTTAACGCACTACAATTTTAATTTTTCTTATAGCTAATAGAAGAGCCTACATTTAATTCTGATTTCAAGAAATTTTTGATTTGGAACAAAGTGTCTCTACAAGGATGAGTATATGCTATTCCGGTTCTAAATCGTAAACCACCTTTACCATCATCTCCATAGAAACATGTAATACTACCGTCTGTATCTAAGAATCCAAGTAAAAATGCTTTCATATATTCTTCTGGAATGTTTTTATACACTCTATTTGGTTTAAATTCCAATAATCCATATTTCTCAAAGGTTGGAGTGAAATAGCTTGATAAATTTATTCTATGAGACTCAATAACAGATACAATTTCAGGACGAGTATTGTTCACTGGTATACGACTTGCTATCGAATGATTTGGTTGTAGCATATTGTTAAAAAATTCTATGATATACTTTTCTGTACTCCCAACTGTCATTCTTCTTTTACTTTCTTCACACGAACCATCGCCAAGAAGATATCCAATTAGATATGCCTCATCGTGATTTGATATTTCGGTAAAATCTTTAACCGTATATGTTTTATTATTTTCCATTTTAACATTTATAAATGTCATACAATCTCCTTTTATAATACCCTAAAAGATAACCATTTGGCTACCCTTTAGGATTAGTTTATTTACTTAACTGGACAACTTCCGCCGACACAATCTGATTCAATAATTTCAAACTCTTCACCTTTTTCATACTTTTGCAAAACTTCTTGTTTAAATTTAGGAGTGATTTTCAACATTGCATCATATTCCTCTTGTGTGAGAGATTCATATGGAAGCAACTCATACATCGAATCTGTTAGAGGCAAGAAACTCAGTCCAATAATGGAGTCCCAGTTTTCCCAAACCCATTCCTCCACCGCTTCCCACTCGTCATCACGAACTGTCACCGTACAGCTCACATTATGATTCGAGTATTCATCCATAAACATCTTATAATTTTCAAGTTGTTCGATTGCCGTAACCTCATACTTTGTCTTGCCTTTAGGACTTCTCATAGGAAATTCAAATACAATGGTTGTGGCATTTTCTTTTGTTTGACCAACCTCTGGATTCCATCTGAATCCCATCTCCTTCATAGCTTCAGCAAGAGGGTCGTTTACAGAAATTCGGATGCGCCTAGTGTATAATTCACTATGTTGGTAGTGTATACCTGACGACACTCCTGCGAGTAGACTAATTGTGCCAGATGGTTTATTGGTGCAATGCAATACCGGAGGGTTTAACCCAAGTTCTTTTGCGTATCTTTCAGATTCATCAATTGTAATTTTTCTAAGTTTATTAAGAATTGCACGTTGATTGCCATCGGTGAGTTTTAATTCGTTTACAAAATCCTGCCATCCTGTAATAGAACAGCCAATCAATCTATCACGTTTATTAATCAAGTCCCAACTATGCAATTCAAAATCTACCATAGTCATACGATAACCCATACGAGCAGAAAGTCTTTGAGCTTCATATAGTCCATCTTCATCTAAAATTCCATCTTTAACAAACATAATAGGAACAATCTCAGTTAAATTACACATGCCACGACTATCCAACAAAATTTCAGTGCAAGCATTTACGCCTTTGAAGTTAGGTCTTCTTTTAATAGCGTGTTCTGCGTTGACCCAAGCTGGTTCTCCTGAGTATCGCATAGTCTTCATTTGCCAATTCAATTTCTCTCTTGTGGGTTTTGCATAATACATAATGGAATTATTACTCATTTGGCGATGAATAATTTCTTCATTGATAATCCATTTTCCATTTTCCAACTTGTATAAGTTGGTTTTTGCATTAGTCACATCTTCATCATCTTCGTCAAACAATATGACCTCTGCCGTTCTGCGTACACCTCCGCTTACAACATTCTCGCCTAATATATTTGCAATATCCATAGCATCAATTGGTTGTAGTTTTGTTTTATTTCCAAACTTACCTTTTGATTGTTTGAATACCATTGAAATCTTATTTAGCATCTTTCTCATACTTTCGTGACCAGATGAGTATCCGCCGAAAGTTTTTAAAATTTGCCCCTTCTCACGAATATTATCATAGTCAATAAGGATTGTGTCAATGTTGCTATATATATTCCGTGAATGGATTTCAATAAAGAATCTTAAAGCTTCCACCCAGCCTTCTTTGCTGTCTGAGATTGTAATTGTTGCGATGTTATTTTGGAATGTAAGTTCAGTATTTTCTTTGCGTTTACCTTTTGGAATAGGTGTGTAGTAAGCATCAATAATTTCGATATCATTTCTAACAGGTGGTAGTTTTTCTACGTCTGTTTTCCCAATTCTAAATCCTTTACCTGCACCAATCAACAAAAGATAGAATGCTTCATGGTATGCTTCAAGCTCATCCAATACAATGAATGCACAATTAAAGTTTGACATAGGATATTTTCTACTTACTTCTGTATTCGCAACCCACAGACTTCTTCCTGATGGAAATTGTCTGAGGTTGTAAATATTATCAAACAATTTTTCGGCTTCAACAATAGATGTATTTGGAGCTAAACCACAATTGTACTCTACAACCCTAGCTACAGTCTCCCACCACATTTCTCTGCGTTTGAGTTCTGGTAAAAAACGACTATATGTTCTCACATAAGTAAATTCACTCATTGCTGTGGGGAATGGATTAGGTTTGTGTTTATACTTTGAAATGAAATCCTTAGATAGAAATTTATATGGAGATTTCAAACTGCGTTCATCATTTTTCTTGTCACGATATTTAATATAAGCACGAGCAACCTTAAAATGCCCCATATTAGCTAAAGCTTCTTCAATGCAATCTTGTAGAACTTCTATCCCAATTGGAACACTTTCACTTTCCTCATCAAACAACATCAAAACTTCATCTTCCACATCTTCCGCAATTTCTCTTGCTTGTTCTTCTGTAAACTCAAATTCCATCAAAGCTTTCATCACAGCGTAAACGATTTTATCTCCTGAATATTCAACTACTTCACCCGAACGTTTAATTACCTGCATAACACCCTAACCCTTTCTCAATTAAATCCCAACGTCCTACTCCATTGTTTCCTTGCTTAGCTCATCAATATTATTTTTCAAATAGTCTGTAACCTTTTGATATCCTTTGGTGTTATTACTTTCATCAAATCCACGAAATTTAACACGAGCAGGATAAGCATTTTTAACTTTACCATCTTCCACATCTAAACAGATAGCCCATCCGAACACATGGAGTGTTTGGTTGATTAACCAAAGTAAGCCACAGTTTCTAAATTCGTCCCAAGTCTTTTCAGTGACCATTATTTCCCCTCCATCATCTCAACCAACAACCTAACAGCCTTCTCACAATTAATCCCATTTTTACCCACAAAACAACCATCCAGAATAATAGCCTCAATTTGCTCTCTAAGCAACTTTTTCTCAATCACTTGTCTAATCTTAAACGCTTGCTCATGAGCGCTAAACGGGGTTGTTTCAGCGTAGCCACGGCTGAGTTTAGGTGGAACCATATATTCTGTACTCATCCAATCTCTCCTTTACATTTATCACAAACATATTCCCTGACTTCCCTTTTGCCACCACATCTCTCGCAAGTATAACTTGCTTTAATTTCGGCAGCTCGTATACAGTTATCAACGACACGATTAATTATATCATTTTCTGAAAGTGTGTGATAAAATCTCAAATTATTAAATTTACTTTTTACTTGGATACAAATAATTTGACAATAGGTAGGAAGTGATTTGTTAATTACCTCAATTTCCTCACATAAATACCAAATCAAGTCATACCAACCTTGAGGACATTCATATAAATTTTTGTTAAGGATATTTGGAAATCTAATGTTTAATTCGTCGTATGTTTTCATTGTTGTGTCTCCTTGGATGGGATAGTTTTATAATATCATGTTGAGTGGTTGGTTGTCAATGGAGACTGGTTATTTAATCATTTCAAGAAATTCATTTTCCGTGATGATTTTAACTCCAAGTTGATTTGCCTTGACACTTTTAGAACTTTGCGATGGATTATTACAAATCAAATAATCAGTTGTCTTGCTAACTCCACTTCCAATCTTTCCACCCAATGAAACAATTTTACTTTCTAACTCTTTGCGATTCTTAAAATGTTCAACATCACCTGTAATTACAAAAGTTTTATCATTGAGGATGTCAGATTCGGTTTGTTGTTTGGGTTGAGTCATTACAAGGTCAACACAAAGCAATGCGATAGTTTTCTCCATTGATTCATTCCAATGGACATATTCATTCAGTGAATTACCTGCCGAATCTCCAATCAAATGATAATAGGTGTATTTATCGCTACTTAGAAGATTGTCTATATTTTCAAAATACTCTGCCAATTTCCTACTTGCAGTCTTTCCAATCTGAGGAATGGACAAACCATATAACACTCTATCTAATGGTTGGGTCTTGGACTTTTCAATTTCAGCAATCAAACTGTCAACTTTCTTTTTACCAAATCCATCAAGTTTATAAAGTGTTTCTCGATTATTTGGAATATTATAAATATCAGATACACTTGATAATACACTCAATCCATTCTTCAATTTAATCTCCATAATCTTCTTGATACTTTCTTCACTAAATCCTTGAATATCCATTGCATTACGACTACAGAAGTGAACCAACCTACCAAGGACTTGTTTCTCACATTGATAATTTGTGCAGAATTGATGTACTCCTTGATGAACTAATGTTGAGCCACAGAATGGACAATTCAATACTTTTTCAAATGTGCCTGAACAGGTTTCGTTGTCTGTTAGCTGTGGTATAATTTGGTTCTTCTTAGTGACCAAAATTGTATCACCAACTCCCAATTCCAACCCTTTGATATAATCATAGTTATGGACGCTTGCTTTCTCAACCATTGTATTATCAATTTCAACTGGTTCAAATAAAGCAGTATAAGATAGCTGTCCAGATTTTCCTACGTCTACAAGGATATCAAGTAGAGTCGTTGTGACTGATTCATCAAAAAACTTATACGCGATTGCATTATTAAAGTGATGTGAAGTTTTTCCTAATGACAATCCATAGCCAATATCATTATGAGCAAGAACCAATCCATCTGTATCATATGATAAGCCACCCCTATTATTCGTCATACGTTCAACTTCTTGTGCAAGATTATCTTTTGTAACCAATACATGTTCAACAACATTAAATCCTTCTTTTGCTAACTCATTCAATTCTTCCATCTTGGTATCAAACTCACATTCAAGAGTTCCAAATGCAATAAATCTAATTTCTCTATCTGCTACAATTTTAGAATCTAACATACTTGAAGTAGCATTAGCAAGATTTCTTGCGTTTGCATATTTATCATCATCTTGAAGGCGAGAGTTTATTTCTCCCAATTTCTCACGGTACATCATTCCTTCGCCAACAACTTGAATGTGGCTGAATGATTTTACTTCTTTGGGAATCCCAATAATACTAATTGCATTGTGCGTAATATCCTGCCCTTCATTGGTTGCAGAACTCCCTCTGGTTGCAAGATATTTTAATCTCACATCGTAATTAGCAATCTGTGTGCCACCGTCTAATTTACGCATTAGAACACCTTCTCGATTGCCCAACCATTTAATTAAATCATCAATTGATTTAGTTTTTCCAAGTGATAGTAATGGAGTTGAATGTTTAATCTTAGGAAGATTGCTCGCTACAGTATATCCTGCGTGTTGCGTTGGAGAGTTTGAATAGATAATACCAGTTTCTTGTTCGAGTTTAACAAGTCGGTCAAAATCTGAGTCCCACTCACTGTCACTCATGAGTGAATGACCAGTATTGTAATAACTTCGTGATGCATCGTTTAAAGATTCGATTAAATTTTTAATGACGGTTTCTTTCGTATGCATTTCAATTCCTCCTTATAATAAAATAATATGAGCCTACTCGAAGTTTTATTCCCTCGTAAGCCCATATTATCATAGTTGCATATGTGGTGTCAAGTGATTTGGTGGATTAATTTCGCAATATCATAAGAATAATTTACCTTCTTCAATTTCTGCTCAATCAACACGCCACCATGTTCAATAATATCATTTTCATTTATGGATTTCTTAGTCGTTGATTTATAAAACTTGTAAAAATCCACAATGTTCAACCAATACGTTTTTTCAATCTCCGCAAAGTTAAACATGAATCCAGCTTTAACACCAGTGGTTTGTGATGCTTTGAGTAGACCATTGATTTGTGAGATTTTAATATTCTTACCAGATTGACCTTTTTCAGTTTGAAAGCTGAAGGCTGTGGATTTGGATGATTTGAGTTCGAGGGGATAAAAGATTCCATTTGTGAAGAAGAAACAATCATAATCGTTTGTAATTGAAAAACGAAGTCCGTTTCCTTCTGTATCTCCGAAGCTTGAAGCAGGGTCGCGCAATCTGTAGTAGTAGCAGTCTGGTACGGATTCTATTGATTTTTTAATTGCGAGTTCAAAAATTTTGCCCGAATTCATTGCCATTTATTTAACCTCTCCATTCTTTAATAGCTCTCTCAAGAAATAATAAAAGTATGCATAGATATAGACTGGGAAAGCTTCGTCACTTACAAATTTAAAAGCCACATCATATCTATGTTCAAAACTCATAATGCTGGCTATAAAAGATTTTCTATCGTATTGAGCCTTATATTTACCCTGAAAAAGATTATCCCATGTATCTGCAATAGCTATAGTCATCTTCCCATTAAACATAGCCAACTCTTCTTCAAAACGGGCACGATTTTTTGTCATATTTTGAGAAATTTCATCAAGACTATTTTTACGTTCCACGACAATATCTTTATCAAAATACAAATCACTCATAATTCCATATTCAGGCATTGCCTCAAGGTAGAAACTATAATCACCTTGAGACAATGTAATATCTTTATATTTGCAACGACTTTTATGGTCACACCATTCTTTAACATGAGTAGATTTCTCACGTTTATCAATCAATATTATAATACTACCGCATATTTTCTTGATTTCGTCATCTGTAAACTTTCTGTATTTAATCATTAATCCTCCATTATTTGCGAATAACTTCCCATTTTTTCAGAATCAATTCTACTTCATCAATATTAACCCATTGACCATCAATTTTGCGCTTACGTTTTTCTTCAGCAATTTCATTTGTAACAATGATATCGCCAACTACAAATTCATTATTATCAAAAGCTTTACCTCTGACTTTAATTTTTTCTGTACCACCTTTAGCGAGTCGGTGTAATGTGATGAATTTGTTGCTAAAGGATTGTTCAATGATAGTCACAATTGCATATGAGTCTGGAAGCTCTGATACGAGAGTTTGTGCATAACCGAGATATTCAAGTTCGTGTTGGACTTTTTGTTGTACGCCAATATCTTTGTCGGGAATAGTTTCTGAAATAGATTTGATGATGCTCGTTGTGTCAACTAATTTGTATTGCTTCTCAGTTTGTGTTGAAAATTGCTCTATTATTGATTTGTATTCAGGATTAATTTTTTCTTTTGACATTTGTTTCTTGCCATAAAACGTATTAAACACTTCTACGGTTTTTAACAACTTTTTTGCTTTACCAAATTCATCGAAGAATCCAAGCAATATTAAAATTTCAAGTTGTCTTGAATTTACAGAGCAACCTTTGATATCTACCAATAGCTCTGCAAAAGATTCATATTGATTATCTTTTAGTGAATACAACTCTTGTGCAATCAATTCGTTTAGATGTTTAATGCTACTCATACCTTTGTAAATTGTGTTTGTTTCTTTGTTGATAGAGTAATCAGCTTCGGAGTGCCTAAATTTTATGGACTCAACCTTAATATCAGTAAACCCATTTATAAACTCAAAAACCCTCGTTGTTTTATCTTGATTGCTTTTGCATACATTTAGTGCAGTAGCAACAAATTCAAGTGTATAATAATGTCTCAAATAAGCACACATCAAGCCTATGGCGGAATATGGTACAGAATGGTTTGATGAAAACAAATATGAGCTGGCATCTTCAATTACTTGAATAAATGATTTTACAATTTCTTCCGCTTCTGATTTAGACGTATTGTATTGTTCTTGCATTGTTTTTACAAATCCATCAATAATCCGTGGCATAAACTCTTCTGTTCCGGTCTTTTTTGCAAAACCTCTTCTAACAATATCCGCCTCGCCCATTGTAAAACCACAGAATTTATTTAGGAATTCAATGATTTGTTCCTGAAAAACTAATCTACCTAATGTTGGAGATAAAAATTTATCTAATGCTTCATGACCATTTTCGTAAAACTCACCTTTTGCCAAAGAATATCTGTAACTTTCTCCAGCCGGACGTATCGCTCCGTTGCCGATAGATAATAAATCTACCAATTTCACATTTGGATTAAGTTGTTTGATTTTTTCAATGGTTCCTTTTGAAAACAATTGCTTATAATACGCATACGCAGAATCAGATTCCCACTGGAATATTTGAATACTACTTTTCATTATTTCATCATATAAGCTTTGGTCTTCCATATCAAAATTATCCATTGTTAATCTTGGGATTCCTGCGAGGGCACAAGTTTTATTAATTACCTCAATATTGTCCAATCCAAGGATATCAAGTTTTACAAAATTTAATCCGTCCACTTCTTTCATGTTGACTTGTGCTACTGGATAATCACACGTAGAAAGAGTAAATGTTCCAAGTATATCATCTAATGGCATTGGGGAAACGATTGTTGCTGATGGGTGGGTTCCAATTGACACAACAACCCCGATAAGCAAATCAACGTATTCAAAGATTTCGGGATACTCATTTCTCCATTTATCTTCCTGCGTTTCTATTGTAGAACACATTTCACCTACAGTTCCTAAATCAATATTAAATGTTCTGCACACATCTCTTATTGCCCCTTTGATTGCTATGGTATTAAACGTTACAATCTCCGCACAGTATAATCCATGTTTATTATAAACATATTGCTTAACCCAATCCCGTTGTGATGGAGGCCAATCCGTATCCACATCAGCCAAGCTAATTTTATTAGGTGAAAAGAGCCTTTCAAAGTTCATATTAAACTTTAAACTGTCAACGTCCGTAATGTTTAATAGATATGCGTTAAGTGACCCCGAAATACTTCCACGAGAGGGGCCGGGGAATATCCCCTCTTTTCTACCCGCAGATTTAATATCCTCTTCAAGCAACATATAATCTATTACACCAAGTTTTTTCATAACGCCAAATTCATAGTTTAGACGATTTTTATAATCTTCTGTGTTTGGATATTTATCAATTCCTCTTTCATAAAATCCCTCTAATACTTTAGCTTTAAATACTTTATTTGGATTTTTATATAACTTAGGATATTTATACGACCTATCCAATGAAAATGATTCAATTGATTCTGCGATAACATTTGTGTTCTGGATTGCCTCAATTACAACATCCATTGGCAAGGAGTTTTGATTTGTAAATGCTTTAACTAATTCATCGTAGGTCTTAAATGATAAATCCCACCCTGCTTCATTTTCAAATAGAATTGATTTTGATTTCTGCAAAACATCTCTTCCTTTTAGATGCTTTGCGTTTAATGCGTGAGTATCTGTACAGGCCACCAATGGAATTCCAGTTTGCCTATGGACTTCATAAAGTTTCTGGTTATAAAGAATTTGTGAATCAACTTTGTGGTGCTGTATCTCTAAATAACAGCGATGTTTATTTTTTTTCATAAATTCAATAAAGTCTCTTTCTAATTCAGCGTCTTCTGAGTTTAAGATTCCGCCCAAACATGCCGTTGAAATTATGACGTTATCACTAAATGATTTTAACTCCTCATACGTGATACGAGGTGCAAAGTAAAAATGACCATCTTTTCTATTACATGCTAAATCTGCTGAAAAAGCTGTGTTTAATTCTTTTACAGCGTCCCAGTTCTTAGCAATGAGCAGAACGTGATAGTTATCTCTCTTTTTTTCTTCTGTGGATAAAGTCACGTAGCCTTCAATTGCGTGGATGTACTTTATGCCAACTTCATCACAATATTGTTTTTTATTTACCCACGAAAGAAAGTTACCGTGTTCGCTAAAGGCAATTGATGTCATGCCCGATTCTTTCGCCAATTTGATGTAATCCTTGTAATGTGTAACTGAATCAATTGTTGTAAATGCATTGCTCAACATGGAGTGAAGATGCAATACTGTGTAGTTTTTCATGCGTTCATCTCCAATCCATATTTTTCAAACAAGTGTTTTTGCGGCGACATATCTCCGTACAATTCTAACTCAGTTTTTAATCTCGCTACAACTGCATCATCAAAATCTTTAAATGTGCCTAAGTTTAATCTCTTTTTATCATGCACAATATAAGCCTTATATCTACTTTCTAATTTGACCCAAGACACACCAACTACGCCAGATGTATTACTTTTCTTTTTGTTTAAATTTTTCATATTTTCAGAGTGTGAAACTATTCGTAGATTTATTTTTCTATTATCCCACGGTTGACGATTGATGTGGTCAACATCGTCTAATTTATCTCCAAACCTTCCAAGAATTAAACTGTGTAATAAAATGTATTTATTTTTGCCATCAACTACATCGTATCTCGTTCTTAAATATCCGTCTTTATGTTTGTGCCATGTGTATGGTTTGATTATATCATAATCTTCTTCATCTATAAAATATTCGTAACCACACATTGTTTTCATTGTTATATATCCATCTGTATACAGTGGCTCACAAAATGACCTTTTGGTGTGCATACATTTAAAACAAACATTGGATACATTATAAACCAAAGAATGTTCTCCTACTATATTTTCGTATCCACAATCGCAAACGGTTTTCCATACACTGGTTTCTGAATTCGATTTTTTATACATCCCAATAAATTCAATTACCGTCTTTGAGCCTATCTTGCATCCAATAAAATTCTTAAATCCATCAGACAGAATGTTTGATGTCTTATTGCTTTCGTCATATACCTTTTTCATTTTTCCTCCATTATTCCACCATCTCACTCAAATACTTTTTATAATATGGACACTTATGACTATGATTGCACAATTGACCGCAATAAAAAGATGTTGATTTATCAATAACAACCGGACTCCAATCTGATTCATCGGTATTCTTTGCATTAATTGCATTAACTGTATCTACAATATATTGTTTAGTTTCTGCAATTGCTTCATCTGTCAACTCATATTCAATAATACAATCATGCATTGTAAAAGCGTCTTGAACGACCTGTGGTAGTCCTGAGATGCTATTTTCTGCAATTGCCTTATCAATCATCATATCAATCTCAAAGTCGTCATATGAGTCAGGAAATTGATTTTTAATAGGCTTCTCCATTTTAGCAACCCATTTACCTCTGTTGCATAATGTGCGTTTTACTTTTTTATTCTTCTGTACAAAATCCACATACATATATTTCAACATCATCCATGCTACCTTGCGAGGGATATAACCTTCAGATTGTTTTGCTAATGCATATACTACAAGTTGTCTTCCTGCATGATGAAGCTTTTCGCCTTTAAATTCGCTACTCGTTTTCCAGTCAAATACATCTGCGTATTCACCGTCATAGAAAGTTGCGTCACTGAATCCATATATCCACAATCCCGGCTCAACTTCAAATAGAATTTCTTCCTCTGTTTTTAACTCCATATCCATTTTTTTATATGTCTCAGCAAAATGTTTAATATCGGCAATCCATGAATCTGCAATCTTCTGGTTAGGAAAATCAAAGCCCAAAATATCTGCTTCCATCAACCCATCTTCTATGACCGACTTCAAACATGATTCATCTTTTTCTCCATTATAAATTGACTCAAGGGCATCATGTAATTTATTCCCCATCATAGAATAAATGTTTGGTCGCCCTCTATCTTTTGGTTCTTGCACATAAGTTTTATAATATGAATACTGGCAAGTATCAAATGCATTGAGCCTACTGATTGAGTATAATGGGATTTTCTTATCCCGTAATTCTTTAACCTTTTCTTTAATTTTCATACCTTCTCCTTATAACCAAACTATGTGGTTGTTGTATAATTCTTTAAACGCCATTTTGCCTAAATCTGTTGGAGCCATTTTGCTTCCACTTTTTAGAATTTCATTATATCTATCAAATATATATCCTACTTGATATTGTTGAAATACATTTTGAGCTTGTAATTTTTCTGCCTCTGAACGAATTTTATCTTCAGTTAAACCTTCGTCAAACATGAGAATATATTTTTCAGCGTTTAATGATTTTAAATATCTTTGATGATATGAACTAATATTGCTACCACCAACAGATGCTCCAGTTTTATAACCCATACTATCAAGTTGTTGTGGAAGTTTTTCACTCTCGCCTATCATACAAATTTTCTTATTTTGTATATCAGAATAATTTAAACTATATCCATATATTGCTTTGCTTTTTGCAAATGGAATTATGGGCAACCATTTACTGATATCTGCATCAGGAAACTGTGTATTTATTCTGCCCATGACTCCGACAATTTCTTCATTATGATTATACCAAGGCACACTCACTCTCATTGTGGTGGAATCATATCCTACATTGTATTTAATTTGTGTATCAATTGATATACCATCTCTCAAGAATAACATATTCGGAGACATTTTAAAATCATTCATAATTTCATCTGGATAAGTTTGTAAATCAATATCTTTAATTGAATTCTTAGATTGTATCTTTTTATAATATGCCCCGAATGGAAGATATCTTTCTATGGGAACAAGAGCATCATCAGACAATCCTAACGTTGAGTACATATATTTTAATACATTTCTGAATGATGTGTTTAATTTATTTTGAATCAGTGAAATTATATCGCCAGATAATCCGGTAGAAAAACATGTGAATGGAATATTTTCTGAGCCATATTTTATAACTACACTTGTTGGATTTCTGTCATAGTCTCGACTGCATCTAATTTCTTGTCGTGATGAATTCCTTTTTATATTACAGAAATCAACAGAATGTAGTAATTGCTCTATTTTATCCGGTTCATCTTTTAAATATTCCTTTAGAGCAATTACATCCATTAGTCACCTCTATTTGCTAAAAGCCCTATCATGATAAGGATTGCAAAATCCAATTTCAGTCCATTTATTCCACTGACCATCAAACTTGAATACCAAGGCTTGATTCGCCTCATCATTGCGAGTCTTTGTGTGAAAGAAAAGTTTATACTTCTTATTGCGGTCAAGTTCCACTATTTCACGAACATTTGTATATTTGCCATGTTCATCTCTTTTTAGATTATGTGGTTTGATATCATATTTATCACCATCAAATTCATCTTCCCATACATCCCTGAACATGATAATTTCAGAAAATACTTCTGCAATTTGTTTACCATTAGCAAGACATTGTAAATCAAGAAATCTCTTATTCATCATATGCAATGCTAATTGTAGTGTGACAATGCAAGCAACATTTTCCTTTGATACGGCTTGAAATAACTTCTTTGAATCAGATAGCAAACTTTCCCATGCCGATTTATTATTATCTTCTGCGAGTTTCATTGTATCATAGATTACCAAGTCAAGTCCAAGTTTACTTTGTTTTTTTATAACCTTTGTGGTCTTTTCAATATTATAATCAAATGTCTTGACAAACTTCAACTTCGGCTTATACTCTCTATTGATAATTTCTTGTGCTTCTTTGATTTTAACTATATCCTCATCCGTGAATGTGCCAGTTTTTAGTTTCTTGCGTGTGAGATTATAATAATCCAACCGTCTTACTAATACATGAATGAGCAGAAGCAGTTTATAAACCTTATTCTGTTGCTCGTTGGATATAATCATGACATTGCCACCAGATTCTACTATGGGAATAGCATACACATCCATTATAACAGACGATTTACCTCCATTGGTATAAGAACATACAGCAGTAATATCTGCACGAGGAACGCCCAATGTGAGCCTATTCAAACGTGGAGCATATTTACCATATCCAATACCCATCTCTTCACCACGTTTACATGATTCCAGAAATTCATCATCAATTCCTAAATCTTCAATTTCAACGTCCATTGTTTTAGCAATGATAGAGTCATTCAGAATGTATTCATAATAATCAAATACTTCCTGTGTGGTCATTTTGTTGAATTTATCCATATTACTGATAACATTAAATCCCTTATCATGCAATGTTAGTAGAAAATTGTTCTTAGATAAATTATCATAATATGCATCTGCATTAGTGGCATCAACAATTGAAATCATTTCATTAATTGAATTCCAACCACCTCTGCGTTCATAACCATTTTTTAATACCGGATTAGAAACCGTAAAAGCCGCAATACTTGCATCATCAAATGAGCGATACCCATTCTTAAATAATTCCATCCCCAATGAATAGTAAAATATTCCATCTTCTGTGAGGAATGTTTTATTTGCCACTACATCTGTATAATCTCCATATTTTTCTGGGTCTGAGAATAGACATGCTATAAAATTACCTTCCATGATATTCCTATTTGATACAAGTTCACTTGGATATAAATCTAATGTTTTCATTAATCCTCCAGAAAAATTGATATATCTTTGCGTTGATTTGTTGCTGTAGATTTTATATTTGCATTGATTATGTCTAATTCCACATAATTCCCATCGGTTGATTTGGGTTCAATTATTTTCACAGTTGATATGTTATTTTTGATTATGGCTATTATATAGGAAGTTTTTTGAAATATATTATTAAACTCTTTTGTGTTAGCATAATCAAAACTTGCTTTATTTTGGCGTATACATTCATATATTAAATTTTCTGGATACTCTAAGGATTTTAGTTTTGAAATAAACATAGGTGGGACAATCCCATTATCAAATATCATCTCAGAAACTAAATTGATTAAGTGGCTTTTAGATTCCTTATCCTTTTTCCATTCATTATACACGGACTCATCTTTAAAATACTTACTTAGTTTTCCAACTTGCCCTTTAAAGAAGATATCATTTGTACCAGATTCACCCGTTATATAACACTTAACTTTTCGTGCCATTATTACACCCCTTTGTTAAAAAGAAAAGGGGCAATTAAGCCCCTATCACTATTCTTTTAGAACTGCTACGATTGCTGACAATCCCTCTGTGCTTAGTTCTGTTGCATTTTTGAAGTTTTTAATTCCGTGTTTAGCCATGATTGCTTTAATTCGTTCCTTTGCATCTTCTTCAGCGTTTGGAAACTTTTGTTGAATAAATGTAACCATTTCTTCATTTTTTCCATCTTCTGATTCTGCTACGGTTTCTGCAATAGAAGCTTCTTTCGCAAGTTCGGCTTTTTCTTTTGCATCTTGCGCTTTCTTTTTATCAAACTCTTTGTCAGAAAAATCTTTGCCCAGTGAATTTTTAATACCTTCTTCAACCGCTTTGAAATAATTCATTGCTCCGTATTCAACACGATTTGGGATATTATCAAAACGTGAACCTGCATCAATAAATCCATCTGAACGGAAATACATATAACGTTCTGTATCTTTAAGCATACTTTCTTCAATAACTTTTTCAGTTACGATATTACACACAACGTCTGCTTTATAAGCAAATACGTTATAGTAATCAGCAGAAAGGTTAGATGTGATAATGCTATACGGGTCGCCATCAGTCTTTTGTTTAATCTCACGGAACTTGTTATGACCAATCATAAAGAGTCCAGATTTTACACGTTTAAGTCGAGTAAGTTGTTCAGTAAGGAGCATAGATAGACGCTCTCGCCCTTTACCATATCCTCCAAAAGCCTCGTTAATTGACTTGCAATCCGTTTGTTTTTCAACTTTATGCATTCTGATAACTTCTTTGATTGCCATATTCACAAGTTCATCAATAGTATCAATGGCAATCATTTTAAATTCATTGTCATCAGGATTTTTAACAAGCTCATCAACAATCGCTACAAACTCTTTCCATGTCATAGGATTTTCATAAACCAAACCATCAATTGCATGGAATCCATCTTCATCTCCCAATGAAATCAGCAGAAGTTTGTCAATGTCTCCATAAACGTCTTTTGCAAGATTTGCCATTAGAGTTGATTTACCAATTTTCCGTTCTCCAATAATAAGATGACAATAATTCTCAAGATTCACCTTAACAGTATTCTTTTTTCCCAGTGCCATTGTTTACCTCCATAGGTTTAAGTGAGTGTCTATTAAAACAAATCCTCATCATCGTCATCCATTTCAAACAATTGAACTCCAGTTTCTTCTTTCACTTGTGTTACAGTTTTAGTTTCAGATGTTGTATAAATTTGTGCTCTGAATTCTTCTTCTGACAATCCGCTATCAACTGCTCCATCTGTGAATGCTCCCTCAATCAGTGGTTTAGAGAGTCGGAATTCAATTTTATTACCACCTACAGGTTTTGTTTTGGGTTTAAAATCTTCAATCTTAGAAATTCCCAATTCAACTTGTTCTCGTTGACTATCTGTAAGCATATCTTCAGTAAATTCCACTTCTTCTGCACCACGGAATGCATTGATTTCCCATGGAATATGGCAGAATGAATCTCCAGAAATCTTGAAGATGTTTTTAAGATAATTCAATCGTTTCACATGGTCGGGATTATTAACATCTACTTTGGATGCATTGATTACAAAATTCATTGGCATAAACTTACTGCCAGTATCTTTGTCAATGTATTGTGAAACATACCCTGCAACATCAATAAGCTTGTCTTCTTCAAATCTATCTTCTGTCATAGAATCTGCGTTGAAGAATACATCTACCGTACATTGGAATCGTGGTTTTTCGTCTTCATTCGCAAGTTTGATAAACTTAGGATTGAATTTCTGATAAGTTTTTCCTCCACCTGATTCAACTTTAAAATCACCGCCAATATAAATCTTCTTGCCTGCGTGCTTTGGAAATTCTTCTTTGAGATACTGAACCATATCATATTCATGTAGAAAAACTTTTTCTTCGCCAAGATTAACTTTTAGAAGCTTAAAATCTGCAACCATGTTAATGATTTTTTGGTCATTGCGGTCTTTCCAAGGAATCTCAAGTTTGGAACCTTTTTTGTCTCCTTCATTTTTACTGAATGAAGAAATCTTGCCTTTGCTATCCACTGTTGAACAACTGAAAATTTCTGCAAATTGACCATTAGATTTGTCAACATTCATGCCAAACTTCATTTTTGTAAGATTCCATTTTCCGTCTTTACTTTTTGATTCTTCAAAGAATTTCATTTTGCTTTCCGCTTTAGGAATAAAAATCTCTCCCACAAAATTAAACTTGTTGTTAAATGCCATAACTTTTAAATCTCCTCTTCATCTCTTCATATTTTATAATACATTACTGCCAACTAAACCCTTACCAAATCCCAACTTCCCAATCATACCACAATCCCAATCCTATTGTCAATCAATCCACAAAAGAATATTATTCCTATTCTTCATCCTCAATCTCAACCAATTCAGCAATTGAAACCAATTCAAATACTCTCGTTTCCAACTCACCACTCAATTGAATGCCCAGTTTCTTTTTAGCACTTGAAGCAAGAATCCCTTCTACTACGATTCCTTGGACTGTTGTTCCACGAATTTGACTACCCTCTTCAATAAACTTTCCATCGACCATAAATCCTTTTGCAAATGTTAGCATTTGTAAATCCTCCATTTTCTCATTTTATATTTTGTATTACATTGAAACCTTTTCAATATCTTTCGTAGCTTTCATAGCTTTCTCATTCAACTCATTAACAGCTTTAGCCAATTCACCAACCGTAATTCCATTCGCTTCAATCTGAAAATTATTAATCGTACTATTAAACCCTGTAGATTTTAATACTCGTGGTTCAACTGAGCAATCAATATTAACACACGGAACGAATGTTAGTGCTTCAGCAACTGCATAACTACCGTCTGGGTTGCGTTGTTGGGTCGTAACTTGAACAAGACAATCATTTCCTACGTTACACACTTTACTCGATTTCATCCAGCCTTGACTCTGTGAGGATGCTTTACATAGAAGTTTAAAAGTATCGCCATCACCATACACAACCAAATCTGAAATATTTGCTTTAGCACCTTTAACTTCGGTAATTCCCAAATCTTTATCTGTCATATTATTCTCCAATCTTTTCAATTGTACAAGTCATAGGTGAAAAATTCAAATAATCATTTACCAAGCCTTCTGTAAAAGTGTGTCCAAGCAATGTCCTATGAACAGCAAGTAATACTTCATCCAATCTATTATTTGGAATACTTGTAGTTGTTTCAGTTTGAAAATATGATTCTTCGTTTCCATCCATGAAATCTTCAAGTTTGATTGTAACTTTAATCATTTAGTTTAATCTCCTTATCTCACAAACTTCCTATAAGCCAACGTTCCCAATGTTCCAATCAAAGCAATAACTATCACAAATGAAAATATATTTGCCATTCCAGTTAGAAACGGATGTTCATTTACTGGTTGTTGAAATGGAGCAACTTGACCCGTTCCAGTATTCACAATTACAGGTTTCTGATTATAATTTCCAAACAGCATTTGATACATAAGCATATCCTGAAAGAATGAATTATGTTGAACATAATGAACTTCTTTGTGAATCACAGGTGATGTAGTTACAGGTTTTGCAATTGGTTTAGCTACTGTTTTAGTGTCCTGAATTGTAGTTTTAACCACAGGTTTAGCCGTTTGAGTTTTAGTCAGTGTAACTTTTGGTTTACTATATGATGCTGGTTTCGATGAAAATGACTTCGTTGATGTTGAATGATAAGACGAATGATGTGACGATGAACTTCTAGCCATTATTGTTCTCCTTTAATTTTTCGCTATAATAACTGCGCCAACCAACACGATTCCCAAAACAACCAATACTACCAACGTACTAATCCAAATAGGACTCAATACCCATAGCCATGACCATGCAATACAACCAAGTAGTTTAAGAGTTATAAATACAATAGTAAGCAATCCTACAAAACCAATTCCACCTGAACTTGTTGAACTTGATGTTTTAGACATTTTACTCTCCTTTTAATTTAAGTTTTATAATTACCCTACCAACCCATCTTATCATTTCGCCAATCCAGTGTCAACAAATTATCCCATATTCTTTTCAAAACATTTTACACAACACTTCTCTCCACAATTATATTCTCTCAAGTCATCAATATTAACTTGAATTTCACCACATACATCACAAACACCACGCAATATGTGTAATTCTTTTTGACTAAATGTATCAAGTGGATATTTAATACCCCAATCCCTTTCCATTTCCATAAACTCAACTTTATTCGCTTTCGTGTCAATCAAACACCCAACTCCATCAAATGTACAGAATGAGCGAGTTGATTTTTGAGAGTCATCCCACATGTGATTAATGTGCCATCCTGCTTGTTTCATGTCATTGTAGAATTGTTTAGCGTTCATACTGCCTCCCTAATCATATCCGCATAAATCTCAATAGTATTAATCAATTCCTCATCCCACTTAGTAGCAATTGCACCTTTCCAATCCTTATTATAAGGCATAAGTCCATTGTCCATGAATAGAATTCCGTATGGATTATCCTTTAGATTCCGAGAATGGTCATCAACTACCAATCCTGTTAGGAAATCTTTGCCCATAGCAACCACACTATCAGTTTTAACAATCAAATGATAATCATCAAAATATTTATTAAAACCATTTGATTCCAAGAATTTAATTTTATTAATGGCATTATTTGGATGACAGATGCTACAAATTTGAAGCGAATATTTATTTGTTGATTTTAAATAGTCCAATACTTCAAATACTCCGGGTTTAATACTTACATAATTCCAAAAGTCATTGGAATTAAATGCTTCTTCAATCCAAGTTTCATATACATTTAAAACATCCAATCCGTTCCATTGTCGAATCACATCTGGAAGTTCTACTTTAAAATCATGGGAATATTTGCGTCTGATTGCGAGGTTTGAATTAATGATACAATCATCCATGTCAAATGTAATTAAAATTTTACTCACGCTTACCTCCAAGTACCCTATCACAAAATTCAATAGCCACCTTCTTCAAATCAACCAAATCTCCATAATTAATCACGGTGTAAGAAAATTTGTAATCGTCTAAAGCAGTTTCGCTTTCATGTTGTTGCTGTTCAAAAGTCAAATTAGACTCATAATTCGGACGAACAAGACGAACATCAATTACTTTATTACTACCAAAATTAGATTTAGGAAGCTCGCATTCGTTTGGGAATCTTGTATCTGGGACGATGAAATAATCAAATTCATCAAATAGAATTAGAATATCCTTACACATTCGATTTACATGGAAATTAACATCTCTCATTTCATTGCGAATTACATCTGTTCCAATTCGTTGGAGAACTGAACGCCAATAATCTGTTTTTTCTCCGTTCCATCCAAGATACTCTTTACATAATGATTTGATATGTCGTGCAAATGCTGTGATTACTACACGTTGATTTTGAGATTCTAGATATTCTTTGATGTAGTCTGCAAATTGATTTTTCCCACATCCCGCTTTTCCACTAATTAGAATTAGTTTTTTCACTTCCTACCTCCTTCAACACATCGTCTTTATTCAGCCCATATTTATTCAGCAAATATTGTGCAATCAAAACCATATTCTTATCATCTTGTTTCTGTTTCTTTTTGATGCCACGTTTGATTTTATTTTGTTGCTCTTTAAATTCCCATTCTCGGACAGTTTTAAACTCTGCGAAATCGTTGTCTTTAGGAATTGAAGCGCATTGATTTCCTTTTGCGTCTGGAAGTTTTACATACAAAAGTCCTTTGTCATAATCTTCATATAGAACTTCATACATAATTCCAACTTTATAATCTCCGATTTCTTTATTAAAAATTGCTACTGCGACACACATTCCTTTACCTCCATCCCTTCATCAACACCCTCACAACCCTCATTTTGCGCCTCAGACAAACTTTTAACTTCTTCTTGAACTTCCATACCACAATAACTGTATCTACTAAAATTAATACAAAACCATCTGAAATCCATAGGTGTTCGTGTTAGGTTTTCATTTTTATAAATACAATCTTTTTTATCGCATTCATTAATACATCTCGCTAACAAATTTCTTCTCCTTCATCTAATATTTCTTTATCTATTATATTTTACTCCTCCAACAATGTATCTCGTTAGCTTCATTATCGACACTTACTTTATTCCATTCCAATTGAGCTGTTTTAACCAATTTAATCTTGTCTTTGTGATTGGCATATTTAATAACCTTCTCGGGAGATTTGCTATCAAACTTTGTCCCACTTTCAGATATCTGCTGATTAACCGCATCCTCAATATCACTCTTAATTCTTGCGGTATATGTGGCGTTATTGACGCAATTTTCTTGATTCTTACAATTACCTTGTACCTGCCCAATTTCATTCAACAGGGCTTTATTTTGCTTCAAATAATCATACAATGGTTTGATAGAACAGTTCTCATTTTTGAGTGTGCGTCTGGACTGTGACATTTCGCGGATTTCTACATAGAGCTTATAAGCTTTTTGTATATCCAACCTCGACGATTCGAGAAAATGGAGTAGGTCTTGCCGAAGCTTAGTTAATTGCTCAATCTGAGCTTCATTGGATTCATAACGTTTAATTACTTCGCGTAGTTGAGTCGATACTTCTTTACATACAAGTGAACCTTGAATCAATTTTATCCCTCCTATCTTAAACTAAATCCCAAAAATCTCTCAGCTTCTTCCTCAGAATAAAACTTACCACTTTAGCCTTAAAAATCAATTTCATATCCTCAATAGCTTCGGCACAATTTTCATGTGGTCTACCGAGTAAATATTTTGTATTCATGGTCTGTACATATGAAAAATCTTCAGCAATTTCCTGAATCAAACTTGTAATAATCCTATGACCATCTTGATATTCGGTTGTGGTAGGATTATATCTTTCATCGTCATAAATGTTTCCATAAGCAACTTGTCCATCATGAACATCTTGAATCCACCAATTTTCAAGTCTACTCATTATTCATCCTCCATTTTAATTAATTTACAACCCACAGGAATTTTAAAGAAATCAATTCGAATACTTTCATCTGCATTGCATCTCAATGTGTCATAGCAAATTGGACAATCAAAACAAGATGTAATTAATTCATCATGTTCAAATTCAATTTTGTATTTTAATTTCAACACCTCCCACCATAAACATCCTTAAATAACTTCCATCCCATACCATCACAAATCTGAGTATACACTATTTTATACCCACTAGCAATCATTTGCTTCTTAGAAGGCCAATCCTGAAGTTGTAATTTATTCATGCATTCAAGCAGTGAATTAATCCAACCTTCTTCTTGTTCACGTAGCCTTATTCCAGCTTCATCAATTGAGTGATTCATGTTGTTTGGTTGCATTTGTTGTCTCCTAATTTACAATCAGATTCGCACTCTCTGGTTACAATTAATCCGATGGGGTTATTTTAAGAAATCTATACTCTTTTCTTTCAGTCTTGATTCCGCAATATGGATATAGATTTTACTCGTGGCTGGATTGGAGTGTCCTAGGATTTCACCAATTGTAATGATATCTGCTCCATTCATTGCGTATGCGCTGGCGGTTGAGTGTCTACATGTGTGATTGGAAAAATCAGCATGACCAAGTTGCTTGAAGTATTTTTTAGTCGTTTTTGTCAGCGAAGTTCGTCCCAATCGTCCTCCATCTTTATTTGTAAATAACGCCATTTCATTTCTTTTAGCTTTTCTTACTTTTAGATATTCATTAATTGTAGTTTGTGTACTTGCAGGAACTGGTACAGAACGTGGCTTTCCGCCTTTGCCAATTACATGTAAACAACCATTTTTAATTGACATTAAATCAAGTCCAAGTAGTTCATGTGAACGCAACCCACAGTTTAACAACACGGATACAATCGCAGAGTCACGAGCTTTATCTGATGCCAATTCATTCATTTTGCTCATTTCATCTGTGGTGAGATATTTTATTTGTTTCTCTGGTTCTCTGCGAATTCCTAATTCTATTGCTGGATTTTCTTTTATCATCTTTTCAATAACCATGATGTTAAACATGCGAGTGATAGATGCTTTCCTTCTGTTAAATGTACCTGCGGTTTTACATCTGTCTTTCAGGAAATTTTTAATATCTTGTCGTGTAATTTCAAGGGGAGATTTTTTAGTATACTCAAATAAGTAATAAACATCTTGTGTATAAGCTTGTACAGTTGCTTGACTACATTCTTCTTCTTCAAGATATTTAATTAGAATTTGAGCTTCTTTAGGTAATTTATATTCCATAGACATGTTCTCATCTCCTTTATGTATTGTTGACTTGGTATAATTTGATTATATACCAAGTCAACTTGAATTACAAGTGGTTATTTATATTTTCACCACTCTGTCTAAGTCTCCAACATAAAAATTATCAACCTTAAACTTTAATAGCTCTTTAAATTTCAACATTGGGATTTTTTCATTTGGAAATAATACACTCCCATCAGTTAATTTTGAGTGTGTCATCATAATACCCAACTTTGTTTCTGGATATGATTCTGCAAATCTATTATAATCCATAGTTACATTATTTGAAAAATTCTTCAAGTCAAAATATCCATAACGTAGAGTTTCTTGAAATTCATTGGGTTGATTGGTTTCATCGAATAAATCGAATCCTAAATCTTTAGCACAAGATACTTCATGTTGCATATATCCCTTACCATGCCGTGTGTGATAGGTTCTTGTAACATAAATAATTTCAATATCCTTTTCGCCATTAATCTTATTTAACAACATTTCAACATTTTCTGAATTAGTTTTAGAAGCTGTCAAATGAGGCATGAATTCATTTCTATCCCAGTCCAACATTAATCCTTGAGCACCTTCAAATACAAGATTGTTAAACTTGTTCATTATATTAGCTTCATTCACAATATTACAACTATCAAATATTTTCTCCAAATCCATTTTAAAGTTTTGAATCAATTCCTCACCGTATACGTTGTCTAATTTAGATGTGTAATAGTGATTGTGTTGAATTTCTCTTAGCAGAGTTAATAATTCACCTTGTAGATAAGATTGATATAAGTCTTCAATTGTAAAATGTCTGTATTCTTGTCCTCGGATAATGGACTCAAATAGTCCATAACCACAACTGCCATGATTTACACTTGTTAGCTGTCTTTCTCTTTCAATTTTCTCATTCAACATTCTGTCCCAAGGCAAAATAACTTTGCAGTCTAAATCAATATAAAGCAGATTCAACATGTCCGATACATCAACCTTAAATATTTCTGCAAGTTTTTCTGCTTCAATTATGAGATGAATCGGTTCTACTACAAATGTAGATGCAAGCAATGTATATATATGATTTTGTAACATTCCAGCACCAAATGTTTTAAATACATGTCTGATTCCATTTCTTTCTACTGTATGCCCGGCTTGAGCCGTTGAATTATGACGCACCGCCAACCCACTGCCTTTATTTTTTAAATTGCTACACAAATAATCAACCGTAAATCCCTTACCTTCATCTCCATACATACTCCCTATAACAATTTTTATATTTTTCATGATTATCTCCTTTGATTTTGATACAAAATGGCTTGAATACAGTTTTATACTCAAGCCATTTAATACTAAAACCTTACAAGTTTAGAGTCGTTCGTGCTATTGCCTACAACCGTCACACTCTTAACTGAACTTGCAATTTGTTTTGCTTTGTCCGTACCGATAGTTTTAATGATATCCGCTTCATCCATTCCTTTAAGTTTCATACATAGAGCAATCAACACTTCAGGGATGGTATCAACATCCTCAACAAGAATCAATCTATCACCAAGCAAATCTTTCCAATCTTGCTCAACAGCATTTCCATCCCAACCCATTCGAGAAGTCATATGAATATGGAATACTTCATACTTTTTACTTACCATTGAGAAGATGTCTTTTGTTGAAACAGTTTCATCATCTTGCCCAATGACAGATTTAATTTCTGAATTTGTGAGACTACTTGGAAGTCCATCATTTCCAATAGTAATCATAATACCCTTTTTATTTCGTTTCTCCAAAGCATCCGTTACGGTGTGTTTAGAAGCATAATACCACCCAAGAGGATAGCTTTCACTTCCATTTCCGCCGCCGCCTTGCTCAAAATAGATTTCTTTAAGTTGCTCTGCAATTTTAATGTCAGATTCAAATTGAGTTACTTGAAGTGGCGCAGAATCACATTCTACATCGCCAATACCCATAATCATAATTTGCGGGTCTTTTACAATATCCTTTTCAAAGATTGTAGATGCAAATGTTCCAATGCCTGTTGCAATAGTTTTGAGCAAATGACTCATACTTCCAGTTACATCCAATCCAATGATAATTGGTGTTGTTTCAAGCTGATGAACATTGTCACGACTTTCTCTGAATTCAAACTTTGCAGGATTAAACACATCTTTAAGATTTTGTGAAGTGTAAATTTGTGCTGTTGATTTGCTATCAACCTTTGTTGTTGTTCTGTAACTTGTCCATGCTTGTGAACTCGATGCTGAACCACCCATTTTAATTTCCTCCTGTTTTGTACATATCATCTTCAGATATGTTTAATGTGATAAACTTCCGTTGCCCAAATCCTTCCATCATTGCCTTTTCCCATGAGTTATATTCATCTATTGAGGATTTCATTGAAGCCTTATTAAACCAATTTGCAATAGCTTTCGGTAAATTATCTTTATTTGATTCTGTATAAATAATTGAGCCACCATTTAATTTTCTGCCAATATCTTTGATTGAATCCAAATCAGTTTTATTAGTTGATATTTTATTCGCCTTAGTATCCACATCCATAATACCATATACATCTGTGACTGTCCCTATCATCTTTTCACCTTGCTTGGTGCAATACCACCAACCTCCGTTTAAAATGATAGAATGAAACTGTGGTGACACAAAACAATTGTCTATATTGATGCCGTTGTGAACCAACCCATTAAACTCTAAGATGCTTGTAATATTAGATAATCTTGTTGTGACCCATGCGGTATGTTTAATATCCAATTTGTCAAGAAATGATTTGAGCAATCCTAATCTGTGGACATCGTCTGTTTTATGCAATTCCAACACATACCAATCATTTGTTTCGTATGCATTTCTGATAGTTGGCATGAACTTTGAATTGATTTCTTCCAGCTCTTTTGTAGGGTACTTAATACTTTTAATTCTTACCATAGCATTATTATATAGGTCTTTGTGTGCCTTGTCAACAAGATATGTGATATGATTTCTGCCAATTAAAACTTTCCCCAATTCAAAATCAATCGTTTCTCGATATTTATAAGTGATTGATTTACCTTTCAGTGGAGTCAACATCAACTCCTTAACCGAAGAAATTGCATTTACAACTCCAATTGATTCCAAAGCTAATTGATAAAATTCATTAAGCTTGGTCATCAAATCAGTATTTCCGCCCTTGTCTGGATGTGCAATAATTGCCAATTTCTTAAATTCTTTCTTCAATTCTTGCTCTGTAGCTCCATTAAAGACTTCTGAATATTTTTTAGAATTTAAAAATTTTAAAATCATTCCATCATTCATCATTTCATCTCCTTATTTATAATATCTATAAAAACTTTCAACCATATCGTCTTTCGTTTCACTTCCATCATACAAAACAAACACTTTTATTAATTGCCCACCTTTGGTTTCGATGGCTTTATCAATCTTGCTTCGTGTTCTTCCTAGATAATATGAATCATCTAGAAATAAACATTTTGCATTTATCATATTTTTATCCACAAAATTATGCTCTGATATTTCACCATCGTCTCTTAATCCACCCTCAACACAAATAAGATTTTTCATATCAGGATTAAAGTATGAGAACACAGAACCAAAACCTCCAGACACGACAACATAATCTATTTGATTCTCTTTGATTATATAATTGATATACTCTCTTGTCAATTGAATAATATCTTTATTTCTAAAAGATTCATCTAAATTATCAAAGAAAATTTCTCCGCCTTTATGTTGTTTTAGCATAGCATCTACAATGTTATCTATTTTATTCATAATAACCTCGATTATTTCTCCTTATAATATTCATGAATTCCATCACTAAATTGTAATTCTAAATTATTCCTAAAAAATGATGACTCACAGTCATATGTTTTGAAATATGTCGCATTATGAACATGTGGATTTCCCAATACTTCATTAACAGCTTGAATTGTTTCTTTTGTAATTTGAACTTTGTAATATCTTTTATCACTGAGAGGTGAAAATTGCCACACCTTACCTCTGTGCATGAAAATTATATCGTGGAGTGTGCACGGATAGTTCCCAGGCTCTTTAAGTCTATTAATAATACACTGTGCCACATTTTTCTTTTGTTCTAAATTTCCACCAGTTGCTTCAGCTTCAACCATACGAATCAAAATTTGATAATCTTCATAGGGAATGTGATATTCAAATTGATTGCCACCACGATTTATCTTTAGAGACACTCCTCCTGACCTCTGTGGCTGAATTACAGCGACTTTTTTATCATCCTTAATGGGAATATCAAAGAATGATTTCTTAATGTCTGCGATTGATTTTAGCGGTTTGAAATGTAGGTCGATTTTGTGATGTTTGATTGGGTGAATGAGAATACATAAAGCAATGACTATCATTGCTAATACAATTTTTGGCTCCATAATTTCTCCTTAGTTGTACTGTCCATGACAGTCAAATTTAGTTTTAGTTAATCTTTGTCAATCTAATCAATCACCAAGATTAATAACACTTCTACACAAGTACGAATATTCAACCGCACAACTAACAATTGAATCAAATCCAGATGAATGACCTCTGCTATATGCACTGTTGTAAATTGACTTTGCTTGATTTACATTAAATCCACATTCATCTTGAATTGCAAGAATCAAATCTTT
>Ga0302213_1000306_pt1 | contig 29547 bp, 22 predicted proteins | sample II_Fen_N1_2_FD_194583 | JGI IMG/M metagenome (GOLD analysis project Ga0302213, IMG submission 194583) | Peat permafrost microbial communities from Stordalen Mire near Abisko, Sweden - II_Fen_N1_1 | ecosystem: Environmental > Terrestrial > Soil > Wetlands > Permafrost | place: Sweden: Abisko...
TTATCAATGGTTTTGGCTGGGAATTTCGGGCTTTGTCGGTTTCTTTCTGGGCGATATGCTGCTGTTTAAGTCGTACATGGTCATAGGCTCGCGTACCGCCACGCTGATTATGAGCTTGTCGCCTATGTTAACGGCAGTAATCGGTTGGTTTTTCCTTGACGAAATTCTATCGACTAAGAATATACTGGCTATGACGATTAGTATCGGTGGAATCATCATTGCCATTTCCAATCGGAAAATGAAACTGAGCTATCCGGCCAAAGGAATTTTGCTGGCTTTTGGTGGTGCCATGGGGCAAGCCGTAGGACTTATCCTGAGCAAAAAAGGCATGGGGCATTACGATCCGGTGGCGGCCACTCAGATTCGGGCCATTTTCGGGTTGTTTAGTTTTGCTATTCTGATAACTGCCATTGGGAGATGGAGCAAAATTGGCAGAGACATGAAGCATACCGACGCCATGAAATCAGTGACTGTTGGAGCTATTTTCGGGCCTTTTGTGGGTGTTGCCCTGGGACTTTTTGCCATTCAGCAAACCAAAACCGGAATAGCCTCCTCGCTGATGGCACTGGTTCCTATTTTCATTATTCTGCCTTCGTCCATTATGTTTAAAGAAAAAATAAAACCGCAACAAATAATTGGTGCGGTGGTAAGTATTGGAGGTGCTGTGTTATTCTTTCTTTAAGATTTAATTGATCGTTTGCAAAAGCCAATCCAGCGCTTTTTCCATTTTGTCAACCATGGGAAGATTGTCATCGGTGTACATCACATAATCAGCTAACGGAATTTTTACATCATCAGGGTATTGCTTTGACATTCGCGCTTTCACCTGTTCTTCGGTAATCCCATCGCGTTTAATCACCCGTTCGATTCGAAGCTGTTCGGCAGCGGTAACCAAAATAATTTTATTTACCAGCTTACTGAATCCGCTTTCGATCATAATGGCCGATTCTACGAAAACAAACTTAAGCTGTTGACGCTGCATCACCCAGTTTTCAAAATCAAGTCGGATAACCGGATGGACAATGGCATTTAATTTCAACAGCAAGCTTTGATCGGAGAATACAATTTCAGCCAGTTTTGGGCGATTTAATCCTTCCTGAGTGTAAATATCCGTGCCAAACAATTCCATTAGACCTTTCCTGATTTCAGGATTTTCATTTTGCAGTCTTCGGGCCTCTAAATCGGAATCATAAACCTCATACCCGGCCTCGCGCAACGATCTGGAAAGTGTGGTTTTTCCACTTCCAATCCCGCCGGTAATGCCGATAATTAAAGGTGTATTCATTGGTTGTTGCTGTTTTAAAAACTAAAAACCAAAACTGAATCCTACGGTAATGGTTGTATTTTTCCCTTGCAGGTATTTCGGAGTAAATAAATCCAGATAGCCCTGCGCATTTTTTCTTACTTCGCCTGGAATAGCCGTTGAAGTAAGATTATACCCTTTGATATCGCTGCTCGAAATATTTAAAATGGCATAGGCGTTGTTTACAATCTCATATTGTGCATTGAATGCCAATGTGGTATTGCTCCAGGTTATATCACCCGGCGAAGGTTGACTGATGATTCTTTTAATGGCATCCAAGCCCTGAGCATCGCGTCGAAGGTAGTTATATTCGTTTCCATGCTTAGCGTCCACATACGAAAGGCTCATATCAAGCCCCCGAAAGGGTTTAAAGCGTGCTGCAAGATAAATTTCAGTTGAATTATCGCCCAAGTAACTACCCAGATTATAACTATTGGAAGTCCATGTCAATGCCGGAATAGAATGCTTATAATTGATTATGTTGGTATTGGTATATTCTACGATAAACGATAAGTTATCCAATGGAAAATTTGTCAGGTTTGCCCCGATTTTATACGAAATCGGATTCTTATCGTTGCTCAAAGGTGAGAATCGATTCATCATCACTTCATCAGCGTACACCGAAGTATAAAGATGTAAATGTTTAATATTTCGGGAACTGATATTCAGGAAAATCTGGGAATTCTGATTCTCCAACCCCAATCCCTTCGTCATAGTGTGGTCTTCCGATTTATAAAATGCAATGGGAATGAGGTAAGCCGCCTGAATGTTTTGTTCGGCATAAATAATAGAATTTCCAATGGATATCTTCAAGTTTTTAACCGGAGTGAATGTAAACAAATTGGCAGCGATAAATTTATTAGCCATACGAAGCTGTTTTTCACCCACATTATCAACATAATAACGAGTCGAGTCAAGCACATTGGACACTAGCCAACCGTGAATATACTGCATTTCGAACCATTTGGCAGGTTGAAAGTGTAGAGCAACCATTGGAAAAGAAGGTGTACGACCGGATAGGATGTTGGATCCGTGATAATTATCGCCCCAAACCACATTATCCTTCACCAATCCTACCGAACCCCATTTCCACGAATAAACAATTCCGCCACGCGAATCGCTAAAATCGCCACCCGAGGATGACTCTTTGTATTCATATCCGGGAAAATCGTTTAAATACGTAGGACGCGCCAACAATCCCGCCGAAACCGGCATATTTTTTAAATGCGAGGCATTTACCGAAATATCACGTAAGCTACCGTAAACACTCAGGTTTTTACCGATCATAGTTTGAATGTCAGCTCCATACCATCGCTTAATAATTGCACCGTTAGCGTTGGTAGTTATTTCCATACCCAGAATAGGCGAAATCCTTGCTCTAAAAGCGCTATCGCGGTAATGAAAAGCCGGTTGCAGAAAAGCCAACTTCGCATTTTTAGTATTTACCACGCCCAACATGGTAGCGGGCAATTTATCCTGTTCCAGCGCAAATTCATTCAAAAAGAATTGTAATTCCTTTTGTTGCCGGTTGTTCAGTTGTTGGCTTTGTCTCTGAGCTTCGAGCAATTTATTGGCAATAAATGTTCTTGAATAAGGTTTAACAGCCGAGTTCAATTCAAAAATTCCGATATTGGCCAGTTCGTCGAGGTAATCATAAATTCGGGAGTAAGAAATATGTTCGGGAATATCCTGAGCCGAAACGATAAATACCAAAAAAGTAAGAATAATGGAAAGAACTGTCTTTTTCATGCGAACTGTATAACTTAATTGTCGAAAATTTACTTCATATATAAAATACTGGCCGACGAGGCAGCAACCGTGAAGTAGCTGTAATTTATCTGTTTAATTCCGGATTCATTAATCTGTCCATCGTGGCAAGCCAACGTCCATTCCCCTGGTGGTATTTGAACGTTAACCGCTTTACGATTCCCGTTATAAATCACTAAAATATCCTTCCAAACCTCTCCATTAACGTAGTCAGAAAGTTTAAAAGCCACTACTTTGGGCATTTTCATGTCAATAAATTGTAAATGTTGCTGAACCATTTCCTGTGTGGGAAGTCTGAAAGCGGCATGATTCTTCCGCAATGCAATCAAAGATTTATAATAATTAAAAACATCTAAGTGACTGTTCTTTGAATTCCAGTCAATTCTGTTTATCGAATCAGGCGATTGATATGTATTATGAATTCCCTTTTTGGTGCGATAAATCTCCTCACCGGCATACATAAATGGAATTCCCTGCGAAGTAAATACCACGGTTTGTGCCAGTTTATTGAATCGAATCAATTCGTCATCGGATGCATTAGCCGGCTTAGATTCTTTCAGCTTGTCAACTAAACACATATCGTCATGACAAGAAACATAGTTAATCACTTGGCCCGGATTATTGGCATAAGGTGCTTTGGAGTAAATCAATTTGGAATAATCCAAACTATCGTGTTGAGTAGCACCAACCACTCCAAATTTTACACTTTCTTCCAAACTATCCACTCCCGAAACAAAGCCGGGAATTTGTTGGTGCATCCAACTTCCCTTCAAGGCATCTCGAATATCGTCACTGAAAACAGATATGCCCTGTAATTGTTTCGCATTTTTCTTAACCGCCCTTTTTTCTTCGGCTAAAGGCGAAGAAGAAGCCGTCCAACCTTCTCCATACATACAAATCGTCGGATCAATTTTATCAAGTTCAGCACGAATAGCGTTCATCGTTTCGATATCATGAATGCCCATTAAATCAAATCGGAATCCATCAATGTGGTATTCCGTAGCCCAGTATGCCACCGATTCAACCATAAACTTTCGCATCATCGCCCGTTCGGAAGCCGTTTCGTTACCACATCCCGAAGCATTCGACCAGGTACTATCGGCATTTTGACGATAAAAATAGCCCGGAGCCAACAAATCCAGATGCGAACCTTTTCCGGTAGATGTATGATTGTATACCACATCCATAATCACCCGTATGCCATCTTTGTGGAGCGATTGAACCATTTGTTTGAATTCAAGAATTCGGGTGACAGGATTCTTCGGATTGGTAGAATAACTGCCTTCGGGAACATTGTAATTCAATGGGTCGTAACCCCAGTTATATTTGTTTTCGTTGAGCCGTGTTTCGTCAATCGATGCAAAATCAAAAACCGGCAACAGATGAACATGGGTAATGCCCAGCTCTTTCAAATGGTCAATTCCCGTAGATTCGCCGAAGCTGTTTTTTGTTCCGTGCTCTGTAAAAGCCAGGAATTTCCCTTTGTTTTTAATTCCTGAATTAGGCGACATGGAAAAATCACGAACATGAAGTTCATATATACTAATGTCGTTAATGCTGTTTAAAGCCGGACGACGTTCATTTTCCCAGCCGGTGGGATTGGTTTCCGAGAAGTCGATAATGGCAGCACGTCGACCGTTTACCCCGGTAGCTTTTACCCACATTCCGGGCGTTTCGTCCAGCCATTTTTCACCAATCCGGATTTGAAAAGTATAAAATTTACCCTTCAAATCTTCCTTAATTTTAAGAGTCCACGTTCCTTGTTCAGCGCGGTTCATATCAAACGTTTTGTATGCACCTCCTTCGTTTCCATTATCGTACAAAAGTAACTTTACTTGTGTGGCCGTTGGTGCCCAAACTCGAAAACTGGATGATTGCGACGAATATACTAACTCCAAATCGTTCCCTTCGTAAACCGGGTAATCATCGAAAGAAGTGTATTTTGCTTTTGAATTACAAGCACATAACATTCCTGCCAAAAATAAAATAATTAATTGATTCTTTTTCATTTAGAATTTCAAATTGAATATTGTATAGCAAAAGTAATGACTGCTAATAAATCAGCATCAAATGTCGTTTTATTTCATAAAATCTAGATTCGCAATCGTTTACGATAGAATCCTTTGGATAATTTATTTCACCCCATTTCTTCTTAGCAGTGCATCGATTGTCGGCTCCTGTCCACGGAAGCGTTTGTATAGTGTCATAGGATGTTCTGTTCCTCCCTTTTCCAAGATATTTTTTCGGAACGATTCGGCTGTTTTCTTGTCGAAAATTCCATTTTTGGCAAACACTGAGAATGCATCGGCATCCAACACTTCCGCCCATTTGTAACTATAGTATCCGGCAGCATAACCTCCCGAAAATATATGACTGAACGTCGGACTCATGCTTGTGTTAGCCACCACAGGTAGAACCTGAGTGGAAGCCATGGCTTGTTTTTCATTTGAGATAACATCCCCCGTGAATGGTTTTTCGATGGTATGCCATGCCATATCCAAATAGCAAAAACTCAACTGACGAATGCAAGCGTAAGCCACATTGAAGTTCTCGGAATCTTTGATTTTCTGAATTAATTCCGCAGGTATTTTTTCACCTGTTTTATAATGAACGGCAAAACCGTCTAAAAATTCCTTTTCACTTGCCCAATTTTCCATGAGTTGTGATGGAAGTTCCACAAAATCGCGATAAACTGCTGTGCCAGAGAGTGATTGGTAGGTACAACGGGTTAGCATTCCATGGAGTGAGTGACCAAATTCATGCAAAAAAGTTTTCACTTCATCGTAAGTGAGCAAAGCTGGTTTGGTACTGGTTGGACGGGTAAAATTCATTACGATAGTTATTTGCGGACGACTATCGGTTTTTCCATCCATCCATTGTGGTTTGAAATCATTCATCCAGGCTCCGGCGCGCTTTCCATCGCGCGGATGAAAGTCGGTATAAAGCACTGCCAGAAAGTTTCCTTTTTCATCGGTCACATCGTAAGCATCTACTTCGGGATTGTAAACCGGGATTTTTGTATTCTTTGTAAATTTAATTCCATAAAGACGGGAAGCCAGTCCAAAAACTCCTTTCTTCACATGTTCCAGTTCAAAATAGGGTTTCAACATCTCATCGTTAATGGCAAATTTTTCATCTTTTAGTTTTTCGGAATAATAGGACCAATCCCAAGGCTGAACAGCAAAGTAGGCTCCTTTTTTATTGGCATAAGCCTGTACGTCAGCATACTCCTTTTCAGCAACAGGTTTATAGGCAGCTAGTAATTTATTTAAAAGATCATAAACCTTGGTTTTATTTTCAGCCATACGATCAACTAATTCATAATCGGCATACGATTTATAACCCAGTAAATTGGCAATTTTCAAACGGAGGTTAGCAATCTTTCTTACGTTTTCAGTGTTATCAAATTCGCCGCCCAGCATACATTTGGTATTATAAGCCATGTAGAGTTCGTGACGTAAATCGCGGTTATCGGCATATTTCATAAACGGGCCATAGCAAGTGGCTTTCAAATCAAGCACCCAACCTGTTTTGCCTGCTTTTTTAGCATTGGAAGCCAACAGATCCAAAAAGTCGGCAGGCAAACCGTTTAACAAAGCTCTATCAGTTATTAACAAACTATATTTATTGGTTTCTTTCAATACATTCTGTCCATACTGCAAGGTTAGCAGATTTATTTCTTTTGAAAGTTCACGATATGTGGCTTTATCAGCATCCGAAAGATTGGCACCATTACGGGCAAAACCATCGTACGTGTCTTTCAGCAACATTTGTTGTTCGGGCGTTAGTTTCAGTTTGTCTTTCTGATCGTTTACAGCTTTAATTCGAGTAAACAATTTCTCATTCAATCGGATAGAATTGGAGTGCTCGGTGGTTAGCGGCGAAATTTTCTCAGCTATTTTCTGTAATTCATCGTTCGATTCCGAGCTTAACAGATTATACAAGGGAGCACCCACTTTCATCAACAAGGAGCCTGATTTTTCAAGTGCTACAATGGTATTTTCAAAAGTCGGCGCCTGAGGGTTATTAACTATTGCATTAATTTCAATATCATGCTGCTTCATAGCTTCCTCAAATGCCGGTAGATAATGCTCTGTCTTAATTTCGTTGAATGGGATAGTTTGTTGGGGAGTTTTGTAGGTTTCAAAAAACGGATTCCCAGCTGAAACCGCAGTGGTTAGCGTAAATGCTGACATAAGTAAAAATAATTTTAAAGATTTCATTTTCGACGTATTACTTAATTTTGGGTACTTCTTTTAGAGAGTTGTTTATCGAGTTCTTTCAGTTGGAGCTCAAAATTTCACAAAATTACAATTAATAATTTGATGCTCCAAACAATTATTCAACGGGCATTCTTCATTCCCTTCGGCTATATTTGTCCCTGGGAATCTGAATTCCGGTTATAACCGAACAATTTGTTATTTTTTATGTGATTGAATACTGCATCGGGAACAAAGTTGGCAAAAGCATCATCACCGTCTTCAATTAACTGCGTTATGTATTCCGAGCTTATTTCGAGATTTTTTGTGGAAACACTTTGGAGAACAATGATCTTTTTGGTTGCATTCAGGTATTGCCACAGCAGTTTGTTTGTCCCCGCAAAGTGGGCATCATCGGGAAAAACAATTGATCCGGTCTGGGTATCGATGTATGGATACAGATACATTTTTACATTTTCCTGAAACAATGCTCCGGTGGCTTCGAGCAGCCCGCCCCGGAGGTCGGTATAATTGGAAGCATCCATAATTTTGTCGAAAGTGTGCAGCCCAACCACAATGCGAAGTTTAATTAACCGAAACTGTGCAAAATATTTCACCAACTGAAAATAACGGTAAAACTTGGAAACCATCACGCTCTGACCCGTCATATTTAGCAAATCGACACGATGCAAAAAATCTTTTTCGTCGAGCTTTTCGCCCTGCATTAAATACTTGAGCGATATCTCGCAAAATGCAATGGTATTGTCGGGGGTATAGTTTTCGTCCCGCTTGAAAATAGACAAACTATCTTCAATAAATTCCAATCCCAAATTGCTAATCGGTCTAAAATAACCGCGCATCAGCACCACATTCTTTTGATAAAGCATGTCGCTGGGTTGCTGCACTTTGCCCGATTTATCGAACATTATGGCCGGAGTCATATCGTTACTTACCAACATTAAATTCAGCAACCTATTATCAACCAGCTCCATATCAGGACCTTCTACAAAAACGTAATCAACTTCGACTCTTCCGCTATCCAAATTATCGAGCAGCGAAAGCAGAATGTTTCGGGGATCGTCCCAATGAAAAAGACCGGCGTATATTAGGTTTATACCCAACGTGCCAAGTGTATATTGCTGAAGTAGAGTGTCGTTTTCAAGTAGCTTGACATGAATTAGAATTTTGTTGGCACGATGCCTGTCAGTGCCTTCTACCGCAATGCCTAACCAACCGCTTCCCTTATTGGTTTTCATAAAATTCAGTGTTTCTACCGTATTGGCAAAGGCAAAAAACTTCTTTTCTATTTTATGATCCAGAATTTCTATCAACTCACCGTATTCGTAATCCAGCATTTTCTGCAACCGATCCTCAGCCACATAGCGCGATGGCGTTCCCTGGTTGTAAAAATGATCGCTAAACGACTTATCGTAAGCCGAAATGGATTTGGCAACGGTGTTGGAGGCTCCTCCGGCCTGAAATAAGTGACGGGCAGTTTCCTGACCACCACCAATTTCGGCAATGGCACCGTAATATTTTGAATTGATATTGATTTGAACTGATTTTTCTTTAGTGCTCAGTTTATTGGACATACATTTAATTTGTTACTGATATTGATTATTTATTCATTTTTCAAAGATAAACAGAAAAAAGAGAATTCCAAAGGAGATAAAAAAATATCGTCTAAATTATGTAAAAACCCAAAGCCAATAAAGATCTACGATCGTATTTGAATTACTCAAGTAAGGGTTAGATTTCTGTCTTCCTTGATTTTTCATTACCTTTGCGCTTCGTTTCTATTTACTTTTCATAATGTACAAGACAAAGTTTTCTTTTAGTTCCATATTATTTGCTTCGATTTTATTTATCTCTAGCTCCGAAATAAAAGCTCAATCAACATACAGGAAGTCGTTTTATAATACATTTATTAATCGTGAAATGTTCAAGTGGGGAAGCATAATCAACTCCATGGAAACAAGCAATCCGCCCACCACAGTTGAACAACAGTTGGAATTGGAAAGCTATTATTATGGCTATATCGGTCATATGCTGGGCAAAAAACGAAATGATGTGGTAGATGAGTATCTGGAAAGAGCTGAAAAACTAAATACCAAAATTTTGAAAGCTTCGCCAAAGAACCCGGCAGCCCATTCATTTAAAGGTTCCTTTCTGGGTTTTCATATTGGACTTAACCGGTTTAAATCAGTTTATCTAGGCCCAGAAAGTAAATTTTTTATAAACAAAGCCGTCAATCTTGACCCCAATAACATTACGGCTCTAATCCTTAAAGGCAACATGCTATTCTATGCACCCGGCATGTTTGGTGGCGATAAAGAAGATGCCTTAGAGCTATATTTGAAAGCCGAAAAGTTAATAGAAAAAAGTAATGATACGGATTATAATTGGGAATATCTAAATCTTCTCACCACACTTGGTCGTGCATATGAGCATCTAAACCGATGGAAGGATGCAAAACTCATGTATGAAAAAGCACTCCAGAAAGAGCCGAATTACCATTTTGTCAAAGATGAACTTTACCCTCGCCTTCTGAACCGCATGAGATAGACTGTTGAATTTGAATTTCGAAGTAAATGAATGTGTGGCGAAACAATCTGATTTGAAGATTGTTGTAATGCTACTACATTTATTACAAACATATAAATTCAAATTTATGAAACGGTTAAAATACCTTCTGATTTTTACTTTTTGTTTTTCATTATTGGGTTACAGCCAGTATAAACTACCGCCCCTGCCCTACGCTTATAATGCCCTCGAACCCTATATCGACAGCACAACCATGCGGATTCACCACGATTTGCATCACGCCACCTACGTCTCGAATCTAAACAAGACGCTGGAGAAGTTTCCCGAATTTTACAAAAAAGACTTACTGGATTTAATTAAAAACCTGAACCAATTACCGGTGGAGGTACAAACCGCAGTGCGTAACAACGGCGGCGGAGTGTGGAATCACAGTTTCTTTTGGACCGTTATGGCTCCGGCCGGAACAGCCAATATGTCGCCCAACATGGAGAAATTACTGAAAGATAATTTTGGAAGCGTTGATGCTTTCAAAGCCGAGTTTGAAAAGGCTGCGTTGAACCGGTTCGGATCGGGTTGGGTGTGGTTAATCAAAGATACCAAAGGAAAACTGACCATTATCTCAACTGCCAACCAGGACAATACCCTGATGTCGGTTTCGCCTGTCAAAGGAACTCCCGTGCTGGCTTTAGATGTTTGGGAACACGCTTATTACCTGAAATATCAAAATAAACGGGCAGCCTATGCCAAAGCTTTCTGGAGCGTGGTAAACTGGACTGAAGTGGAAAGACTCGCAACCAAATAATAAAAAATCATTCTTAAAATGGAAGAGGCAAAAAATTGCTTCTTCCATTTTTTTTAGAATTAATTTCAGAAGCCCGCATAACAACCATTAACTAAAGCTCCATATAAACTTACAAATCATTTAAAAATACAACAAAAAGCAATCAATAAAAAACCAACAACAGAAAGCAATCTGAATATTTTTTAAATCAATATGCAAATTTCAGACTTTTCAATTATCTTTCGGAATTTTAAATCTAATAAATGCATGTTATGGAAAAAATAAGTACCGCAGAAGTGATTGACTGGGCGAAGGATTTTCTGTCCATGTCCGAAAATGAAATCACAAAGGACGAACTCAAAGAGCAAAGGAAATATGCCGTTTTAATTCAAAACCCATCCGACAAAACCCTGTTATCAAAGATGTTGGATGAAACATCACAGATTCATGATGCTAAAAAATTAGCCCTGCGTATCAAGGTGTTGATTAAACAATACGGGATTCCTCAGTTTCTGACTGCCACAGACACATTCCTGTTTAAACTCTACAACGCCTTTGGTTTTCGCTTTTACTCCATAGCCGTACCCATTATTAAATATCGACTCCGGAAAGACACTGCCAAAGTAATCATCAACGAGAAACCGTCCTTTCTAAACCAACATCTCACCGAACGCCGAAATCAACAAATTGGTCAGAATGTGAATCTGCTGGGCGAAGTGGTGCTGGGTAACGGCGAAGCAAATCATCGCTACGAACATTACCTTGAAGCATTGAAAGATCCTCGAATCAATTATATCTCCATCAAAATATCCGGCATTTATGCTCAGATTAATCCGCTAAATTACGATCAGAACAAAGTCGATTTATGCGAAAAATTAGCCCGAATCTACCAACAATCCATCGATTTTCCGTTCATTGATGAAAATGGAAAATCGCATTTCAAATTTGTCAACCTGGATATGGAGGAATACAAAGATACCGAGCTCACTCTGGATGTGTTCAAATCGGTACTTGCTCTGCCGCAGTTTAAAAATTATACTGCCGGAATCGTGGTGCAAGCCTACCTGCCCGATGCCTGGAATTTTCAAACCGAGTTGCTGGAATTTGCCCGAAAAAGAGGTGCCGAGGGAGGTGCCCCACTCAAAATGCGATTGGTAAAAGGCGCTAACCTGCAAATGGAAAGCATCATATCGTCGCTCAAAGGCTGGGAAAACCCCGTCCTTCGTTCGAAAGTGGAAGTAGATGCCAATTACCTGCACATTCTCGACCGGGCACTTGAAGCTGATAATGCCAAAGTGTTGCACATTGGAGTGGCATCGCACAATTTCTTCAGTCTGGGTTATGCCTTTTTACTGAGTCGGAAAAACGGAGTGGAGCAAGAAGTCACCTTCGAAATGCTGGAAGGAATGGCCAATCACCTGCCGCGGGTTATGCGAAGCCTGGGAAAACAAATTATACTTTACACGCCGGTGGTGAAAAACGAGCATTTTCTGAATGCCGTTTCCTATCTCGTTCGACGGCTGGACGAAAACACCGGAAAGGACAATTTCCTGAGCTATTCGTTCAATCTGAAATACGACAGCGATCAATGGAATTTTCTTAAAAAACAATTTATGGAAGCATTTGAATGGAAAGATAAAATAGAAGCAAAACCGTTCAGAACACAGGACAGAAACAAATTGGGAGTTCTGAGTACCGAGTCGGGAGTCAAGAACTCAGAACTCAGTAGTCCAAACTCAAAACTTGATATATTCCAAAACGAACCGGACACTAATTTCGATTTAAAAGCCAATCGTTTATGGGCCAATGGTATTCGGGACAAATGGAAAAAAACCGCAACGGACAAACCCTACCACATCCCGGTGCAAATCGGGGACATTGAAAGGAAAACGGAAAAGAAACTTCCATTTTTTGATCGGAGTCAAAATGAAGAAATTTGCGTTTGTGAAGCCAGTACTTCCAATCTGGAACAGGTAAAACAAATCATTTCCATGGCCGAACAAGATAAATCGAACTGGCGCAGAACGAATCTGGACGAACGAAATCTAATTCTGCATCGAGTGGCTGACAACCTGGCCAATCGTCGTGGTGATTTGATAGGTTGCATGGCGGCCATAACCGGCAAAACTTTTGCCGAAGGCGATGTGGAGGTTTCCGAAGCCATTGATTTTTGTCGCTTCTACCCCATTTCAATGAAAAAATTTGAAGCGTTGGAAAGCATTACTTTATCGCCGAAAGGAATTATTTTGGTGATTCCACCCTGGAACTTTCCGTTGGCTATCCCGGTTGGAGGTGTTGCGGCAGCACTGGCCGGAGGAAACAGTGTTATCTTAAAACCTGCTTCGGTGGCTTTGCCGGTGGCATGGGAATTTGCCAACTGTTTCTGGGCAGCAGGGGTTCCCCGCGATGCCCTGCAAGTGGTTTGCACCGACGGTCGCGAACCGCTGAATTACCTGACAGCTCATCCTTCCATCAAACATATAATTCTCACGGGCGGGACAGATACGGCTTTCCGTCTGTTGGAAAACAATCCCACTTGTCCGCTTTCGGCCGAAACGGGTGGTAAAAATGCAATCATCGTCACTTCCAGCGGCGATCGCGATCATGCCATTCAAAACATTGTCACTTCCGCTTTCAGCAATGCCGGTCAGAAATGTTCGGCTTGCTCCTTGCTACTGCTCGAAAAGGAAGTGTATGACGATCCGGAATTTAAATCCAAACTGATTGACGCAGTAACCAGCCTGAAAACCGGCGGTGTTTGGGAGGGTGGCAATGTGGTTGGACCTATGATTACAAACCAAAACGAGAAATTACTTCATGCCATCAATCACCTGGAAGAGGGTGAATGGTGGCTTGTGGAACCTGAATTTGCAGATGAAAAGAAATATATTCTGAAACCAACGGTGAAGTGGGGAGTCAAACCCGGTAGTTATACTTTTAAAAATGAATTGTTTGCCCCATTACTTTCGGTGGTTTGCATCGATAATTTGCAACACGGAATTGACCTGGTCAATGCCTCGGATTATGGGTTGACTTCCGGCCTACAAAGTCTGAACGAAACCGAACAGCTGCTTTGGAAAAACAGTATTGAAGCCGGTAATCTTTACATTAACCGCGGTATTACCGGCGCCATCGTCAATCGTCAACCCTTTGGCGGAATGAAACTTTCGGCATTTGGTGGCGGGATTAAAGCCGGCGGACGTAATTATGTTTCGTGTTTTGTGAATATTACCGAATCCGGCAAAGGCTTAAAACCCATAGCTGAGATCCCCGAATTTAAAGAATATGCCGATAAACTTAACTCCGCCGACAAAAAACGGTTCCTGTCGGCACTACAGAGTTACCTGGAAAATTACGCGAACGAATTTTCACTGGAAGAGGACATCCACCACTTGTTGGGTGAGCGAAATACGTTCCGCTATTTGCCTTTGAAAAAAATGGCATTACGGGTTTTGCCAACCGATAGCTTGCTGGACATTTTCAGCATTCTGGCTGCTGCGCAAATAGTAAAAACTCCAATAACGGTGAGCATTTCGGGAGATGACAATAAGCTGGAAGTTCTCAATTCGATAAAACCAAAAGCGTTTCAAATTGTAATTCAGTCGGAAAATGAATTCTTAAATTCCATAAACAACTACGACCGAATCAGAACCTGCGGAAACCCTATCTTGGAAATTTTTTATCAAAAAGCAGCCGAAACAGGCAAGTACATTGCAACAGCCAAACCGCTATCCGAAGGGAGATTGGAATTACTGCACTATGTTAAGGAGCAAAGCATTGCGTTTGAATATCATCGGTACGGAAGTATAAACCAAGAACCAAATAACTAAAATTTGAAAACAAAGTTGTACTTTTATATGTTTGCTAATTAAAACTAAAATTTAAACCAAATAATATGTCAGACAAACATAGTATCAAAACAGAATGGATAGGTGGAATGGCTTTTGAAGCAGATGTAAGCGGCCATAAAATAATAATGGATGCTGCCCCTGAACATGGCGGACAGAACTCAGGACCAGGTCCAAAAAGATTACAACTTGTTGCCCTGAGCGGCTGCACCGGAATGGATGTAATTTCAATTTTACAGAAAATGCGGGTTGAAATTGAAAAATGCAGTATCGAAGTTCAGGGCGAACTGGCCGATGAGCATCCGAAACATTACACCAAAATGCACGTGATTTACGAATTTACGGGAAAAGACCTTCCATTGGACAAACTGGAAAAAGCAGTTAAAATGTCCGAAGAAACCTATTGCGGTGTTGAAGCGCTTTATCGGAAAGCCATACCCGTTACTTCCGAAATCAAAGTTATTGAAACGTCGAATTAATGGAAATCAGGCATATTTTTGACAACAACCGGAAATGGATTTCCGAAAAACTTAAAACGGACAAGAATTATTTCAAAAACTTATCCTTGGGTCAGAAACCCCACATTCTGTACATTGGCTGTTCCGACAGCCGGGTGAGTACCGAAGAGTTGATGGGCGCGCAACCCGGTGAGGTCTTTGTTCTGCGAAACATAGCCAACATGGTTCCTAATTCCGATTTAAGTTCCATGTCGGTTATCAACTATGCCGTCAGTCATCTGAAAGTGAGACATGTGGTGGTTTGCGGTCACTATTACTGCAACGGGGTGAAGGCTGCCATGCAATCGGCGGACATGGGGATTTTGAATCCCTGGCTACGAAACATACGGGATGTGTACCGGCTGCACAAAGAAGAATTATCCGCCATTTCGGACGAAGAAGAAAGATACAAAAGACTGGTGGAACTGAATGTGCAGGAGCAATGCATTAACGTGATTAAAACTCCCGATGTACAACGGGCAATCAAAGCCAACGGGCTAACGGTTCACGGCTGGGTATTCGATGTTAATAGTGGTCAGCTGATTGACCTCAACATCGATTTTGAAAAGATTCTGGAAAATATCATGGAGATTTACCGAATAGTTTAAAAAAATGCATCTTTCCCCCGAGAAACAAGGAAAGATGCATTTTTTAATTATTTGTCGGTGCGGCTGCACAGGGTTTCGTACACCTTCTGATATACCGGTGTAGCTATTCCGTGTTTCTTACCTAATTTCACCACAATACCGGTGAGCGAGTGAACTTCCGTACTTTTACCTGCTATGAAATCGCGATGCATGGAAGTGGTGGAACCAATCGGCAATTTCTCAAACTGCTTAATCAACCGGTCAATTTCCGATTCGTCAATCTCCGCTCCTTCGGCTCTGGCAACGGCAAGCAACTCCTTGGATACTTCCACCAGGGTTTGTCTTTTCGAATCGTTGGTCAACACTTCATTGTAACTCACATCAAAATACGACGTTAACGAAGCACTGGTTGAAATAAAAAAGAATTTTTTCCAAATCTGGGTTGAGATATTTGCATAAAACCGGATTTCGATACCCGCATCGACCAGCATTTTTTCAAAAGCCAGCAACCTGTCCGAAACACGATTCAGATACCCGAATACAATGTTGTGAATGCTACCCACATTCTCAACAACACCAGCTTCTAGGATTTTGGCAACAATGTAACAGCATCCGTCCCACACTTCGGTTTCGGGCAATAGAGCGCGAATCCGTTCGGAATTATCAATACCGTTGAGCAAGGGCAAAATAACCGTATCCTTTCCCACCGCGGGTTTTATTTGCGCAATGGTGGTGTCAATATCATAACTTTTCGTGGTTAGCAAAATATAATCGGCCACCCCAATTTCCGAAACATCATCCGTGGCCAACGTGGGTCTGATCATCATCGTTTCATGCTCGGTTATCAACTTCAGCCCGTTTTTATGAACACGTTTCAAATGCTCACCCCGGGCTACAAAATACACTTCAACTTCGGGATTAGCAGCGTAATACTTTGCCAGCAATCCTCCAAAATACCCTCCGACTCCACCGAGTCCTACAATTACAATCTTTGTCATTATTTGTTAATTAAAAAATCAATCATCCAATCTTCCCGACTGAACAAATACCTAAAAAACTATTTTTATTTTAAAACTCAAAAAGAGTTTCCTTCAATATCTCGCTGACCGTTGGATGTGGAAATACAACTTTTTCCAATTCATTCAAAGTCATTTCCTGTTCAATAGCCATGCATGCTCCGTAAATCATTTCGCTGCTTGGGTTTCCAATCATATGCACACCTATCACCTTCCGGGTATTTTCATCGATCAGTATTTTACAAAGCCCGGTTCCTCCTTCGTTTTCGGCAACAAAACGACCGGCATACGCCATCGACAGTTTCGCGACTTTAAATGCAATTCCTTTAGCCTGAGCCGACTCTTCCGTTTCGCCAACCGCAGCAACTTCCGGATTGGTGTAAACCACTCCCGGAATGGCATTGTATCGCATCACATCGTTCCTTCCGGTAAGGTTATTCACCACCACTTCACCCTCGCGACTGGCGGTATGGGCCAGCAACGAAAATCCGGTTACATCGCCGGCTGCAAATACGCCCGGCACATTGGTTTGCATTTTTTCATCCACCTTGATTCCGCCTTTGAACAGTTCCACTTTCAGGTTTTCCAATCCAAAACCCGCTACAACCGGACGACGTCCAACACTTACCAATATCTTATCGCCCTCAACGACAAACGTTTCACCTTCTTTTTTAAAAAACACCTGATGTCCGTCAATTTTCACCACTTTGGCATTGAGGTTGAAATCAATTCCTTTTTTAGTGTAAATATCCCGCAATATGGCCGATATTTCCGCATCGTTATTTCCCAGAATTTCGGGTAACATTTCCACCACCGTTACTTTTGAACCGAGGCTGTTGTACAAACTGGCAAATTCCATCCCGATAACTCCTCCACCGATTATAACCAGCGATTGAGGCTGTTCCTTCATTTCCAATATTTCCTTGTTTGTCAATACAATATCACCAGCTTCAGCCAAACCCGGAATGGGCGGTACAAACGCTTCTGAACCGGTACAAATCAACAAATTCGATCCCACATAAGTTTCCTCACCGCAGTTCACCACGAAACCATCCGCATTGCGCTGCTGAATAAAAGCTTCACCCTTTACGACGGAAACATTGTTCTGCTTCATTTTTATCTCAACACCCGCCACCAGCTTACGCACAATTTTATTTTTGCGGGCCACCATTTTGCCATAATCAAAACGGATATTATCGCCATACACTCCATATTTATCACCGTGAAGCGCATTTTCATAGGTTTTGGCACTGTAAAGCAATGTCTTGGTGGGAATGCAACCTTCGTTCAAACAAACACCGCCCATCTTTGCTTTTTCAATAAGCAATACGTTCAGTCCCTTATGGCCGCCACGTTCGGCCGCTACATATCCGGCAGGACCACCTCCAATTATAATTAAATCAAACATATTCCAACTGTCGTTTTAATATTTTTATTCTCCATTTTGGAGCTGCAAATTTACTGAAAGATTTCCTATTACCCGTCTTTAAAATTCATTACATAAATTAATTTTTGGCGTTTTTTTGTCAACTTTTTAAACCTTTACATCTTATTACACATCGAAAGCTATGTTTAAAAACACATTTCACCATGCAAATCCCATATAACAAATTCATTTATTGACACTTAAAGGCAAAAGCCTATTAGCAGACCTAATCTTAAATAATGCAAATACACACGTTTGTATAAAAACTATTTTTATCTTTGCACACGTTTGTTTTTATCCTACTTATGCACAAAAGAATCACTATAAAAGATATTGCTAGGGAGTTAAATGTTCATCATTCAACTGTATCCCGCGCTCTACGAAAAGACCCGAGAGTGAAAGAAGAAACCCGTGAAAAGGTTTTAGCTTATGCTCAGGAGCATGAATATCAAGCAAATATGAATGCAGTTCAGTTACGTGGAACCAGTAATAACGCCATTGCACTGATTGTCCCAAACATCAATCACAATTTCTTCTCAGATATTGTCAGTAAACTGACAAACCTGGCTTACGAAAAAGGCTATGTTATCTCGGTGTTTCAAACCAACGAAAAATACGAGTTGGAAAAGGAAATTGTCAGCACCATCATTCAGCACAATTTTGCAGGAGTCATTGTTTCAATAGCAAACGACACTAAAAATGGAGATCACTTCCGGTTACTCGAGAAATTCGGCATTCCGTTGGTGTTTTTCGACCGCGTTTGCGAAGACATTGCATCACCTAAAGTATTGGTAAACAATCGTGAAATTACGTTTCAGGCCACAGAGCACCTTCTAAACAAAGGGTACAAACGGATTGTACATATCACCGGAAATACCGATGTGAATGTGTTTCGCGACAGAGAAAAAGGGTATCTTGATGCTTTGGAAAAATATGCGGTTGAATACCGGAACCCCATGGTTATAACCGATGAATTTACAACTGAGTTAGGAAAAAAACTCCTTGCTTCGCTGTTGGAATCAGACATTAAACCGGATGCCATCATATCGTCCTCCATTTATCTGACGATGGGAATACTGCTGAAATGCAGGGAATTAAAACTCAATGTACCGGCCGATTTGGGAATTGTCACCTTTGGCACTTTACTCTCGACAGAGATTATTACCCCTCAAATCACCTCTATTGAACAGCCGGAAAGTGAAATTGCACAACTTGCGTTTGAATTATTAGAGAAGCAAATCAATCATGAACTTTTGCCCGGCTCAAATAACGACAAAGAAATAAAAGCCGGAATCATTTTCAGAGAATCTTGTTAAACAAACAATAAATAAAACAATAACTAATTGCACGAAAGTGCTAAAAAAACAATCTTATGTTAAAAGGAATTTCCCCTCTTGTAAGCCCTGAGCTGTTAGCAGTTTTGGCACGTATGGGTCATGGCGACGAAATCATTCTTGCTGATGCTCACTTCCCCGGCGAAACTTTCAACGGTCGCGTTTTGCGTGCCGATGGACTTCGTATCCCCGAATTATTGGCGGCTATCTTGCCTCTTTTTGAACTGGATGCTTATGTTCCACATCCGTTGGCCATGATGGCTGCCGTACCGGGCGATACCCTCGACCCAAAAGTTGAAGAGTCGTATCTGAAAAGCATTCATATCACCAATCCTGATGCTGCTTCAATTGAACGTATCGATCGATTTGCATTCTACGAAAGAACAAAATCTGCATTCGCTGTGGTTATGACAGGCGAAACAGCTAAATACGGCAACATTCTTTTGAAAAAAGGAGTTACCCCAGTTAATTCATAATTTACAATTCATAATTCATAATAAAAAATGTCATTTAAATCAAAAGCTGCTTATTTACCGGGAAACAGCACCGTTATTTTTAAAGAAGTTGAATTTCCTACTCCCGGACATGGAGAAGTTCTGCTTAAAATGAAATCATCTACCATTTGTGGTAGCGATATCCGAGCTATTTACCGCGAGCACCTTGGAAAAGGTCCCGAAGGATATCAAAATAAAATTTGTGGTCACGAACCTGCCGGTCAGATTATTGCTTGCGGTCCGGGCATGAAACGTTTCAAAGAAGGCGACCGCGTGGTTGTTTATCATATTTCCGGTTGCGGCTGTTGTAATGACTGTCGCCGCGGTTACATGATTTCGTGCAAAAGCCCATCGCGCGCCGCTTATGGCTGGCAACGCGATGGTGGTATGGCCGAATACATGATTGCCGAAGAAAAAGACCTCGTACTTTTGCCGGATAGCCTGACGTATACCGATGGTGCTCAGATTGCCTGCGGTTTCGGAACGGTTTACGAAGGATTGGAAAAAATCGGTATTTGTGGAAATGATGCCGTTTTAGTTACCGGATTAGGACCGGTAGGTTTGGCAGCTTTGATGCTTGCCAAAGCCATGGGTGCTCAGAAATTAATTGGTGTCGATACAGTTGCTGAACGCTGCCAGATTGCAAAAGATCTTGGTTTGGCCGATGAAGTGTTTGTATCAGGTCCAGATGTAATGGAGAAAGTTATGGCAGCAACTAACGGAATGGGGTACGAAAGAACAGTTGACTGTTCGGGTCACACTTCGGGTCGACAACTTTGTATTCGCGCTACCCGTCAGTGGGGAAAAATGGTAATGATTGGCGAAGGCGGAACCGTTGAATTCAATCCAAGTCCTGATATTATTCACGATCAAAAAACCATTTACGGTTCATGGGTTACCTCTATTTGGCGTATGGAAGAATTGGTTGAACGCATCGAACGTTGGGGAATTCATCCTGAAAAATTGGTAACTCAACGTTTTACGCTGGATCAGGCTCCTGAAGCTTTTGCTCTGATGGCGGAAGGTAAATGCGGAAAACTGGCTATCGTTTTTGACGAAGAAATCAAATAATTTAAATACTGACCCCTAACCCCTAAAGGGGAATAACAATAGTTTCGTCTCAAAAAAAACAAAGATGAAATTATAAATTCTTCTTTAGGAATTAGGGGACTAATACTAACAAAATAACACAAATTTAGTCCCCCTTTAGGGGCTAGGGGTTAATTATGCAAACAATTGAAGCATCAAAAGTGCCTTATATAGCACTTAACACAGGAGATAAAATTCCAGTAATCGGCTTAGGAACGTTCGGTTCGGACAATTATACTCCCGAAACGATTGCGCAAGCTGTAAAAACAGCAATTAAAATGGGTTACCGTCATATCGACTGCGCTTCGGTATATGGCAACGAAAAAGAAATCGGTGTGATACTTCAGGAAGTATTTGCCGAAGGAATTGTGAAACGTGAAGATCTTTGGATTACTTCCAAAGTTTGGAACGATAAACACAAAGAAGTTGTACAATCGTGCAAACAATCGCTGGCCGATCTTCGACTCGATTACCTTGATTTATACCTCGTTCACTGGCCTTTCCCCAATTATCATGCACCCGGTTGCGCTGGTGATGCTCGTAATCCGGATTCAGTTCCTTACAAGCACGAAGATTACATGAAAACCTGGGCTCAAATGGAAAGCCTTGTTGAAAGTGGTTTAGTAAGAAACATCGGTACTTCCAACGTGACGATACCTAAAATGAAGCTTATTTTGCGCGATTGCAAAATCAAACCGGTTCTGAACGAAATGGAAATCCATCCTCACTTCCAACAAGCTGAATTGTATAACTACATGAAAGAAAACGGTGTAGAAGTGATTGGCTATAGCCCAATTGGTTCACCTGGCCGCCCTGAACGCGACCGCACCCCCGAAGATACTGTAGATATGGAAGATCCGATAATTGTTGCTATTGCAGAGAGGTTGGGCATTCATCCGGCTGTTGTTTGCCTCAAATGGGCCGTTCAACGCGGACAAATCACCATTCCATTTTCGGTAAAAACCGATAAGATTTACAATAATCTTAAAGGTATTGTTGAAGGGGAACTGACAGACGAGGAAATGGAAGCCATTTCGAAAATTGAAAAAGGTTGCCGCCTTATAAAAGGCCAGGTTTTCCTTTGGGAAGGTGCTAAAGGTTGGGAAGACCTTTGGGATTTGGATGGTAAAATAACTAAATAAATATTTCCATGAAAAGCCGTCATCAACTCTCATTGCTTCTTATTCTTGCATTTACGTTATCGTTGCAGGCTCAGGAAGTGAAAAAGGTGAAATTTGAGCCAACCGATAAGTCGCTCCAGCAATACACTTATCCCGAATGGTTTCGGGATGCTAAATTTGGTATTTGGGCACATTGGGGACCACAGGCAGTACCGCGTCAAGGTGACTGGTATGCCCGGAATATGTATATTCAAACCGGAAGAGATTGGGAAACTCCTCAATACAAGGACCATCTCAAAAGATACGGTCATCCTTCTGTTGCCGGTTACAAAGACATAATTCCTTTGTGGAAAGCTGAGAAATGGAATCCGGAAGAGTTGATGAAGCTTTACAAAAAAGTTGGTGCCAAGTATTTTGTAAGTATGGGAACGCACCACGATAATTTCTTTTTGTGGAATTCAAAACTCCATAGCTGGAATTCGGTAAATATGGGTCCCAAAAAGGATGTGGTTGGACTCTGGCAAGCTGCCGCAAAAAAAGAAGGGCTACGTTTCGGCGTTTCTGAACATTTGGCGGCAAGTTATACATGGTTTCAACCGGCTCACAGTGCCGATAAAACGGGCGACAAAGCCGGAGTTCCTTACGATGGCAATGATCCTAAATTTGAAGAGCTCTACCACGGCAAAGTCGATCCTACAGATACGGGCTGGATGACTAAAAATCCGGTTTGGCAAAAGGAATGGTATGACAGAATTGCTGAACTTGTTGATATGTATAAGCCTGATTTACTTTATTCCGACTGTGCCCTTCCGTTTGGCAACGATGTGGGAAGAAGCCTTATTGCTCATTTTTACAATGAAAATATGGCAAGCAATAACGGAAAACTCGAAGCTGTGTATAATTGCAAAGAAGCTTCAAAAGGGCGATTTGCACAGGATGTAGAGCGCGGAGTGTTGGATTCAATTAGCCCATTTCCTTGGCAAACCGATACCTCCATCGGCGATTGGTTTTACCGCACGGGTCAGAAATATAAATCTTCGGATGAGGTAATTCAAATGTTGGTGGACATTGTCAGCAAAAATGGAAACTTACTTATCAATGTTGTTCAAACTCCCGAAGGTGATCTTGAGACTGATGTATTGAATATTTTGGATGGCATCGGTAACTGGACTAAAGACAATGGAGTTGGGATTTACGGTTCTCGTCCGTGGAAAATCTATGGCGAAGGCCCTTCAACCATGGGCAATCAGGAGAAAGGTCAGTTTGGTGGTGTAAAGGATACCCGCGCTTATCAATCAACTGACATTCGCTTTACAACTAAAAACGGTGCTTTATATGTCTTTTGTATGAGTACGCCAACTGAAGATATTCAAATTAAATCCTTGGGCAAACTTTCAAAATATTCCAGCAAAGCAATTGCGTCAATTTCGATGCTGGGAAGTAATGAAAAGCTGCAGTGGAAACAAAATGATAATGCTTTAGTTATCAATAAACCTGCTAAATTACTAAATTACAGTGTTGTTGCATTCTGTGTAAATTTCAAGAAATAGAGAATTAAGAATACGGAATCAAAACCTAAAAGTTGATTCCGTATTTTATTATTTTCTTATTGAACCCATTAATTAACTCTTAAATCACTAATTCACAATTTAAATCATGTCAAAACACAAACTAACCACCAAAGAATATTTGGTTCCATTCATTCTAATTTCATCTCTATTTTTCTTATGGGGAAGCGCGCACGGTATGCTCGATGTGCTGAATGCCCATTTTCAAACGGTACTGAAGATTTCAAAAGCAGAATCCGGATTAATCCAATTCTCGGTTTATATGGCTTACTTTTCAATGGCACTTCCTGCCGGCTATTTTATGCGTCGCTTCGGATATAAAAAAGGGATTATCATGGGATTATTGTTTTTTTCAGTAGGCGCGTACATTATTGTTCCTGCATCAATTTTACAATCTTATTATCTGTTTCTGGGAGGTTTATTCATTCTGGGTTGTGGATTGGCTACTCTTGAGACGGCTGCAAATCCTTACACTACAAAACTTGGTGACAAAGAATCAGCCGAACGAAGAATCAATTTCTCGCAATCGTTCAATGGATTAGCTTGGATTTTCGGACCTATTTTTGCCACCTTTTTCATATTGGGTGGTAGTGAAGGAAAACCATCTGATGGATTAAACTCAATGATTGCACCTTATGCCGGAATCGGAACTATTGTGCTGATTATTGCTATCATTTACATGTTCGTTAAACTTCCTGAGATAACTGAAGAAGATGTAGATATGGCTCACGGATTGAACAGTTCCGGACAATCTGCACCAGCTAAATCATTATTTAAAACAAAGCATCTGATGTTAGGCGTAATTGCTCAATTCTGCTACGTGGCAGCTCAAACAGGAGTGTTTAGCTTTTTCGTCAACTTTCTTATAGCCAAAGAACAACATCTCGACATTTCTAAAACTACTGCCGGTTATTTGTTAGGTTTAGGAGGAATGTCGTTATTTTTTATCGGTCGGTTATCTGGAAGCTGGCTAATGCAATATTTCAAGCCCACAAGAATATTGGCTTTTTACTCAATGATGTGTGTATTGTTGCTTCCAATAGTAAGCGCAGGACTTGGAATTGCTTCGATAGTAGCTCTATTCATGATATTTTTCTTCATGTCCATTATGTTCCCAACCATATTTGCATTGGCAATTAAAGATCTTGGACCTCAGACCAAAAAGGGTTCCTCATTCGTTATTATGTCGATTGTAGGAGGTGCCATTTTCCCAATGTTTATGGGCTGGATAGCCGATATGTGGTCAATGTCAATCGGCTTTTTAGTACCAATACCATTGTTCGTGTTTATTCTTTACTACGCCTTGAAAGGCCACAAGGTTAGATAATCAAAGCTAACTGAAAAAGAAAAATGCCTGAGTCGGAATGACATCAGGCATTTTTTATGATTATTAAGCAATAAAACTATATACGATAATTCCTAAGAAACTCAAGATTAGGATTCCGGTTGGAATTTTATCATTTATCTCTCTCCCCCTCAGCGCTTGCGGTCGGTACCGAATAATAAGCGCATAACAGAAAGCAGCAGCAATCATACCAATAAAAGCACCTGCAACAACGTCCAACGGGTAATGAGCACCAAGATAAATGCGGGAATAGGCTGTAATTGCCGCCCATGCAAAAATGGAGATAGTATAGACCCTTTTTCGGATTATTAGCGCAGAAAGTAAAGCAAAACCAACTGAATTAGAAGCATGTGAAGAGGCAAATCCATACAGACCACCGCCACCATATCCTTTCACCAAATGAATAACGCTACTGAGACTATCCACATGCGAAGGACGAAGACGTTTGACCAAATTTTTTAAAATTCCCGACGCAACCTGGTCGGAAATGACAATACAAAGAATCAAAGCCAAAGCGATACACAGTGCCTCTTTTTTTCGATACTTTATAAGTGCGTAGAGTATGGCAATATAGAATGGTATCCAGATGAGTTTATTACTTACCTGAAACATGAAATTATCGAAAAAAGGCGAATGAATTCCGTTTATTAGGAGAAATAACTGAGTATCCCAACCCTTAATAATTTCAATTATGTTCATAATCGAAAGGATTAAATTCTTTCAATATTTTCCTGCTCTACCCAACCAATATTGCCGTTTGCGAGTTTAATTTCGGTCCAACTACCCAAGGTGCTTTTAACCGACACTTTGGTGCCTTCGTGTAATTGGAATAATTCTGTGCCACTTTTATCGGGCGATCCTTTCACACTTACAGCACCTGACAATACGATTGCTTCGCTGTGGTTTACCAGCTGATTTTTTCTTATCCCTGCGAAAGTCAAAGTCAAAACACAAACACCTAGAACAATAGACCCAATGTAAAACGAAGTCTTGCGTAATTGACGACTTGGTCCAAAAACAAATACAAATGCACTGACCAAACACAAAATGAATAACACAAAACTAATCCAAAACCATTGATTGGAATTGAACAGTTTAATAAAGCTATCAACAAATCGACCAATAAAGAAAGATTGGTTTTGACCTGTATTGTCAACAACTTTTAATTGAGCAATGTCGAGGTTATAACGTGCATCATCAAAAGAAGGCGAAAGTCTCAGTGCACGTTCATAATTCAGGATAGAACGTCCGATTTCATTGGTTTTATAGTAAGCATTTCCAAGATTGTAATACAACTCGGGGGCTACTCCTTCGGTCGTCAAAACCTTTTCGTAAATTTTTGCAGCATCTGCGTAATTGCCCTTGGAATACAGTGAATTTGCTTGATTCAACAGGTTTGACTGCGCAAAACTCTGTGAAGCAAAACTCAAAATTATCAGCAAAAATAAAAGTAAACGTTTCATATTATTCTGAGTAATGAGTTTATTGTTTTTTTAAAATATCTTCTAAACTGCTAATCGCGTTGATGGTATCTGCATACAAATTATCCATACCTTGACGGTCGGAATTGGGTGCATATCGGGCAAACTCACACGTATTAAGTATTTGAATGAACTGACCGATCAATTGACCGTCAATTTTCAAGGCAGTCAATTCATCCTCAACCCGCTCCTTAGTAAGCGAAGAAACCGGAATCGAAAGCTTATCACTAATGTACGTCCAGGTTGCTTTTAATACTTCTTCGTAAAATGCATCGCTGTTTCCTTCATTCAACAGCTTTTGAGCAAGTTTCAAGCGTTTCTGAGCTATCTTGTTTGCTTTCTTATTCTTAACTAAAGTGATATTAGCATTATCCTTGGCTTGTTTGCGGAAGAAAACAAACAAAATCAATGACGCAAATAAAGGAATCAAATACATTAACCAACTTACAAAACTGCCAAACAAAGGCTCTTGCTCCTTCGCGATTGTGAATTTATCGGTTTGAATAAAACGAACATCCTTGCGTAACTGTTTTACGTCCTGCTTGTCAACATAATTTCCGGCAACAACAGTAGATTCATTGCCATCACCTTTCAATACTTTCAGTTTATACACCGGAGTTCTTAACGTTTTATAGTTTTTATCCTGAGTATCAAAGTAAGAAATTTCGGTGGAAGGAATTTCATAATCGCCTGAATGACGAGGTATGAACATGTATTCAATTGATTTACTACCCGAAACTCCGCCAGAAGAAATCTTAAAATCATTCGAAACTTTTGGATCGTAGGTCTCAAATCCATCCGGTAATTTGATGGATGGATTTTTAATCAACTTCATATTTCCACTTCCGGCAATATTCAATTTCAATGTTACAGCCTCATTGGCTTTTACTTCGGTTTTCGAGATATTTGAGTTTAAGACAAAATGACCTACCGTTCCATTAAAAGAAGCCGGCTTACCAGCCAAAGGCAATGCATTTACATTAATTTTTACTGCCGGTGCGGTTATATACTTTGAAACATTTGAATAAGAATCAAAGAAGTCGTCAAACATACTCCGAACAGTAGCCTTGTTTTGTACCCTGATTACTGCCTCAAAATTCCATTTATCAATCTGAATCACTCCAGATCGTTGAGGATATAAAAGTACTTTGTATAAAACAAATGTTCCATAATTTCTTCCATTGTAGTTCTCAAGTGCCATTTGCTTGTTAGGCGATTGATCCACTTCTTGCTTCATAAAACCATTAAAATCAACTGAATTCTTGGGATTGCACTGAACCACATCAACCAACGTATAAAGCTTATAAGTTACCAGAATTGCTTCCTGTTCGTAAACATTTGTCTTCGACACTTCGGTTTTAATAAATATATTATCTCCCGAAATAGCTGCTGATCCTCCTGCTTGATTTCCTTTTGATTTAGAAGCAGATGCAGCATCTGCCGGTAAAACTTTAATAGAAACGCCACCAGAAGTTACCTTTTTCCCATCAACAATTATGCTCGCCGAACCAATTGTGAAAGTACCTGTTTTCTGAGCCTGAAGAGTATATGTGTAAGCTGAGACAACAGACGAAGAACTTTTTCCATTTACATATTGAATCTCCGAACTGTGTGATTCAAACGGACCTGCCAGAACATCAAAATTGGTAATCTCAGGGACTCTTAAATCTTTTCCGTTAGCATTGACTGTAAAAACCAGTTGAAAGGGTTTATCAAGTACCACCGTGGAAGGGGCTGATGCCGTAAAACGCACAGGCTCATCAGCCATCGCAGCTAATGTGCTAAATATCAACAATGACAAAAAGAATATTTTGCGCTTCATATTTATATTTTGTGTATTTTTGTTATCTATCTTCACTCACATTTTTTCAGATTACCAATCCTTTTCAGCTTTTTTAGATCCTCTTGCAGGCACTTTTTTAGCTTTATCTTGTGCTGCCTTTTCGTCTTGTGATAAGGCATCCAGAATTTGCTGTGCGTTCTCTTTCGACATTTTAGGCTGCTGGTTTTGTTGATTTTGCTGATCCTTTTTATCTTGATCCTTCTTATCTTGGTCCTGATTTTGCTTTTGGTCTTGCTTATTCTGATCCTTATTATCTTTCTTATCCTTTTTCTTATCTTTATCTTGATTTTGCTTCTTTAAAAATTCCTGCGCATAAGCCAGATTATAGCGGGTTTCATTATCCGTCGGATTATTTTTCAAAGCCATCTCATACGCCTTTATACTTTCTTCTATTTTTTTGTTTACAAATAATGAATTTCCCATATTGTGCAGCGTGGCAGCAATTCTTTTCTTGTCTTTAGGCTGCAAAGCCATTGCTGCATTGTATTGTTCTAGCGCTTCAGGGTATTTCTTTTGCTTAAATAACGCATTCCCCAAATTATAATTAGCTTCAAACGAATTTTTATTTTTCAAAAGTCCTTTGCGATATTCAATTTCCGCATCCGTGAATTTTGAAGCTTTATATAATTTATTCCCCGAACGAACATCTCCATTCTCCTTTTGAGCCATGACGCTTAATGTCAAGAAACTCATCATCAATATATAACCTATTTTTTTCATCGAATGAATTATAATTATCAAAATCAGTTTTTAATGACTTTATCTTTTAAATCAAAGATTTTAATTTTTGTCAGACGTTTATTTTTCCGGTCGAACATGAAAATATCAACTAGTAAAATAATCAAAATCAGTATGGCAAAAGATTGAAATTGCTCATTAAACTCAGAAAAACTACTGGTTTTTATTTCCGATTTTGCCATCTTGTCAAGTGCCCCTGTGATGGCTTTGTAAGCACCATTAGTATTATCGGCTCTAACATACAATCCTTTTCCTGCAACGGCAATTTCTTTACACATGTCTTCACTCAGCTTAGATACCACTACATTCCCATCTTTATCCTTCCAAAAACTCATTGTACCTGGCACAGGGATGGGTGCTCCTTCTGCTTTACCCATTCCAATTACATGAACCACCATGTTATTTTCTGTAGCGAGTTTAGCTGCCCCAACAGCATCATCCTCGTGGTTTTCACCATCTGTTATCACTATTATAGCTCTTCCAACTTTACTTTTAGAACCAAACGATTTGATAGCTAAATCAATAGCACTTCCAATAGCAGTTCCCTGGCGTTGAACCATCTGTGT
>Ga0302213_1000310_pt1 | contig 29406 bp, 27 predicted proteins | sample II_Fen_N1_2_FD_194583 | JGI IMG/M metagenome (GOLD analysis project Ga0302213, IMG submission 194583) | Peat permafrost microbial communities from Stordalen Mire near Abisko, Sweden - II_Fen_N1_1 | ecosystem: Environmental > Terrestrial > Soil > Wetlands > Permafrost | place: Sweden: Abisko...
CATTACACTTCCGGTTATTTTTTCAGGTATTGTAGCAGCTATAATGTGGAATCTTGCAACCTGGTGGCTTGGAATACCATCATCCTCTTCTCATACGCTAATTGGTGGATTTGCCGGTGCAGCCATCATGAGTACAATTATGGCAAATGGATATACAACGTCCGGCTTAGAATCAATAAAATCGGATGTAATTATCAAAATTGCATCATTCATTGTTCTGGCTCCGCTTATTGGTATGATTATATCTTCACTCCTAACCATATTAATTTTGTGGATATGTAAAAAAACAAATCCTCACAAGGCAAATGCATGGTTCAAAAAGTTACAGTTAGTATCTTCAGGCTTATTTAGTATTGGTCATGGATTGAACGATTCGCAAAAAGTGATGGGAATTATCGCTGCTGCGCTCTACGCCGCTTATCACAAAAATGGTCTTGATTTAGGAATTCATGACATTAAGAACATTCCTGACTGGGTAGCTTTTGCCTGTTTTACAGCCATTTCACTCGGAACAATGTCGGGCGGATGGCGAATTATTAAAACCATGGGATCGCGTATTACCAAAGTGACACCACTTGAAGGAGTAGCTGCAGAAACTGCAGGAGCTTTGACATTATATTTGACTGAAATTTTAAAAATTCCAGTAAGTACAACGCATACAATCACCGGTTCTATAATTGGTGTTGGTTCTGTAAAGCGTCTTTCAGCTGTTCGTTGGGGTGTAACTAGAAGTTTAATGGTTGCTTGGTTACTGACAATTCCTGTTAGTGCAGCTTTAGCAGCAGCAATTTATTTCTTGTTCGGAGGCCATTTATAATTCAAATAATGAATAAAAAAAAGGTTGTTTCTACAGTAGAAACAACCTTTTGTGTTTATTCAAAGGCCTCTTAAACAATAATCAAGGTAAACCATCGTTAATACCATACTGTTCTCGAAAATAAATGATGAAACTTCAACGATTGCTCAGATATATTTTCAGTTTGTCGCTTCTATTTGTGTATCCGGTAATGATTTCAGCACAGGGCAATTTACCTTATGTGGATGAAAAGCCTATTCATTTTGGGTTTTCGCTTGGAACAAATTTAATGGACTTTAACGTCACTCCCTATGACAGTACACGAGTTTCTACTCTTAAACCCGGTTTCTCTGTGGGAATCATCGCCGATTTGAGACTAAACCGCTATTTTAATTTGCGCTTCACTCCTACTCTTCATTTCGGCGAACGACAGTTAGATTATTTATTCAAGAGTGGTTCCGCATCAACAACGATAACATCTATTCCGGTATGTTTGCCTATATTTATCAAATACAGTTCTGAGCGTAAATATAACTACAGACCATACTTAATTGCTGGGGGTGGATTTTATGCCAATTTAAGTAAAGATCAAAGTCGTTCGATAGTACTGAACACATTCGATTTTTATACGGAGTTTGGCGTGGGGTGTGATTTATATTTCTCCTTTTTCAAGTTATCTCCCGAGCTTAAATTTAGTTTGGGTGGCAACAATGTATTAACCCCAATGAGCCAACGGGAGAAGCCTTTAAATACTTCCGATGAAAAGTTCACAAATGCATTATCAAAGTTAACCTCAAAAGTTCTGACTTTGACATTTAATTTTGAATAGCAGAGACTAAATATTGACTATTTACGAGAGCGAATCAATATCTTTAATGAGCTTATTGACTGCAATTTGCCAATCGGAAAATAGTTTCTTAAAATATGATTTTACTAGCTTTGAGTTCTCCTTTCCATCTGGACGATTTGTACGCAAAATAAATTCGTTAGTTAAAGTCATAACCTCTACAACTAATGCATCAACTTTTTGATCATCAATTGATTTTAACATCAAACAACGAAAATAAATATCGGTAATTAGTTCTGACGAAACAAATTTAATGGTCTTTTTGAGATTTCTGCGACTGGCCATAATGGTATATTTTTAAATTTATAAGTACAAATATAAGTCATTATTATGATAAAGTCATCTTTTGCAGTAAATTTGCAGAGAATTGACTCTACGTTAACTTTTCATCCAAAAGAACAATAATGCTATCTCCGCTCACAAAAATATATGTTTTCATTTTAGCACTCACGGTCGTAACGATTGGCTGTGCCTCGTGTAGTGATGAAATTTATTCAACAAACCCCAAGGATAAACTAGCATTTTCAACCGACACACTGGCTTTTGACACCGTTTTTTCGTCCATTGGAAGCACAACAGCTAAAGTCCTAATTTATAATCGAAACAATATAGCGCTCAAAATAAGCCAGGTAACTCTCGGAGGCGGCAAGAGTTCACCTTTCAGAATAAATGTTGACGGAAGTACAGACTTAAATAACCATTTTGAAAATATAGAAATCAGAGCCAAAGATAGTATGTATATTTTTGTAGCTGTGACAGTTAATCCGCATGATAGTAATTCGCCTTTGCTTATTCAGGATTCAATTGCTTTTAGAACTAACGGAGTTTTACAACAAATAAAACTGCAAGCATACGGCCAGGATGTAAAGATATTCCGTAAAAAATACTTAAGAAACGACACTATTTTAACTGCCGAAAAGCCGTATCTGATTTACGATTATCTGGCAATAGATACTGCCAAAACGCTAACTATCAAACCCGGTTGCAAACTATATTTTCACAATAATGCCAACTTGATTGTTTATGGAAATTTAAAAGCTCAGGGAACATTTGAGCAACCCATAATTATGCGTGGTGACCGACTTGATAATGTGAAATTCGACACACCCTTTCCTTATAATAACGTTGCCGGACAGTGGGGAGGTCTGTATTTGCTAGGGAAAGGTAGCAAGCACGTATTACAACATGTAAACATGAACAGTGGTTATGTAGGAGTTTATTTCAACAACAATGATGTAAATACAGTTCCAAACTTACAAATATCAGATTGCAGGATTCATAATTTCTTGCTTTACGGATTGGTAGTTCAAAATGGGAATATTCAGGTTTCCAATTCAGAGATTTCTAATTCAAGTAGCTATAGCGTCTATTTAAACGGTGGTAAACATACCTTTTTGCAAAGCACAATAGCCAATTATTTCGACAACAGCAACGTTCAACCCACTTCGCGTGATCAAAAACCGGCAGTTATGATTATGAACCTGAACCGGGTTGCACCAATGGAAACCGTTTTCAGAAACTGCATTATTTCCGGCAATTTAGATAATGAATTTACGTTGGCCACCCGTTACGAAGATCAATATCCGGGCATTTTCGACCATTGTTATATCCGCAAACCCGAAGCCATGAACTTTCCCACCATTTTTAAAGATATTATAGGTTGGTTTGGCAAAAAAGACACTCTATTTGTTAGTACACGATACGATTACAAAAAAAATACATATTTCAATTTCATGCCCGATTCGGTTTCACCAGCACGGGGTATTGCCGACAAAAACGTTGCATCGCAATTCCCGCTCGACCTGAATGGTAACAACAGGCTGATAGGCAATAAACCTGATATCGGCGCATACCAATGGCAACCTTCTAAAAAGTAAACCTATGAAACGTGTCATTCTTCTTCCATTATCATTGATTTGTATGCTTCCGCTTTTTGCTCAACAACGCGAGAGGCAAAGCTTTAAAATTATGAATTACAATGTAGAAAATTTCTTCGACACGAAGCACGATTCACTCTCGAATGACACTGAGTTTATGTCGGGAGGTGAGCGTGGATGGACGTATGAAAAATACAAAAAAAAACAAGCTAATATAGCCAAGGTGATTACAGCTGTAGGAGGCTGGGATGCTCCGGCTGTAGTTGGGTTGTGCGAAATTGAAAACCGGAAATGCTTACTGGATTTATCCAATCAATCAGGATTAAAAAACCTTAGATACAAATTCATTCAGCACGAATCGCCTGACCCGAGAGGAATTGATGTAGCTTTGCTTTATCAACCACAACAGTTCAAACCCATTCACGATGAAGCCATTGCCATTCATTTTCCAAATGCTCCAACCAGCAGAACACGTGATATTTTGTTCGTTTCGGGCATAATTCCAAGTGGTGATACGTTACATTTCTTCATCTGTCATTTCCCATCACGGTTGGACGGAGAACTTGAATCGGAAGATAAGCGATTGTTTGTTGCCTCGATTGTTCGGCAAAAGGTGGATAGTATTTTTACTTCAAATAAAAAATCAAACATAGTAATAATGGGAGATTTTAATGATTTCCCGACTAACAAAAGTATACTTGAAGTACTGAAAGCCCAACCGCTGACTGAATCGATTTCGTCGCAAAATCTCTACAATTTGATGTATAAATTGCACGCCGAGGGCAAAGGTTCGAATAAACATTTAGGTGAATGGGGAGCATTGGATCAGATTATCGTTTCGGGGAATTTATTGAATAAAACGAATTCAATTTTCACAACACAAGACGATGCCAATTTCTTTTCAGCAGATTTTTTACTTGAAAATGACAAAACATACCTTGGCAAGCAACCTTTTCGTACCTTTGCGGGGATGAAATATCAGGATGGATTTTCCGATCATTTACCAGTGTATGCCAACTTTTGGATTCAACCGAAGCATTAATTTATAATCTCAATTTTACAAATATCAAACATCGAATGGACATTCAACTATTTGTACCTTGCTTCATTGACCAATTGTACCCTCAAACTGGATTTAATACAATAAAAATTCTCGAAAAAGCTGGCTGCAAAGTTCATTACAATCCTAACCAAACCTGCTGTGGACAACCTGCTTTCAACAGTGGTTACTGGAAAGAAACCGCTCAACTAGCCGAAAAATTTCTGATAGATTTCAATCCGGATATGCCAATTGTTTCTCCTTCGGGTTCATGCACCGGCTTTATAAAGAATCATTACCACAAAGTACTAACAGATCGTCCGGAACTATTGGATCGCCATAATCAAATGAAATCCAACCTGTTTGAATTATCAGATTTTTTAATCAATGTCTTAAAAGTAGAAAATCTTGGTGCCAAATTTCCATACAAAGTCACTTTTCACGATTCATGTTCAGCTTTGAGAGAATATGGAATAAAAGATGAACCGAGGCGATTACTGGCGCAAGTTGAAGGATTGGAACTAATTGAGATGGAAGAAAGCGATACCTGTTGTGGTTTTGGCGGTACTTTTGCCATTAAAAATTCAGCCATTTCTTCGGCAATGGCCGAAAAGAAAATTCTAACTGCATTAGCCACTGGAGCAGAATATATAGTCAGTACGGAAGCTTCATGCTTAATGAACATCAACGGATACAGCAAAAAACATAATCTGCCAATAAAAGGAATTCATTTAGCAGACATCCTGGCAAATGACTGATTTTAGATAACCGTCATTTCGCCGCAAATACTTGAACTGAGTCGGTGTTTCACATCATCAAGCGAAGTATATTCGCCCAACAAATACATTAGCTTAGTAACAATGGCTTCGGTGGTGCAATCGTAGCCACTCATTACACCGGCGTTGACCAAATTCAAACTGGTTTCATACCTTCCCATTTCCACAGAACCTGTGCTGCACTGCGTTTTGTTTACGATTAAAATACCACGGTCGGTAGCATCTTTCAAGGCATCATAAAACCAAACCCGACGTGGAGCATTTCCAGCCCCAAAACTTTCAAGCACAACCGCTTTCAAGCCGGGGATATTCAAAATCGCTTTCACGGTGTGTTCAGAAATTCCGGGGAAAAGTTTTAAAATGGCTATATTCTGATCAATTTTAGAACGCACACGCAGTTTTGTGCCTGCATGAGGGTAGTGAATATACGATCGAAAATACTTAATATGTACTCCGGCTTTAGCCAATGGCGGATAGTTATATGAATTGAATGCGTTGAAATGCTCGGCATTTTTCTTAGTGGTGCGGTTTCCTCTGAACAATGTATCTTCAAAGAAAATGCATACCTCAGGGACAATTGATTGACCATTTTCTTTTGCAGCAGCAATTTCAATAGCAGTAAGCAGGTTCTCCTTTGCATCAGAGCGCATCATGCCAATTGGCAATTGAGCACCGGTAAAAATCACAGGTTTCGATAGGTTTTCGAGCATAAAGCTCAATGCAGAAGCGGTATAAGCCATAGTGTCGGTTCCATGCAACACCACGAATCCATCATATTCATCATAATTCTCATCAATGATTTTGGTCAACTCTTCCCACACTTGTGGCTGAACATCGGACGAATCGATTAATGGAAGGAAGGGAATACTTTTTATGCGGATTCCAGTTTGCTTTATTTCTGGCATGTAATCCAGCAACCGATCAAAATCAATGGGGCGCAATGCGCCTGTTGACGGGTCTTCGGACATACTGATTGTACCTCCGGTAAAAAGTAATAAAACAGCACTTTCTTTTTCTACCATAATTTCCCTAAAAAATTCGATGCAAAGATAAAGCAAATTTTAGGTTTTCAATTGCAAATACACGCAAATTTGAGCTTTTGGATTGCAAAATGATATTTTAAAATCGGCAGGTTTCGCCTTAACCTTACACTTTTTTAACTCTCACGGCATTCATGCCTTTCAATCCACGCTCCAATTCAAAAGTAACATTATCACCTTCACTCACAGGTTGTAAAAGACCTTTTAGATGAACAAAAAATTTATCCTGAGTATCAACCTCTTTAATAAAACCAAATCCTTTAGAATCATTGAAAAATTCAATTTTCCCCCTACGTTCAGTTGGCATTGCCACATCTTCACGACGCGAAACACCAATTTCAATCGTTGAAGCATCGATTTTCTCTCTCTTGGATAAATCCGGTGGAGTGTCGGTTATATTTCCATATTCATCCACATAAGCAATCATGCTATCCAAACCGCTTTCACCGCTTGACTTGCGTTCTTCTTTTTTCTGTAACTTGTCTTTTCTTTTCTTTAAACGTTTTTTCTCGTTATCCTGTTTGTTGTAGCTGTTTTGGGACTTGGCCATTAAAATTATTGATTTGTTTTAAATATTTTATAAGTTTACAAAGATACAATAATTAATCGGATTTTTTAATGCTACATTTTTCAAATCATCTCACGGTTAAAAATCAGTTATTTGCTTTCAACAAAGTAGAACAATAGGTAAAACGATGATTTGGTTCTTTAGTCGATTCTATCATTTTATTGCTTGAAAGAAGCGTTTATGCCTACTTAAATAATAAAAATCAAAAATAATGTTCTGAAAATTTGGCTTATACCAACTTGTTTTTGTTATTTTGCACCCGATTTCAACTAAACACATACTTAATTATTCGATCTATGTCCAAAAACCTAGTCATTGTAGAGTCACCCGCCAAAGCGAAAACGATAGAGAAATTCCTTGGAGAAGATTATCAAGTTATGTCCAGTTTTGGGCATATTCGTGATTTGGCAGAAAAAGGAATTGGCATAGACTTCGAGAATAACTATCAGCCACAATATGTGGTTTCTACTGACAAAAAAAAATTGGTAGCAGAACTCAAAAAAGCAACCAAGAATGCAGAAATTGTATGGCTCGCTTCCGATGAAGACCGTGAAGGAGAAGCTATCGCATGGCATTTGTACGAAGAATTAAAGCTTAAAAAAGAAAATACTCGTCGCATTGTATTCCATGAAATTACAAAAAATGCAATTCTTCATGCCATTGAAAATCCCCGCGAGATTGACATTAATCTGGTAGATGCTCAGCAAGCACGTCGTGTTTTGGACAGGATTGTGGGTTTTGAATTGTCACCTATTTTATGGCGTAAAGTTCGACCTTCCTTGTCAGCTGGTCGTGTACAATCGGTTGCCGTGCGTCTAATTGTTGAACGCGAACGCGAAATTAATCAGTTTACGCCGGAAGCCACTTATCGGGTAAATTGTATTTTCACCTCAGTGGATAAAAACGGAAATCCAGTTGAACTGAAAGCTGAACTTTCACAACGTTTTGCCACCAAAGCGCAAGCAATGGAGTTTCTCGAAAATTGCAAGAAAGCTCAATTTAGCATTAACAATATTATCACTAAGCCGGCTAAAAAATCACCGGCACCACCTTTTACAACCTCAACATTGCAACAGGAAGCTGCTCGTAAACTAGGCTACTCAGTTGCACAAACCATGCAAATTGCACAACGGCTTTATGAGTCGGGAAAAATAACCTACATGCGTACTGATTCGGTGAATTTGTCCGATTTAGCACTTGGAACTTCAAAAGCTGAAATTATCAGCATGGCAGGCGAAAAGTACGTTCATATACGTAAATTTACTACCAAAACCAAAGGTGCTCAAGAGGCTCATGAGGCGATTCGTCCAACTTACATGAATGCCCATACTGTTGAAGGAACAGCACAGGAGAAAAAACTTTACGAGCTTATTTGGAAACGAACCATAGCCTCCCAAATGGCTGATGCCGAACTCGAAAAAACATCAATTTATATTCATATTTCAGGAAGCGCGCTTCAATTCATCGCCTCGGGCGAAGTAATTGTTTTTGATGGTTTTCTGAAAGTTTATATCGAATCCACCGACGATGAAACCGATTCGGAAAACGAATCTTTACTCCCGGTTATGAAGCAAGGTGAAACATTGCAATCTACCGAGATTGTTGCTCAAGAACGCTTTTCTCAAAAACCTCCTCGATATGCAGAAGCAAGTCTGGTGCGAAAACTGGAAGAGCTTGGAATTGGTCGTCCATCAACCTATGCACCAACCATTTCAACCATTCAGAACCGTTTGTACGTAGAAAAAGGTGACCGAACTGCGGTGAAACGAGAATACAATGTTCTGAAACTAAAAGCCGGAAAAATTTCCGACAAAATAAAAGAAGAAAATACCGGAGCTGAAAAATCAAAACTTTTCCCAACCGATATAGGTATTGTGGTAAATGATTTTTTAAACGAATATTTCCCAACCGTACTTAACTATAATTTTACGGCCGATGTGGAAAAAGAGTTTGACAGCGTGGCAGATGGGGAAATCAAATGGACGGAATCAATTGATAAATTCTACAAGAAATTCCATCCGATTGTTGAAGATACCATGAAAAATTCTGAACGTCAAGTTGGCGAAAGAATTTTAGGAACCGACCCGACAAGCGGACGACAACTTTCGGTAAAAATAGGGAAATACGGTCCATTGGCGCAAATTGGAACAGTTGAAGAAGAAGAAAAACCCATATTTGCTTCGCTTCGCAAAGAACAATCCATCGAAAGCATTACACTGGAAGAAGCGTTGGATTTGTTCAAACTTCCCCGTCAGGTTGGTGAATACGAGGGCAAGGTGATGACTGTGGCTATTGGTCGTTTCGGCCCTTATATCCGTCACGATGCTGCGTTTTATTCGCTGCCAAAAACCGACGACCCAATGGAAGTTACGACCGAAAGATCCATTGAAATAATCGAAGAAAAGCGTGAAGCTGAAAAAAACAAATTGATAATGTCATTTGGCGAAAACGGCGAAATTCAAGTATTAAACGGTCGATTTGGACCTTACTTTACGTTTGAAAAAGTAAATTACAAAATTTTTCCAAAAGGAACAGACCCTAAAACCCTTACATTGGAAAGATGCAAGGAATTAATTGCGGCTCAACCTGATGCGGGTGCAAAGAAGAAACCTTTTGGACGTAAGGCTGCTGCCAAAACGGCAAGTGCTGAAACAAAGACCAAAACTGCAAAAAAGACCAAGAAATAAGTTCCGAATCAATTTTGAATAACATGAATAAATTTACACTCAATGAAAAAACTACTTTTTATATCAGTATTGGTTTTAATCGGTTTTTCAGTAAAATCTCAAACAACAGTTAACGGTGGTGAAACAGTTCTGATTTATTCATTACCAAAAACCGTTTTCAATATCGAAATTGAAACCGAAAAAACAACACAGAAACCCGGTGCTTATTTTCGCTATTCCGAAAGATATTTAGCTACAAACAAAGTTGTTACTGAAGAAAAAACCAATTACAAGCTGAAAAGCTTCAGAGTATCCACCACTGCCATAACCGATGCAAGCAGAACCTATACTTTTATTCCGAGTGCGTTGTTGCAAAACAGTCATTTAGCTGTCAATTCGCAGGGTATTTTATGCGGTGTAAATACTGTTCCCGATCGGGTAATTTCCCTGTTTCAGAATCAAAATCCTGATTATGTATTGCGCGAAACTCCTAAACAAGATGCTTTGCTCCCACTTGGCGAAGAGTATATGTTGGCCGGATCTGAAGCAAAACTTGCCGAAGGTGTGGCAAAACAAATCTACCGAATTCGTGAAAGCCGATTAGGTCTTCTCACTGCTGATATTGAAAAACTACCTGCTGACGGTGAATCGCTTAAGACAATGCTAGATGGTTTAAATAAAATGGAAAAAGAGCTTACAGAGCTATTCATAGGAAAAACCACAACCGAAACTCAAATACAGACCATTACTATAACACCCTCAATGGGAATCAACAATCAAGTACTGTTCCGCCTTTCGTCATTCAAAGGAATTGTTGGTGCAGACGATTTGAGTGGAACTCCATATTTTATCAATATTGTTCCAGCAAAAGCTGAAAACTTACAAGTTGACCCAAAAGCAAAATCGGAAAAGGCCGCTCTTTATTATGTAGCTCCGGTAACTGCACATGTTTCTATCGGAGATGGGATTAATACGCTGTATACTAACGATTTTAGCATCCCGCAATTTGGGAAGGTATTTTCATTACCCGAAAGTTTTTTCAAACAGCATGTGAAAATCAGAATCGATCCACAAACAGGAAGATTGTTAAGTATTGAGTAGATTAAATTCACTTGTCCTCATTCAAATTTAATTTTCTTCTAAAACTAAATTATTTTTCCATTAAGGTAGTCAATTCTTTTTATTACTTTTGTGACATTATGAAACGGCTTCGGTTTATCTACAAATATTTGTGTCATCTGCTATCTGCCCGTAATACTCACGGACATGGAATTCATTCCCCTTTTTGTTATGAGTTCGTACAATCGGTAATCTACGATAAAAGCTCATTTTATGTTTTCCCAAAAATTGAAAAAATCCGAACAGATTTAAAATCAGACCAAAGAACATTAAACATACGAGATTTAGGAACCGGGAACAGTAAACCGAAATCAGTCAAAAAAATTGCCAAGTCATCATTAAAACAAGGAAAATTCGGGCAACTTTTTTTTAAAATAATAAATTATTTTGCATTTAAGCAGGTGTTGGAGTTAGGCACATCGTTGGGAGTAACTACCCTTTATTTGTCCACAGCATCAAGCTCCATTCAATGCCAAACAATCGAAGGATGTCCTGAGATTCTGGATGTGGCAAATGAAAATTTCAAGAAATTAAATACTCAAAATATTAAATCCAGGCTTGGAAATCTTGATGAAGTATTATCCGATGTATTGAAAAGTTCAGATAAAATTGACTTTGTATTCATTGATGCAAACCATAGATTTCCAAATGCATACAATTATTTTGAAATGTGCTTGAGCAAGATAGATGATAATTCGGTAATCATTGTGGACGATATTTATTGGTCGAATGATATGGAAAAAGTCTGGGAAATGATTAAAAATCATCCACTTGTTCAAACAACATTTGACCTATTTCACATGGGCATTGTTTTTTTCAACCCCGATTTACACAAAAATCATTACAAAATGTGTGTTTAAGCACTCAGGACAAAGGGTTATAACACTAAAACACAGAACACAAAAATGAAATTATACACTAAAACAGGAGATAAAGGCGAAACCGGATTGATTGGTGGAACACGTGTCCCCAAAAATGATATTAGAATCGAAGCTTACGGCACTGTAGATGAATTAAATTCATTTGTAGGTTTATTAACTACGCATTCAATTCCAGCAGAAATTTCATCATTTTTGCGTACCATTCAGAATAATTTGTTCTTGATTGGATCGAACTTAGCAACTGACTTAACTAAAACAGCTTTAAGAACAGAATCAATTCTGAAACTAGAAACGATTGAACAAATTGAGCTGGAAATTGACAGATTAGATGCTTCCCTTCCACCTCTGAGCTCATTTGTGCTTCCCGGAGGTTCACAAACCGGTGCATTGTCACACGTTTGCAGAACAATTTCCAGACGCGCAGAACGGCGAATTTACGACATGAATTCAAACTACAGCGTTGATAATCTGGTTTTTATATACTTAAATCGATTGTCAGACTATTTTTTTGCATTATCGCGCTATTTGACAGTATTTTCGGGGTATGAAGAAATTTACTGGAAAACGCATGATTAATAAAAAAAATTCCTATTTTTGCACAAAAATAAAATATTTACTAAACTTATTTACGTTAAATTATTTGGCTAAATTATGTATTGGACATTGGAATTAGCTTCAAAAATTGAGGATGCGCCCTGGCCTGCCACCAAAGATGAATTAATTGATTACGCAATGCGTTCCGGATCCCCTCTAGAAGTTATTGAAAATCTTCAAGAAATTGAAGATGAGGGCGAAATCTACGAAAGCATTGAAGACATTTGGCCTGACTATCCAAGCAAGGAAGATTTCTTTTTCAACGAGGAAGAGTATTAACTCGTGTTTTCTAGGATTGCAATTAATTGAAACTTAATTCAAAAATTGAGAAAAGAAACAAAGTTGAACTAAATTATTGTTGTATATACAATTTTTTTATCATTTTTTAGTTTGATTAATTACGCAGTCAAAAAAAAAATAAACACGCTATCAAGATTGTGAAAAAACATTCATAGACCATGAAAAAAACAGTTTTTTGTTTATTGTTAGTAGTAGCAAGCATTGGTCCTATATTTTCACAATTTGATGCTCAGTTTAGCCAGTATATGTTTCATAATTCTTCGTTTAATCCAGCAGCGGTCGGTGAAGGTGATATGATTCAGATAACTGGTCAGCATCGTATTCAATGGGTTGGCATGCCTAATGGAGGTCTAACTACGGTTTTTAGCATAAACTCTCCGCTTAAAATTGGAAAGGTAAGCCAAGGAATTGGCTTGAAATTTTTGAACGACAAAGTAGGACAGTTTTCAAATCAATCGGTACATCTTCAGTATGCTTATAAAAAACGATTGGGAGAAGGGACTCTGAGTCTCGGTACTGATTTGGGATTTGAAGGCATTGGTTTTAATGGTGATAGTGTTCGCTCTATATCCTTGGGTTCATATCATGATATTGCTGGTGATATTCAGGTTCCAAAGACTTCTGTATCAGGAATTGGGTTCGATATGAGTTTGGGATTATTTTATTCAACTCCCAAATATTACGGAGGAATCTCTTATTTACATTTAAACAACCCAACCGTTAACTGGGGTGAGCTTATAAAATTTAAACAAACAGGATCTCTATTTATTACAGGAGGCTATAATTGGGCTTTACCAAATACTAAATACGTAATAAAGCCAAGCACTTTAATTAAGACAAATTTTAGTTCGCTGCAATTAGATTTGAGTGGTAGGGTTGAATATGATTCAAGATTTTGGGGCGGATTATCCTACCGGCTACAAGATGCGGTGGTTTTAATGGCTGGCATCAATATTGCCGGAGGTTTGTCAATTGGTTACTCATATGATATTCAGACTTCTAAAATAGCCACGGTTAGTTCTGGTTCGCACGAAGTAATGGTTAGCTACAGTTTTGAATATGTTTTTGAAAAAACAAAAAGTAAATACAAAAGTATTAGGATATTATAAAAATCAGCAAAATTTTTGAATCGACATTTAAAAAATATACAGTTTTTATTTAGAATAATAAAAATGAATAGAATGAAAAAAAATCTTATAATTGTTGCATTGGTTTTACTTATAGTAGGCTGCAACAAACCTGTAGGTGAGCTTACTGGACTTGGCACAAAAGATAAATTTTTTGAGGCTCAGCCGTATGGAATGGTTTATATCAAAAGAGGTTCCTTTTTGATGGGAGCCAACGACCAGTCGGCAATCGGATCATTCAGCGATAAATCCATCAATGTATCGGTTGACCCATTTTGGATGGACGAAACAGAAATTACCAATGACAAATACAAACAATTTGTATTTTGGGTTCGGGACTCGATAGCTTTACGCACCTTAGTGTTGAAGGGTAAAGATTTATACCGAATGAAAATTAAAAATCAAACAGATGATTCTCCACCTGAATTAGCCCGTCTCAACTGGAAATTAAGAGTTCCATGGAACTCAAAAGATCAAGAAACAAGAGAGATCTTAAACGAATTATTTTACATTGATAATAATGCGTTAGGTTTCAAAAAACAAATAGATCCTGGAAAACTTCAATATAAGTACGAATGGATTAACTACGATCAAGCCGCTTTACCTCAAAATAAATACAATGTTAATACAGGTGGTTACCCACCCAATGCTAGCGTACGTATTGACACATCGTATGTTGAAAATGGTGTGATTATAATTAAAACCATAACACGTAAACTTACTACCCGAAAAGATTTAATTTCAACCCGTATCGTGAATGTTTATCCAGATACAATTATGTGGTTGAGAGATTTCCAGTACTCGTATAACGACCCGAAAATGAAGATGTATTTCTCAAGTCCGGGATATGCAAACTATCCTGTAGTTGGTGTAACATGGGAACAAGCACAAGCTTTTTGTCAGTGGAGAACTCAGTATTTCAATAATACAAATTCAAGGGGAGCTCAAGATTACAGATTACCAACTAAAGCCGAATGGGAATATGCTGCACGTGGTGGACGAAAATTGGCCTTGTATCCTTGGGGTGGAAACTATGTGAGAGACAAAAATGGTTGTTACCTAGCTAACTTCAAACCAATGCGTGGAAGTTATTCAGATGATATGGGTACAACTACTGTGAAGGTAGCATCTTACCCTCCAAATGATTTCGGACTATTTGATATGGCAGGCAATGTGGCTGAATGGACTTCATCAGCTTTTAACGAAGCAAGCAGTTCATTGGTTTCAGATATGAATCCGAACTTTCAATACAATGCCAAAAACGATGATCCCGATCAGCTTAAACGAAAAGTTATCAAAGGTGGATCTTGGAAAGATATTGCATATTATCTTCAATGTGGTGTAGAAACCTATGAATATCAGAATGAAAGCCGTCCTTATATTGGATTTAGATGTGTTCGTTCATACAATGGCGAATAATTAAGAAATAAGTTAATTTTTCATATAATGTCAGAAGAAACAAAACAATCCAAGTTTGATATTTGGTGGAATTCACCTGAAGTTAAACAAAAAATTGGTGCAGCTTATAGTTTGGGTGCATCGGTGGTAATTGTAGGTGCAATGTTTAAGATTTTACACTTGCCCTTTGCTGGAGAAATGTTAGGGGTTGGGATGTCAGTTGAGGCTGTTTTATTTGCTTTAGGTGCTTTTGACAAACCTCATAAAGAATGGGAATGGGATAAGGTTTATGATTTTGAAGGTGGTGAAAAAAAGGAAGTAACTGCAAGTAAAGGAGTAGTTTCTCAACAAAATAGCGGAGTAGTTTCAAGAGCTGTAGGGCTGAATTATTCTGAAACGATTAATGATGATGATGTAAAAAAATTATCAGAAGGAATCAAAAATTTGGCAACTACCGCACAACAATTCGCCAGCTTATCAAGCGTTGTTGGGGCAACAGATCAATTTGTAAAAAGTATTGATAATGCAACTGTTGTTACTGGTTCGTTTACAAAAAGTCAGGAAGCCTTAAATGGAGCAACCGCTCAACTAACAACCTCCTACCAAGGAATTGAAACAAGCATGGATGCCGTTGAGAAGAATACAAAAGTTTATGCGACTAAAGTTGAAAGTATAAATAAGAATTTAGCTTCAATTAACTCGATATACGAAATTCAGCTTAAAAACATTCAAGCTCAATCTGAAGGCTTAACACAGCAGAATGAAAAATTGAAAACAGTAAACGAAGAGCTTAATTTCATTGTTGGAGATGTTCAGAAAATGAAATCAGCTACAACTGTAGCAGCTACTGAAGCCGAAAACTTTAAAACAGGAACTGCCAAACTATCACAACAGATTATTGATTTGAATAAAGTTTACGGAAACATGTTGAATGCTCTAAGCTAATTGACGGAATTTTATTGAAAACAAAAATTAAAAGAAAATTCCAATGAGTGGAGCTAGAAATTGTCCTGAAACGCCCAGACAGAAAATGATTGGTATGATGTATTTGGTGCTAACAGCCATGTTAGCGCTGAATGTATCAAGCGAAATTTTAAATGGGTTCTCAATGCTGGACACCAGTTTACATAAAAATATAGAATCTTTAAATTCTCGAAATTCAGAGTTATATTCATCTTTTGATGCCGCTTATGAAAAGAATCCGGCTAAAGTTGGTGACTGGCTTAAAAAGGCAAAGTTAGTTAAAGACAAATCAGATAATCTCTATAAATTTATTGAAAATTTCAAAGTAACCATTGTCAGAATGACGGATGGCAAAAAGACTAATGATAGTGCTTATGTAAATCAGATTCAGGGTAAAGACAATTTAGATAAAGCAAGCCAATATGGAATAAAAGAAAATCATGGCGAAGATCTTAAAAAGAAAATTGATGAATATCGTCAATTCTTAGCTGATGTTTCCAACAACAACCCTGAGAAACTGAAACTTTATAAAACTATTTTCTCAACTGAAAAAACAAAATCGGGGAAATCTTGGACAGAGAGTCTGTTTGAGGGAATGCCACTTTCGGCAGTGGTAACTGTTTTAACTAAATATCAGAACGATATCCGCACAAGTGAGGCAGATATTATTGAATATCTTAGAAGTCAGACAGATGCATCTGACATGAGAGTAAACAAGATGGAAGCTTTGGTAATCCCTGATTCTAAATACGTGATTCGCGGTGACAAGTTCAGAGCTAGAATCGTTTTATCGGCAGTCGATTCAACTAAAACGCCAAACTATTACGTAAACGGTGCGTCAGTTCCGAAAGGTTTGTACGAAACAGTTTGTAACACTTCAGGGTCAAAATCTATATCAGGTTTAATTTCCTTTATAGGTAACGATGGTATGCTAATCAGCAAATCATTTAAAAGTGATTACATGGTGGGTGAACCTTCGGCTACTATCTCTAACGAAGATTTGAATGTAATGTACCGAGGAATTGATAACCGTTTTAGCATTTCTGTACCTGGTGTAGCTTCAGAAAATGTATCTATAAAGGTTACTGGTGGTACTTTCACAAAAATCAATGGAAAGTATGTTATTAAACCAACTCAGGATGCTGATATTAATATTGCTGTATATGCAAAAATTGATAAGAAAGATTTGCTAATGGGTAGTGGGTCGTACCGCGTAAAATACATTCCTAATCCAACTGCCTATTTGCAATATACTGATAATGGCGGCGTGGTTAGACAAACTCAGGATGCAGATTTGACAAAACGAATTTTAAAATCTGGAGTATCATTAATTGCCAGTTACGGTCCAGATGAGTTGATTAAGGCAAACTTTGAAGTAAAATCTTTCAATATGGTAACCTTAATGGGTAACGTTTCAGCAAATGGAACGCGCCTAAATGCAAGGATGTTGTCGGATATTGACAAGCTTGAAGGAGGAGATTTAGTTACTTTTAAAAATATAAAGGCAGTTGGACCTGACGGTAAAATTAGACCGCTTGGTTTAATTCAGATTAAACTCTAATTAAACTCTAATTATAATTGTTAAACAAGTAAATTAACTTTTAACATGAAAAAATATTGGATTGCATTATTAGTCATAACAATGACTATAATTCCGAATCTGCTTTTTGCTCAAGCAAAACAGATTTCATTCCTTAACAAGAAGGGAAGTGTGAATTTTCAAACCTCTGAGTTGGATGTACTGGCTGATACGATTGCCATTGTAAATCACAGATGGGATGACGTGGTTTGGCAGCGTACTGTTTACAGAATCATTGATATGCGCGATAAACAGAATTACCAGTTATATTTTCCAATGCGTGCCAATAATCAGTATAAAAGTTTATTTAGATTAATGCTTGAAGCAATTTCTAACGTCAAAAAAGGTGTTCCGGTTTATCGACGTTCGGCACGTGATATAGTGCCGTCATACGAAGATAGTACCCGCTTACAAGGCGAAGAGTTATCAAAAGTGTTTGCCTATAATGAAAACAATGATAACAACCTGATTCAAATTGATGCGGTAACAAAGCAACCAAAAATCAACAACGATCAATATTATAACTACGTTAACAATCAATTTAAATTCCTGATTCAGGAGGTTATATTCTTTGACAAACATACATCAAGATTATATCAAAATATTACCGGAATTGCACCGATTTATTCATTGCATCCTGATAATACTCAGTCCAAAAATCCAATAAAATTCCTTCAGGAATCCATTTTATGTTGGTTTGCTTTTAGCGAGCTTCGTCCATATCTGGCTCGACAATATGTAATACCAAAGGGAGATGGAACACAACGACTGACTTATGATGAATTTTTTTCTCAAAAGTTGTATTCCACTTACTTGCTGGGTGATGAAAATATGTTCAATCGAACATTACTTGAATCTCAAATTTCACCTACAAGGATAAAAAAGGAACAAAACCGTATAGAAACAGAAATTATTAATTTTGAAGAAGACCTTTGGGAATACTAATCAGACTATTCTGGCTAAAATAAACACAAAAAAAGACGACGTAAATCGTCTTTTTTTGTGTTTATGATTAAATAAGCCATTAAATCAGTAACTTTGTGCTCCATTTTATTCTGAAATTGAGTCGAGTCAATAATCTATAAATAAGCATGCGCCAAATAATAATTGCAGATAATCAGGACATTTCAAACGCAGGTTTGCATTTCTTGCTTCAGGGTTTTGCCGGGAATTCTGATCGGTTTGATGTGTCTGAAAAGAAACAGCTTATATCTAAACTTACTGAATTTCCAGATGCTTTGGTGATTTTGGATTACACTTTATTTGACTTTGACAGTGTGAATGAATTGGTGATTTTGCAAGTTCGGTTCGAGAAAGCTGATTGGATTCTCTTTTCGGATGAACTAAGTGATGATTTTTTAAGAACATTATTATACAACACTCATTCTTTCAGCGTATTACTAAAAGAATCGTCGAAAGACGAGATTGTCTATGCGATGAAGGAAGCCATCAAAGGAACGCGTTATATTTGTAATCATGTAAGTAACATTCTGATAAACAATACCAAATCCAGCCAGGCTCAAAGCCCGAAACAAGTGCTTACTCAAACAGAACAGGAGATTCTGAAAGATATGGCATTAGGAAAAACCACTAAAGAAATTGCCGTTAAACGTTTTGTAAGCGTTCACACCATTATGACTCACCGTAAAAATATCTTTCGTAAAATTGAGGTTAACAATGTACATGAAGCTACAAAATACGCTATGCGTGCTGGTATTGTGGATATGGCTGAGTATTACATTTAATATTTTGAATTTGAAGCAAAAATGAATATTGCAGCTTTATTATCAGGCGGAGTAGATAGTTCGGTAGTGGTGCATCTGTTGAAAGAGCAGGGCTTTACTCCTACCTTATTTTATATCAAAATAGGGATGGACGATGATGAATTGTTACATTGCTCGTCGGAGGAAGACATAGAAATGGCTTCACTCATTGCCCGCAAATACGGTTGCAAATTGGAGGTGGTTGATTTGCACAAAGATTACTGGGACAATGTGGTTTCGTACACTATTGATAAGGTGAAGCAAGGCCTAACGCCAAATCCGGATGTGATGTGCAATAAACTCATTAAATTCGGAGTATTTGAACAACGTGTTGGAAAGGAGTTTGATAAAACGGCCACTGGACATTATGCCACCACCTTTCAAAAAGATGGAAAAACTTACCTAGGCACCGCCAAAGATCCGATAAAAGATCAAACCGATTTCTTAGCTCAAATTAATTACCTTCAGGTATCAAAGTTAATGTTCCCCATCGGACATTTGATGAAGAGCGAAGTAAGGGACATCGCTTTGAGCGCATCGCTGCCCAGTGCTAAGCGTCAGGACAGTCAGGGAATTTGTTTTCTAGGAAAAGTAAATTATAACGACTTTATCCGCCGTTACCTGGGCGAAAAAGAAGGTCCCATTGTTGAATTTGGCACAGGAAAGATTTTGGGTAAGCACAAGGGTTATTGGTTTCATACGGTGGGACAACGCAAAGGATTGGGTCTTTCGGGTGGTCCGTGGTATGTGGTTAAGAAAGACGTACCCGGAAATATTATCTATGCTTCCAAAGGTTTCGATGTGGAAACACAATACGGCAACGAATTTTCGATGCACGATTTTCATTTTATAACTGAAAATCCTTGGAATGAAGCTTTATCGGAAACAAACATTACTTTCAAAATACGCCACACTCCAGATTTTACTGAAGGAAAGATTGTTTCAACCCCAGACGGTTACCGGATTGTATCCTCTCAGAAACTTCAAGGCATTGCACCCGGTCAGTTTGGAGTGATTTACGATGCCGAATCGAAAGTGTGTATCGGTAGCGGCGAAATCATTTAAGCAAGTCTCTCTCAAACAGCAGAACTTTTACCGTTGAGATTTGACGTATTTGCTTTGAAAATTAATTTACTATATATCTTAATATCAATCAGACACATCAAATGAAAAAGGTTAATCTAGTACTGCTTATCGCTTCATTTCTTTGTTTTACTGCCAAAGCCCAGACTTTTCAGAAGACTGAAACAGGCGTGAAAACAGTCGTAAACTCCATTGGAGTTGAAATTCAATTCTACAATCCGTCAACAGTTCGTATTCTCAAATGGCCGGAAGGAAAGGCATTCAAAAAAGAAAGTCTTTCAGTAGTTAAAACGCCCGAGAAAACGGCTTTCACTGTAAATACGGAAGGAGACAATTTACTTGTAAAAAGTAAAACCGTTAAGGTTGTTTTAAACCTAAAAAGTGGGAAAGTGTCTTTTTCTAATCCGACAAGTTCAGACTTGCTGAACGAAAAAGCTACCGGAACAACTTTTACCGACTTTGACGATGTAGGAATCAAAACTTATTCAGTAACACAGGCTTTTAGTCTCGATAAAGATGAAGCCATATATGGTTTTGGTCAACAACAGGAAGGTAAAATGATTCAACGAAATATAAAGTTGAACATGATTCAAGGCAACGAAGATGATTATGTTCCTTTTTTTGTATCAGCTAAAGGTTACGGTTTGTTCTGGGATAACTATTCACCAACCCTTTTTGAGGATAAACCTGAAAGCACAACATTCAAATCTGAAGTTGGCGATTGCATAGACTATTATTTTATGTATGGCGGTAATGCAGATGGGGTCATTGCCCAAATGCGTAACCTGACAGGACAAGCTCCCATGATGCCTTTATGGACATTTGGTTACTGGCAAAGTAGAGAACGTTACAAGGGGCAGGATGAGTTGGTGGATGTTGTAAAAAAATATCGCAATCTCAACGTTCCGCTTGATGGTATTATTCAGGATTGGCAATACTGGGGTAATAATTATTTATGGAATTCCATGGAGTTTCTCAATCTGGAGTTTTACGATCCAAAAAAAATGATTTCGGATGTACATAAAATGAATGCCCACATGATTATTTCAATCTGGGCTTCGTTTGGTCCACAAACCAAGCAATACCGCGATTTGGAAAAAATGGGAGGTTTGATGGACTTCAAAACCTGGCCGCAGTCAGGATCAGAAAAATGGCCGCCAAATCTGGATTATCCTTCTGGGGTTAGAGTGTATGACGCTTATAATCCGGCCGCCCGTGATCTTTTCTGGAACTACCTGAACAAAGGCATCTTTTCGCTTGGGATGGATGGCTGGTGGATGGATTCGACCGAGCCGGATCATCACGAATTTAAACCAACCGATTTTGATAATAAAACATACCTTGGCTCCTTCCGAAAAGTACGGAATGCTTTCCCTTTGATGACGGTTGGAGGAGTTTATGATCACCAACGCGCAACAACCTCCGACAAACGGGTGTTTATCCTTACACGTTCGGCTTTTGCCGGTCAGCAACGATATGGTGCCAATACCTGGTCGGGTGATATTACTGCATCGTGGGAAACATTAAGAAAACAAATTTCGGCAGGTTTAAATTTCTCACTCAGTGCCATTCCTTACTGGAACAGCGATATCGGCGGCTTTTATATTGGTAACTTCAGACGGAGACTGGAAGATGCGGAATATCGTGAGTTATACGCCCGCTGGATACAATTTGGAACGTTCTGCCCGATGATGCGTTCGCATGGAACCGATGCTCCCCGTGAAATTTATCAGTTTGGTAAGAAAGGTGATAAAACCTACGATGCTATTGAAAAATACATCAACTTACGATACAGCCTACTTCCTTACACGTATGCAACCTCGTGGGATGTTACGGCTCATCAATCGTCGATGATGCGGGCATTGGTCATGGATTTTGCTCAAGACAAGCAAGCGCTAGACATCAACAACCAGTATATGTTCGGCAAATCAATTTTGGTTTGTCCGGTTACAAAGTCGTTGTACTCCAAAAATGCTAAAGAAGATTTCAGTTCTATTAAAACAACCGATCTTTACCTGCCTAAAGGAGCAAACTGGATTGATTTCTGGACAGGCGAGAAATTACCCGGTGGGCAAACCGTTAGCAAAGAAACTCCACTGGACATCATGCCACTTTACGTGAAAGCCGGTTCAATCCTTCCATTAGGACCCAAAGTGCAATATGCCACCGAAAAGAAATGGGATAACCTGGAAATTCGTGTTTACCCGGGAGCGAATGGTGAGTTCACTTTGTACGAAGACGAAAACGATAATTACAATTACGAAAAAGGAAGTTATTCCACCATCGTGTTTAAATGGAACGATGCCAAAAAGACACTGACCATCGATAACCGCAACGGATCTTTCACCGGAATGCTTGCTGAGCGCAAGTTCAGCATAGTATTGGTTGACAAGACCAAAGGAATTGGCGATAGCCCAACCACCAAAACAGACAAAGTAATCAACTATACCGGAAAGAAACTTGAGGTAAAATTGTAACACTTACTTTTAAATACAAGAAGAGAACAGCCTAACGCTCGTGAATGAGTTTGGTTGTTCTCTTTTTGTATCATGATTATTTTTGATCGCTAACTATATTATAACTTTGAAAAGATTTCTTCATTGCAATGTCATTAATTTGTAAAGTGCTCCGTATAACTTTGCTCTTTTGCAACTGCTATAGTTTTTGGCAATAAAATGAAGAAATTTGCCCTGTTTTTATCTTTTTCTATCATCCTACCGTTCACTGCAAATGCCCAAAAAGTGGGGTTGGTATTGAGCGGTGGTGGTGCTCCGGGCATTGCTCACATTGGCATAATAAAAGCACTGGAAGAAAACAATATCCCGATTGATTATATTGCCGGAACTTCCATCGGAGCCATTGTCGGCGGAATGTATGCCATGGGCATAACGCCGGATGAAATGATGGACATCCTGAAATCCTCCGATTTCAGAAACTGGATGAAGGGAGAAATTTCACCTTCAGAACGATATTATTTTTGGAAAAACGATCCCAAACCCACCATTGCCGAACTGAAAATCCATTTTAATAAATCCGGTTCCATCAAAATGAAACTACTTCCCTCAAGTTATGTTTCAGCCGCTCCAATGAATTTTGCTTTTATACCTCTTTTTGCACAAGCCAATGCATTGAAAGATGGAAAGTTCGATAATTTACTTGTGCCGTTCAGATGTGTAGCTTCGGATGTTTATAATAAACAGGCGGTTGTCTTTCGGGAGGGCGATCTTGGCAATGCCATTCGTGCTTCCATGACTTTCCCGTTTATGTTTAAGCCTGCGAACAACGACACCACATTACTTTTTGATGGGGGAATTTACGATAATTTTCCTGCCGGAGTTATGCAAAAAGAGTTTCGACCCGATTACATCATCGGCAGCGTGGTGGCCTACAATACGCCAAAAGCAACCGATGACGATTTGCTGATGCAATTGCAAAATATGATTATTACACGAACGGATTATTCGCTGCCGACAGCAAACGGATTGCTTCTGAAATTTGATTTGGCCAAGGTGGATGTATTTGATTTCTCGAAAGTGGATGAATTGGTCAAAATTGGCTACGATTCGGTGATGAAGCATCTGGCTGAAATTAAATCAAAGGTTGGAAGGCATGTTTCGTTACAAGAGTTGAACCTCCGACGAGCAGCATTTAGGGCAAAACTTCCTGCTTTGAAATTTCAAGTTGCTGACGTGAAGGGAGTGGACAGTTTGCAACAAATCGTTATCAAACGGAACTTTAAAACCCAACACGTTGAATTCGGGGTTGAAGAATTAAAACGGGGGTATTTCAACTTGATTTCAGACGAACGAATAGAAGAAGTTTTTCCGCAAACAGCTTTCAACACCGCAACAGAAAAGTTCGATCTGAAACTGAATGTAAAAAATGCTGACAAGTGGAAAGTGCAGCTTGGCGGAAATATCTCGTCCGGCAATTGCGATCAGGCATTTGTTGGTCTTACCTATCAAGACTATGAGAAATTAGGTCTTACCGCATCTATAGACGGACAATTGGGAAAGTTTTACAACGGAGTGTCGGTTGGTTCGCGGTTGGATATGCCGTCAAAGCAACCCTGGTTTCTGAAAGCGAATGTGTTAACTCATCAATTTTCGTATGCAGCCAACCAGTTTCCGGCTTTTAATCAAAGCGAGACCTACGGTAAATTAGCCATCGGATTCCCATTAACCATGAAAGGGAGATTGGAGTTAGGCATGGGCTACGGCATTCTGCGTGATAATTACAATCCTGAGAATAGTTCTGAATCAAAAATAATTGACCAATTGCAGCTTGGAAGTCTGTTTCTGAAAGCGGAAAGCAATACGCTGAATAACAGCATGTACCCGACAAGCGGTCACAACTACCGCGTATCAGCGCAATTTTTAAATGGAGGCTATACGCAACCGACGAATAGAACCGACTCCTGGTTTCAGTATCGTATTCTCTTCGACCAATATATCCCGATTTCCCGAAAGCTTACCCTTGGAACGTATGCCGAACTCACCGTTTCAACCCAAGGATTACTGCCTGATTACGCAGCTGCAATTACTCAGGCTCCTTCTTTTCAGCCAACCCTGTTTTCAAAAGCAATTTTCGACGAAACGTATCGGGCCAATCGGTTTGGAGCCATAGGTCTAAAGCCGATTTATGGGTTATCTGATCAATTGCAACTTCGGAATGAAACGTATTGGTTTCTGCCCTATCAGTCCATCCTGCGTGCCGCTGACAACTCGGCTTATCACTCCCAACCTTTTTCCACATCGCATTGGTTGAGTGAAACCGCGCTGGTTTACGACTTTAAAGTGGCAACGGCAAGCCTTTTTGCCAATTACAACAGTGTTTCAGCCAGCCATTGGCATATCGGATTCAATATCGGTGTGCTGCTTTTTAATCCGAAGTTTAAAGAATAAGTGTTTTTTGAAAACCCCAACTTAACTATAATCACTTCACCCTGCCTCCGCAAATCCAGGCTTTACGATAGTAATCTTCGTCCAGACTGCTTACATTAACGCCTTTGGACGTAGAAGTGTGTATAAATTTATGATCTTTCAGGTAAATACCCACGTGGGTAACTTCCGATTTTGAATTGACGGCTGTATAAAAAAAGACCAAATCACCTTCCCGAAGTTGATTCTTGGTTAGTCGTTCACAGTTTTTATTCAGCATGGCTGCCGAATTGCGCTCCAATGTTTTATGATAAACCGTATTGTAAATGCTGTACACCAGAAAAGAACAATCGGTTCCACTACGCGATGTGCCACCATCCACATGCGGAATATGCAACCACGAAGCGGCTTCTTTATAAAGCTCAAAATTATCATGCGAAGAACTCTCCACGCCCAACTTTTCATACACTTCCTTCCGTTGCTTGTTTTCCATATTCCGCATACTGCCGCAACTGAAAAACAAAACAGCAACTCCCAAAAGAAGGAAGCAACGAAACGAAATTTTTTTGTATGAGTTTTCGGGATTCATTTTTCGAGGAATGTGTCTTTTAAAAATCTATAAATGTTGGTTAGACCTATCAGGTTTTAAAAAACCGGTTAGGTCTAAACATTTCTATTGTTTAAATACATAAGCGACCGCAACGCTTACAACCGAAATAATTGCGATTGAGATAGCTAATCCGGTATGATTTGTTTTATAAAGAAAGAACGCACCCAACAGAAACATCGATAATTCAAAAACCAGACGAATAGGGAAATTCAGTCGGGTTTGAGAATTTGGAGCTGCAAAAATACCCCATAGTGTTATTGCCAACACAACAAGTAAAACGGCAAAAACCCATTTCAATGTAACAGTTCCACCTTTTGAATAGCCAAAATAACCCATGGCAAAAAACATAATCAGCTCCAACAGAAAAGCCAGAACCTCATTTATTGTTTTAATTAGCTGCATTTTATAATTTACTTACGTTATGGCTTGTAAGCCGGTTGAGTAACTCACTTTTTATCTTTCCAATTCCACCATTTCAGTTTATCCGACTCGTGTTCAGTAGCCGGAGTATCGGCAAAATAAACGGCACATCTAAAAACGTACAAAACACATCGATCCTGCACTGCTCCTGCAAACGCGTTGGAGAGTTCGTAAAGTCTCTCGGGATCTTGACCTTTCAAATCGGCAACCGTTTGAATACCAACATCCCATAAGTTGGCGGCTAATGACTTGTTGACACCCGGAATTACGCTAAGTTCTTTAATGGCTTGTTCTTTAGTCATATCTCTCTTTTTAATCACTTTATGTCATTCAAGTCGTGATTCTGGAATGTATCCCCACCGTACAAGTTCTCGTTTGTCGTCAATTTTCTTTATTCCTCCGTCATAGATCAAGCAAAATTGATTCGCAACATCCAACACATTCCGATAGTCATGGTCAGTCAGTATTATCCCTTTAAATTCAGAGGCTTTAATGATTAGTTTTTTTATTTCTCCAACTAAAATGGGCGAAACGCCATTAAATGGCTCATCAAGTAATATGAATTTACAATCAGTATGCAGCAATAATTTTATTTCAAGGTATCTTAATTCTCCACCAGACAAATGCGATATTTTACTTGTATTCAGTTTTTGCAATATCGAGTCTTCTAAAAAACTCACAACCCGATTTTCGCCTAAATATAATTCAATTGTCTTTTCAACACTCATCTGTTTAGGCAGAAATGAATCCTGAGGGAGATAACATATTTCATTTATTGTTTTATAGGGTTGATTATAGACTTTCCCATCAATTCGAATGAATTTTGTATCAGCATTTAAAGTCCCAAATAGGATTTTCATTAGTGTCGATTTCCCTGTTCCGTTTCGACCGAGCATGCCGATAATATCACCGGTTTGACATTTCATATAAATGTCAGTCAGTACGACATGCCTATCGAATACCTTGACAACACTATCAATTTCAAGCAAGTTTGACATAGTGCAGCATGATTATTAGTAGATAACCCGTCAAAATATAGGTTGACATTGTTGTTATAAAAAGGCTTAACTTTGAAATGCCACGATTATAATAGAAATAGTATTCATTTTTCCCCGACATCTCTTTATACAAGAGACAAAGTAAAGGTCCACCAAACATACAACAGCGAATATATACAATAAGAAATGGTGGAGGATATAACGACGTTATAAACGATAAGTACACAATAAAGGCAAATAACACTGAGGACGAAAGATTTAAAACCAATGTACTCTTAAAATACTCCCAATGTAACGTGAGTTTTACCATGTTTCCTTTTTATATTATTGTCTATTCGATTACTGTATAGTCAAATACATGCATGGACTCTGATTTTCAGTTTTATGCCACTGGGCTTCAACACCCCATCTATGATACACACAGTCGGCACTTTTTGTAACTGGGATTAAAATAACAGATGATTTTACTTTATCCTTCCCCATCCGTTTTAGATTGTTTAAATTTATTCCAGATGCACTAACCCATTCAAGTGTTACTGCAACTTCTCCTTTTAAAAAAATGTCGTATTTATTTAAGTCTGAATCAATCCATCCAGAACTCTTTGAAATATTAAATATGACATTTTCATTAATCAACTCTTTATCTGGAATACCATTATTTATACTTCTAATATGCATACGAAGCAAGCAACTGTTATAGGATTGCTTATCTATATAAAAACTAATTTTTTGGATTCTCGATATAGAATTTCCTAAATCAAATATAGAACCTATTTCATGACCTCTTTCTCGTTTGTCTCCTCCCCAGCCACAAAGTCCTACTTTATTTTTCTGAGAAGTAATACCTATTTTCCTTAACACATTATTTGGAGAAACAGAAACCTCATTTAATTGAATTGGTTTTGCATTAAGTTTTATTATGTTGTCTTTATCTGTAAGTTCACCGATTGATAATGACACTGGCTCATAACCCATCATTGAAAATCTGACAATTGAAGATGAGGTTGACTTTTCGATATTTAAATTAAACTCACCAGCTTCATTAGCAATAGTACCTATGCTAGTATTAATTACTCCTATACTTGCATATTCCAGCGCATTATTACTTGACGCGTCAACGACTTTACCTTTTATTATCTGGCATTGTAGATTTGTGAAAATTACACTTGCAAACAACATAGTCAAATGAAGTTTCCTGTATTGAGAATTAGTTGGGTTCATAAAAAGTAATTTTATATATTGTTGTTTTTTCTAATATACTCGAAACATTCCTTAGCTGCCGTATGATTATTTCCTGCGGCATTACTAAATTATTCGTTTGTTTTTCGTTCTTTTCTTATTTTCAATAGAATAATGCTGTCGAAAATTATCATTGTCGCACTCCAGATTAAGCAGACCCAAAATCCCCATAATCTTTTGTCATTAAAAATGTTTAACGAGTGTGATACCGACAAGAACATTAGTCCAATTATATTTATCACAACAAAAATATTATTGAAGTCCTTTAATTTGACAATCAAAGCAATGAGCCATAAGATAAAAGCTATTCCTAAACCATAACCAAATTCGAGATATATAAAGAAGTCGATTAAAGACCCTATTCCTGTATAATTGTCATTTGGCCTCAAAAGCAACTTTAATATTGGTGACTTATTAGAAATTTTTGTCGAGAGTTCATTCCCCTCTTCCTCCACTTCAGTTTTATTTGTACTTTGAGTTGAGTTTTCAGAAATTGCAGTCTTTGTCGTATCTGATTGTTCACTCTGTTGTATCAATGCAATGTTTTCTTGTCTTAGTGTGTCCACGGAGACAACTGTAGTGTCTGTATTAGGAGCTTCTTCCGCTTGTTTTGGTTTACAACCTTGAGGGAAAAATGGAAGGAAAAATGTCAGCAATAATCCTATTTGAAGAATTTTTGAATACTTGATACTCGTTTTCATTGTATTTTTATTGGTTTTATTTCTCTGTCAAAGTTGTAATGTAATTTGAGAGTTCTATTGCTCGTTGTTTTGTCAAGTTAAGTCTTGTTTGCGCAGCAACAGGAATCCACATGGTTCCTTGCATTTGATTGTAAAAACTCTT
>Ga0302213_1000314_pt1 | contig 29091 bp, 16 predicted proteins | sample II_Fen_N1_2_FD_194583 | JGI IMG/M metagenome (GOLD analysis project Ga0302213, IMG submission 194583) | Peat permafrost microbial communities from Stordalen Mire near Abisko, Sweden - II_Fen_N1_1 | ecosystem: Environmental > Terrestrial > Soil > Wetlands > Permafrost | place: Sweden: Abisko...
TTTACCCCTGCGCATGGCTATACGCATCAAATCATGAAAACGATTGCCTTCAAATGCTGTTTCAAGAGCCAACTCCTCAACAATGGCATCTTCCACATAGGTGATGGAATCCACTTTATTGCTGCAGGTTGGAATGATATAAACTCGGGTATCTAAATTTATGTTGCCCAATCCACGTTGACGTATACCAGCATTGTTTGCGAATCGGTTATCGGCAAAATTCATATACGTAGGTGTGCTACCGTTTCCTGCAGCAAGAACTTCATTATGAATTGCAGCTGGCCTGGTTGATAAATCCGTCAACCCTTTCTTTAAAACCGTAAATGCCAATTGTGGGCATCCAAGCCTATTCACGGCTTCTGCATAACGTAAGTACAACAACGAGTTTCTGTAGATTACCAAGCACTTTTCGGTGTTTGTATTCATTGTCTGGTATTTAGTAATGTATGGATTTTCACTTGGATCATACGAATTGGGCAACGTACTATTTTTCTCGTTTACCTGATAATAAGATCCATGTGCTCTTAGATCGCCTTCACCAGTGGTTATGGAGTCTACATAATAAATGGTTTGCGCCCATTTGTTGATGGCAATGGTTGAGGGTGCAATATCATAATGGTAACTCAAACTGTCGACCGTAAACTGTTGACCATAAGTGGCTGAACTGGCAATTGTGGCAATGTTCTCAGGATTGTTCGGTTCCAAAACTGCATTCCATAAGGGAGTGTAATTTTGAAAAACTTTTTTAGAATCGACTGTCCAACTTGAAATATAGTCCTTGCTTATGGTTAGGCTGTTCGTATACATGAGGTCATAATAGGACTTGGCCGCATTGGCATAATCACCTTTCCATAAATACAGGTCGCCCAATATGAACTTGATCGGGAGTACCGTCTGTTTGACCTTGAATGCCCCGAAGGTTCCAAGGTCCATGGTATTGATGTTTCTCAATGGGTAAAGGTCCGCAATCAACGAATCTGCCAAAGCACCAAGTCCGATGGATGGATAGGTCTTCGTCGCTTCAGCCACTGTCGTTATCGGGTTGGTATAATAATAGACCGAATTGAAATTCAAGGCAAGTTGCAGGTACGTCCAAGCACGAATTGCCTTTGCTGCGGCATACGATCGCATCATGGCCTTGTCACTCAATATGGAATAAGAAGTGTCGACGTAATGGGTTATGTAATTGCAACTGTTTATTACGGCATAATAATCCTTTTGATTGATATAAGGATTCTCTTTGCTATAGTTGAAATCATTGATTTCCTTCAGATATTTGGAAGCGTTGTCCTTGGTTTCCATCAATTCACTCCGTAATTCACCGAGTAGGATGTATCGGTCGCCGAGTTTCTGCAGTTGTGAAAAGACCCCGACCATCGAATAGATGGTATCGTGAGCAGATTTCATTTGAAAATCCTGTTCAAAGGTGTAACGCTCGGAATCTGCATTCAGCAAAGCATCGCAACTGGTTAAGGCGAAGGTGCTTGCCAAGAGGGACAGCACTATGTAATTCAGCTTTTTCATATTCGTAGTAGACTTATTATCTTGTACTTATAGATTACAGGTTGATCTTAACACCAACAAAGAAACTTTGGGTTTGTGGCACCAGTCCTGCATCAATGCCTTGTGTAAGTACCGAATTACCGGTAGAGCATTCAGGATCAACTCCCAAATAGTTGGTAAGTGTAAAAAGATTGTTGGCTGCCACCCAAATATCCATTCCATTGATGAATGCATTGTTGATGGGCACTCGGTATGACACGGATACCGTTTTAAGTCTCAGGTAGGAACCATCTTCTATCCAACGATCAGAGAAGCGGCTGTTACCCAAAGGATCGCCATAAGTTGCTTTAGGTTGACTGGTCAATTGTCCATCTTTTCTCCATCGAGACAACATGGCGGTGGATTGGTTGCTCATGTCAGCACCGGACTCCAATTGGCTACGCAAGTAGTTGTAGACATCGTTGCCATAGGAATAGGAGAACAAAGCGTTCAATGTTATCTTCTGAAAACTCATCTTGCTCGAGAACGACCCATAGAAATCAGGATTGGGATTGCCTATAATTTGACGGTCATTCAAATCGATGGTGTGGTCTGATGTTTTGTCATCGAAAATAATATCACCGGCACCGAAATAAGTATAGGAACCATTTGCATTCACGATGTGGAGATTTGCAGCAGAAGCTTCAGCATCGGTTGCAAAAACGCCTTTGGTCTTGTATCCGTAGAAAACTCCGGCAGGATTACCTACCCTGGTCAAAACCGATCCGCCGTAAAGATTTAGGACTTGGTCACCTTCTGGAAGTGACTCAATGTTGTTTTTGTAATGACCAACGTTCATGCTCATTTCCCATTGGAACTTCTTCATGTTGAGCACCTTCAGATTGGCTGACAATTCATAACCCTTATTGCTCATTTCACCACCGTTGTTCCAATAGGCGTCCAGGCCGCTAGTCACATTCAAGGCTTTAAGCGTCAACAAATCACTGGTCCTCGACGCATAAACATCAGCGGAAAGGGTCAATGTATTATTAAACAATCCAAGATCAATGCCAACATTCCAACGTTTGGTAGTTTCCCATTGCAAACTTTCATTCTGTATGTTCGAAAGAACCAAACCGTTTGCATAATCGATGTAACGAACGGTTTGATAGTATGCCTTCGTGGCATAGTCCTCGATACCGTCATTACCGGTAATTCCATAACCGCCTCGGAAACGCAATAGGTCGATGCCTGAGAAATGTTTCATAAACTTCTCGGAGGAGACCAACCATGCGCCGTTGATGGAAGGGAACAACCCCCAGCTATGCCCGAAAATGGAATAGCCACCCTTGGTTTCCAATCCAAATCTGGAAGAACCATCCAATGATGCTGCCACATCCAGGAAATACTTGTTTTTGAAGTTGTAATTGGCGCTAGCATAGTTCGATATGGAACGGTTTAGATTGTTTGTGCCGCTTGTTTGCGGAAAGCTATAACTGGAAAGTACCGCTGTGTTGTTGTCAGAGCCTGTATTGTGAGCAGAAATCAGGTCTGATTCAAAGTAGTCGCTTTGATAACGCCAGCCTAGGAATGCTTTTAAGGAATGATCCAAACCTATTTTCTTGCTGAAGTTCAACCGAGTGTCGTTGAAAATACCGATGTTTCGAATGATTTGATTGGCTGCTTTGTTGTAAGAGTAGCCATATCCGTCCAAATAGATTTCCTTGGTTCCCAACATCGGTTGAAAGTAAGACTCTTTATTCTTGTCCAGATTGTAATCAAATTGAGTAGTGATATTCAGATACTTATTGAATTCGAATTTTGGAGTGAGCCCAATATTAAAACGATATTGTCTGGAATAGTTTCTGGATTTCTGAATAATGGCCGAAGGATTTCCGATACCGAATTCATCCGCATCGTCATAATCCTTGGTTTTTGTTCCAGATGAAGTGAACGTGTTTGGGCTAAGGAACGGCGGTTTGATCATGCTTAAGTAAGTGGGAGATGTCCGGCTGTTCACTCCATCGTCCAACAAATTTCTGTCGATGGTCGTATAAGCAACGTTCAGCTTCGTTGTCAAGTTGTATGTCAGTTTGATGTCCGCATTGATTCGGGTGTGGATTCTAGACATGTTCGTGGATTTCACAATGCCGTTGTTACCGGTATAACCCAACGAAAAATAATACAACGCCCGTTCGTCACCACCATTCACATTGATGGCATAACTTTGTGTATTGCCAAGCTGATAAACTTGGTCGGACCAATTCGTTTGATTGTGATACACATTATAATTTGAACTGGAAGGATCGGTATTCAAAAATCCGAATGCCGCAATTTCTTTTTTGGAAAGACCTCGAGTACCAATCATTTCACTAGCATAGGTTCGATACTCATCCGCATTCATTACAGGTATTGCATTGGGCCGTTGTGTGATGCCCGTCATGATGTTCAGGTCAATTTTGGTCACTGCGCTTTTACCACGGTTGGTCTTGATTAGAATGACGCCATTGGAGGCTTTGCTTCCATAGATTGAAACTCCATCCTTCAACACCGTGATACTTTCAATATCACCGACTTCAATACTGGTCAACGGATTCATGAAATAACCACCCTGTAGGGAAATGGCATCCTCCGATGTCTTGTTCCAAACGACACCGTCTACGACATATAGGGGCTGTGCGTTGGCATTCAGTGAGTTGAGCCCTCTAATAAACATGGTTGTTCCAAATCCCGCATTTCCGGATTTGTAGATGCTGCGAACATCACCGCCCAATTCCGAGTGAATGAACTCATCCGGTGAAATTGCTTGTGGCAATCTGAACTCATTGATTCCTTTACTGGAAGAGGCGGTTGTTGTTGTCCGCTCTTTTCCATTCAAGCCTTCTAGAGATCCGTAGAAACTGGTGAACGTTTCAGGATACATGTCAATGACAAGATTTTTTTGGCCACGAACTGCTACTTCACGGACAGCATAGTCGAACGCAGAGATGGAAAGAACTTCCTCTTGGCTCGAAACGTTGATTATAAATTGACCCTTTTCGTCCGTCGTCGATGATGCTACGTTGTTCAACGCTTGTATTTGAGCTGCAGAAATAGGCTTACCAGTATTTGCGTCACGAACTAAACCAGAAATGCTGAACTTTTGCAATGCCTTGCCTTTTTCACCTGCGAAAGTCGTGGTTGACATCGCAAATAGCGCCAACATTAGGATTGGGAGCATACGCAACCATATGGGAAGAGTTAATTTCATCTGTGTACTATTCAAGTTGTTTTTCATCTTTTTCCAAATATTGTGTACCCCATCAAATGACAGGCTCCAGTATGATACAATCGATGAGCATGGTTCTGGTATAAAGTGTGGACTGAGATGTCAGAGCTGCGTTTTCAACTTTCACTCTGACGGTAATATCCCCAGGGGCGTCATTTGAAACAAAGTTGCAGTATGGGAATGTCATTTCTGCAATAAAGATTTTGCTGATAGCCGTACCACTGACTACTGCTTTGGAAACGTTCGGAACAGTGCTCGTAAATTTGGTGCCGTCGCTCTTGGTGTACTCCAGGTAAAAGTTCACGAGCCCTGGCAATTTGACCGTTTCCTGAATGGCTGAAGGTGCAAATTGGCAATAAATCCTATATTTTGCAGATAAGGTATTCGGTATGGCAAAACTCACCCAAACCTTTTGAAGGGAGCTGGTTGTAAGTGGATAGGCCACTACATAACGATTTCCGGAAACATTGAATCCTGTATTTTCACCACTTCTCCAATAAACGTTGGCATTGCTGCTCGTACGACCATAAGACGTGTTTTCAGCCTCGATTCGTATCTCATTGTGCCAAGATTCAGTTGGAGTGTTGCGAAGGGTATCCGATACCCAAATAGTACCATTGCTCGCCTTGTGCGAAGTTGCTCCTACAAAAAGCCGGGCTGCATTGAGGAATTTGTGATTGCTGGTGTCGAACAAGGAATCTACCGTATTGGGGTCGGAAATGTTTGCTCTAAAAAAAGCATTTTGCATGATTGCGTTTTGAGTCAATCTTCTTTGTTTGGCCAAACTCGAATCTCTTGTGGCTTGTGGCAAGCATTTGAAATAGGGTTTGATTCTGTTGTATGAGTTGATCCAAGCTTGATTATTTGGCAATAAGGCCGTGTAAATGCTATCTTCATTATTGATGTCGCCAAACGGAGTGCTGCCGAGGGGGTGCAAATAGGCATAAACGGAATCAAGACCTGCAATACGACTAAGCGATTCCCATATGTTGGAGGCGTATGGGACGATTCCGTTCAGAACATGCAAAATTCCATTTTTTGCAAGAATGTTTGCCGTATCCATCGAGAAGGTTCCGAAAGTAAATCCAGTGTTACCTTTGTCAAATGCCACAAACTTGCCGCTCAGCATGTATATTTTTTTACTACTGACGGTGTTGAAACCAGCTGTCGGAAAATTGAATCGGGCAATGTGATTGCGAACAATTTCACTGAGCGATGAAGTATCCGACCAATTAATGGACAATTGACTTAAGGCGCTGTTCGAAGGTGCCCAAACCGTGTACGTCTGATCGGAATTCAATACGGAATCAAATCCCGTTACTTCAATCATGCGTTTGAAAACGGTCAAATCACTTCTGGATTCGATAAAATCTTTCAAGCTTTGCGTGCTCAGGTTGCTGCCTGTGTTGTCGTAATGTTGCTGCCAGACATCGTTTACACAGGAACTCCAAACGAGTGCCAGGGCAGATAACAAGATGAAAAGCCTTTTTTTATGAAATGTATTCATGATAGTATTCGATTTTTTAATCAGGCATTATTATTCGATTCCTTCGGTTTCAAGTAGTTCCGTTGGCACAAACTCCAAATAATCCAACATAAACTGGATATCACCACCGGTTGATCCAAGTCCGACAACGGTAAACGTATGTTTGGCGGCTTTATCGAACGTATAGGTTCCCAACACGCGTCGCAAACTCTTGATGCTTTGTCTGGCATTTAATGTGGGGTCGTAGTACAATCCAATGGTGCATTTGTAGCTGCATGCACCTTTCATATAACCACGATTGTGCATCATCTTGTCATTTTCATATCCTTCCGGATCCTGAGGGTCAGCGCCAGGTTTTACCCAACCTACTTCAGCATTGTTTGCAAGTAGGGCAAGATTCAACGGAATCCCACAAGGTATGCTGTCCCAATACAATTGGGCAATACCGCGCCAATCTGTCGGCTGATAACTCATACGAACTTCATAGGTCCCGGCAGGTATGGGCGAAGTGACGATCGAAAAGTTGTAAGTTCCTTCAACATAGAGTTCATCACCTTGCCAATCTTCATAAATACCGTTGGCATTAAGATACGTAAAGCGGGTGGTTGCAGAGCATTTGAGGCCTTCGCAGTAACCATCGGGGATGATATAGCGGTGTGCTTTTCCTACAACGTTTTCAGCAGTAGGATTGTTCCCGCGCATGTTGTTCGTTGCAAACTCACGAAAGAAGGAAGATGCTTCCATCCGAATGCGATTCGATGCGATGTTAGATACGACATTCTTGCTATATACCAATGGTTTGTCGATTTCGTGGTAGTAGCCGTTGATGGCATCGTTATCAATGTCCTTGGTCAATTGAACACCAGTGGTTACATCCGACTCATCCCACATGTCCATAAAAAACGACAAGGTATAATTCCTATCTTTTTTTACTTTGATCAAGGTATTTGACAGCATGGTTTCTATAAACTCATACATGTCGTATGTTTTGATCTGGGTCGGTGTATCATAATCATTGATTAGGCGGCTCGAAGCTAATGTGCGGTTCATGCAGTGGTAAGCAACGAAGCGGTTCAAATAATTTCGCGGGTCTGCTGGATTATCCACACCGACTCCATCTGAAAATACGCCTTCATAGCTTCTGGAATAGTAATATTTTGCCAACAATTTCAAATCGTCGATCGTTTTCACACCATCCGGACATAAAGGGCAATCCTTGTAATTTGCCAAAGTGCTGTCGCTTTCCATCAAGACAGTGAATCCAAATTTCCGATGTTGGGGAATTTCTTCCTTGATGTTATATGTTTTGATGCTCCAGGTACAATTCTTTGGATCGTAACTCTCGTCTTCCACAACGGCATCATTCATCATTTTGGCATATCCTGTCAGTTGCATTGCTTGAGAAAACAAACTGAATTTTGGATCTTGAGCAATTTTCTCACCCAATTTCAACTCAGAAGGTTCCAGGGTTTTGCTCAATATGTGAATGTATCCATTATGTACCCTGATGTCTTTTTCAATAATGGGGCAATTGCCATTGACCAGGATGGAACCGTCTTTGAGTGAGAAATCGATGTTGACGAACCGTTCACTCATAGACATGGTGCTAAGTGGTCCAACGGAGAAATCTCCAGTGGCGATGGTGTCACCCTTGACGATGTGGTTGTAGCAAATCTTTTTCAGTTCCTCCAATGTAAAATCGCTCATACGACTTTTACCCTTGGAGGTATAGTAGTTTCTCATAGCTGAGTCACAGGGGATAAAACAAGTGTATTTGCCATAGGCGTTCAATAGTCCCAATACGCCGGTCGTATCTAGGATTTTGGTGAATTCCGACAAATCTTCGGGGCGGCTGCTCAGGTATTGGCCCACCAACAATTCGTTGGAGGAATAATAGGAGGCTGGTACGTTGTCTTTGACACACGAGGTCAACAGACCGCTTCCAACTACTGCTGCGAAAACAGCGGTATAGAATAAGGAGAGGATGCGCATATTTTTCATTGTCTGATGATTTTATTAATTCGAGGTGGATGTCGTCACCGTATTGTAAAATGGATTCTGAACCAGCAGTGAATTGGCAGTCATCTCGTCCTTATGAATAGGCCAGTATAGCGCATTCATAACTGACATTCTGCCGAGTGCTTCATTGCCGGTTGTCGTTTTGGCTACATAGCTGATCAGTGGAGCCGTGCTGTTGGCTCGTCTGGCTAGACGAACCAAATCAAACCAGCGTTTACCCTCAAACATCAGTTCTCTTTGGCGTTCTCTCAAAACTAGACTCTCAACATCACTGAATCCACTATACTTTGAAGCACTCAGTGTATCAGCATCCGGATTCGAACGATTGTATGTCTTGTTAACCAATGCCACTACATTTTCAAAATCTGTGTCCCCTGTTTTTTGTAGCAATGCCTCTGCTTTCATCAGAATAACATCCGACAAGCGGTAAACAATCCAGTTGGAAGTGTTTGAGCGGTAAGTATATGTGCTAAGGTTTGATGTTGAGTTCTCTGTACGTGAGAGTCCAGCATATTTGAAGATATTGTACACGCCAGTTGACGCATCCGTTCTGAAGAAATCTTTAGCCCTTGTATCTTTCTCACCCTCGTAGACCCCATTGCCCAGCGAATATTTGAACGGACTATATTGCTTTCCCGGTGCCAGATTGGTTGGGAAACTGATCCCTCCTTTATCATTTCCGGACCAACCGTATAAATTACGAGTGGCGTAATTAATCTGAACTTTATCGTTGAATTGAAGTTCAAAGATGGTTTCAGTCGATTTGCCTTCGTAGAAAACTTCCTTAATCACATTTTCGGCACCAACCAACTTTAAAGTATTGTCGGCCATGACCTTGTTGCACATTCCAATACATTCATCGTACTTCTGATCCCAAAGATAAATATCTGCCAATAAGGCATATACGGCATTTTTGGTGATTCTGCCCTTGGTGTAGTTGAGCGTCGGGAAACTTGTCTTTGCATATTGGGCTGCAACCAGCAAATCTTGAGTAATGGAATCCAAAACAACTTTTTCAGTCGATTTGGCAACCAAATAATTCTGGGAATCATCGATACTTGGTGTAGTGATGAAAGGCACATCCTTAAATGCCCTTACCAAATAGAAGTATGCCAAAGCCCTAATAGTTAGAACCTCAGCTTCCATTGCGTGCAATTTTGCGGGGGTGAAATTCGCATCAGCCTTGACGACGTCAGGTGCATATTTAAGGAACGTATTGCAATTGTTGATGACAGAATAAAATGCTCCCCAGGAACAATTGGCATTGGTCGGCGTAATCTCCTGCCCCAATATCTTGTTGATATTCTCATCGGTATTGGAGGCTTTGATAACGTTGTCAGATCGCATTTCACCCCAAATGAGCATCCTATAGGTGACGTCATTTTCAATTAAACCACGATAACAAGCCGCCATGACACCTTGAGCATCCGATTCGGTTTTCCAGTATTGTTCCAGAATCATTTGGTTTTCCGGCAATACTTCAAGCCAGTTTGTGCAACTGCTGACCCCTGTCAATAAGAGCGTTGCAACTATGAAGATTTTAAATTTGTTTTTCATTGTCAGTCAAATGTTAAAGTCCGATACTTAAGCCAAGAGTGAAATCTTTGGATCTTGGGGTTTTCGCATTGTCAGAAGAAACGCCAAAGGAACCATAACCAACTTCAGGATCGACACCGGTGTACTTAGTGAAAACATACAGGTTATTGAAGGTTAGGTATACGTTCACCTTATCAATACCGAGTGGTTTGAGTTTTGAAGATGGAACGGCATAATTGAAGGTCAAGTATTTAAAACGGAGGAATGAACCGTCCTCGACGAACCGATCGCTTCCAAGCCAATTATACCCGCTTTGATAAAGCGCTCTGGGAATTTTGGTATCATCACCATCCTTGCGCCAACGCCAGTTGACAGCAATACTTTGATTGTCGTCATTGTACATGTTTTCAGCATACATACGTGCTGAGTTGACAATTTTGTTGCCATAACGGAAGTTGAAGAACAACGTGCAATTCAAGTTCTTATAGCGGAGTGTGCTTCCGAATCCACCATTCATGATAGGGTTGGAGTTGCCTAAATAAACGATATCCAATTCATCGATGCTGCCATCGTGATTGATGTCCTTGTATTTGGCATCACCACCGCGGAATTGATACTCGCTTGTAGTGCCATATGCAAACATCATTGGCAACGCTTTCCCGCTTTCATCAGTCAGGATGTTGCCATTTTTATCACGTGCGACAGGTGCATCCTGGTGTTCCCCATAATTGTAGTCGTCGTATTTATAGACGCCTTCATATTTGAAACCATAGATGGAACCAAAGGAATGGCCGTTTTCGAGTCGCGATAGGTATTCACCGTTGCTGTAATTGTATTTTGGATTGTATTGTTGCAAAACTTTATCATCCAACTGTATGACTGTATTTATGTTGTTGGATAAGTTAAAGTTGAAATCCACCGAGAATGGGCCTTTTTTAATAAGACGATTGGTGAAGAAGTTCACTTCGTAACCATCATTGTCCATGGATCCTACGTTTTTGTATGTCTGAATGGCAAAACCCGAGGTTGAGGGGATGATCAGATTGGGGAACAACAAGTCGCTGGTCCTTTTGTGATATGCGTTCAAGTCAAAAGTGAAGCGGTCATCGAACAAGCCAAGATCCATCCCCATGTTCCAGGAATTGGTCTTTTCCCACCGAAGATCTGCGAGTCTCAACGAAGTCGGTTCCGTAGCCGGAAGATCAATGTAGCTTTCGTAAGGCACATATCTGGAATAGCTGTTCCCGGCCGTGGAGGGAGCATTACCGCTGATACCCCAACTCGGACGAAGTGCCAACATGCTCAGCCATCCTTTTGTTGATTCCATAAACTCTTCATCTGAAGCGATCCATTTGACCGAAACACCTGGGAAATTACCCCAACGGTTGTTTTTTCCAAATACAGAACTACCCTCTCTACGCATGGTGAAGGAAGCGATGTATCTGGATTTATAGGAGTAGTGAGCTCTAGCCATGAATGCCATGGTACGCTTGGTTGAAATTGAAGTGAAAGCGGATGATAAATAACCTGCTTGTGAGGCATCTGTACTGGTGCCAGAAGCAAGATTGTAATTGACAATTTCCTGATCGGTGACATTGTTCATGGTTGCCTGAAACGATCCGTATAGCAACAGGGTATGATCTTCGTTGTCGAATTTGGGTTGCCAAGTCAGGTTGTTGTCCGTTTGGATGAGCAATTCTTCCTTATCCATACTGGATGCCCTATTCACATTGGAACTGTTGGCCGAAACGTTCGAAACTTCCCAAGGAAGGAAAGTTGCAACTTTGTCGTTGTTGATGTCAAAAGAAACATACATGTTGTATTCCAGGTTCTTGGACTTATCATCAGTTAAGTCATAACGAAGTCTGAATGTTGGAATGATGCGGTAATTCTTTACATTATCCGTTGCCAACAATGCCTGTGCGACTGGATTTACCAAGTCCCTCTGGGCAGATCCGAGCGAGGAAAATCTGGATATGTTGTAATAGATATTGGTATTGTTTCCTTGGGCATCCTGTTGGAACACGCTGACATTCGGCATCTTGCGATAGGCGATGTTCAAGATGTTTCCACCATAATTCCGATCATTGTCCGTATTCGTATAGGAGAACTCAGTAATGAACTTCATACGGTCAGAAACTGAATAATCCAAATAGGCGCGTGAACTGTAACGGTTCATATGCTGACCAATCACGGTTCCATTTTGATCATAGTAACCACCGGATACACGGAACTGAGCCCGTTCACCACCACCTAACACCGTGATGTAATGGTCATGAATAACACCGGTCTGTGTAACCTCTTTCACCCAGTCTGTATTATTGTTGAAATTTTCGTATTCGGAAAAGGTTGGGTCGTAATTGTATTCGTTGATGTCTGCAGCACTTTCATCCTGATTGGGGTTGAAGTAAGCCTGCTTCATCAACATGGTGTAATCGTCACCGTTCAGCATGTTAAGGCCTTTTGGTTGAGTCGCACGAGTGAGGCGATAAGTGTATTGAATCTTCGTCGGCCCCATGGCTCCTTTTTTTGTCGTCACCATCAAGACACCGTTTGCTCCTCGGATACCCCAAATTGCCGTTGATGCGGCATCTTTAAGTACCGTGATTTCCAAGATGTCATCTGGATTGATGCTCAACATGTTTGCATATTGTTCCTGATTCGCATTCGCAAAGTCAAAGGAGGCATCAATGCTGATGTTGTAGGGTACACCATTGACTACGATGAGCGGGTCGGCATTGGAATTGATTGTGGAGGAGCCACGGATGCGCATGGAAGAGCCACTACCCGGGTCACCTGAATTGGAAACAATGTCCAATCCTGCGACTCGACCTTGCAAGGCTTCATCGAGCGAACCAACCTGTAATCCTTCAAAAGCTTTGGCATTGATGGTTTGCACGGCGGTGGAAATTTCACGTTCAGGAATCTTGAAACCACCTTCACCATACATTTTTTTGGCAGTAATGGTGATGTCCTGGATGGTATGTCCACTTTCGGTCATGCCCAAATTGATGACTCTAAGGTTGCTGATCATGCGGCTTTCTTTCACAAAGCCGAGATAACTGAAACTTAGTTTGTCCGCCGTACTTTTAAATCGAATCACATAATGACCGTTTGCATCGGTGATAGTTGCATTTACAACACGATTGTCAGGGCTGATTTCCTGCACGTTGACTCCAGTCAACAACTCACCATTCGTTTTTGAGGAAATGGTACCTTGGACAATTCCGTCTCCTGCCGTCTGTGCTGAAGCAAACGGAGTCAGTACCAACAGTAACAGTATAACGATATATAATTTGGATTTCATGGATTGCTTCATTATTTATTGAAATCTCAATACCTTGTTTATTTGATGTATCACCGCTGTCGAAGAGGTTGTGATGCTACTTCCCGAATAGAGCGTTGTGGTCAGTGACGTCAGCGTTTTTGGGTCAAGGCTGAAAACATAGTCCCTTGTCATGATGTTGTAATTACCACCAGAAGTGACAACTTCCGCCGTTTCCGGAACCGACTGCCCATCAACTGTAGCGTATTTCTCCGTAGTCAACTTCAAAGTGCCGTTTTCGGACTTAACCCCCAATCTATAGAACTTGTTCTTGTAAGTATCCCAGTAGGTCGACTTATTATCGTTCTTAATGGTTGCCGATTGATAAAGACCATCCACTGGTTGATCCGGATGGATGAACACGGAATTGTCCTGGAAATGGTAACGGACAAAACGCTCCATCACATTAATCATTGAATCTTTTCTAGCTTGATTGGTTTGGGCATTGATGACAGACCATGGAATCAAGGTGCCATTCGAATATGCTTCCTGAATGGCTTCATTGGTAGGAACATAGACCGTATAGCGGAATGTATTGAAGAACTTGATGTTGAAGTCGATGCCGTAATAGTTGGTTTTCTGTACAAAAACATTGTTGTTTGGAAAGTCTGCACAAATATTGAAGAACTCACGGAATGCATCATTGTTTTTCAAGACATTGTAAACCGATCTGAATGGTGTTTGTGGAAGTTGATCGACAAAGTAGGTGGTTCCGTTCTCTTGATGATACAGACCACTATCGGCCAAATAAACTCTCGTATCCTTCAGGATGTTCTCCCCACCTTGGAAATTGACCAATGTCGAAGAGTAATGACCCTCTATGTCGTTTGTATTCGTTGCTTTCAAAATGTTGCCGTCTTTTGTGACATAGTAACCATCCTTAAAGGCATTCTGTACGGTGTCTTTGAAGTCGTTGACAACAATGCTCTGATCCAAAATGCGAACCAAGCGACTCTTAATGAAGTCAGCGTTCGTAATCAAAGTGATGGAGTCACCTCTTCCATAGGGCTTGGATTGGTCGTAGGCAAAGATTGAAGCTTTAACGGTCTTAGCAGGGTAATCATACCAAAATTTAATGGTGGTCGGTTTGCTGGTGCCGTATGTAAGTGGATCGATATACGATTGTAAGGCTTTATCAGTAGGGGCAAGGAATGCATAACTGTTTACCATGGAATTCAGATACAATGCATAAAGATATTTGTCGATGGCCCAGTTGCAGACTTCGGTCCGTCTGCTGAACAATACTGGCCCGTAGACTGAAACGAAATCATCCGGTGGATAAATGGCCTTCGTCACATAAACCAAGCCGTTGATGCCAACATAGCTCATGGAATCGATGATGTCCGTTTTCTTAACGTTGAGTTTGGAACTTTGCGCGTCCACCATCTTATTAAAGACGCTTGGTATGGAGTTGAGCAAAGATGTACGCATGTGGCGCTTCACCAATTTGGCCAAAATATTCGTCGGAACATTTTCCCAAGTGTTGTAACGTTCCTTGAGGGCACGGCCGCTACCGGAACTGTTAAGGTCAAAATAGGCATCCAGTGCTTCATTGGTAGGAGCAAACATGACTGCCATATCAGACTGCATGGTGGCGTTTGGCGACACATAGCTGTTCCATCCTGGATCGAACGGCAAGAAGTAAGTGGTCGGTATGAGAATGTTGGTCGGGTAACGCTGCATACCGCCACGACCAGCATCCGTATAGTAATGCATGGTAAAAATGGAATCCAACGGCAAACGGCCTTCCAACTTTTTATAGTTCAAAGTTGCCGTTGCATCGTAATACGGAGCGCAGAATCGATCCAGTAGGCTGGAAAAGGTCGAAAGCTTTTGATTGTTGCGAATGTATTGAGCCATGTTCGTTGGAGGAATCAGCACATTTTCCAATACATTGATGTAACCGTTCTTACATGCCTTATCACGTTCAATAACCTTATCACTGAAAATAAAAGCATCGTTTCCGGAACGATTGATACCGGTCATTATCTTAAAATCTTCGTCTGAAATGCTATTGAAGTCCAACTGTTTCTTGAGGAAATGGACCATGGTCCATTCTGTGTTGTCTTTTAACAACCAAATGCCCTTGTCGCGCCTAGAATCCCATGCCGAACCGGTTGGAAGCATGTTCCCTTTTTCAAAAGCAACACTATCCAAAATGTTGACGGCCGATTTTCTGCGCAGAGCTTTGCCTTCTTGAAGACCTGCCGGTGGAGCTGCATAATAATTGGACAAGGTTTCAATCAGATAGGCATTGTTGATCATGGAGAAATTGAGGATCAATTTTTTCTGAGACAATGTCAATTGATCAAAGCTGGTAACACCCCAAGCATTTCCTTCACTGAAAAAACGGTTGAATGCATCATCGTTAGCAACAAAGATTGTTTTGCTGCCAGTACGGGATAAGACATCCTGATATTTGACAGAGTCGATGATGCTGGTGATGTACTTGAAGTTGCCATCCTGTTTCAATTCGTCATAGATGCTCTGACCAAGCCAAGAAGGTTCTTGATTGTCATACAAATAGACATCCTTGCAGGAAACCAACAGCGAAGCCGCGGTTACCAGTCCAATCAGCCAATACAATAGCCGGTCAGGGAGTTTTTTCATGTGTTTTTCCATTGATATTAGATATTTGTGATTGTTCTGCCGAACACATGCCTTCTTGGTTTGCCCAAATAGTTGTATTTGGACTTTTTCTTCTGTTAACCTGAAAGGTGTGTTTTTCTTTGAGGTACAAAAATACCTTCCATCGCTTTTATAATGGTGGATATTTCTGTCTAAAAGGTGGACAAATGTTTAAAGTGAATGCTCCTATCCAGCCATGGAAAGTGGTTACCCTTCTTGTACTTATATTGGAGTTTTGGACGATTGTTGCAAAAAGAAAGGCCTCGGATAATCCCGAGGCCTTTGATTGTGATGATAAGAAAATCGATTATTTCTTAATGAACTTCGTATTGACAGCTTTACCCTGTGATTCAACCTGCAACAGATACATGCCTTGGCTGTATTTGGAACAGTCGATGCTGTAGATGCTGTTGATGGCTTTGCCTTCAAATACACGTTGACCGGTAATGTTGAAGATCTTAACCGTTGACATGGCATCCAGACCCTTAATGTTCAGGAAGTTGCTAGTCGGGTTCGGAGAAATCTCAACGGAAAGGCCTGCTGTGCTCTTCGGATTCAATACGGATAGAGCAGGATTGGCAGAAGCCAAGTAGGTTAACGTAAAGTTGTCGAATTGCATGAAGCTGGCGGAAGTGATACCAATGTTGACGGTATCGCCTACGTTGGCTTGGAAGTTGACTGCGAGGGTTCTCCAAGCAGCTGCATTGTTCCAAGTACCGCTAACATCTACAGTTTGTTGTCCAAGTTTGGCAGATACTTTGGTCGGGAATTTACCAGGAGTGGCAAATACACGAGCATCGTATTTGTAAACATCGTTTCTGTTGGGTGAACTATTGTCACAACGTGCATCAGCAGTCAAAGTGTAATAGCCGGATGCCGGAGCAACGATTTTCTGTGACATCTTGAAAGAAATGATGCTGTCGCACCACATTTCAAAAGCTTTGGTTCCATTGACGATACCACCAGTGATGGAGGATACTGAACACCAACCGGATGTAGGTTTGACATTACAATAAGCCGTCCAACCATTCGGAGTTTGATAGTTGCCACCAGCAGCCTTAATGGACGAGGCATCCACGCCAGTTGTGTTGGTCCCTTCAAAACTCGGATTCACAACGTAATCGGTAGTAAGATTGACTTTAGCAGGAACATCAGCACCCGTGTAAGTCAGTTTCATGTTGTCGAATTGCATGAAGCCATTGGAATTGAAACCGATGCGAGTAGGCCCACCAGTCGTACTGAATACGCTGTAGAGAGTTTGCCAGTTGCCTAATCCGTTCCAACCAGATCCGGTTATGACAAGACTGTCAACCAATGTGCCGGAATTGAATGTTTGCGTAGCTGTCTTGGCATAAATGTGCTGGGTGTAAGGAGCACCTGCGTTCGTACGAACCTGAGCGGAGAGGATGTAATTACCAGCTGGTAAATCGACTGTTTGATAAACATCAAATTCAGTGATTGTAGCAGCCCATGTTTCAAAGCATTTCGTACCGTCTGAAGGAGCATCGGTTATGAATGCAGCGTTGCACCAACCCGAATGGTTCAAATAAACAGTCCAACCTTTAGGATAGTTGTAGCTACCACCTGGATCAACAGACAAAGAGTCTCTCTTACCACCGGTACCTAACTCGAAGCTCGGGTTGACAATGTTGAAAGTATAATCCATAGGTTTCGACAATGAAGCAGGCTTCGTCAACAAATAGGCCTTGATGGCAGCATTCAGGTCAGCAATGGTTTGAGCAGTTACAGCATACGTGTTATAAGCAGTTTGTGCAGCGGCAATTGCAGTTTGGAAAGCTGGAAGACCCGGATAATTCAAAGCAACCTGTGGAACAGTGGTTGGAATCAGTTTGCCCAATTCAATCCAAGGGGCCTGAACCGCATTGTAAACCACAACGGCTGCATTCAAATTGGTTACAAGCTGTTTGGTCGGAACCTTTGCGTCGTAAGCCGTTTGAGCGGAGTCAATAGACAAGTTCAAGGCTATAAGCCCGGGAACATAACCAGATGCCTTAACCGTTTTAGCGGCTCCCAATGCTGCTGCCAAGTCGGCATACGTATATACATCATAGGTGGTTGCTTTAAATGCAGCATCCAAATCGCTGATGTTTCCAGTGATGTTCAAAATGCTGGGTAGGTCATCAGCAGTCAAACCTACAGAATACATGTTGAAACCATAAATCAACGTGTTGGTCAACCATGGGTCACCATTGTAGAAAGGACGACCGATACTGTTGTAAATTGTACCTTTCTTTCCTGATTTCTTCAATGTCACGGCGGGTGCTTGCATCGTGCCAGTTTTTACTTCAACACCATCGTAGTAAAGGTGGCCTAAACCTGAGATCTGGGAATAACATACGTTATGCCATGTTCCAAGAGGACATGTTTTTTCTCCGGTTCCAACAAAATTGGATCCTTCAGCTCCGTAGTTGTCCGGGGTACATACGTGACGTCCACGAAGAGGTTCGTAATACATGCCACCAATTGCGTCACTACCCATAAGTAAGGTGTTGGAGAAGCCATATAACGGTTGTCCGTAACCTGTCCAAGCGGTGATGTGGTCAATAGTGGTATCCCTACGGAAGAATACGCTGACCGTATAGTCGGTCAAGCCATAAACGGCTTCTCCGATAGGAGTTCCGAAGTCAAAGTATTGGCCGGTGTTCTTGATGGACAAAACATTGAATTGTTTTGTGCTACCGATTTTAACGACTTGAGCTCCACCGGTACAAGTACCCGTATATGCATTGTCAGATTCATCCTTGACAGAAATGGTTCCGTCGGCATTGTTCGTAATATCGGCATCTGCAAAGTTCCAGATAGCAATCGTTTCGCTTGCGTCCTGAAGGGGAGAAACCATAATGGTGAACGTTTTAGACAAAACAGTCTTCACTCCACCGACATTGATGGTAAGAATAGCTGTGAGATCAGCAGATGATTTGTATTTGGCCGGACGAGTAACGACACCAGTCGGAGTGACAAGAGCAGAGTCTGTTGAAGTCCAAGCAATGGTGACTCCACTTCCTGCTGAGGGTGTTGGCAGTGTAAGGTTGGCTGTAACCGCAGTCAGATCACCGGCGATAGCCAAGTTTTTGTATTCAGTGATGAGAGCGGCTGGAACACCCTTCAATGTCATGATGTCATCTGTGGTCAATGCTCTGCCGTAAATGCGGAAATCATCGATCAAACCATTGATGGAAGGGTCGTTGTATTGGGACTTGCCAATGTAATTCTGCAGGGTGGTTCCCATGGAGGCGGGAGTAATCGTAACGTCTTTCTTGGTTACAACTGGCGATCCGTCAATATACATGATCATTGTGCCAATTCCTGTCATTTCGTCAAATTTGCAAGTAATAGCAACATGTGTCCAAGTGTTTGCCTTAATGAAAGAAACGGATTTGACACTTTGTTCACCTGTTGCATCGCTTTGTTTGATGGCGTAATAGGGAGCGCCATTCTGGGGACAAAGGAACATGTTGGTGGTTGTGCCGTTACCAAAGTCGAAGATGCGACCCCAGTAGTTATCCGGTGTTCCATTAACAGAAAACAGATTCACCCAACATGCGACCGTATAGTCGGTCAATGTTGTAGTAACGTCTGCGGGTAGCTGAACGTAGTCGGCAGAATTGGTCAAGCTGATTGAATTGCCCGATGTTCCGAAGCCGGCTCCTGTGACAGCGCCTCCCATTAACATACCATCGAGATTGTGACCGGAAGCGTCGGGGACGACACCTGCTGTCACATTGTCGAATGTGTAGTGCAACATTAAATTGCTCGTTATGTCCGCCCGAAGGGAACTTGAAGCAAACAGTGCTGCCGAAATCAGAAAGAGGTAAAGTTTTTTCTTCATGATAAAAGCATTTGGTGGTTAATTAAATAAATGAAACTATGTTTGTGGACTATAGTTCGTGTTGATAGATTAAAGGCAAATTTCCGAATTTTACGTATATTTGTTCCGTTTCCAGACGGATTCATCCAAATTCTCCAACCCGGATAATGTTGCTTTTGCCTTGTCTTTACTTACTTCGATGAATCATTCAGTCAAAGTGCAGGAAGCAATAAAACAAAAGTATCGGGCTTTTAACTGACGAAGGTGGAAAATTTTTCTTAAAAGGTGGACAAATGTGTAAAATGAACACGCAAAAATACAATATCACTACCCCTGTAGTGCTGAGCAATGTTCTCAAAGTACATCTCCTAGCGCCTTTTTTCATGCTTTTTGGTCTGTATTTTAGCTTCACACCAAAATGTTCGGCTTCCATTAAGGATGAGTTTTTGTTCAAGTATCTGAATTCAGACAAAGGCCTTTCCCAAAATTTCGTGGATTATATTTTTCAGGACAGCAAAGGATTCATTTGGATTGCCACTTGGGGGGGGCTGGACCGCTTCGACGGTTACGAAGTTAAGAAATACAATTCACAGAATCATCTGCTCCATACCAATTTCACGCATTGTCTTGCGGAAGACTCCTATTCAAGGCTTTGGGTTGGAACAGATTTGGGTGTGAGCATCATCGATTTGCAGACTGGAAGAAACTCTGATTGTTTGGCAGATTATCCCCAGTACAAGCAGCTTTTAAACAATTCCGTCCATGCCATATTGAAAGACAGGGACAATAAACTTTGGATTGCTGGTGACCATGGACTTGCTTGTCTTGTTTTTGAGAAAGATGGCAGGCTTAAGAACTTCTACAGTCTGAACATATCGCCGGTCTACACCTTGGCTGAGGACCAAGAGGGACGAATATGGCTTGGAATGGTTGTGGGACAAATGCAAATCCTATCAAACAAAATACCGGGGCAATTCATTTTTGAACAAGTTCCAGCCGGATTACAAACAACCAATTCCATCAAGAAAATATTAGTAGATCGAATGGGCACGTTTTGGATTGGCACTTCAGAAGGACTGATACGATACAATCCCCACACCAAGTTGATTGATCGGTTTACCGCCGATCCGCTTCAACCAACAATGCTTCCGAACGGTTATATCAATGACATCACACAAGACAAACATGGACGCATCTGGATTGCCACGTTGGGCGGATTGGCTCTTTGGGATCCCGATGCCCATAACTTTCAACGCATACAGTCGGACGGTACTTCGGGAACCATAAACAATAATTTCCTAAACACACTTTGTGTTGACAATCAAAATATCTTGTGGATAGGAACAGAGAAAGGCGGCGTGAACTGGATGTATCAAAAGCGGAAAGTATTTCAAAGTTACACACACTTACCTCAAGACCCGGGCAGCCTTTTCGCGGCACCGGTGAACTCAATCTTCGAGGACAGTAAGTCCAGACTTTGGGTCGGTCAAGTTGAGGGCGGTCTACATGTTCGAATGCCGGGAACTTCATCATTTAAGCATTTTGTGCATACGGCTGACCCTTCCAGTTTGAGTCAAAATACCATTTCTAAAATCATGGAAGATACCAAGGGTAGAATTTGGCTGGGTACCTGGGGTGGCGGGATCAATCTAATGACTGCTGATGAGCGTCGTTTCATCCGTTATAATGTAGACGGCAAGCAAGGAAGTTTGGCCGATATCTTTGTTGCCGACCTTTGCGAAGACGTTCGCAATCAGGGCATTTGGGTGGGAACAAGTTCCTGCCTGCAATTTTTTGACTATAAAACTCAGCGGTTCACTACCAAACTGACGACTTCAGACGTTAAATTTCCACCTTCGCAAGTCAACGCGCTGAAAATAGACAGCAAGAGGCGATTATGGATTGCCACTAATTTTGGATTGTATTGCATCTACTTGAACGCCTCTGATGTCCGTGCTAATAAGTTTAGATACGACTATTTCCGAAACGAGCTGAATCATCCTGAATCGGATCATTTGGCAAAAATTATCAGCATTTACGAAGACAAGACCGGAAAAATGTGGTTCGGCAGCAACGGGAACGGACTTTATCTGATGGAGGAACGCAATAAATCAAGTGAAACCAGAGAAGAAGAGGCCAATTGGAACAAAGGTGACCATTTGTTGTTGGGTGGTCAAGAAGTACGCTTCCTTCAATTTGATCAAAAAAACGGCTTGGTGGACAATGTGATTTATACCATTTTGGAAGATGAAACCGGAAAAATATGGATGAGCACCAATAATGGGCTCTGCCGATTTACTCCTTCCACCGGTCAGGGTGCATGCTTCTATAAGAGTGATGGTCTGTTGTCCAATCAATTTTACTGGATGGCTGCATGTAAGTCCAGAGACGGCCGTCTTTATTTCGGAAATATCGAAGGGATGAATGCTGTTGTCCCCTCCCGCATTCAGACGAATGATTACATGCCTACTGTCAAGTTGATTTCACTTCAGGTTCTCAACGAGCCTGTGGAGCCTGGGGTTCCACTACATGGAAGGATGTATTTGGAGAAACAACTTTTTGACACCCGTGAAATTGTTTTGCCCCAACGTGACAAATCATTTTCGTTCGATTTCAGTACGTTCGATTTTGAGTCTCCAGAAAAAATCCGCTTTTCCTATTTATTGGAAGGTTTTGATGCCGATTGGATCGAGGTGGATGCGACACGACGTTTTGTCCATTACACCAATCTAAAGCCAGGACATTATATTTTCAAAGTCAGGTGTACCAATAGTGATGGCATTTGGTCTGACCATCTGACATCGTTGAACATCTATATCAAACCTCCATTCTATAATACTTTTCTATTTAGATTCTTCTTCTTTCTGTTTTTAGTCGGGCTGGTTTGGTATATCCTTAGCAATAGGGTTCGGAAGTTGAAACTTGAACAAACTATTCTGGAAAACAAAGTGCATGAACGCACATTGAAGGTGGAACAGCAAAAAGACCAACTGAGGGAACAGGCGGTTAATCTGGAGAAGACGTTGCAGGACCTGATGGTTCATGAACAAGCAATCATTCAACAGAATGATCTTCTTAAGCTACAGAATGAACAAATCCTCGATCAGAAATATCAGCTGGAAGTATACAATCAACGGGTGGAGGACCTTAATCAAGAAAAGATGTCCATTTTTACGAACATCACTCATGAGTTCAAGACACCAATCACACTTATCATGGGGCCTATACAACGAATGCTCCACACGAGTACAGATCCTTCAATGACCAGTCAGTTGCAATTGGTGGAGCGCAATTCCAAACAGTTGCTTTCTTTGGTCAATCAGTTAATGGATTTCAGAAAAATTGACGCTGGCGCGATGACATTGAATAAGACTCAAGGCAATATAGTGGAACTAACCAGGGAAATCCTCATACCTTTTGGCGATATGGTTGAGAAAAGGGGAGTGCAGTGTTCACTTTCAACCAGCGTGACAAATCCTGTGATGATGTTTGATGCAGACAAGATAGGGAAGATTTATACCAATTTGCTGTCCAATGCTGTTAAATTTACCCCTGATAATGGAAATATCACCGTTCGTTTGACTGAAATGGAGAAGTCGGGCGAACCATGGCTTCGTTTGACTGTGTCCGACTCGGGCAACGGAATCCCAGAAGAAGAGTTGGAAATGATATTTGAACGTTTCTATCAAATCAAAGGACAGCAGGTCTATCAAACAGCTGGGCAATCAGGCACCGGCATCGGGCTCTACCTTTGTCGTGAATTGGCCGCCATTCATGACGGAACCATTTATGCGATGAACAATAGGGTCGGAGGAGCCAGATTCGTGCTTGAAATCCCATTGGAACGAGCCACACAAGAGGGAAAGGTGAAAACCGCCGAGTCCGAAAAGAATACTACGACAAAAGAATGGGACATTCTAGCTGGATTTGCTGAAAATAAGCCGGTTCTACTCATGGTGGAAGACAATCCGGACATGCGGCAATTCGTTCGATCTTTTATGGAAGTGGATTTCAACATCATGGAAGCTTCCGATGGCGTTGAAGCCTGGGAGATGACCCAGCGATACCTGCCTGATTTTATAGTCAGTGATGTGATGATGCCTAAAATGGACGGAAATCAGTTTTGCAGGTTGGTCAAAAGTAACCTGAGTACCTCGCACATTCCTGTCATATTGTTGACAGCGCTTTCTTCGGTTGAGAAACAATTGGAAGGCCTGGAATCCGGTGCCGATGATTTTGTCTCCAAGCCATTCGAAGAAAAAGTGCTGATTGCCCGCGTTCGAAATCTGTTGGAATCGCGGAACCGACTCCATGACCGATTCAAAGAAAATATGAGCACCACGACGCTGAACATGGATGACGATTCGCCAGATAAGCGGCTGCTGGACAAGGCATTGAAAATTTTGCTTGAAAACTACCAAAATCCTGATTTCGATGTGACGGAGCTTATCCAGGAAATCGGAATTTCGAGGAGCTTGCTGCACAAAAAATTGGACACGTTGGTAGGCCAATCGGCAAGTCGTTTCATTCGTGGCTTCCGATTGACCAAAGCAAAGGAAATGCTTGAAAAGGCTGGTGGACGTAATATTTCCGAGATTGCCTATGCCGTTGGTTTCAACGACCCTAAATATTTTACACGCTGTTTCACCAAGCATTTCGGAGTCAATCCGAGCAGTTGGGAAAAATAGTGGCTGAACACCTTAATTTACATTAATTCTAAATTTCAACATGGACAATTCCAACGAAAACAACCAACTGAACATTGAACTGACCGAAGACGTAGCGCAGGGTATTTATTCCAACCTCGCCGTCATCTCACATTCCAGCTCCGAGTTCATCCTAGACTTTATCCGCCTCATGCCTGGCGTTCCCAAGGCAAAAGTGCAGTCCCGCATTATTTTGACACCCGAACATGCCAAACGCTTGCTTTCGGCACTTCAAGAAAACGTAGCCAAATATGAGAAGCAGTTCGGCATGATAAAAAACCCATCAGGAAGCGGTAATACCTTCATGCCACCCATCGTGGGTTTTGGCGGTGGAGAAGCCTAACAATCTTTTTTAATGCGAAAATCCCGAAAATCGATGCTTGAATATCAGCGATTTTCGGGATTTTATTTCTACCTTTGTCCCCGCTTTAAACGCAAGAGCACTTTTTTTTCGGTAAGCCGTTGGTTTATCGGAAAAAAGCTTGTAATTTTGCAGTCCTTTTTTGGGATACCATTAAGTATTTTTCTCGCATACGTTTTTTTTAAGTACTCTATAAATAGTAAAAATTTCTAAAATGCCTACAATTCAGCAATTAGTAAGAAAAGGAAGGGCTAAGCTAATCGACAAGAGCAAGTCTCCGGCTTTGAACTCCTGTCCGCAAAGACGTGGCGTTTGTGTACGTGTGTACACGACGACACCGAAGAAACCTAACTCCGCTATGCGTAAGGTTGCCAGGGTTCGTTTGACCAACTCCAAGGAAGTAAACAGTTACATTCCGGGAGAAGGCCATAACTTGCAGGAACACTCCATCGTACTTGTACGTGGTGGTCGTGTGAAGGATCTTCCCGGTGTACGTTACCACATCGTTCGCGGAACATTGGATACTTCAGGTGTAGCCGGTCGCAGACAGAGACGTTCCAAATACGGTACGAAGCGTCCGAAGCCGGGTCAGCCAGTCGCCGCAGCCAAGAAGAAGTAATTCGATTGGTAGCTTAAACATTCCCTTACAGTAATTATTCACGCTGTTTTTTTTATTGGTAAACGCTTTAAAGCGAGGTTGAGTAAATGTTCCAGCGGGAACGTTGAAGTCAAAACGAAAGAAGACAACCAAAACAAAAACGGAAAATTTTTGAGAAAATGAGAAAATCAAAACCGAAAAAACGGGTTATCCTGCCGGATCCCGTTTTCAATGACGTCAAAGTGACCAAATTTGTGAATCACTTGATGTACGATGGGAAAAAGAACACCTCCTATGAGATATTCTATTCCGCTCTGAATACCGTCAAGGCAAAATTGCCCAATGACGAAAAATCCGCTCTCGAAATATGGAAAGCTGCGCTCGACAACATTACTCCCCAAGTCGAAGTCAAGTCCCGCCGCATCGGTGGTGCCACTTTCCAGGTTCCTACTGAGATCCGTCCGGATCGTAAGGAATCCATTTCAATGAAAAATGTAATCTTATATGCCCGCAAGCGTGGTGGAAAATCCATGGCGGACAAATTGGCTGCCGAGATTGTTGATGCTTACAACAATCAGGGTGGTTCGTTCAAACGTAAGGAAGACATGCACCGTATGGCCGAGGCCAACCGCGCATTCGCCCATTTCCGTTTTTAATAATAGGTAAAAGGTAAGAAAGCACAATGGCTAAACAAGATTTGACATACACCAGAAACATTGGTATCATGGCCCACATCGATGCCGGAAAGACTACGACCTCAGAGCGTATTCTTTTCTACACCGGACTGACCCATAAAATCGGGGAAGTACATGACGGCGCTGCGACCATGGACTGGATGGAACAAGAACAAGAACGTGGTATTACCATCACGTCCGCCGCAACCACCACCAGCTGGGTTCAGGACGGTGATAAATACAAGATCAATTTGATTGATACTCCGGGTCACGTGGACTTCACCGTTGAGGTGGAACGTTCACTCCGCATCCTGGATGGCGCTGTTGCAACCTACTGTGCAGTAGGTGGCGTAGAGCCTCAGTCTGAAACCGTATGGCGTCAAGCTGACAAATACGATGTACCCCGCATTTGCTATGTTAACAAAATGGACCGTTCCGGCGCCGACTTCTACGAAGTTGTCCGCCAGATGAAATCTGTTCTGAAAGCCAATCCTTGTCCCATTCAGATCCCCATCGGCTCTGAAGAAAAATTCAAAGGTGTTGTCGATCTGATCAAGATGAAAGCCATTTACTGGCACGATGAAACCATGGGTGCTGAATACAACGTGGAAGATATTCCCGCTGAATTGTTGGCCGAAGCTCAGGAATGGAGAGAAAAAATGCTCGAATCAGCTGCTGAATTCGATGATGTATTGATGCAGAAATTCTTTGATGATCCCTCAACAATCACTGAACCGGAAATCATCAATGCGATTCGTAAAGGTACACTGACCATGAACTTGAACCCCATGCTTTGTGGCTCTTCTTTCAAAAATAAGGGAGTTCAGACATTGCTGGACGCTGTATGTCTTTTCCTTCCCAGCCCCTTGGACACGCCTGCCATCGTAGGTCACGATCCCAACGATCCTGAAAAGGAAATTACCCGCAGACCCGACGAAAGCGAACCCTTCACGGCCTTGGCATTTAAAATTGCCACGGACCCTTATGTAGGTCGTCTTTGCTTCGTACGTGTTTACTCTGGTAAGTTGGAAGCCGGTTCATACGTTTACAACGTACGTTCCGACAAGAAAGAACGTATTTCACGTCTGTTCCAAATGCATTCGAACAAGCAGAATCCCGTCGACGTGATTTCTGCCGGTGACATTGGTGCAGGTGTAGGCTTTAAAGATATTCGCACCGGTGACACCTTGTGTGATGAAAAATATCCGATCGTACTCGAATCGATGGATTTCCCCGCACCTGTAATCGGTATCTCCATCGAACCCAAAACTCAAAAGGATTTGGATAAATTGGGTATCGGTCTAGGTAAATTAGCTGAAGAAGATCCCACCTTTACGGTTAAGACAGACGAACAGTCCGGTCAGACCATTATTTCGGGTATGGGTGAACTTCACCTTGAAATCATTATTGACCGTTTGCGTCGTGAATTCAAAGTGGAATGCAACCAAGGACGTCCGCAGGTTACCTATAAGGAAGCAATTTCTCAAACGGTACAGTTGCGTGAGACCTATAAGAAACAATCTGGTGGTCGCGGTAAATTTGCCGACATGATCGTCAAGGTTGGTCCTAAGGACAAAGAGTTCGAGGGTGACTTGCAATTTGTTGACGAAGTGAAGGGCGGTAACATTCCGAAGGAATACATCCCCTCCATCGAAAAAGGCTTCAAGAATGCTATGAAAAATGGTGTTTTGGCTGGTTATCCGCTGGATGGTTTGAAAGTGGTCGTCCTAGACGGCTCATTCCACCCGGTTGACTCCGATGCTCTATCCTTCGAAATCTGTGCCAGCATTGCCTTTAAGAGTGCTTGCGCCAAAGCGAAACCCATTCTGCTGGAGCCCATCATGAAGATGGAAGTCATTACTCCGGAAGAAAGCATGGGTGACGTGATCGGTGACTTGAACAAACGTCGTGGCCAGGTGGGTGGTATGGATACCAACCGTTCAGGCGCACGTATTGTCAAGGCTCAAGTTCCACTTGCTGAAACCTTTGGCTATGTGACTGCCCTTCGCACCATCACTTCCGGCCGTGCAACGAGCACCATGGAATTCGACCACTTTGCTGAACTCTCCAAGTCCATCGCCACTCAGGTGTTGACGGAAGTAAAGGGTAAAGTAGAACTTTTGTAAAATAATCGAATGACTGCAAAGCTTTGTGTTAATAGCTCTACAAAGCCTTGCAGCATTCTTGTAACACTAACATAAAAAGATGAGCCAAAAAATCAGAATTAAATTGAAGTCTTACGACTACAACTTGGTGGACAAGTCTGCTGAGAAGATCGTAAAGACGGTGAAGGCTACCGGCGCTGTTGTCAGCGGTCCGATTCCCCTCCCCACACACAAACGCATCTTCACGGTGAACCGTGCCACGTTTGTAAACAAGAAATCCCGCGAACAGTTCGAACTGTGCTCTTACAAGAGACTGATCGACATTTACAATTCCAGCGCGAAGACAGTTGATGCGTTGATGAAACTGGAATTGCCCAGCGGAGTAGAAGTTGAAATCAAAGTTTGATTTATTTAATCGATTAGAGAAATGCCAGGATTATTAGGAAAAAAAATCGGAATGACTTCCGTTTTCAGTGCTGATGGGAAAAACATTCCATGCACTGTTGTAGAAGCTGGTCCTTGTGTCGTTACTCAGGTCAAGACTCTTGCCACCGATGGTTATGAAGCCATCCAAGTTGGTTTCCAGGAAAAAAAGGAAAAACATACCAACAAGGCAGAAGCAGGTCATTTTCAAAAGGCCGGAGTTGCACCTCAGAGACACTTGGTTGAGTTTAAAGGATTCGGTGACGAATTCAAGGCAGGTGATGTTATCACCTCCGAAATGTTTGAAGCAGACGACTTCGTTGATGTAGTCGGCACTTCGAAAGGTAAAGGTTTCCAAGGCGTTGTAAAACGTCATGGTTTCGCTGGTGTCGGTCAAGCTACCCATGGTCAGCATAACCGTCTCCGTGCTCCCGGTTCTTTGGGCGCATCTTCATGGCCCTCACGCGTATTCAAAGGAAAGCGCATGGCCGGTCATATGGGTTCTGATCGCGTAACAGTCCAAAACCTGCAAATTATTAAAGTTATTCCTGAACACAATTTGGTTTTGATCAAAGGTTCTGTTCCGGGTGCTAAAGGTTCAATCGTAATTATTGAAAAGTAATGGAACTGAGTGTATATACAATCCAGGGG
>Ga0302213_1000315_pt1 | contig 29072 bp, 24 predicted proteins | sample II_Fen_N1_2_FD_194583 | JGI IMG/M metagenome (GOLD analysis project Ga0302213, IMG submission 194583) | Peat permafrost microbial communities from Stordalen Mire near Abisko, Sweden - II_Fen_N1_1 | ecosystem: Environmental > Terrestrial > Soil > Wetlands > Permafrost | place: Sweden: Abisko...
TTGATGCAACGGCTGTTCAATGCTGGGATTCCATTGAAAAGAACTATGGCTGTGCACCGTGTCTGAGTATGAGCATGATGAGCGACCGTCTATTCCCAAGCGCCTGTGAAGCTGACATAGCCGGTGCAGTTTCTATGTATGCCTTGATGCTTGCAGCCGGTACACCTCCGGCATTGGCTGACTGGAATAATAACTTTGCTGAAAATCGCAATAAATGTGTATGTACCCATTGCGGAAACTTTGCTAAAGGCTTTGCTAAAGCTCCTATGGCAGTTGGTTCTCTTGGTGTACTGGGTAATGTATTAGGCCGTGTCAATACCGTTGGAGCCGTACTCAGCAAAGTATCCGAAGGTCCGTTCACCTTTTTCCGTATTTCAACAGATGATAATCTTGGAGTGATCAAATCATATCTGGGAGAAGGAAATATCACAAACGACCCATACGGAATGGATGGTTGCATTGCAGTAACAGAAGTTGAGAACCTGCAGGGGTTGATGAAATATATGTGCAAGAACGGTTTTGAACACCATGTAGGGTTGGTACGTGGTCAGGTGGCCAATATCCTTGAAGAATCTATCAATACGTATTTAGGCTGGAATTTATATCTTCATAAATAATTAAACCTTTTTCAGGGATGCAACCTGATTGTATCCCTGAAATATTTAAATCTAATACGTATGATTCTGATTCACAATTTTCTACCCGCATTGGTTTTTTTGTTCTTCAGCATGATATGCTGGGGTTCATGGTCGAACACACAAAAAATGACTGCTAAGAACTGGCGGTTTGAGTTATTCTATTTCGATTTTGTATGGGGACTGTTGCTTACGGCCTTAGTTGCATCGTTTACCCTGGGAAGTTTCGGATCGGACGGTCGAAGCTTTATGGAAGACATTGCCCAAGCTGATACCACAAGTATCATGTATGCCGTCGCAGGCGGAATCGTGTGGAATTTAGGCACTCTATTACTGGTGGCTGCTATGGCAATTGCCGGTATGGCTGTTGGATTTCCTATTGGTGGCGGACTGGCCTGGGTACTTGGCATTATGGTTAACTTCTTTATTTCCGGAGCCCAGGGGAATAATACAACCATTCTGTTTTCAGGCGTAGCACTTATCGTGGCAGCCATTTTCTTTTGTATGCAGGCATATAAAAAATTATCTGCCGGCAAAAAAGGCTCTACATCAAAGGGGCTGATCATTTCATTACTGGCCGGTGTAACCATTGCATTCTTCTACGGGCTGGTGGTGAAATCACTTGACCCTGCTTATGTATCGGGCGGCTCAGGGAACCTGACTCCTTTTTCAGGGGTATTCTTCTTTACCATTGGTGCTGTGATCAGCACTCCTATATTCAATTATTTCGTAATGCGTCATCCGGTAGAAGGAGAGAAACTCACCCTGAAAGATTATTTCAAGGGAGACATAAAAACCCATCTCACCGGCGTATTGGGTGGTATCATCTGGATGACAGGTATGGTTATCAGCTTTATGGCCATACCCAAGGCAGGTCCCACCATTTCGTATGCACTGACCAACGGAGCGCCAGTAGTAGCTATGTTCTGGGGTGTTTTTGTATGGAAAGAATTCAAAGGTGCACCCAAAGGCACAAACGGATTGCTAACCGCTATGTTTATTCTTTTTATTGCAGGCTTAGTCACAATTACTCTCTCAAAAGTATAACTATTCACAACACATTAGAATTACTAATATCAAAAGACAATATTTTTCAGTAAGCTTTTAAATTGCCTTAATATATAACCTTTTATTATTAATATCATGAGAAAAAACAAAGAAAAACAAAGAAACGTGCAATTTCTTTTCAGAAGAGTTTTATACTGTAGTATGAAAATTCTGACAATAGGATTCATTTTATGCGCATCCTTTTTTGGTACGCTACAACCGGCAATGGCTCAAAACACAACCAAGATTACCGGGGTAGTCAGAGATGAATCCGGGTTAGCATTAACAGGTGTTGGAGTTATTGTTAAAGGTACCAAAACAGGCACTTCAACAAACTTAGATGGGCAATTCAGCATTGAATTAACTCAGAAAACAGGTGTTTTGTCTTTTTCATACATTGGAATGAACAAAAAAGAAGTTTCTTTCAATGGCTCAGGCGAACAAATAGTTGTATTAACAACATCAGGTATAAACCTGGATGAAGTTGTTGCAATCGGTTATGGTTCAATGAAGAAACGGGACCTTACGGGAGCTGTGTCATCGATAAAGAGTGAGGATATCACGTTACGTCCCGGTCCAAATCCTATGGAAGCACTTCAGGGAAAAGTTGCCGGACTTGATATTACCCGTACGTCCGGTGAACCCGGTGCCGGAATAAATATACAATTACGCGGGAACAGATCAATTACTGCGAATGGTACTCCGTTATTTTTAATTGATGGGTTACCAGGTGATTACTCCACATTAAATCCAAATGATATTCAATCCATAGAAGTATTGAAAGATGCATCTTCTACAGCTGTTTATGGTGCAGCAGGCTCTAACGGTGTAATTATTATTACAACAAAAAAAGGTAAATCCGGAAAATTAAACATTGATTTCAATACCTATTATGGGTATAATGGTTGGTCTGTTATTCCGCAGGTGCGTACCGGTGAGTCGTACCTTGAAACTAAACGCGAAGCTTATAAGTATGTCTGGGATCCTATCAATAGTGTATGGACAACAACAGGTGCTATATGGCAATCGGAAGCTAATGATGAAGCAATATTTGGTACTGTGAGATATGCCACTTACAAGGAAGGAAAATTCGTAAATTGGGCAAATGAGTTTCTACGAAAAAATGCAGGTACACAGAACTACAGTTTGAGTATCTCAGGTGGAAATGAAAGAACTAAAGGATATGTTTCTTTCAATTATACCGATGAAAATGGTCAATATACAGGTGATGATTATAAACAATATTCATCAAACATGAAAGTAGATCATACCTATAAAAATTGGCTTACATTAGGAAGTAGTATGCAGGCTTCGTATGTGATCAGAAATAGAGCCCAGGACAAACTGGAAAATGCGTTAACCACCGACCCGCTAGTCAGAACCCACAATGATGATGGATCTTTGAATACAAATCTCGGCAACAATGTGTATAATCTTCTTCTCAACTACCAACCGGGTGTATATGCCAATACTGATAACAACTTTAGAATTAACGTAAATCCATACATTGAAATCAAACCAATAAAAGGGTTGAGCATATTATCACGGGTAGGTGCAGCGTTCAATTATTCCAACAACTATCAGTTTAATGGAATTGGTTCAGTAAGTTACACCTATAATAATGGTCAAATTGCTAAAGCACAGATTACGCAAAATCGCTCTTATGGATATACATGGGAAAATATCCTGACCTATAATTTCAAAATTGCCAAAGATCATGAATTCACACTAACAGGTGTTACTTCGTGGAGTGATGGTCAGAACCTTAACACTTCCATGTATCAGAGTAACATATTAACAAACAACTTTAAATGGTATAATTTCACCAATGATGTAAATACGACAGCAGCATCATCCTATACCATGTCAAAAACGTATGGTTTTGTAGGGCGGGTTAACTATTCCTATTTAGGCAAATATCTTTTTTCTGCCTCTGTACGTCGCGACGGTGCATCTGCGCTGTATTATACAAACCATTGGGACAATTTTCCTGCAGCTTCTGCAGCATGGAGAATCTCTGATGAAAAATTTATGTCCTTCTCAAAAAACTGGCTGGACAATCTTAAACTTCGAGTAGGATGGGGTGCTACAGGCGTTTCGAGTATTCTTGCTTATAGTTCCGTACAAAACCTGGAAAGTAACAATATGTCGTTGGGAGGTACCACTCAATCTATTTATCGTTATACACAGTATCTAACTAATCCTGATCTAAAATGGGAAAAGTCATATAATACCAACTTTGGTCTGGACGCAACGTTGCTGAAGAACCGCATTGATTTATCGTTGGATTATTATATTACCAATACCGATGGCGTTATCTATAGTGTTTCTTCTCCTTCATTATATGGCACTTATTTACCCAATGTAAACTATCTGACTAATATGAACATCTGTCAGACTAAAAACAGAGGTTTAGAAGTCACATTAAATACGCGCAATATAATTACAAAAGATTTTGAATGGAATTCGTCTTTCACGTATGCTTCCAACAAAGAGGAAATCCTGAAGTTGACTGGTGGAACTAATAATAATATTTCAAATGTTTCTAATACTGCATATACCCTTAGCATTGGTCAACCTGTCAATTCATTCTTTAACTACAAGTTAAACGGGGTTTGGCAAATCGGACAAGAAAAAGATGCAGCTGTATTTGGAGTAAGATCGGGCGATCTGAATGTAAGTGTTCCTGGTATGACTCGACTTGATGCCGGCGTTTATACTAAAACAGCTGCCGATGGTACACTAACTTACTATTATACCGACCTTGCAGCAGCACAAAAATACAATCCTAATCTTACAGCAGCAACTTCAAAGTATTCAGTTAGTAGTAAGGATTATCAGGTTTTGGGACATAATTCTCCGGACTTGTCTCTTGGATTTCAAAATACATTCAAATACAAGAACTTTGATTTGACCGTATATATGTATCTCAGATGGGGACAAACAATCAGCTACAATATGATGGGATGGTATCAGCCAAACGGATTTGCAACCAATGCAAGCCCTTCAAGGACATTTCCAAAAAGTTTCAACTACTGGACTCCTACCAATCCATCAAATGATTTCCCGGTAATGAATTATCAGGCTTCCAGTTCTTCGATGATAGGTTTTGCAGGATTGAATTACGTGGATGGATCGTTCTTTAAAATCAAAAATATAACCCTTGGCTATTCGTTGCCTAAAAGCTTAATAAGGAATCTGTCCATTGAGAAGTTCCGTTTATATGGTACTGTTACAAACCCATTGGTGGTTGCTAAAAGTAGTTTGCTACAACAATATGACCCTGAAATGAACGGTTCATTAAGCTATCCTCTAACCAAACAGGTTGTAATAGGACTTAATGTAACATTCTAATTGTTAAATTATTAAAAATAGAAATATGAAAACTATTAATATAAAAAGAATATCCTATAAATGTGTGCTCGGGTTGTTCCTGACATTATACATAACATCATGTAGCTTAGATGAATATAACCCGTCGGCGGTGTCACCTGAAAACGTACTTAAGAATTATAGTGGGTGGAAATCATATCAGGCCAACTGTTATTCAGGGCTTTGGGGATCACTTATAGGGCTGAATTATGGCGTTGAATCAGAAGTCGGCACCGATTTATGGACATTTTCATACAACACTCACAATATGTTCAAAGATTTAATGGCGTATGAACAGTTCACGACAAGTTCCGGACCGGTAGGTGCTGTTTGGAATTATGCCTATGGTTCAATAAAAGATTGTAATGTTACGATTCAACTGTCGTCTGGTTTGGTGGATGGTAAAGCGTCTGATATTAGTACAATAGTAGCAGAGACAAAATTTTTGAGAGCATACTATTATTCTGTGCTGGTAGCTCAATTTGGCGAGGTTCCGTTAATATTGGTTGACGATCCTATTAAAAGCTTAACCCCAAAACGGAGTAGTATTCCTGAAATCTATTCGCAAATTGTTTCTGACCTCCGATACTCAGTTCAGAATCTTCCTTTGACTCCGTTGGATAATAACGCAGCACGTGTGACCAGAAAGAGTGCAATGGGCCTACTAGCTCGTGTTTATGCACAAGGTGGCGGCGAAGGATTAAGTGAAGGCGGAAAAACCTATTGGCTTCGTGCAAAAGAAGTTGCAGATAGCCTTATCAACAATCAAAACACTTATGGGGCAAGTATGTATGACGATTTCCAAAAAGTGTTTGCATCGGCAAACAACCGGAACAATACTGAAGCTCTGTTTACAGCGTATGGACAAAACCCGTATGATGCATCATTCGACTATTTAACAGGCAATTCCAGGCCAAATCTTTATCTGTATTATTATCCGAAGTTCGATGACGCATTTGGAACATCCGACATTTTTAAAAGGGGAGTAAACTCCAATACGTCAAATGCATATTACGGACGTTGTAATCAGCAATTTCTTGCACCAACCAAATATCTTATAAATTGTTTCAATGCGAAGTATGATAAACGATGGGAAAATACATTTGTTACCGCTTTTGCAAACTACTCAGGAGTACAAGCCATCACGAGTCTTGGAACAGGTGTTCCTTCTCCTGGAAATGTTACTTATAGTGCTGCAACAATTACACTTACCGCAGCTATATGTACGAAATACGGCATAGATGCATCTCACGTGGGTGAGAAAATTTATCCGTATGCTGACGTAAACGCGGTAAATGCTTCCAAAAATGCATCCTGGCAATATATCCCTAAAATATGGAGGAAAGGCGCTCATGCCGGGGCAATTATAGATTTGAAAGATACAACAAATGGCAATTTACACCCGTATCCGTTAACTGCCGATGAAGACAGGTTTTTTACTTATTTAAGCAAAGATCCACTTACCGCTGCAGAAAAAAAGGCACGCAGATATGTGACAGTAAATATTGATGATTTGTTTGACACAGCTGCTGATCCTACCGGGAGTACTTACAAGAGTGTGAGTGCATCAAATGGGTTAACTCCAATGAGTCTTGCGAATCTATTCCCTGCAATGTCGAAGTTTAACCACAACTTTGATGGTGGATGGGTAGGTTCAAACTTCCAGTTAAAGTTAGGGAATATTATGATTATGCGCATGGCCGAAGTTTATTTAATTGCTGCCGAAGCTGCTCTCCATGTTAATAACGGCGACGGGGCTACCGCTGCAAATTATCTTAATGTGTTACGCAAACGTGCATGCCGAAATAGTGTTGATTTCAATGCTTCTACCGGAATGCAGCTTACAACTGCCACTATGGACGATGTCTTTGATGAATATGCACGTGAACTTTGTGGTGAGTTTAATCGATGGGCTATCTTAAAACGCAATAAAGCATTTGAAACCAGACTTCAAAAATACAATGCAACCGCTTTTGTGAATTTTGATCCCGCCAAACATTATAAACGCCCAATACCTTTTAGCTTCCTGAACCAGATTAACAATGCGGCTGATTTTGGTACTAACGGTTATTAATTGATAGACAATACTTAACAAAATGCTGCCTGAAAATTCAGGCAGCATTTTGTTAAGCTATTAAATCATCTAATATTTATTTCTTTATGAATAAATTTCCGGCTTTCCTGTTTCTGTTATTTTTATTCATAATTCAATCTTTGTATTCACAAAAGACTGAACAATGGGATCGATTCGAAATTACATTAAACAGTACCCAGAAAGGGAACTCCTTCAAAGATGCAAAACTATCGGCCACCTTTGTAGGGAAAGATACAACCTATACCGTTGCCGGTTTTTATGATGGCGACAACACCTTCAGAATCCGCTTTATGCCTCAACAAACCGGCAAGTGGAACTATACTACCAAAAGCAATATCCCTGCCTTAAATAATAAAAAAGGCTCATTCGAATGTACTAAAGCCTCAGGCGGTAACCATGGAATAGTAAGAGTAAGCGAAACGTACAATTTCAGGTATGCTGATGGAAAGCAATACTATCCTTTTGGCACCACGGCCTATGCATGGAACCATATGACAAACACCATTCAGGAAATGACACTCAACAGCCTTAAAAATTCAGCGTTCAATAAATTACGGATGTGCGTATTTCCGAAAAACTATGATTTAGTGAAGGAAGAACCTGAACTTTATCCATTTTCAATAAAAGAAATAAAGAAAGACTCAAAAGGGAATGAGATAAAAGTCTGGGATTTCAATCAGTTCAACCCTGTCTTTTTTAAGCATCTCGAAAAACGTATTGATGATCTGGCCAGGTTAGGTATAGAAGCTGATCTGATTCTCTTTCATCCCTACGACAAAGGGCGCTGGGGGTTTGATACAATGCCTGCCGATGTAAATATCCGCTATATTGAATACATCACCGCACGTTTATCATCATTCCGGAATGTATGGTGGTCGTTGGCCAATGAATGGGATTATGTAAAAAGCAAGACTCATGCCGACTGGGATTTAATCGCACAGAAAGTAGTAGAAAATGACCCTTACCGGCATTTATGCTCTATTCACGGTGCAACAGCAACCTATTACGAATACTGGAAACCTGAGTTTACGCATGTAAGTGTACAGGACGAATCACCGGTACAGAGCCCTGGAGCAGCAGCCATGTTGCGTAATGTTTACCACAAACCTGTTATCTGCGATGAAGTGGGGTATGAAGGTAATCTGAAATCACGCTGGGGCAGGTATAGTCCGGAGGAAATGACAAACCTGGTATGGAATGGTGTGATAGGAGGAATATATGTCACTCATGGCGAAAGCTATATGTTCAAAGATCTCACTGATACTATTTTCTGGGCAAAAGGCGGTGTATTTAAAGGCAACAGCTGGAAGCGTATAGCTTTTCTACGAAACATTGTTGAAGAATGCCCGTCACCATTAAGTCTGGCAGATGTAGGTCGTGATAATACTACAGCATCTGCAGGTCCCGGTTATTACATTGTTTATTTTGGGAAAGAAATGCATGACTCCTGGCTCTTCAACCTTCCAGCCAAAAACCGTTCGTTTGCAAAGCTGAAAGCAGGTGTACGTTTTAAAGTAGAAATTATCGACACCTGGGATATGACGATCCAATCAGTCCCATTCGTTTTTGTTACTTCGGAAGAAAACGATTACAGGTTATTTGATACCGATTTAAAGAAAGTAAGACTTCCATTAAAGCCTTATATGGCATTGCGAATAACAGAAATCACAAATCATCATCTTAACCATTAATTTTAAATCACATGAATAAGAAACCGATCATCGGATTAGTCATGAAATCACTCGAAGCTGAGTTTTTTCAGGAAATGAAAAAAGGAGCCATTGCTTTTGCCGAAAAACAAACAGGTTTTCAACTGGTAACTGTCGGTACTTCGACTCAAACAGAAGTCGACCTGCAGATTGAGCTCGTCAACAAACTCATTCTTGAAAAGGTGGATGCGATTGTGTTGGTTCCCATCGATTCAAAAGCACTGGTTCCGGTAGCCGTAAAAGCCATCAAAGCAGGAATCAAGGTGATAAATATCGATATCAGGCTTGATGAAAAATTGCTGCAACAATCAGGTGTAGAACTGACTTATGTTGGTCCGGACAATAAAACTGCCTCTATGTTGGTTGGGAATATCCTTGCCGGGAAACTGAGGAGAAATGCGAAAGTAATTTTGATTGAAGGACTCCGTGCAGCTGAGAATGCCCAACAACGTAAAGCCGGATTTATGAAATCTGTTTCTATGTATGGGCTCAATCTGGTAGCTTCCGAAGCGGCAGACTGGGAAACAGGAAAAGCAGGACAGGTTTTTGCAGGTCTTTATAGTCAACATCCCGATGTGGAAGGTGTCCTTTGCAGCAACGACGCCATGGCCCTGGGGGTGCTTAATGTGTTGGGGAAAAATGGCAAAGCCGGTATTATACAGGTTGTTGGGTTTGACAACGACGCTTCCGTACAACCCTTCTTAAAGTCAGGAGCCATGCTGGCTACCATCGATGCATTTGGTTCTCAAATGGCAGTTCAGGGTATTGAATTTGCGTTGAAAGTATTGGAAGGCATGGAAAACAAAGGATCATATGCTACTGATTTCAAATTAGTTCAATTTACAAACTAATTGCTCTGTAAAAAGACGGTTGTATTAAACCAAACTTAAAACGCACAATCTGTTGCCATTATACAGTAACAACAGTTGAAAATTATTGTTATCTTTGCAGTCAAATTATAAAAGAAGGCCTTTTTGAATAACTGAATTCAAAAACATCTGATAATGAGCAATAAAATATAATTACATGTCTGATAAATTTAATTCGGTAGCCGAAGCTATCGAAGATATCCGTGAAGGGAAAGTGGTATTGGTGTTCGATGATATAGCACGGGAAAATGAAGGTGATTTTATAGCTGCTTCCGAGCATGTCACACCTGAGATCATCAATTTCATGTCAAAGTATGGTCGTGGGTTGATATGTGTGGCTATTACAGAAGAACGAGCCCGGGAATTATCTCTTGAGAGAATGGTACAAAACAACACCGCTACGCTGTCTACCGCCTTTACCGTTTCGGTTGATTTACTTGGGCATGGCTGTACTACAGGGATCTCGGCATTCGACCGTTCTAAAACAGTGAAAGCACTGGTTGACAAGAGTACAAAACCGGAAGACTTAGGACGTCCCGGACATATATTTCCTTTAATTGCTGATTCCAACGGTGTGTTAGGTAGAATGGGACATACAGAAGCCTCCATAGACCTTCCCCGACTGGCCGGTTTAAACCCCAGCGGTGTTTTGGTAGAAGTCATGAACAACGACGGTACCATGGCCCGGTTGAATGACCTGGTACTTGTTGCCCGTGAACATAATGTAAAATTAATCTCAATTAGCCAACTGGCAGCCTATAGAAAAGAAACAAAATAGTATGCTTCAAAATCAACGTCGCGACAAAATTCTTGAATTAATCACCGAAGATGGCCATGCCAAGGTAAATGACCTGAGCCGTATCTTTAAAGTTACTGAAGTTACCATTCGTCAGGATCTTGAAAATCTTGAAAAAGAAGGGACTATAGTACGTGAACATGGTGGTGCCTATCTTAAAAACATAGACCTGAATGTACGTAATTTCAGCCTGCAGAATCAGGAGAACCTTTCTGAAAAGATGATGATCGCCCGTAAAGCGGTTGAATTTATTCACGATGGCGATACCATTATCCTCGATTCTGGCTCTACAACCAGTGAAATTGCCAAGTTGCTGACCGGGTATAATAACCTGACCATCATCACCAATGCCTTGAACATTGCGCTAATCCTTGGTGCTCAGGCCGGCATAAACGTGGTAGTTACCGGCGGAGAGTTCAAGGCTCCTACCCTATCCCTTACCGGACAAAAAGCAGCCGATTTCTTCCAGAACCTTCATGTCGATAAATTATTTCTGGCAACAGCAGGCATTGCCCTGAAATCAGGACTTACCTATCCCGGCATCAGCGACATATGTGTAAAAAGAGCCATGATCGAATCGGCCAATGAGATTTTTCTGGTAGCCGACTCCTCTAAGATTGGCAAAAATGCCTTCGCAAGCCTGGGAGCGCTTTCATTGATCAATTATCTGATTACAGACTCTAAAATAAAACCGGAAGATATTGATTGGTTAAAAACCTATGATGTCCAGTTTTTGATTGCTGAGAATTAAGTTTATACATACCGGATATTTTTAAAAAGACCGTTTCATTCAGTTGAAACGGTCTTTTTTATTTTTGAATAACCGTTCTTTACCTTCACTCAATAAGAAACCCGACCGGAAAGTTGCCGGCAATGTGTTCATGTTGATTGAGCCATCGCTTAATTCAATAAGTTGAATGAACGCGGTTCCTCTATTCATGTAAAAAAACGTATTAAGAGCACGTATCAAATCATGAACAACCGAACAATTTGACGTCCCACTTTAACCAATTAACGAAATGACGAAACAACCAATTTTCCATTCAACCGATGTATTACAAGTCTTAGTTGTTGACACTATTTGTTGAGGATTAGTTGAGGATTGGTTGAGGGTTCGGAGAGGGTTCGGAGAGGTACAGCTCTCCGAATCCTCAAGAGGTCCTCAAGAGGATCACGCCACATACTCCTTATACCCCGGACGTATAGATTCAACACACATGCCGGTTTGAGGATTGAAAAAAAAAGTTATTCGTGAGGACGTTATTTGGACCTTCAACGATGAATTTCAGGTTGAAAAGTGAAGAGTCTGGTAATAAAACAATAGGTATACTTTGTATTTATATGTTAATAATAAACCATAAACATATAAAATAAATTAAATATTGAATTCTGACTTTACAGGTAAATGATACGTACTTAATACGGATATAATAGTCAAAAAGTTTCCTCTAAGCATAAATACATTCGTTATCTATTTAACCAAATAGCACTTATCTTTATAGCGTATTTACAAAGAATTACCCGTTTAGGGTGATTCATAACTGAAAACTATTTATTAATTTAAAAAATTTAACATCATGAGCATTTCAGAAAACCCGCTTGTGGGACACATGAGAAAATCGATGGGCAATTTTACGATGTACACGTATTATGACAAAAACATCGTTCGTTTGAAGGCATTTAAAATTAAAGATCCAAAAACTGAAAAACAACTTATCATGCGGGCACGCATGACCCTAATGGCCGAAATGTATAAAGGCTTTAGAAGTATCATCGCCCTGGGCTTCCCCGAAAACAGTTATGCAAAATCACCTCAAAACATGTTTGTTTCTGCCAACTTTAATTCGGCCTTTGTGATGACCGAGAATGTGCCGGCAATCAGCTACCCGCAGCTGCTTCTTTCCAAAGGTTCATTGCCGACAGTAAAGGTGACGGAAGCCATTACCGGTGCCGAAGGTATTACACTCCGGTACGATGCACTTGCATTGTTTCCTGAAGTAATAGCAACCGATGAGATTATTGCCTGTGCCCGGTTGATAACCGGAGGATTGCTTATTGCCCGCCAATTTACGGGAATTGAACCCATTGGTTCCATCCTCCTGAAATATCCTGCCCTGCAGGCAGAAGATGTGGCTTGCTGCTATGTCTTTGTGCGGAGCGGAGATGGGAAAAAGACTTCGGATTCAATATATGTGCCGATTAGCATATAGAATTCAGAGAAAGGATTCATTGTCAGATACGTTTTTTAGCCTTTTAAAAAAAGTCTGAACTGTGTTTTTTTTGATACTTTTGATTTTCATGATCATCATCTTATTGATCATCATGTTCATCTCATACATCAAAATAAATTACAGTTCAGACAATTGTTCTAAAATCACAGTTCAGATAATGTTCATTGGGAAATTAGTATAGATATATAAGCTCAGAGTGAATTTAATGATAAGTTGGATTGCTAAAGCGTAAAATATAAAACAGATTTTATTTCGTTCAGATTGTGGTATCCATTGACAGTAAATTTGTAAATTTGCAGAATAAGTGTCAATACTCAAAACACAAAACCATGAATGATTTTCCTGAAAATTTCGATCTGGACAATAAGGAATTTCAATCCGCCGAGCAACTTATTCTTTATTCCAACCGGTCTATTTATCTTACCGGTAAAGCCGGTACGGGTAAATCCACTTTCCTCAGGTATATTGCCCAACATACCACAAAAAACCATATCATCGTCGCTCCTACAGGCATAGCAGCCATTAATGCCGGAGGGATGACCATCAATTCATTCTTTCAGATCCCCTTTACTCCATTTGTCTGGGATTTATTTAATGATGCCCAGAAACAAAACTTTTATAACTTCAGCAAAGAAAAACGTGAAATCATAGAAAAAGCCGACCTGATAATTATCGATGAGATATCCATGGTACGGGCCGACACGATTGATGCCATTGATTACAGGCTGAGGAATTTCGGAGGGAAGAAACACCTGCCTTTTGGAGGGAAACAGATATTATTCGTTGGCGATACTTTTCAGTTGGAACCTATTGCCAGGTCAGATGAATGGCAAATTCTGCACACATATTACGATTCACCCTATTTTTTTAGTGCACGGACATTCAGGGAAATGAATTTTATGAACATTGAGCTAAAAAAAGTATACCGGCAAAGCGATGAAAAGTTTATCTCCCTACTGAATAAAGTAAGGGTAAACCAGGCAAAAACGGAAGATTTAAATGAGCTGAACAAAAATTATATTCCGAATTACACTCCCAATGATAATGACGGGTACATTACGTTAGCCACCAAACGGGATATTGTTGATGCCACCAATTTACGCAAACTCAATCAACTGGAAGGAACAGTTTATAAATTTGAAGGAGTAATTGAAGGAAAATTCGGGAAAGAAAATTCAATCAATGATGATCTGCTGCCTACAAATAAAATTCTGGATCTTAAAAAGGGTGCCCAGGTTATGTTTGTAAAAAATGACAGAGGTGGCAGATGGGTGAACGGCACCATTGGAGTAATTGATAAACTTACTGAAAAAAACATTTCAGTAACAATCATCAAAAAAGAGAAGAAAGTGACTTACACACTTGAAAAAACATCCTGGGAAAACCTGAAATACGAAATCGACAAAAAAACAGGGAAAATTGTAGAGACAGTCATTGGCACCTTTACCCAATATCCGATAAAATTGGCCTGGGCGATTACGATTCATAAAAGCCAGGGACTGACCTTTGACAAACTGGTGATTGATATGGGCGATGGTGCATTTTCTGCCGGGCATACCTATGTTGCTTTAAGCAGATGTACCAGCCTTGAAGGAATCAGGCTAAGGACACCTATCAAACAAAGTGATATCATCGTCAGGGACGAAGTGATCAGATTATCGGAAACTGCGAATAATGAAACAGCCATCCGGGATGAATTGTCGGATAGCCAGGCAAATTACTATTACAGGGAATGCTTAAAAGAGTTTGACAAAAACAATTTTGAATCGGCGTATGACAACCTGATGAAAGCAACCGAATTTCGGGATGATACTTTAAAGCCTGTTTTTAAAAGGTTTTTGACATTCAAACTGAATCAATTAAAATTCAGGAATGCTAAATTCAAAGAGGTTGAGAAAAACAGTTCAAAACTCACTGCCAGTATCGAACAACTGAATGAAAAAATACGCACCAGACAACTCAAAATAAAAGAGCAATCCAAAGAACTATCAGACATACAAAAGGAAATGGAAAACCTGTATCGACTGGTTGATATAAAGGAACGGGAAGAAAGAAATATGGCAGGAAAACTGCAACTAAAGCAACAAGAATTGACAGCCCAAAAAGAGGCAACAAATTTAGCAACCCGGACAAACAATGAGAATCTGATTCGGTTAGAAAATGCCAATCAAAATATCACCAACTTAGAGGAAGAAAAAAAGAATTTAAAATCGGAGGTATCTGACTGGAAGAAATATACGGGGTATACAGCAATAATTTTGCTTATCATCATCATCACATTATTGATAAAAGTATTGTTTTAAATGAGTTGGGAAGAGAGTGTCAGTCATTCAAATACTGATCGTTGATATTAACTAAAAAAAGACAGTCACATAAAAATGTAACTGTCTTTTTTGCAGTGGAACGATTAAATGCTCAATCTGGATATGAAAAATCCATTGAATTTGGCGGTTCATTAGGTATTGATAAGTTTACCAATGCTACATTTGAGATTGAAAGGCAGGATGTCATCGAAATTTGCGATCACGATTCATCAGTCAAACTTGACCAAGTCTTTAAAGATCAGTTGACCCCAGTTATTTCCATGCGCCTGCACAAGCAGTCCACCTTCGGAAATCCCACCAAGATTGATTGGCGAGAAACCGAGATTTTCCGCAAGTGCACCAATCTCGGCTGCAGCAACAGCATCGTCGCTCGTCAGGAACACGACCCTCCTGCCCCCATGGACGGCCGGATCTTGTGCAAGGATTGCAGCGGCCAAATGGTTGAAGCCCTTCACCAGTCTACCACCGGTGAAGGCCTGTGCGACAACACTTGCGGAAGGCTGTCCTCCTAACTCATCAGAGGACACGCCGTAGGCATTGGTCATATCGACGATGGTCTTTCCCTGCCAAGTGGGCAGTGCCTTCGCAACATTAGGGTGTGACTGGAAACGGACAGCCAAAAAGACGATGTCCGCCTTGACCGCTTCCGCCAATGTTGTGGGAATTATCGTGGGTCCGATCGCGGCTGCTGTGGATGCAAAGCTTTCCGGGTCGCGTGTGGATGCAACGGATACTTCGATACCCTTGCGGGCAAACGCCTTGGCCAGAGCCTGACCGATATTGCCAAACCCGATGATTGAGTAGCTCGCTACTTTGTTTTCTATTTTATCAGTCATAATATTTTTAATTTAATTAATTTGTAAGACATAATATTTTTAATTTAAAAACCATACATACCACCCGATACTGAAATTGCCTCACCGGTAATCCACGCTGCCTCATCGGAAGCAAGAAATACGGCAGCTTTGGCAATATCTTCGGGCTGACCTCTACGACCTAGAGGTGTATTGGCAACAAACATTGTTTCTGCCTCACTGCCAGTAGTGACGCCCGCACTACTTGCACCTTCCGTTTCGGTAGCACCCGGCAAAATTGAGTTGACACGAATGTTTTTTGCACCCAGTTCTTTTGACAAAGAAATTGTTATGGCATCTACTGCCGCTTTAGTTGCAGAATATAACGAGACTCCCGCCATCGGCATTTTACTGGCACCCGAACTTATATTGATGATATTGCCACCCTTATCGCCAAACAGTTTCAAAGATGCCTGGATAGTAAGTATTGGGCCCAAAACATTGACGTTGAAATGCCGATGAAAAGCTTCTACCGATGCCTGTTCAATAGGTAGGTATTGCTGAAAGACTGCGTTGTTTACCAAAATATCCAACGTGCCGAATGCCTTCTTTGTTTCTTCAAACAGCCTGATTACATCGGCTTCTTTTGATACATCGGCCTGTACCGAAATGGCTATACCTCCATTGTCGGTTATCTCCTTAACTACTCTATCCGCTGCTTCTTTGCTTGAAGCATAATTCACAACTACCTTTGCGCCTTCTGCCGCAAAGTGTTTTGCGATAGATGCACCTATTCCTTTTGGTGCTCCGGTAACTATCGCTACTTTGTTTTCTAATTTACTCATTATTTCTATTATTTATTGTTTATTTAATGGTTTAATATTTTTATTTAGCTGGCGACAAATAGGTTAGACCACCATCAACCAGGAGTTCAGCACCAAGCATAAACGATGAATCATCAGAAGCTAGAAATACCGCTGTTTTACCAATGTCAGATGGTTGCCCAATTCTACCTATTGGCATTACATCTGCCCAGTATTTTTTTACAGCTTCAAGTTGTTCGGCAGGAACAAACTTGTCAAATACTGGTGTATCTGTTGTACCTGGTGAAATTACATTTGCTCTGATCCTTCTTTCTAAAAGGTCGTTTGAAAATCCTTTAGCAAAATGGATTACGGCCGCTTTTGCAGCACCATAAAGAGTAAAAGACGAATATGCCCGATGCCCTGCATTAGACCCGATAAGAATAATAGAACCACCATCATTCATATAGGGCAGTGCTTTATGAACAGTGAAGTAAACACTTTTCAGGTTTAAATCCATTGTCTTGTCATAGACGGCTTCGCCAATATCTGCCACAGAACCAAATGCTGCCCCTGTAACTGCACCACCTGCATTGGCAACAATCACATCTATTTTACCAAATTTTTCAGATGTTTCTTTAAACACTCTCTCAAGGTCGGCAAGGTTGGTTACATCGGCATTTATGGCTATAAAATTATCGCCAAGCTGAGCCACAGAACTATCTAAAGTTTCCTGATTTCTGCCGACAATAGCTCCTACAGCACCTTCATTTTTAAATTCCTGGGCAATGCCAAACCCAATGCCACTATTACCACCTGTAATAACCGCTACTTTATTTTTTAATTTACTCATTTTCTCTATTATTTGATGTTTGAGCGACAAAGGTAGATTATTAAAGTTATTTTTAGTAACTTTGTACCGAAAAGTAATAGTAACATAGAAGTAACAAGGTAACATTATGGAGTGTCAGGCAAAAGATTTCCAAAAGGAATACAAGAAAGAAATGAGAGCTGTCCAGGATTCAATGGACGTACTGAACGGCAAATGGAAAATATCCATCATATCATCTCTTTGCTGTTATAACAAAAGACGGTTTTCCGATATATTGAATGATATAGAAGGAATTTCCAACAGAATGTTGAGCAAAGAATTAAAGGATTTGGAAATAAATCAATTGGTCAAACGAACTGTTTTAGATACGCAACCCATAACGGTTCAGTACGAGCTAACAGAACATGGCTTAACGCTAAAAACAATCATTTTCAATCTGACAGATTGGGGAATTGCACACCGAAAGAAAATTATCGGGAAATAGTTTTTTCTGTGTTTATTAGACGTGCCGGGTTGTACTGTTGCCCATCTTTTAGGATTGATCCACTTTTAGGATTGATCCGATTAATCCAGTAATAAAGAAAAGTGTATACCATAAAAAAAAGACAGTCACATTTTCATGTAACTGTCTTTTTTGCTGTGGTACCACCAGGAATCGAACCGGGGACACAAGGATTTTCAGTCCTTTGCTCTACCAACTGAGCTATGGTACCATTTTCGCTTAGCGGGTGCAAATATACGGCTTTTTTTGATTCTACAAAACCCCTGAAAGAAAAAAACAGAAAAAAACCTGAAGTGTGGGACAGATTAAGCTTTTTCGGTTCTTTAACTTGGTCTATCTGTTCGAAATAGCTATTTTTGTACAATTACAAAAAAAAATGTCACAGATTGCATTAACCGACACACGCGAATGAATCTATCCATCGAACTCTTTCTGCTGATTGCATCTATCCTGTTATTCTTTAGCCTGCTGATCGGGAAAACAGGTTCGAGGTATGGCGTGCCCACCTTGTTGCTCTTCCTGATGATCGGTATCATTGCAGGAAGTGACGGGTTAGGGCTTCAGTTCAGTTCACCGCGAATCACTCAATATATCGGGGTAGTGGCGTTGAGCATTATTCTTTTCTCCGGGGGTATGGATACGCAGTTTTCAGAGATAAAGCCAATTGTGATGCCCGGCATTGCTCTGGCTACACTGGGTGTGCTGTTAACGGCTTTTCTAACAGCATTGTTTATCTACTGGCTGACAAATAATGTACTGCAGACCGTTGCATTTACGTTTCTGCAATCATTGCTACTGGCCAGCATACTGTCTTCCACCGATTCAGCATCCGTATTCTCTATACTGCGTTCACGTGGGTTGTCGTTAAAGGAGAATATTCGTCCGCTGCTTGAGCTTGAAAGCGGCAGCAACGACCCAATGGCTTTCTTATTGACCATATTGTTGATTCAAATGCTGAAGACGCCTGATATCAGCGGCTGGCTGGTTGTATTTGAGTTTCTGAAACAACTTATCCTGGGGTCGCTGGCCGGATACCTGTTGGGAAAACTGGCTGTACGCTTTATCAATAAAATCAACCTGGACAATGATGCCCTGTATTCGGTTATGTTGCTGGCTGTGATGTTCTTCTTATTCGGCTTTACCAGTTTTATTGGCGGAAACGGGTACCTGGCGGTGTATGCAGGGGGGCTCGTGTTGGGAAACCACCGCTTTGTACATAAACGCAGCTCGATGAAGTTCTTCAACGGGTTATCGTGGCTCTTCCAGATCATTATGTTCCTGACCTTAGGCTTGCTGGTAAATCCAAAAGAGCTGTTGCCCATAGCAGGAGTAGGTATTTTAGTGGGGCTGTTTATGATCATAGTATCCAGGCCTCTGGCTGTATTGCTATCCCTGGCTCCTTTCAGGGGAATAAGCCTTAGGGCAAGGTTCTTTACTTCCTGGGTAGGATTGCGGGGTGCCGTCCCCATTATCTTTGCTACCTATCCATGGATAAGTGCGCTGCCTCATGCAAAGACCATGTTCAATATCGTATTCTTCATCACCATACTATCGCTTATGATCCAGGGCACAACGGTTTCGGGCATGGCACACCTGCTAAAGCTGGCGCTGCCAAAGGTAAGAACGAAAAAGCTGAAAGAGTTTGATGTGGAATTCTCGGACGAGATAAAATCAGCCATGAGTGAGATCACCGTAAAACAGGAAATGCTTACCAACGGAAAAAGAATCATGGATATATCCCTCCCCGACCGGACACTGGTTGTAATGGTGAAACGCAACCAACGATATTTTATTCCACGGGGGAATACCCAGCTGGAAGTAGGTGATTCGGTACTTGTCATTACGGATGATGAAGAAGGGCTAAAAGAGACGTACCGACAACTGGGGGTGTAAGAAAGAAGAACCCCCGACCCCTAAAGGGGAGGAAGAAAAAAAAGGGAATTAATATAAGAGCAAAGAAAAAAATTACATTAAAATAAAAACAGTACTAACATAATCCCCCTTTAGGGGTTAGGGGTTCTTTTTTAAATATGGCAATTAATGAGAAAAACATATTGCAAGAGAATACTTACCCCCCTTTAGGGGTTGGGGGTTCTTCTTTTAGGGGTAACATGTTTTATGGTGCTTTGCCCATACTCTTCGAACTTGCCAGAAAACTAAGGGATAATCAGACTGAAGCCGAAGTATTTCTTTGGAGCCAATTAGCAAATCTAAATTATTTAAAGGTACGTTTCAAACGACAACACCCCATTCTTTATTTTATAGCTGATTTTTACTGCCACAAAGCAAAACTCATCATAGAGGTTGATGGAGGATATCATGATATACCAGAACAATATAAGTATGATAAAGAAAGGGAACATGAATTAGAAGATTTAGGTCTTAAAGTAATTCGGCTCACAAATGAACAGGTATTGTTCAACATTGAAAATACGTTGAAAGAAATTGAAGAGGAGGTTAAGAAAAGAACCCCCAAAGAACCCCCGGCCCCTAAAGGGGAGGAAGAAAGAAACCAAGCCCCTAAAAAACCCCTAGCCCCTAAAGGGGAATAAAAAAAGAAAGAAACCTAGACTTTTAAGGGAAACTGGATTAGTATTGGAGACATTTTAGCTTTGACAATTAGCGAGAAAAACATACTGCAAGAGGATACTTACCCCCCTTTAGGGGTTGGGGGTTCTTATTACTACTACCGAATTCGGATTAAGCCCGATGCTTGCAATTTTATAAAGCAACTTTCCTTTCCTGTTAAAACACAACAAATCACCCTTGACGGTATAGTTGCGGGCATCGGTGAGGTATACATTTCCATTGGCAGGGTTGACGGTGATGCTGAAAGGGCGTTCGAGTGTAGTGGAATCGGTAATAAAATTATCGGAAATAAGCTGTTCGGTCTTACAATCAAACGTTCTGACCCAATAGGTACTTTTTACAAAGTCGTAATTATACATATAGGCCGTATCGTTATGAATGGTAAAGTTTACTACAGGCAGGTTATCGAACGTTTGTACAACTTCATCTGTTTTGCTGCTAATGCGGCACCAGGTACTCTTGATGGTGCTGTTATTTCCCCGCGAAACCACATATACATCGCCCTGGCTATCGGATTCTATCCTGAATGGGTTCATACCTACCGTAATCTTTTTTAACTCCTTAAATGAAGCCAGATCAACAACCGATACCGTATTGTCGTAGTTGGGAAGATCCAGCCCACCGGAATTGGTTACATACAACTTCCCGTTAACGGCAGTTATGCCATCAGGATTCCTGCCAACAGTAGTAACTGCTTCAACAGCCAACGACGTGGTATCTATGCGGGCAACCGTTCCATCGAACGAGCAGACATACCCCTTGTTGCCATAGAAAGTGATGTAACGTGGTTGCCGTGCCACATTAGCCTCATTAAAGAACGGAATGCGTTTTATTGATAGTCCCGTCTTCACATCCAGCACTTCTACCTGCGACGAAACATTGACAACAATCCATAATTTGCTGCCATAACGTTTCATATCATTACCTGTATCACCCAACCCACGGTTGTTCTGAGATAAGAAGTAGTCGGATTTAAGGGTTCCGTTATCAAAATTAATCAAACTCAACATGCTGTTATTCATATTGAACAGCCCTTCGGAAAGGACATACATGTATCCTGATTCACCGGGAGTTGCTGGCAGATTCACCGGTGTGGGTACATCGTGCATATCATCGCAGGAAGATAGGCAGATCATAAAAGCAAAAAGCAGGAAATTTTCAAAGAGGATTTTCATTTTTATTTAAAATGGATCTATGATCGTAGTAGTTTTTAAAACCAGGTTGTTTATGGCATGCATTTCTTTGTGATCCATGCAACTTAAGTATTAGGAAATATATAATGCCCTATTATTCTAAATAAAACTTCATAAACCCTCGGCTCTTTCACCCTCTCCTTGGGAGAGGGCAGGGGGAGAGGTAATATTAAATGAAGAAATAAAACAAGACATTATATTGATCCATGCAACTTAGTTACCTTTTTGCAAGAAATCATTAGCCATTGAGACTTAAAACTCTATGTTATACAACGGGTAAATTCAATAAAGAAAAAAAAAGAATATAAACATGTTGTCCTGAAATATTGAATTGGTGAATATCGCAATCAATGATTTTTATTCGCAAGAAGTGCACATTCCTATTAACCTAAATGGTCCACTGCAAAAGTACATCATCTAAATCACAAAATTCAACTTTCTACATCAATAAACACAATGTATTGAAAAACAATAAACAATACTTAATTCCCATTTTATAGCATACTACTGACAATTCATTATTCATGATTTTTTTGTATTTTTGCAAAACAAATTAAAATTGAAGAAAATTACGAATGAATAAAATCCGCAATTTCTGCATTATCGCTCACATCGATCACGGAAAAAGTACCCTGGCCGACCGGTTGTTAGAATTTACCAATACGGTTTCCGGGAAAGACTTACAGGCACAGGTTCTTGACAACATGGACCTGGAGCGTGAGCGTGGCATCACCATAAAGAGCCATGCTATCCAAATGAATTTCCAATTCGGGGGTGAACAATACGTTTTAAATTTAATAGATACTCCGGGACATGTCGACTTTTCGTACGAAGTATCACGTTCCATAGCTGCCTGTGAAGGAGCACTTTTGATTGTTGACGCCACACAAGGCATCCAGGCACAAACCATTTCGAATCTGTATATGGCCATTGAGCATGACCTGGAGATTATCCCCATTATGAATAAAATGGACATGGATAATGCCATGCCCGAAGAAGTAGAGGATCAGATTGTGGAATTGATTGGTTGCAAGCGGGAGGAAATAATCCGTGCCAGTGGAAAAACGGGTATGGGTGTGGAAGAAATCCTACAGGCTGTTATCGAACGTATTCCGGCTCCAAAAGGTGATCCTGAAGCACCGTTGCAATGCCTGATCTTTGATTCTGTATTCAATTCATTCCGTGGTATCATTGCTTATTTCAAAATAGTAAACGGCACCATCAACAAAGGCGATTTAGTCAAATTTGTAAATACAGAAAAAGAATATACTGCCGATGAGATCGGTGTACTGAAACTTGAAATGTCACCCCGCCAGACACTGAGTGCAGGCAATGTGGGATATATCATTTCGGGAGTAAAAACTTCAAAAGAAGTAAAAGTGGGTGATACAATTACCCATGTAAAACGACCTTGTCCTAAAATCATCGAAGGTTTCCAGGAAGTAAAGCCTATGGTATTTGCCGGGCTTTATCCCATTGAAACCGAAGATTTTGAAGATTTACGTTCGTCCATCGAAAAACTGCAACTAAACGACGCTTCCCTGACTTTCGAGGCAGAGTCGTCAGTAGCATTAGGCTTTGGCTTCCGTTGCGGATTCCTGGGAATGTTGCACATGGAGATCATACAGGAACGCCTGGAACGCGAATTTGACATGAATGTCATCACTACTGTGCCCAACGTTTCTTATAAAGTGTATACAAATAAAGGTGAATTAATAGAGGTACACAACCCATCCGGACTACCTGACATTATGTCGATTGACCGGATAGAAGAGCCCTTTATCCGTGCTTCTATCATCACCCGCACCGACTATATCGGCCAGATCATGACACTATGCCTTGGCAAACGTGGTGAGCTGGTAAAACAAAACTATATTTCAGGAAACCGTATGGAGTTGATCTATGACTTGCCTTTGGGCGAGATTGTATTTGACTTCTACGACAGGCTAAAAAGCATTTCGAAAGGGTATGCTTCATTTGACTATCACCTGAACGGATTTCGTCCTTCAAAATTAATCCGTCTTGACATTCTGTTAAACAGTGAACCTGTGGATGCACTATCATGCCTGATCCATGTCGACAATGCTATTCCACTTGGAAAACGCATGTGCGAAAAGCTAAAAGAGCTGATACCACGCCAGCAATTTGACATTGCCGTACAGGCAGCTATCGGGGCCAAAATCATAGCCCGTGAAACCATTAAAGCGGTACGTAAGGATGTAACTGCCAAATGTTATGGCGGTGATATCAGCCGTAAACGTAAATTATTGGAAAAACAGAAAAAAGGAAAGAAACGTATGAAGCAAATCGGCAATGTGGAAGTGCCACAGAAAGCTTTCCTGGAAGTGCTCAAACTTGATTAGTTAATATTTTTAGCATTCATAAATTTCCTTTTAAAATTCAATATTACTAATAAATAAGATTGTTTTTTTGTGAAATGTAAATTTATTATGTAAATTTGCGACTAATTTTTTAAAAACAGGTATAATCAATTTCAAAACGCTATAAATTTATGTCAGAGTTATTTGGACATATTTCACAGATTATTGGGCCGGTGGTCGATGTTTTCTTTGATTTAAAAGGAAAAGAAGAAGTGAAATTACCTGCCATTTACGATGCCTTGAGCATCGATCGTGGAAATGGGAAAGAACTGATTGTTGAAGTTCAACAACATATTGGCGAAAACACAGTTCGCACTGTGGCTATGGACTCAACTGACGGACTACGTCGAGGGCTGAAAGCGGTAGCTTTAGGCAGGTCTATTTCGATGCCGGTAGGCGAACAGGTAAAAGGACGTTTGATGAATGTAATCGGCGACTCCATTGACGGCATGAAATTGCTGGACAAAAAAGGTGCCTATCCCATTCACCGTGAACCCCCTAAATTTGAGGAGTTAACTACCAGTAAGGAAATTCTTACCACAGGGATAAAAGTAATTGATTTGCTGGAGCCATATTCAAAAGGAGGTAAAATTGGTCTTTTTGGTGGAGCCGGAGTAGGCAAGACCGTTTTGATCATGGAGCTTATCAATAATATCGCCAAAGGTCATAATGGATTTTCAGTATTTGCCGGAGTGGGTGAACGTACCCGTGAAGGAAATGACTTGTTACGTGAAATGATTGACTCGGGTGTAATTCGTTATGGCGAAGAGTTCAAAAAAGGCATGGAAGAAGGCAACTGGGATTTGTCGAAAATCGATTATACAGAAGTAGAAAAATCACAGGCGACGCTTGTGTTCGGACAAATGAACGAACCACCCGGAGCACGTTCTTCAGTTGCTTTATCCGGATTAACGGTTGCAGAATCATTCCGTGATGGAGATGGCGTTGATGTAGGTCGTGATATTTTATTTTTTATAGATAATATATTCCGTTTTACACAGGCAGGATCGGAAGTTTCGGCTTTGCTTGGACGTATGCCTTCCGCGGTGGGATATCAACCGACTCTTGCCACAGAAATGGGCAGGATGCAGGAACGTATCACGTCAACAAAAAACGGTTCTATCACATCAGTACAAGCCGTATACGTACCCGCAGATGACTTAACAGATCCGGCACCGGCAACAACATTCTCACATTTGGATGCAACAACCGTATTAAGCCGTAAAATTTCAGAGTTAGGTATTTTCCCGGCTGTAGATCCGCTCGAGTCAACATCCCGTATACTTGATCCGCTGGTAGTTGGTGAAGACCATTACGATACGGCTCAACGTGTGAAAGAGATATTACAACGCAACAAAGAATTACAGGACATTATTTCGATCCTTGGGATGGAAGAATTGTCGGAAGAAGATCGTTTAACAGTGACTCGTGCCCGTAAAGTACAACGTTTCCTTTCACAACCATTCTATAGTGCGTCCCAGTTTACAGGACAAGCAGGAGTCATGGTATCCATAGAAGAAACGATTCGCGGATTCAAGATGATTCTTGATGGCGAGTTGGATTATCTTCCTGAAATGGCATTCCTTAGCGTAGGAACCATTGATGATGCCATTGCTAAAGGCCAGAAGTTGATTGAGCAATCGAAGAAGTAATTTGGTTGATTAAGTTGATTGGTTGATTGGCATACTTGTAGATTGAATTAGAAGAATAAAGCAAAAACAGGATCGATAAAATAAATAATTAGAAATAATCATTTCCTAAGGAAAAATTAGAAGGATTATGACTGATGTAGAAGTTATACAACATAAAATCTACGAAATCAGAGGGGTTCGCGTAATGTTAGATTTTGAACTCGCAGAACTTTATGAAACAACTACCAGTTTACTTAAACGGGCAGTTAGAAGAAATATTGATAGATTCCCTTCTGATTTTATGTTTGAACTCACAAATGATGAGGCTAATAATTTGTTATCCAATGGGGTATTCCAATTTGGCACACCCAAATATAATTTTAGTGCGTATTCTCCTTTTGCATTTACAGAGCAAGGTGTTGCAATGCTTTCTTCAGTGTTAAAATCAGAAACTGCTGTAAAAGTAAATATTTCAATAATACGTGCTTTTGTGCAAATGAGACAGTTTATACTTCAAAACAAAGAGATTCTTCAAAGCATTGATGAACTTCGACAACGAGTAAAACAATTAGAACTCTCCGGAGAAGAAACGATTACTTCAATGAATGATTTGAGCGAAGATACGCGTCGCGAAATGGATGATATTTATATTGCCTTAGCTGAAATGGCTAATATGAAAAAAGAGTTGGATAAACCAAACCGTATTGGTTTCGTAAAAGATTAACAAATTATGAAATTAGAAATAATTACACCCGAACAAATCTATTTTACAGGTGAAGTAACTTCGGTAACTTTGCCCGGTTCAATTGGACTTTTTACGGTGTGGGAAAATCATGCTCCTCTTATTTCATCTCTAAAAGAAGGAAAGATAAGTTACCTGGTTGATAAAAAAGAAACTGAATTGAACATTGAAGGTGGTTTTGCTGAAGTGAGCAAAAATGTTGTAACTGTTTGTCTTGAATTAGTCAAACCCCTGATTTGATGGATAAACTAAAAAGAAAGCTAAACATCATTCTCGCCCTTGTGATGTTATTAAGCGGTTGGGGAATCTGGGCGATGCTAAAAACAGCATTACCTGACACATATTTTTCCTGGTACCCGGTTATCCCGGTCTTCTTTTATATCATGGGGCTTGTTTTTATAGCTGTCATTACACGCGATTATAAGGAAAACCAACGGAAGCTTGTAAATCTTTATATGATTATCAAGCTATGCAAAGTAGCGGCCTCCTTATTATTGGGCAGTATTTATCTGATCTTTGTAAAAGTGCAAATACGTGATTTTAGTGTTGTATTCATTGGATTTTATTTATTGTATTTAGGTATTGAAACTTATTTCTTCTATCTGGCTGAAGAAATAATTAAAAAGAAAAAAATAAATGAATAGCTTTCGTAAGATATTAAGCATATTGGCAATATTTGTTTTATTGTCGGGATCGGTTGTCCTGGCCAATGAAACTGTGTCTGTTGAAAAGCCGAAAGAAAAACTGGATGTGAAAGAACTAATTCTGGAACATCTGGCCGACTCATACTCCTGGCATATAACTAAAATCGGAAACACCGATATTGCCATTCCGCTTCCGGTAATTGTATATAGCCAGACTACAGGATGGCACGTATTTATGTCTTCAGCTTTCCATGAAGAAGCGGAACATGAGGGATTAATTATTGCTGCCGAAGGAAAATATAAAGGAAAAATAGTTGAAAAAGATGCTACAGGCTACGAAGTAAAACCATTCGATATATCAATCACAAAAGTGGTATTATCGTTATTGTTTAATAGCTCGTTGCTTATCTTTATCATACTGATGGTTGCTCGTTCGTACAAGAAAGACACCTATGAGTCAAAGAAAGGTTTTGTCGGATTCATGGAAATGTTTATCATGAACATAAACGACGATGTGATTAAACCCTGTATTGGTAAAGACTACAGAAAATTTTCCCCTTATTTACTGACAGTTTTCTTTTTTATATTCCTCAACAACTTAATGGGGATTATTCCTATTTTCCCAGGAGGGGCCAATGTGACCGGCAACATTGCCATTACTTTTACCCTTGCTATTTGCACATTTTTAATTGTCAACATATTCGGGACAAAAGAATACTGGAAAGAGATCTTCTGGCCGGATGTGCCGGTTTGGTTGAAAGTGCCGCTACCCTTGATGCCAGCCATTGAACTGGTAGGTGTATTTACAAAACCATTCGCCTTAATGATTCGTCTCTTTGCCAATATGCTTGCCGGGCACTCCATCATATTAGGCCTTACCTGCCTGGTATTTGTCACTGTAAGTTTAGGACCGGCAATGAATACAAGTATGACGGTAGTTTCAGTACTATTTACCGTTTTCATTAATTTAGTAGAAGTGTTGGTAGCTTATATACAAGCGTATGTTTTTGTCTTGTTGTCGGCTGTATTTATTGGATTGGCAAGGGTGGAACCGCACCATGCAAAGGAAGCGATTAAATAAGAAATCTGTAAGGGTGACTTAAGATATAAAAGTATAGAAATAAATTATTAAAAACTCTGTCTCTAATTCTCCTTAAGGAAATTTAGAGACCTAAATCAACAAATTATGTTACTGACAATTTTATTACAAGCTGCCGCTGGAGCAGGTTTAGCTAAATTAGGAGCAGGACTTGGAGCAGGTCTCGCAGTTATTGGTGCAGGTCTTGGTATTGGACGAATTGGTGGTTCAGCCATGGACGGTATTGCCCGTCAACCTGAAGCAGGCTCTGATATTCGTTTATCTATGATTATTGCTGCTGCTCTTGTAGAAGGTGCTGCTTTATTTGCAATCGTAGTTTGCGGTTTTATTCTTTAATTTTATTTACCTGTCAAGGTATAAAGTCAAAAGTATTTGCAAATTTTGATTGGCAATTGTAAATTGTCAATTATGAATTATGAATTTTTAATTGTGAATTATTATGTCGTTATTACTGCCTGATTCCGGTCTGTTATTCTGGATGTTTCTTTCATTCGGAATAGTTGCATTTATCCTTGTAAAATATGGGTTTCCTGTCATCATCAAAATGGTTGAAGATCGTAAAGCTTACATCGATAATTCGTTAAGTATTGCCAAACAAGCGCATGAAGAATTAGCAAGCGTAAAATTCGAAGGTGAGGCCATTGTGGATAATGCCCGTCGTGAACAGGTAAAAATCATGAATGATGCAGCCCAGACCCGCGACTTATTAATCAAGGATGCAAAAGAAAAGGCAAGCCTTGAAGCTGCTAAGATTGTAACTGAAGCAAGGAAGCAAATCCTGGTT
>Ga0302213_1000318_pt1 | contig 28837 bp, 24 predicted proteins | sample II_Fen_N1_2_FD_194583 | JGI IMG/M metagenome (GOLD analysis project Ga0302213, IMG submission 194583) | Peat permafrost microbial communities from Stordalen Mire near Abisko, Sweden - II_Fen_N1_1 | ecosystem: Environmental > Terrestrial > Soil > Wetlands > Permafrost | place: Sweden: Abisko...
TTTCAATCCACTGCTTGTACGGCTTGCTGTGCGACAGCGTGGCCTTGATTTCCTCGTCATCGACCATGCGGCCTTGTTCGAGGTCGATCAGGAACATCTTGCCGGGCTGCAGACGCCATTTGCGCACAATTTTGTGCTCGGGAATCGGCAGCACGCCGGATTCGGACGCCATGATGACCAGATCGTCGTCGGTCACGCAGTAGCGCGACGGGCGCAGGCCGTTGCGGTCCAGAGTGGCGCCAATCTGGCGGCCATCGGTGAACACGATGGAGGCCGGGCCGTCCCACGGCTCCAGCATCGCGGCGTGGTATTCGTAGAAAGCCTTGCGGCGCTCGTCCATCGTCGTGTGCTGCTCCCAGGGCTCGGGAATCATCATCATCACGGCCTGGCTGATCGGGTAACCGGCCATCGTCAGCAACTCTAAGCAGTTGTCGAAGGTGGCGGTGTCGGACTGGCCGGCAAAGCTGATCGGGTAGAGCTTTTGCAGGTCGGCGCCGAGCACTGGCGAGGACATCACGCCTTCGCGTGCCTTCATCCAGTTGTAGTTGCCCTTGACGGTGTTGATTTCGCCGTTGTGCGCGACGTAGCGGTACGGGTGGGCCAGCGGCCACTCGGGGAAGGTGTTGGTCGAGAAACGCTGATGCACCAGACCCAGCGCGGAGACGCAGCGCACATCGCTCAGATCCATGAAATAAGTGCCCACCTGATCGGCCAACAGCAGGCCTTTATAGACCACGGTGCGGCTGGACATGCTGGGGACGTAATACTCTTTGCTGTGCGTGAGCTTGAGGCGCTGGATGGCGGCGCTGGCGGTCTTGCGGATCACGTACAGCTTGCGCTCCAGCGCGTCCTGCACGATCACGTCGTTGCCACGGCCAATGAAAATCTGGCGCAGCACGGGTTCTTTTTCGCGCACGGTGGGCGACATGGGCATGTCGCGGTTGACCGGCACATCGCGCCAGCCGAGCAGCACCTGGCCTTCGGCCTTGACGGCGCGTTCCATCGCCTGCTCACACGCCAGGCGCGAGGCGTGTTCCTTGGGCAAAAACACCATGCCGACGCCGTACTCGCCGGGCGGGGGCAGTTCAACGCCTTGCGCGGCCATTTCTTCACGGTACAGCGCGTCGGGCAGCTGGATCAGGATACCGGCGCCGTCGCCCATCAGCTTGTCGGCACCGACAGCGCCCCGGTGGTCCAGGTTTTCGAGGATTTTCAGGCCCTGCTGAACGATGGCGTGGCTTTTGTGGCCCTTGATGTGGGCGACAAAACCGACGCCGCAAGCGTCGTGCTCATTGGCGCCCGCGTATAAACCGTTTTCTTCAAAATGCTTGATTTCAGCAGCCGTGGTCATGGCAAATCCTCGTCGGTTGACGGAAAAAAGCGGCGCATCTGACAGACACGCGCGCACCTTTCCCGCCAGGGTTCAAATGATTGATAGGGAGTCGAAGCATAATTCACAGCAACAAAAATGCCAAGCAAATTAATCGGGGTCAGATTCCAATTAGTTTTCAACATGAAAGCCGTAAAAATAATCAGGGACACATTAAAAAAAATAGCAAGCAATACAGTAAATTCAAGCATTACGGCTTATTTCTGTGCGTCAGCAGGCTGAAGAAATGGCCGTCCCGGCTGGTTTTTACTGACCCGACGCTCTGTTCGCTTTTGCAAATCAGCGACAAAACTTTCGCTACCCAGCGCCCAGCCGCCCAAGGCTGAGTGGGTCAGCAACGCCTGCTGCTCTGGCGTGGTGCCTGCGCGCACCAATTCGGCGTAAGCCGCTTCCCGCGCAAAAGGTGTGTTACCCAAAGCCCAGTACAACGGGTGCGGCGTCAGCATTTTGTCGCTGCGCAAGCCGACATAGTGGCCATGACTGGACCACGGGTAAGCACCGGCCTCCTTGACCAGACCGGCGCGCACCGGGTTCAGGTCCAGATAAGCCATGCAGGCGAGCAGGTAGCGCCCAGTCTCGATCAACGTCGAGCGGTAGCGCCCTTCCCACAGCGTGCCAGTGCGCCCTTGGCTGTCGTTGAAATAGCGCACATAGCGCCGTCCCACCGCCTGCATCATCTGCGGCAGGCCGTCCTCGGTGCCGGGCGTGGCGAGCAGGTGAAAATGGTTGCCCATCAGCACATAGGCGTGCAGCGCGACGCCGAATTTGTGGGCATTTTCATCGAGCAAGCCCAAGAGCATCTGGTAGTCGGCGACAGATGAAAAAATCGCCTGCCGGTTATTGCCGCGCTGGATGATGTGGTGCGGGTAGCCGGGAACGGTCAGGCGTGGCAGGCGGGCCATGAATTTCAATGCCTACGGCTTAATCAGCTTCTGCCCTGCCGCAGTTCACGCGCAGCAGGCGTCTATGACTTCGCGCACCAGCGCGTCGGGCGCGGCGCGTATCACCGCCTTGCCCGGCCCGTCGATCAGCACAAAACGGATTTCACCGGCTTCGGATTTTTTGTCGATCCGCATCAGTTCGAGGTAACGCCCGGCATTGTCGGTGGCCGACAAAACTGGCCCCTTGACCGGCAGCCCGGCGCGCTGGATCAAGCGGGTCAGGCGCTCGACAAACGCGCCATCAACCAAGCCCAGGCGCTGCGACAAATGCGCCGCCATCACCATCCCGCAGCCCACGCCCTCGCCGTGCAGCCACTCGCCATAGCCCAGGCCGGACTCCACCGCGTGGCCGAAGGTGTGGCCGAAATTCAAAATTGCCCGCAGGCCGGATTCGCGCTCGTCCTGGCCGACGACCCAGGCTTTGATCTCGCAACTGCGCTGGATGGCGTGGGCCAGCGCGGCTGGCTCCTTGGCCAGCAGCGCGTCAAGATGGGCCTCAATCCAGTCCAGAAACGCCATGTCGGCAATCGGCCCGTATTTAATGACTTCGGCGAGACCGGCGCTCAGTTCGCGCTCGGGCAGCGTCTGGAGCGCATCCAGATCGCAAACCACCTGAACCGGCTGGTAAAACGCGCCAATCATGTTTTTGCCCAGCGGGTGGTTGATGGCGGTCTTGCCGCCGACGGACGAATCGACCTGCGCCAGCAGCGTCGTCGGCACCTGCACAAACGGCACGCCACGCATATAGCTGGCCGCCGCAAAGCCGGTCATGTCGCCAACCACGCCACCGCCGAGCGCGAACAACACCGTCTTGCGGTCGCAGCCGTTTTCGAGTAGCGCGTCGAAAATCACTTGCAAAGTAGGCCAGTCTTTGTAAATCTCGCCGTCGGGCAGGCTGACCAGCAGCACTTTGCCGTAATGGGCCTGCAGCGCCTGCGTCAGTTGCGCGGCGTAGAGCGGCGCCACCGTCGTATTGGAGACGATCAGCGCCGTCGCCGCCTTGGGCAGGTTCTGGTAAGCCTGCGCCTGGCCCAGCAACTGGCTGCCGATGAAAATGGGATAGCTGCGCTCGGCCAGATCAATCTGAACCTGCGCCGTGGCGGGAGAAGAAGAATTTGCTTGCATCAGGCAAGTGTAGAGGCAGTTTCTGCTGCCGGGAAGGTGGGCAGCGCGGCCCTGCCGGGGCTGCTGCGCTACGGGGAATGTCGCTTACTGGCCGGACACGATGCCGGAGAGTTCCAGCTGCATGCTGATCATGTTGACCAGCGTGGACACCGAGGGGCGACCGGTTTCAATGATGAAGTGCGCCGTCTCCCGGTACAGCGGATCGCGCTGCACATACAGATCGCGCAGACGACCCAGCGGATCAGCCACCTGCAGCAGCGGCCGGTTTACATCGTTGCGCAGACGGCGAAACAGCTCCTCGGGCGAGGAGCGCAGATAAACCACATAACCGCGCTCGCGCAGGTGCTGGCGATTCGCCGGGCGCAGCACGGAGCCGCCGCCAGTGGACAGCACCCCGCCCGCCAGCAACGTGAGCTCGTCAATCACTGACTCCTCGACATCCCGGAAAGAAGCCTCCCCTTCCCGCTCGAAGTAGTCACGGATGGAGCAGCCGAGGCGCTCCTCAATAACATGGTCCGAGTCGAGAAAAGTAAGCTGCAGCCGCCGTGCGAGCTGACGCCCGACGGTGGATTTACCGGAGCCAGGGAGGCCGATTAAAGAAATCAATGGTCAAGACGCCTTGCTCAGTAACGATTACAGCGAAAACGTATATGTCTTCGTCACGGCCGGGGTAGTAACCGTAATACTGACCTGATCTCCGGCTACGCATTGCTTTAAATTCAGAGTTAATTTCAGTGGGTCTAGCGAATCGGGCACGGCAGTATTCGAGATACTAACAAGCGCACAAGTACCAAAGCTAGGAGCAATCGGATCGCCATCTGATGGCTGCTTTGGCGTGTTGTCAATGACCACTGCCGCGATGGTGCTGCCCGTTGGAACACTCCTACCATTCATATCTTGAATCGAAACGGTTAATCTAGTTGTGACTTGCGAACCATTCCATTGTGGGTCGGCGACGCTGGTAGGCTGAGGGTTCGTAATAGTTAAATCATCCGTGGAGAAGACAACTACAACTTGACCACGTACGTCGGCAGCACCCCATACGCCGTCGCCAGAACTCGGGCTAGGGGTCGTGCCAGATGCACAGGACGATGTGGAGGCACTGCGTGGAACTGAGAACTCACCTGTTACAAATGCATTTAGAACTGATCCGGTTGCAGTGTCGTCACGGTAAGCAGTACCAAGGTCTGTAAAAGATTCACCACAGTCAAACACATTGTTGAAATTTGCATCCACAAAATCTTCTTCGCCTGCGGCATAGGCCAATATGGATACCAACCCATTTGCAGGACGTGGATTTTGGGTACGGATATTCACCGTACACTGCGAATCACCAGCCACAGCGCCCGTCACACAGGTCGGAGGAATCATCACCCCGCCTTCCGTTACAAAATTCACGGCAGTACCATCTGGAACAGGATTGCCTTGCCGGTCCGCCAACGACATGGTAACTGTTGTTGTAGTTCCGTCAAAATTAAAGCCGCGAATGGCAGACTTCCCTCGAACTAAGCTAACCCGCGCCTGGGCTGGGCGCCCTGATGCAATCGCTACCACTGATGAATCCGTTTGAATCGAGGTATTGGACACCAAGGCTGCATTCACAAGCACGTTGGTTGGAACGGTGCCGGAGAACACTGGCACAGAGACTTTCCCAAAAGAATCAGTCGTAAGGGTGATCGGAGCGACATTTCCTACCGTACCAAAGGTGGCCTTGGGGATTCCTCCGTTCAGCGTTTTAAGCGTTACCAGTACATCCTGCCCTGGCAAAGCCTCCCCTCGTGCGTTGGACAGTAGAAACTGGACAGCTGTTTGCGTGGAACCACCCGAGTTTGCCAAGTAAATCCGTGTTTTTGTTACATCAGTTGGAACAATAAAACTTAAATTGGTCGCCGGTGCGGCCAACACACTGATAGATTTGCTCACCGTGCTGGCACCGACTGCGCTGGCGGAAATATCAACCGTTTTACCGCCACAGCCTAAGGTGCTCGCAGCTGTTCCGGCGACATCCGTAGCAGTGAAACTCGCCACAGCGATCCCACTGGCATTAGTCGATGCAGTCGCTGGTGACAACTGACCGCAATTAGAAGAAAAACTGACTTGTACGGACGAGGCTACGCTGGTCCCAAGCATGGTCCGAACCGAAATTTGACGGGTGCCATACGCTGGCAAGGTTGCAGCGCCAGCATCAAGGGTGTCAAGCGCTAGCGTGGCAGCCCCCACCACAGCACCCACTGAGTAATCAACAGCACCTGTTACAACAGTGGAAACTAAAGCACCAGAAGCACTCGAACCTGAGATCGTAACTGCGCCAGTCAACGTTCCAGCACCGCCTACGGTTGCCGATGCCCTGGATACTTTGATGGTCGCGACACCGAGAGAATCAGTTAACTGAGAACTTCCCTCAGGGAAGGAGACTTTTGTGAGGTCACCCGTAATATCTATGCGCTTTTGAATTACTGGTGTTCCATCAGGAAACTTGAGCGTTGCTTTCAACGTCGTCAGCCCGGCAGAACCAATGCCATTAGTTACTACACCGGAAGCATCACGAAGTTCCAATTGCAATGGCGGTGGATCGACACGATATTGAATAATCGCAGACAAAGATTGGGAGTATTGATCTGTAGATTTAAATATCAGAAATAACGTGGCAGTCCCAAATTCATACAAATTTGCACGGCTGACTTTGATTCTGGCAATGCCGTTTGCATCTGTTGTGGCAGCACTTCCATTTGGGTAAAAGAGAAGGCTTGAGCTAACACCAGAGTCCAAAGATACAACTTGGTTCGTGACGGGTTTACCGTCTTTCGTGGTTAGCGTCGCAACAATTTCAGTTCCACCTCCCGCAGCAACTGACTGAACTGTTGCGCCCGTAGTAGCATCTTTTAATTGTGCAGTTAGTAGTGTTTCGGCAGTACCCACAATAGACGTACCACCAGTCCCAGTGGTACCAGTCGCCGTTGTACTCGCCCCCCCCCCACCACCGCAAGCGACCAAAGCAGCAGCCAGCATGCCAGCCGATAAGTATTTCAAAAACTTCATTTCACTCTTTCGATACCTGTAGAGAACAAATTTCAACTCAAACCTTAAAAATCAAATCAACGTGCCGCAACCCCATCAGCAATCATCTTTGGAGTTATAAAAACCAGCATTTCCTGCTTTTTCGAAGTTCGTTCGCGACTCTTGAAAAGATTACCAAGGTAGGGAATATCTCCAAGCAATGGAACTTTGGTTTCATTTTCAGCCTCATCGAGTGTGAAGATGCCACCAATCACCACCGTTCCACCATTTTCGACCAACACCTGAGTCTTGATGTGCTTGGTATCAATGGCAATACCTGCAGCCGTTGTTTCACCACGACTGTCCTTATTTACATCAAGCTCCATAATAATGTTGCCCTCGGGCGTTATTTGTGGGGTGACTTCCAGTTTCAGGTTGGCCTTGCGAAATGCCAAAGACGTTGAACCACTGGAAGTAGCCGTCTGATAAGGAAACTCGGTACCCTGTTCAATCAACGCTTTGGTCTGGTCTGCCGTAACCACTCGTGGACTAGAAACAATCTTACCTTTACCATCAGCCTCCAAGGCAGACAACTCAAGATTAAGGAAACGGTTCGACGCCGCATTGAAAATCGACACGGCAAAGGAAGCTGCAGCATTGGCTACGCCTAGAGTTGATGCTGGTAGGTTCACAAAATTTGTAGTGGTGCCGCTAGATGCACTGTAGCTACCTAACGTAACATTGGTATTGCCCTGGGTAAGGGCGCCAGCCGTCCCCGCCAGTCCACCACCCAATTTGACACCCAATGATCGACCAAAAGTATCTGTGGCTTCTACGATACGAGCTTCAATCAACACCTGACGAACGGGAATATCCAGCTTACGAATCAAACTGGCGACCTGTTCCAGTTTCGATGGAATATCTGTCACAAACAGCTGATTGGTACGAACTTCAGAAATCACACTACCACGAGAAGAGAGAATTTTTGTCGCGCCAGTCTCGCCAGAGCCCAGCAATCCTTTGGCAATGTCCGCGACTTTTGCGTAGTTCAACTTGAAATCCTGGGTTCGCACAGACTCTAGACCTTGCAAAGTATTACGTGCTTCCAAGTTCTGTTTATCCTGAGCAGCCAGCTCATCTTTGGGGGCGATCAGCAGGACGTTGCCGGTTTTACGTCGGTCCAGCCCTTTGGCTTGCAAAATAATGTCCAGCGCCTGATCCCACGGTACATCCTTCAGGCGCAGCGTCACAGAGCCAGTGACAGTATCAGAAGTCACCACGTTGAAATTAGTGAAATCGGCAATCACCTGCAGCAGTGAGCGAATTTCAATATTTTGAAAATTCAAGGAGAGTTTTTCGCCGCTGTAACCTGGACCTTGATTCAATTTATTCGGATCAATTTTTTGTGGACGAATTTCCAGTACAAACTGGTTTTCGCTTTGGTAAGCACTGTGCTCCCAATCACCAGTAGGTTCAACCTCCATGTGGACTTTTTCACCAGACTGAAAAGTCGTTACTGTTTGCACCGGGGTTCCAAAGTCAGCAACATCTAAACGGCGGCGCAGACCTTCTGGCAGTGTTGTTTTCAAAAATTCAACTACCAATATTTTCCCTTGTTGGCGAATATCTACGCCAACTTCATTATTGGGAAGGGTCACCACAATACGGCCAGAGCCACTTGTACCACGGCGGAAATCTATATCCTTCAGCGGCAATGTGTCACGATTGCGGCTCTCGGCAAACACCTGTGAGGCCGTCACAGGCGGGGCTGCGGCGACTTGAGCTTCCAAAATAATCAGCAAGGACTTCCCTTGTATCTCAGCTTTGTAGCCGGTGGGAGTCTTTAGGTTCAAGACCAGTCGGGTACGTTCTCCAGCCTGAATTAGATTGGCCGAACGCAGATTGCCCAGATTCAAATCAATGGCTGCGCGGCCTAGCGAAGTGCTGACTCCCTGAAAATCAAGTGCAATCCGAGCAGGCGTCTGGATGCTGAATCCTGTCGGCACTGTCGTTGGTGCTTCAGCCATGTCGATTCGCAAAACTTCAGCGCCTCCCTGAACCGACCCTGAAATGGCTTGAATGGAGTTTTCAGCTCTGGCCAGCAATGGCACCGCCCCTGCCAGCATCACCACACCGAGCACAGCACCACGTATCGCACGTCCAAGCAAACGCGGCAGAATTTCTTGCACCTTGAATGCCCATGTCTGCTTGTTCATTTTTTTACTTCCTCTGAAAGCTGTAAATCCGCCGTTCGCTCTATCCATTCACCTGCAGCATCTTGCACAATTTCACGCAATACGATGCCCGACTCCGTGATGGACTTGATCAGGCCATAGTTCTGACCTAGGTAGTTACCAACATGAACCTGATAAATCAGCTTGTCCACCCGAACCAGTGCCACGGGCTGCCCAGCTTTGATCAAGCTACCAACCATGACCACCGTATCCAGTGGTGATGCCTCCAAAGGTTCTTTGCGCCGAATCAGCTCGGGGGTAATCAAGGCGACATTGGCTGTTGCCTTGTTGGAGTCGTGCATCAGAGCTTGCGTCAGCTTTTGGCTGCTAAAAGGCTCCACCGACCCCTCCTGCGTATAAGTTTCCGGGGTGAATTTTGTCGGCTTCATCAAGGGCTTTACATTGGGACGTGTCGCGTTACGCTGTTCTGTCATCCATTGCTGCAACTCTTGCTGGTCGGATGATCCGCAACCCACCAAACCCATTAATGCAAGCGTCACGCTAACACCCAGAGTTGAATTAATCAGCCTCATTTTTTAGCGTCCTTGGCTGGCTCAGCTTTGGCATTAGCCTTGGCCTTGGCCTTGCTTTGTAAAGCCACTTCATTCTCATCCAGATAACGAAAGGTTTTAGCTGTTGCATCCATGACCAAGGTATTGCTGCCTTCCTTGGTGGAGTAAGGCATGATAGAAATATTATTGAGGGTCACAATGCGGGAAAGGTTAGCAATATCAGAGGCAAAAGAGCCCATGTCATGGTAAAGGCCAGTGACGCGCACCGCAATTGGCAACTCTGCATAATAGTCTTTGACACTCACCACACCAGGCTTGAACAGTTCAAACTGCAGGCTTCGACCCAGACCCGCCTGATTGATGTCCGACAGCAATTTGTCCATTTCAGCCTTGCTGGGTAACTGCTTTTCTAGCTGTGTGACATATTGCTCGACCTGCTCGCGCTGCTTTGTCAGAACGTCGAGATTGACAGCCTGGGCCAATTTTCCCTTGTACTCTTCCCTGAGCTGGGTCTCTTTGGCTCTTTCTGCCGTGAGTACATCATCAGATGCGGACAGCCATAAAAACCACATGGCAACGACAACCAATACTGTGACTCCAGCGCACAACAAGTAACGCGGAAATGTGGGCCAAGAAGAAGGATCATTCGGGTCAAGCCCGACGAACTGGGATTGAATCCGATTTTTAAGTTCGGCTAAATCAATAGATGGTTTAGATTTTTTGGCGATGGTTAGTTTCATATCCGCAGGCCCTATCAAGTCTTGGCGGCTGAAGATGCAGCAGAAGAAGCAGGCGCCGAGGCAGGAGACGCTTTTTCATCACTAAGACGTCGGATCTCGGTTCGCATCGAAAAATTCGACACCCGCCGCTGATCACGCGCAGTCAGTTTGACCGTACTGGCAGTAATTTCCACCAAATCAGGCTTGCGCAGCCAAGGGCTACGCTCCGAATCGCCGAGGTTACGCAACAACTCCGCGACCCGCTCGTTAGACTGTGCAATACCAGTCATCAGAACAACTTGGTTCTCTTGCTTGATGCTGTTGATGTAAACCCCATCAGGCAACTGCTTGACCAACTCGCTAAGCAAATAGACTGGAAGATTGCGGTCTCCCTGCAAATTTTCCACAGCAGTCTGACGTGCCTTGAGTGCAGAGATTTCAGACTGTAATGTAGCAATGCTCTTGATCTGCTCATCCAGGCGGGCTATTTCTGTCTGTAAAAATTTGTTCCGCCCTTGCTGGGCTTCAATCTGAGCCAGATACCAAGAATAGGTAGCGCCACAAATCAGGCCGCCAACCAAGGCAGCAATGCCCAGAGAGATAAAAAACATTTCACGCTTGCGTTTGCGCGCAGCCTCCCGGTGCGGGAGAAGATTGATCAAAATCACTGAATGAACCTTCGCAAAGCCAGGCCACAGGCGGTCAGATAAAACGAGGCTTCCCGCTTCATTTTGCTTTCTTTGACGCCACTGCCGATTTCCATACCCTCAAAAGCATTGACCAGTTGGCAATCAAACGAAGTCTGCTGCGTCACCGCCTGGGGCAATCCACTCAATGCGGAAGAGCCGCCAGCGAGCATCACGTAGTCAATCCTGTTATGCGGCGTACTGGTAAAAAAGAACTGCAGCGCCCGGCCAATTTCCTGTGCCATATTCTCGACAAAAGACTGAAGAATGCTCGACTCATAGTCTTCAGGCAGGTCGCCGCTGCGTTTTTTGGTTTCTGCCTCTTCCAGAGAAAAGCCGTACTGCCTGACGATCAGCTGGGTCAGTTGCGCACCGCCAAAGGCTTGGTCACGCTCATACAGCACCTCCTCGTTCCTGATCACCTGCAGACTGGTGGTCAGGGAACCTATTTCAAATAGGGCAATTATGGTGTCCAGTCCCTTGTCGGGCATGTTTTCAATCAAGCGCGTCATGGCAAAGCGTGAAGCGTAAGACTCCACATCCACAACAACCGGCTTGAGCCCGGCTGCCTCCGCCAGTCCTTCGCGATCCTGGACTTTCTCCTTGCGCGAAGCAGCAATCAAGACCTCAATATCACCGGTGGAAGCCGCACTCGGCCCGACTACGCAAAAATCGAGGCTGACTTCATCAAGCGAAAAAGGAATGTATTTATTGGCTTCAGTTTCAACCTGGGCTTCAAGATCGACTTCACTGAGTCCATCCGGGAGAATGACTTTTTTGCTGATGACAGCCGAGGGCGGCAGTGCCATCGCCACATTTTTGGTGCGGGAGCCACTTTTTTTGACCAGTCGGCGCACCACGTCGGCCACCTCGTCAAACTTTTCGATGTTGCCATCCGTGACCCAGCCCGACTCCAGCGGCTCGATCTCGCAACGTTCAAGCACCAGATTGCCCGCCTTATTACGACTGAGCTCCACCAGCATCGCACTGGACGAACTGATATCAAGGCCCAGTAAAGGGGGTTGTTGGCGGCTAAATAACGACCCCAAAGAGATCAAGGTAAGTCCCCGAATGACGGCTACTTGGTAGCCTAGCTAGTGTAAGAAATTGCTTGAATGTTATCAGCAAGACCCTTGTCAGGTAAGGCGATTTACATCCCCAAGCAGCACAGGCGTGGCCAAAAGCACACGCGCCTGCTGATCATAACGGTGTAAACGATACGCAGCCCGGATGCGATGTGTGTAACAGTATGGTTTTTAGAGCAGCACCAGACACTTCTCCCATTCTGGAATTTTTATAATTGCTGCGCGACCCTACGATTGACCCCTCATGCTCCCTAACGACTCCGACTCAACATCCGCCCCAGAAAAGTCCCCCCGCAGGCTGCACTGGCTTCTTAAATTTTCGTTCTGGGGCGTGGGCTTGGTGTTGGCGGGCGTTGCCAGCCTAGCCTTGTTCATCGCCATTGCACTGGCGGTGGGTTACACCAATTTGCCTGATGTTTCCGCCCTGTCCGACTACCGACCCAAGCTACCGCTGCGCATTTACACGGCAGACAGCGTGCTGATCGGGGAGTTTGGCGAGGAGCGCCGCAGCCTGACCCCGATCAAGGAGATTCCACAAATCATGAAGGATGCCGTGCTGGCAATTGAAGACGCACGCTTTTTCTCTCATGGCGGCGTGGACTACATCGGCATGGTCAGGGCCGGTCTGGCCAATCTGGGCCGGGCCAAAAGCCAGGGCGCCTCCACCATTACCATGCAGGTGGCGCGAAACGTCTATCTGTCCACGGAAAAAAGCTACACACGCAAAATTTACGAAATTTTACTAACGTTCAAGCTGGAGCAGATGCTGACCAAGAACGAGATTCTTGAGATCTACATGAACCAGATTTTTCTGGGCAACCGGGCCTACGGCTTTGCTGTCGCGTCAGAAACCTATTTTGGCAAGCCCCTGAAGGACATCAGCATTGCCGAGGCCGCCATGCTCGCTGGCCTGCCCAAAGCCCCCTCATCCTTCAACCCCATCGCCAATCCGACGCGCGCGCGCACCCGCCAGCTCTACATCATTGAGCGCATGGAGCAAAACGGCTTCATCACCGCCGCGCAGGCCAAGGCCGCCAAAGCCGAACAGCTCACCATCAAGACCGGCTACGACACCGGGCGGGTGCATGCCGAGTATGTGGCCGAAACCGTGCGTCAACTGATGCACAACCAGTACGGCGAAGAAACCTACACACGCGGGCTCAACGTTTACACCACCTTGCGCGCCGCCGACCAAACTACAGCCTACAAAGCCTTGCGCAATGGCATCATGAGCTACGAGCGTCGGCAAATTTACCGGGGGCCTGAAAAATTCATTGACCTGCCAGCCGATCCGCAGGAAATGCAGGAGGCCATTGATGAAATGCTGATTGAAAAGCCCGACAACGGTGATGTGATGTCAGCGGTGGTGCTGGAGGCCAATGCCAAGCGCATTGTGGCCATGCGCCAAAACAGCGAAACCGTCACCATCACCGGCGAAGGCCTCCGGCCTGCGATGTCCGGTCTTTCAGAAAAAGCGGGTGCCAACATCAAGATTCGCCGTGGTGCGCTGATCCGCGTGACCAAAACGCCGAAAAACACTTGGGAAATCACCCAGCTTCCCGAAGTTGAGGGCGCCTTTGTGGCGCTGGACCCGCGCGACGGCTCGGTTCGTGCGCTGGTCGGTGGCTTTGATTTTGAGAAAAACAAGTTCAACCATGTGACACAGGCTTGGCGCCAGCCGGGTTCGAGCTTCAAGCCGTTTATCTATTCGGCGGCGCTGGAAAAAGGCTTCACGCCCGCCACAGTGGTCAACGACGCACCGCTGTTTTTTGATGCCGGTTTTACTGGCGGCCAGCCCTGGGAGCCAAAAAATTATGACGGCACTTTTGATGGCCCGATGAACTTGCGCACCGCGTTGAAGAAATCAAAAAACATGGTGTCCATCCGTATCCTGCAGTCCATCGGTCCGAAGTACGCTCAAGAATGGGTGACCCACTTTGGCTTTGAAGCAGAAAAACACCCGGCCTACCTAACGATGGCGCTGGGCGCAGGCTCTGTTACCCCGATGCAGATGGTCACCGGCTACTCGGTGTTTGCCAATGGCGGCTACCGCGTCAACCCCTACCTGATTACCAAGGTCAGCGACCAGCGCGGCAATGTCTTGCTCGACACCAAGCCGCCCGTGCTTGACGAATCGACACGCGGCATTGATGCGCGCAATGCCTTCATCATGGACAGTCTGCTGCAGGAAGTGGCCCGCTCGGGCACGGCGGCCAAGGCGCAAGCCACGCTCAAGCGGCCCGATCTTTTCGGCAAGACCGGCACCACCAACGATTCGATAGACACTTGGTTTGTGGGTTTTCAACCCACGCTCGCGGCAGCAGTCTGGATGGGCTACGACAAGCCCAAAAAGCTCGGCGACCGGGAAACCGGCGGCGGCCTGAGTCTGCCAATCTGGATCAATTTCATGGAATATGCGCTCAAAGGCGTACCCGTCACGGAATACCAGCCGCCTGAAGGCGTGACCAACCTCAATGGTGAATGGTATTACAGCGAATATGCGCCCGGAGCAGGTGCTGGCAAGGCAGGCCTGCAAGATTCAGCCGCCAATGCAGAGATCCCCGCCGGTCAGGTTGCGCCAAGCGGCATTCAGGTTCTGCCCCCGACTGACGAACGAAAACGTATCCTGGATCTGTTCAAAAACTAACCAGCCGGGCGCGCTGTGCGACAGCGCACAGCGCCTTCTCACTCTAGCAAGGCGGCTCAGGCTGCCGTGAAAACCAGCGGCTGGCTCGCCTGCTCACTGGCGTAGCGCGACAAACTGGCAAAAAATTCGCTGGAATCCTTGGTATCCATCCACTGGACGCCGCTGAATTTGTAGTGAAAGCCGCCCGCCTTCGCGGCCATCCAGATTTCCTGCAGCGGTTTTTGCAGGTTGATGATGATCTGACTGCGGTTGGCAAAAACCAGTGTGATCATGCCGCCAGATCGCTGGTTGTCGATATCCACATCCGACTCGTCATTGAGCCGGTCACAAGCTCTTTCGATAGCCTTGAGAACGCTTTCGGCAAGATTCTGATATTCGAGGTCCGTCATTACAATCCTGTGATGGTTTTTTCAACTCGAATTCTAGGCGGCCTTGCTGCTGAACGCATGCGGCATGGCTTTTGGGCATCCGTGACGGCGGCGGCAATGCTCACCGGCTGTGGTCAAAAAGGCCCGCTGTTTCTTCCTGCGCCACGTCAAGCTCAAAAGGCTGTCGCAACCACACCTGCAGCCACAACCTTGGCCGCACCAGCTTCAGCTGCTCATTGAGCACTAAAAACCGGCACTGCCATCGGGTATCTCTGGTTTGTATCCAGCATTGCACTTAAAAATGAGCCACCTGCGCACAGAGCCCCGCACCATCCATTCGGTGCTTGTGCAGGCGGCTGTACTTCAGATTTTCTTCCCCTAAAAATACCTTAGCCAGCCTTTCATGACACATCCCCCCCTTCCAGGCCGCCCCCATTTTGCCTACCGTGGCGGCGAATTATTTGTCGAAGATGTGCGTGTCAGCGAGCTGACCCGCGTGTACGGCACGCCCCTGTTCGTCTATTCCAAATCGGCCATGCTCTCGGCGCTGGCCGCTTACCAGCGCGGCTTTGTCGGGCGCAACGCCCAGATTTGTTACGCCATGAAGGCCAATTCCTCGCTGGCCGTGCTGCAGGTGTTTGCCAAGGCGGGTTGCGGTTTTGACATCGTCTCCGGCGGCGAGCTGGAGCGCGTCATTGCCGCTGGCGGCGACGTGCGCAAGGTGATTTTTTCCGGCGTCGGTAAAACCCGCGCCGAGATGCGCCAGGCACTGCTTGCAGGCATCGGCTGCTTCAACGTCGAAAGCGAAGCCGAACTCGAAGTGCTCGCGCAAGTGGCCGCCAGCCTCAACCTGCGCGCCCCCGTCAGCATCCGGGTCAATCCCAACGTCGATCCGAAAACGCATCCCTACATTTCCACCGGCCTCAAGGGTAATAAATTTGGCGTGGCCCACGAAGAGGCGCTGCGCATTTACCAGCGCGCCGCCGCCCTCGACAGCCTGCACGTCGTCGGCATCGACTGCCATATCGGCTCTCAAATCACCGACACCACGCCCTATCTGGACGCGATGGACCGGGTGCTGGACCTCGTCGCGCAAATTGAAGCCGCAGGCATCGTGCTGGACCACATCGACTTCGGCGGCGGCCTGGGCATCAACTACAACAACGACACGCCGCCCGAGGCCGATGCGCTGTGGCACCAGTTGCTCGCCAAGCTCGACGAACGCGGCTACGGCGGCAAAAAGCTGATGATCGAGCCGGGCCGCTCGCTGGTGGGCAACGCGGGCATCTGCCTGACCGAAGTGCTTTACCTCAAACCCGGCGAGCAGAAAAACTTCTGCATCATCGACGCGGCCATGAACGACCTACCGCGCCCGGCCATGTACCAGGCGTTTCACGCCATCGTGCCGGTGGCGCTGCCCGAAGCAGGCGCGGCGCAAACCGTCTATGACGTGGTCGGCCCGGTGTGCGAAAGCGGCGACTGGATTGGCCGCGACCGCGCTCTGAGCGTGACGGCGGGCGACCAGCTCGCCGTGATGTCGGCAGGCGCTTATTGCATGAGCATGGCCAGCAGCTACAACACCCGAGGCCGCGCCGCAGAGGTGCTGGTGGACGGCAATAAGGGCCAAATCATCCGGCTACGCGAGTCAGCAGAAGACACATTTAGAAACGAAAGAATTATTTTGTAACAATCGATTTGATTTAGATCAATAATGTCATGGGGATGTAAAGTAGAGTCCTTATTTCTCTGCACTGCGACTTCCCCATGCCTTTGGAACTATACCGAGACAAAAATCATGCCTGTTACATGTTCTCCAACCTTATTGAGGAAGATGGGCACGCGGTACAGGCGAACCAGTTTTTAATTGTTGATGACGATACCGGCGCCATCATTGATCCGGGTGGCAACCTAGCGTACAACGAGTTGTACATGGGCATGATCAAGCACTTTCCCCCGCAGAAGCTGTCCTACCTGATTGCTTCGCACGCCGATCCTGACATCATTGCCTCGCTGGACCGCTGGCTCTCCAGCACCCAGGCTCTGTTGGTGATTTCGCGGGTCTGGGAACGCTTTGCCCCTCATCTGACCAAAGTCGGAAAGACCGAAAACCGCATCATCGGCATACCCGACTGTGGTGCCCGTCTGCCGCTGGGGCGCCATGACTTGTGGCTGCTGCCCGCGCACTTCATGCACTCGGAAGGCAACCTGCAATTTTATGACCCGATCAGCCGCATCCTGTTCACAGGGGATCTGGGCGTCTCAATGATGTCCGGCGCCCAGGCGGCAAAGCCCGTGACTGATTTGGCGGCTCACATCCCCCTGATGGAAGGCTTTCACCGGCGCTACATGGTGTCCAACAAAATCCTACGGCTGTGGGTTCGAATGGTCAGGCCACTGGATATTTCCATGCTGGTTCCCCAGCACGGTGCCCCCATCATGGGCAAACCGGCGATTGATGATTTTTTCAACTGGATTGAGAACCTGATGTGCGGTATTGACCTGTTTGATGAGCGTTCTTACCAGCTGCCGACTGAAGAGGTTGATCCGGTGACGCGCCAGATGCGCACTGGAGCACGCTAAATCCCAAGGCACCCGAAAACCATCATCGGGTGCCAACAACAGGCTTGGCCAAAACCGAACGCCGGACCGTGGCCCAGCGATTCCAGAGCCGCCAGCCCAACAGCGCCGCGATGATAGCGCCATAAACCATCACTTCAGCAAAGTTATGTTTGCCAGCGCGCATCCAGAAAAAATGCAAAATTCCCAGCCCGGCAATCAGGTACACCAGCTTGTGCAGCGCCTTCCAGTGCTTGGCGCCTATCGCCTTGATCGCTGCATTGAACGAGGTCGCCGCCAGCGGCGTGAGCAGCACAAAGGCTAAAAATCCGATCAGGATAAAAGGCCGCTTGGCGATGTCCTTGGCAATATCGTCCAGCTCAAAACCCATGTCAAACCAGCTATAACTCAGCAGGTGAACGCTGACGTAGAAGTACGCAAACAGCCCTAGCATGCGGCGAAAACACGCCAGCGCAGGCGTTCCAGACATCACCCGCGCTGGGGTAACGGCCAGAACCAGACACATAAAGCGCAGTGCCCAATCCCCCGTTTTTCGCACCAGCGCCTCGGCCGGATTGGCGCCCAGCTGGTTGGCCAGTGCGGCATAAACCAACCAAGCCAACGGCAGCAGACAAAACATGAACAGCAGCGGTTTGGCAGCGCCATGCTGCAGCAGCTTGTGCCGCCGCGCGATCCAGACGACAGCCATCAAAAATTCTTCTTCAAATCCATGCCCGCATACAGCTGGCCGACCTGCGCTTCATAGCCGTTGAACATCAGCGTCTTGCGCTTTCTGGCAAACAGCCCGTCCTCGCCGATGCGCCGCTCCGTCGCCTGGCTCCAGCGCGGATGATCGACCAGCGGATTCACGTTGGAATAAAAGCCGTATTCCTGCGCCGCTGCTTTGTTCCAAGCGGTGCGCGGCTCTTTGTCGGTGAAGCGAATTTTGACGATGCTCTTGCCGCTTTTAAAGCCATATTTCCACGGCACGACCAGACGCACTGGCGCGCCGTTCTGGTTCGGCAGCACCTCGCCGTACATGCCGAACGTCAGCAGCGCCAGCGGGTGCATGGCCTCGTCCAGCCTCAGCGCCTCGACATAAGGCCAGTCCAGCACGCGCGAGCCGACAAAGGGCATGGTTTTATGATCGGCCAGCGTGATGAATTCAACGTATTTGGCACTGCCCAGCGGCTCGACTTTTTTGATCAGCTCCGCCAGCGAATAGCCGACCCACGGAATCACCATCGACCAGCCCTCGACACAGCGCAGGCGGTAAATGCGCTCTTCCTGCGCGCTGAGCTTGAGCAGCTCTTCCAGCGTGAAGGTTTTGGGCTTTTTGACCAGCCCCTCCACCACCACCGACCACGGCTTGATGGGCAGCGTCGCCGCATTGCGGGCCGGATCAGCCTTGTCGGTGCCGAATTCGTAGTAATTGTTGTAGCTGGTCGCGTCCTGATAAGCAGTGATTTTGTCCAGCACCACGGCGCCAGCGATGGCGGACTTTGCGCCAGCCAGCGCCGCCAGCTTGCCCGGCTTGGCGACTGTTTGCGCCAGCGCCTGGCGCCCGGCCCAGCCCGCCAGCGCGGCGCCTGCTGTTCCCGTGGCCATCAGCCGGATCAGGTCACGGCGCCCTTGGTAAATGCCCTGAGGCGTGATCTCACTGGGAACGGAATGGTCAAATCCACTGGAATCGGTTTTGATAAGCATGGTGAAATCCTTGAAAAGTTAGGAGTTAGTCCGAACCAGCCGCCTTTTCTTACAGGGATTCACCCTCTGCGCTACAAAGTTCCGTAGCTGTGCAAGCCGGACAGGAACATGTTCACGCCCAAAAAGGCAAAGGTGGTGACGACCAGCCCAACCAGCGCCCACCAGGCGGCGACGGTGCCGCGCAAGCCCTTCATCAGCCGCATGTGCAACCAGGCGGCGTAATTCAGCCAGACGATCAGCGCCCAGGTTTCTTTTGGATCCCAGCTCCAGTAGCCACCCCAGGCTTCGGCGGCCCAAAGCGCGCCCAGCACGGTGGCGATGGTGAAAAAGGCAAAGCCGACGGCAATCGCCTTGTACATCACATCGTCCAACACGTCCAGACTTGGCAGGCGACTGGCGATATGCTTGCGGCCCAGCAAAATGCCACCGGCAATCAGGCCCGCGACCAGCAGATAGCCCAGCCAGTAATGGCTACCGCCCGCCTCCAGCGGCGACTTGCGGAAAACAATCGGCACAAAGCACAGCACCACGCCGAGCAGCCACAGCGGCGTCAGCTTGTGCCAGCGCGTCTCAGCCGCCTGCTGCTTGATCAGGTAGGACAGCGAGACCATCGCCGCCAGCGAGAACATGCCGTAGCCGATGAAATTGGCCGGCACATGCAGCTTCATCCACCAGCTTTTCAGCGCGGGCACCAGCGGCTGGATTTCATGGGCTTCGCGGATCACGGTGTACCAGAGCAGAAAACCGACCGCGCCGCTGACCACCAGCATGACAAAAGCGCCCAGCGCGCGGGTCTTGTACTCAGCTTCAAAATACAGGTAAAAGGCCGCTGTCATCCACGAAAACAGCACGAACACTTCGTACAGATTGCTGACCGGAATGTGACCGACATCGGCGCCAATCAGGTAGCTCTCGTACCAGCGCACCAGCGTGCCAATCAAGGCCATGCCGATGCCGGTCCAGGCGATTTTCGAGCCCAGCGATTCGAGCGTCGCGCTGTGGCTGGAACCGCTGGCGGAAGGGGTATTGCCCGCAAACATGCCGAGCCAGTAAAAAATCGTGCTCATGAAAAACAGCACGCTCATCCACAAAATCGCCGACTGGCTAGACAGAAAATACTTGAGCCAAAACACCTGCTCGGCCCGCGCCAGATCGCCCTGATAAGAGCTGATGCCCAGCAGCGCAAAGCCGCTGACCACCAGCATCAAGACGCGCAAGGGTCGCCAGAACCAGCCCAGCGCAATCGCCGACGGAATGGCCGCCAGCAGAATGCCTTTTTCATAGACATCCATGTAAGCGTTGTAGCGTGCAAAGGCGTATAAAAAGCCGCTCGCCACCAGCGCGGCAAACACCCAGTCCAGTGCATTGCGCCGAGAAAAATAGCCTTCGTTCAAGCTCAGCGTGCTGCCGCGCCCGGCTGAAAGGGTGGTGGTATTGATACTTGTCATGGTGTTCATAGGGGCGCCTGCAGCAGTTTCATTTTCAGCATCTCAAATTCCTTGTCGCCATCCATCGTCTTGCGGTTGGTGGACAGTGCCATCGTGGCCTGACTGCCCGGCGCCGATTCTGACAGCAAAGGCGGCGTTTCGGCGGGCGCGGCGACATCATCATTATTTTCAGCAGGGGTGAAACCCTGCGGCGCCAGCCAGACCCAGACGCGGCGTTCGCGCACATACAGCATGCCGAACACGCCCAGAATCAGGAAGGCACAGCCGAGATAGACAATTTTCTTGCCCGGCGCGCGCGCCACCTGGAACACGCTGGCCTGAACCTGCTTGAAATCCTTCAGCGCAAAAGCCATAGGCGCCGGGTAATGCGGCGCGTCCGACAGGCTCAGCACCAGCTGCGCCATGAAGGCCTGGGTTTTTTCATCCTGCGCCAACGGCTTGAGGCCAGCCTGCTCGCGCGTCATCGCCGTCAGCTCAAACAGCGAGCCATTCAGGATGCGAATCAGCACATCACCAGCACGGTTGCGCTCGGCCTCGGGCACGTTGGCTTCCATGAAGTCGGAAATCGCTTGCAAGCCCGCGACTGGCTTGCCTTTGTCCTTGCCTTTGGTGACGACAGTTGCAGCATCAGAACCGGCAAACAACGCCAACGCACGCGAGGCCGACTCGGCCAACTGGCGCGTCAGCTCCGGCTTGTCGGTACCAGTGGCTAGGTGAGCATAACGCTGCACTGCCACCTGACGCTGGGCCGGATCAGCCAGCGCAGCACGCAGGCGCACAAAGGTGTCAATGCTGCTTTCAGGATCTGCCGGAATACGCAGGTATTGGAAAGAATCAGCCTGATTTTCACGCACACCCATCAGGAACAGAGATGGACTGTCCGGGTTGTCGTCCATCTTGACTGGCAGCATGTAATTGTTGAATTCGCGCGCCTGACCCGAGGCATCACGCAATTTATAGCCGATGCTGGGGCCAACATTGCGTCGCTGTTTGGGGGTTGTGGTCTTGTTCGCGGCACCCAGCCGGGTGTCAATGGCATGCTGCAAATCAACCTTGCGCACATCGGCGCCCGAGCCGACTTTGCTGCTGCCAGCAAAGTTTTCCACATTGATGACGCGCAGCGTGGTGTATTCGAGCGTCAGTTTTTCGGCGCTTTCACCTTGGCCTTGCGTCAGACTGCTGGAGCCGCCAATCGTGCCCTGAATCTCAAACGGCTTGGTGGCCCCAGCCATCGGAATGGCCTGCAGCGTCACGCCAGAGCCGCCATCGTCAAAGCTGGACTGGTAAATCTCCACACCCTTGTAATTGACAGGATGGTTAACTTCGACCCGTGCTGGCGTTTTTTCGCCGGTGGCCTTGTCGTGGATGACGATGTCGCTGGCAAACAGCTTGGGCATGCCGGTGGAGTAGTACTCGACGACGAATTTTTTCAGTTCCACCGCAAATGGCAGCTCTTGCAGCAGCACGCCACCGGGCTGGTTCAAGATGGCGGTGCTCGACTGTGTGTTTTCAGCGACCATCAAGTTGGCGCGGAAGGTGGGGTTGTTTTCAGCCAACCGGTGCTGCGCAGGCACATCGGCAATCAGGCCACCGCCGGTGTAGATGGACTTGTGGCCGAGCAACATCTGCAGGCGCACCATCATGTCGCCATCGAGCAGGCCGCCCAGGCACACCAGCACAATCGCACTGTGGGCGGCGATATAGCCCAGCTTGTTGGCCGAGCCTTTTTTCGCCGCCACCATCCAACCAGCGCGGCGTTGCTGCAGCTTGACCTTCCAGCCACTTTGCACCAGCGTCTGGCCGATGCGCCGGGCCGCCACTTCGGGCGACTCGGTCAATTCAGCCTGCGCCCGGTGGCCAAAGGCCTTGAGGCTTTGCTCGCGCATATCCTCCTTGAGCTGGCTCAAATCGGCCAGAATTTTGGGCGTGTTGCGCGCAATGCACAGCGAGGTGGAGACGACCAAAAAGGCCAGAATCAGCAAAAACCACCAAGCGCTGTACACGGTGTTCAGGCTCGTCAGGCTAAAAGCCTGTGCCCAGAACGGGCCGAACTGGTTCACATAATTGCCCAGCGGCTCGCCCTGCTTGAGTACCGTGCCGATCACTGAGGCGATACAAATCACCGTCAGCAGCGAGATGGAAAAGCGCATTGAGGACAGCAACTCCACGGATGCGCGCAGGGTGCGCGAGCCCAGATTGACCTTCATGCCTTCGGTGGAAACTGTCATAGGTGAAATCAGACCTAGTGGCGCCGATGTAAAGAAAGAAGAAAGTAAACAAAAAAGGCGGGCTTTCTTCAGAAAGACCCGCCTTAATGTGACTGATTATTGCAGCTTGGGTTCAATACAAACAATGATTTAAGGAAAATTCCGGTTAAAGCAAAGGTTGTCTTGGTCGGCGATCCGCCCTTTTTGCTTAATGCAGGCCAGCGATGTAGTCGGCAACCGCGCGGATTTCTTTGTCATTGAGCTTGGCGGCGACCTGCGTCATCTGAATGCTGTTGGTGCGAACGCCATCACGGAAGGCGGTCAACTGGGCCACAGCATAGTCCGCATGCTGGCCGCTCAGACGCGGGTACTGGGCGGGCATACCGGCGCCGGTCGGGCTGTGGCAGCCAGCGCAGGCGGGAATCTGACGGTCTGCAATGCCACCACGGTAAATGCGCTCGCCCAGCGTGACCAAGTCTTTTTCCTTGGAGAAACCGGGCGTGGCCTTCTTGGAGCCCGCAAAGTAAGCAGCATTTTTCATGTCCGCATCGGACAGCGTCGAGGCAAAGCCCAGCATGATGGAATTTTTGCGCTTACCGGACTTGAACTCCTGCAGCTGCTTGAGCAGGTACTCTGGATGCTGCTGGGCCAGCTTGGGATAAGCGGGCGTCGCCGAATTACCATCGGCCCCGTGGCAGCTGATGCAGACCCCGGCGAAGGTGGCAGCACCTTTGACCAAGTCAGGCTGGGCCACTGTGGCAGCAGCATGCGCTGGCGCTGGCGCCTCGCCCGCAGCAAATGACGACATGGCAGGCAAGGCCAGCAGGGCGGCCAGTAGGGAAGTAGCGAACAGCTTCATATAGGGGCTTTTAATTAGTTGACGCACAAAACTTAACAACTTCTAATTTTACAATGGCTTGAAGGCCACTTCTATGATCGAGGCTCTGGCAGCCTCTTGCGGCCCCCTCTGCGGGCCGACGCCCCGTCAATTTACCCCTTCTCCTTCGCGCGCACCCGGTGCCAGCGCACACTACCGATTTTCAGGGACCGACCCATCATGACCTCCTCCGCCTCTTTGCCCGCCACGCCACCCGCCCCGCCCGCCAAACCCGATCCAAAAATCGCGATGGGCTGGCTGCATACGGCCAAATTCCTCACCACCGCGCCCGAACTCAAGCACCTGCCGCGCATTGACGTGCCCGAAATCGCCTTCGTGGGCCGCTCCAACGCGGGAAAATCGACCTGCATCAACACGCTGACACAGCAGCACCGGCTCGCTTTTGCCTCGAAAACGCCGGGCCGCACGCAGAGCATCAACCTGTTTTCACTCGGCAAGCAGGGCGTGACCGACGCCGTGCTGACCGATCTGCCCGGCTACGGCTACGCCGCCGTGCCCAAGGAAGCCAAATACCGCTGGCAACAGGTGATGGGCAATTACCTGCAAACCCGTGACAACCTCAAGGCCGTCGTGCTGCTGTGCGACCCGCGCCTGGGCCTGACCGAGCTGGACGAAGTGCTGCTCGACGTGATCCGCCCGCGTGTCGAAGAAGGGCTGAAATTCCTGGTGCTGCTGACCAAATCCGACAAGCTCAACCGTACCGAAGCCGCCAAGGCGCTGCAAATCGTCAAGCTGCAGGCCGGTGGCGGCGACGTGAAGCTGTTTTCTTCGCTCAAGCGCCAAGGCGTTGAAGAAGTCGCCCAGCATTTGTGGGACTGGGCGCACCCGAAGGAAAAGCCGGTCAAAGCGCCGAAGGCTGAAGCCGCACCCGCCACCGACGAGGCGCCAGAACCGCAAGAACCCGATTCAATAGAGTGAAGCCGCGCCCGGTGGCCGGGTCTTGAAACGCTTGTGAACCCAGTAATACTGGGCGGGCATGCTGGCGATATAGCCCTGCAGCCGGGCGTTCATCAGCGCCGTGTCGGCGACCGGGTCGGCGCTGGGAAAATCTGTCCAGGCGGGCAGCACTTCGACCTCGTAGCCGGTGGCGGTGATGCGCGCCAGCAGCGGCACGACCTTGGCCCGCCCCAGCCGCGCAAAGCGTGACAGCGAAGGCACAGTCGCCGTTGGCACGCCGTAAAACGGCACGAACACCGACTCGTCGGGGCCAAAATCCATGTCGGGCAGCAGGTACAACGGCTGGCCCTCGCGCAGCGCGGCCACGATGGACTTGACGCCATCCTTGCGCCCAAACAGGCGCACATGGCCAAAGCGCCGACGGCCCTGCAAAATCCACTCATCGACCAACTGGTTCGACTGGTTCGTGTAAATCGTCAGCGAGGTGCGCTGCGTTGCCAGTGCCGCCCCGACGCAGGCCGCATCCAGCCCGACGAAATGCGGCAGAAACACGACCGTGGGCGCGACTCCCGCCAGTTCATGGACAGCGCCCGTCAAGCGCACGCGCCGCTGCACCCAGGCTTTTGGGCCGTGCCAGAGCCAGGCCCGGTCCAGCCAGGCCTGCGAAAAACAAACAAAGGTTTCCCGCGCCAGCTTGCGCCTTTGCGCCTCGGACAAATCAGGAAAACACGCGGATAAATTGGCCAGCACCACGCGCCGCCGCGCGCCTATCAGGCGATACAACACCCAGCCCAGCCCGGTGCCCAGCGCCCGCACCCAAGACAGCGGCAAAAAAGCCAGGCTTTTCATGAAAGCAATCCCGGCCCGCGTGGCAGCGCGCCCCAGCCATTGCGCCAGCGCGTTCAAGCGACTTCCTTGCGCGGCGTCTTGTAGCGCGCATAAGCCCACAAATACTGGCCCGGCTGGCTCCGAACAATCGCCTCAATCGCCCGGTTGACCAGCGTCACAGCCTGCAGCAGGCCGCCCTGCCCGTCTTCAGCTGTTGCGCAGTCCGCCAAGCCCGCCACGGGCGGCCAGATTTTCAGGCGGTAGCCGCGCCCGTGCGGCAGGCGCTCACAGTTGACCGGCAGCAACACCGCCCCGGTTTGCAAAGCCATCCGGGCGGGCAGGGTCACGGTGTAAGCGGGGCGGCCAAAAAAAGGCGCCCACAGCCCCAAACCCTCCGGCGGCGCCTGATCGGCCAGCAGCGCAACCGCCTGATTCGACTTCAGGCTTTTGTACATCTGCCGGATGCCGCTCAGACCGGCGGGCGCCATCGTGAGCTGGTCGCGGTCGCGGGCGATGCGCTCCAGTTGCGCCAGCCAGGGCTTGCGTGCGGGCCGGTAAATCGCGGTGATCGGCCCGTACAGCTCGGCCAGCACATGCGAGCCGAATTCAAAACTGCCACAATGCGCGCCGACAAAAATCACCCCGCGCCCCTGCGCGAACGCCTGCTCGGCGTGGCCCCGCCCTTCCACCTGAACATTGCCCAGACACGACTGCGTACTCGGGCGCAGCCACAGCTTGGGCAGCTCAGCGACAAAGCGCCCGGTCTCGGCAATCGCGGGCCGAGCCTGCGCAAACGGCAACCCGGCCTGCGCCACATTGGCCCGAAAATGCGCCCGGTAAGACGGGCTCAAGGCCCAAGTCAGCCAGCCCATGACGCCGCCCAGCGCCTGCAGCACGGACAGCGGCCAAAAAGAAAAAAAACGAAATAAGCAGCGCATGTTTCAATCCACGCCCCGTTCGGGGCGAATTTGGAAGAGGTTGCCCCTCCCAAATAAATTCTATCCCGCTAAAGGGGATGTTTGAGAGCCAATACAGGCTTGATGACGGCGTCCTATAATTTCGCCCTGTCGCCGAGTTACTGAACAACTTGCAGGGCGACATTAAACCAAACTGCTAAAGCGTTCGCCAAAACACCCGTGTTGGCAACGCGCCAATTAACTTCATGGAGTGTACGCAATGGCGAACGATTTTCTCTTTACTTCCGAATCCGTCTCCGAGGGCCATCCCGACAAGGTGGCTGACCAGATTTCCGACGCAATTCTCGATGCGATCTTCAAACAAGACCCGCACGCCCGCGTCGCCGCCGAAACGCTGACCAACACCGGCTTGGTCGTACTGGCCGGTGAAATCACCGCCAAAGAAGGTGTCAACGTCGATTACATCCAAATTGCCCGCGACACACTCAAGCGCATCGGCTACGACAACACCGACTACGGCATTGACTACAAAGGCTGCGCCGTCATGGTCTGCTACGACAAGCAGAGCAAAGACATCGCCCAGGGCGTGGATCACGCCAGCGACGACCACCTCAACATCGGCGCAGGCGACCAAGGCCTGATGTTCGGCTACGCCTGCGACGAAACGCCCGAACTCATGCCCGCGCCTATTTACTACGCGCACCGCCTCGTCGAGCGTCAGGCCCAGTTGCGCAAAGATGGCCGCCTGCCCTTCCTGCGTCCGGACGCCAAGAGCCAGGTGACGATGCGCTACGTCGATGGCAAGCCGCACAGCATTGACACCGTCGTGCTTTCCACCCAGCACAGCCCCGACCAGAGCGAAAACGCCACGCACATGAAGGCCTCCTTCATCGAGGCCGTGATTGAAGAAATCATCAAACCGGTGCTGCCCAAAGAGTGGCTGAAAGACACGAAATACCTGATCAACCCGACCGGGCGCTTCGTCATCGGCGGCCCGCAAGGCGACTGCGGCCTGACCGGACGCAAGATCATCGTCGATACCTACGGCGGCGCTTGCCCGCACGGCGGCGGCGCATTCAGCGGCAAGGATCCGAGCAAGGTGGACCGCTCCGCCGCCTACGCAGCGCGCTATGTGGCAAAAAACATCGTCGCCGCCGGGCTGGCGCGCCAGTGCCAGATTCAAGTCGCTTACGCCATCGGCGTGGCCCACCCGATGAACGTGACGGTTTACACCGAAGGCACGGGCGTGATTCCCGACCACAAAATCGCCGCGCTGGTGAACCAGCATTTTGATTTGCGCCCGAACGGCATCATCAAGATGCTCGATTTGCTGCGCCCGATCTACGAAAAAACCGCAGCCTACGGCCACTTCGGCCGCGACGAGCCCGAGTTCACCTGGGAACGCACCGACAAGGCTGCGCTGCTGCGCAACGCCGTCGGCCGCTGATTCCAGGCTGGTGCAACAGGCGCCGCTCCCCAGCTCGCAACCAGGCGGTGTGGCGGCTATCTTTCCTGAAAAAATCAGCCGCTCTTGAAAAGCCGCATGATTGCCCCTATCATTAGCACTCGATGGCATGGAGTGCTAACAAGCCTGCTCCAGCCGGTCATTTAACAGACGCTCCCTTTTCGGGGGCGTCTTGATTCTCAAAACCACTGTTTTAGAAACAAGGAGCTTTTCATGATTCTTCGTCCCTTGCACGACCGCGTGATTGTCAAACGCGTGGAAAACGAAACCAAAACCGCTTCCGGCATCGTCATTCCAGACAGCGCCGCTGAAAAGCCAGACCAAGGCGAAGTCTTGGCCGTCGGCCCCGGCAAAAAGAATGACAAAGGCGAACTCGGCGCAATGGCTGTCAAGGTCGGCGACCGCGTGCTGTTCGGCAAGTACAGCGGCCAAACCGTCAAGATCAACGGCGACGAATTGCTCGTCATGAAAGAAGAAGACCTGTTTGCAGTCGTCGAGAAGTAATTCTCCACCACCTGCAATAGCGCTACTTATTGAATAGCTGCCCAGCGCGCCAAATTGGCACCAGCGGCTATTTCATTCATCAAATTTAAGGAATCTGAATCATGGCAGCAAAAGACGTTATTTTCGGCGGCGAAGCCCGCGCACGCATGGTTGAAGGCGTGAACATTCTGGCCAACGCGGTCAAAGTCACGCTCGGCCCTAAAGGCCGCAATGTGGTGCTGGAGCGCTCGTTCGGCGCGCCTACCGTGACCAAGGACGGTGTGTCCGTGGCCAAGGAAATCGAACTCAAAGACAAGCTGCAAAACATGGGCGCGCAAATGGTCAAGGAAGTCGCTTCCAAGACCTCCGACATCGCTGGCGACGGCACCACGACCGCTACCGTGCTGGCCCAGGCCATCGTGCGCGAAGGCATGAAGTACGTGGCCGCCGGCATGAACCCAATGGACCTGAAGCGCGGCATCGACAAGGCGGTTGCAGCCCTGGTCGAAGAGTTGAAGAAAGCTTCCAAAGCCACCACGACGTCCAAAGAAATCGCGCAAGTCGGCTCCATCTCCGCCAACTCTGACGAAACCATTGGCAAGATCATTGCTGACGCGATGGACAAGGTCGGCAAAGAAGGCGTGATCACCGTGGAAGACGGCAAATCGCTGGAATCCGAACTCGACGTGGTCGAAGGCATGCAGTTTGACCGTGGTTACCTGTCGCC
>Ga0302213_1000319_pt1 | contig 28828 bp, 26 predicted proteins | sample II_Fen_N1_2_FD_194583 | JGI IMG/M metagenome (GOLD analysis project Ga0302213, IMG submission 194583) | Peat permafrost microbial communities from Stordalen Mire near Abisko, Sweden - II_Fen_N1_1 | ecosystem: Environmental > Terrestrial > Soil > Wetlands > Permafrost | place: Sweden: Abisko...
CAAAAACCAGTCTTGTTTGCCATCAGGCGTATCTACCCATGCACCCTGGTGAGGTCCGTTAATATCCGATTTTCCTTGCTCCATAACACGCCTTTCTTCATACGGTCCGTAAATACTTTTTGAACGTAAGGCAAGTTGCCAACCAGGTTTTACCCCGCCAGCCGGACAAAATATATAATAATACCCATTTCGTTTATAGAATTTAGGACCTTCCACGGTTGGATTATTTGGATGACCATCAAATACCAGGCGGCTTTCAGTAAGTGGTTTTGTTCCATCGGGAGTTATTTCAAAAATTCCCAGAACACTTTTCATACCTGCACGACTGCCTGCAAAACCATGTACCATATATGCTTTGCCATCTTCATCCCATAATGGACACGAATCAATAAGGCCTTTTCCTGCTTTTACTAATATAAGAGGCGACCAAACACCTGCAGGATTTGCCGTTTTGGTCATATATATCCCTGCATCGGGATCGCCAAAATAGATATAAAACTCCTTGTTGTGATATCGTATGCTTGGAGCCCATACGCCATTACCGTGTTGCATGGTACTGAAACGCTCTTCCGGAACCATTTGCTGAATGGCGTACCCGACAATTGTCCAGTTCACCAGGTCGTTTGAATGAAGGATTGGTAGCCCGGGAATGCAGGCAAACGAAGAAGCAACCATATAATAATCATTCCCTACCCGGCACACATCCGGATCCGAATAATCGGCATAAAGAACCGGGTTTTTATAACTCCCGTTACCTAAATCGGACACCCATACTTTCGAAATATTCTGGGCAACTGCTGATATGGCACTAAGAAATAAAACAAATAAAATTACTGTTAATTTATTTTTCATGTGAATTGTAATTTTCAAACTGCAGGTCTATTTCAAAATAATGTATTTGCTTAAGATGTCTTTCTCTTTAAGTTCTTGAGCGGCCAGTTTAGCAAACTGAAAGGCACCTTCATTTTTCAAATGCGTATCATCGGCATTGATATATAATTCTTTTTTTGATCTTTCCGGTCCGTAAGATTCCACCAGCTTTTTAGTAGATGCCGTCATATCAATCAATGGAACAGATAGCTGCCTTGCTACGTTTTTCATGGAAGCAACATAGTTCAAAGCGGTATCCAAAGCATTATCAATTAAATTATGCTGAGCTTTTTGAGTTAGCTTTCCATCTGCAAAATAACGTCTTACTACCGGAGTAAATAGTATCGGAATAGCCCCCCTTTCGCGGGCTTCATTCACGTATAGCTTCAGGTATTTCTGATACAGGCTCCATGGATTGGTGCCACGTCCGGTTGAATCGTTCTCATCCGTATCAAGCCCGTACTGTTTTTCATCGTTATGTCCAAACTGGATAAATACATAATCGCCGGGTTTAATCTCATTCCTGAGTTTTACCCAGACTTCCTTATAAAAGGATTTTGAACTCCGTCCATTTTTGGCGGCATTTTTTAATGTTATATCTCCCGATAATAAAGTTGGAAACAGCTGGCACCATCCGCGTTGTTCCTTTTCACCACTATACGTTACAGTATCATAATCGGCCATAGTAGAATCACCAATGGTAAAAATCCGGGTTTTTGCCTGTACCATACTGAATGACAACAAAAAAGCGATGATATATTTTATCTTCATTTCTTAATTATGAATTATTAATTGTTAATTATTAATTATTTTGTCGGATTCCATCCATCATATCCCTTGAATACCTTCTCCACGGTATATTCTGCAGCTTCTTTGGCAGTCAACACTTTTGACCATGTACGCCCCGTAGTCACTGCTCCTTCACCCGTGTTGTTGTACTCCATGTATCGGGCAGTTTTTTCATTTTCCACCTTCTTCCAGTTATCCCAGCCTACCGGTCTGATTCCTTTTGGCAACTGGCAATTCATGTACAACGTCATGGCATTAGCCCTCCATGGACGTCCGAGGTACTCGGAGGTAATACTATCGGCTAAAAGCACCTTGCAATTATTGAAAATATATCCGTATTTTATATTTTCTGGAGTGCTTGCAGCCGTAATGTATGAATTTCGTTTGCATAAAATGGTGCATTTTTCAAACCATGCAGTCGATGGACCGAATATAAAATCGGTAGTACCTTCAATATAACAGTTTTCAAAATACTGCCGTGCATTTTGTTTGCCCGTATAAATCGTATCCTGATTCCCCAGGAAGCGGCAATTTACAAATACCACCCGATCACCTTCAACATGAAGTGCAACAGCCTGCCCCAACTGTGCAGCCGAATTTTCAACTGTCAGGTTTTCAAGCCGGATATCCGTTCCGCAGATTTTAAGGGTATAGGTTTTAAAAGTTCCCATTTTTCTTATATTCGCATGATCGTCGTAGTTGATAATGGTTTTATCACGGTCCTCACCAACGAGCCTGACATTGCAGATGTAAGTCGGGATTTCGAGCTTCTCCTTGTAAACCCCTTTTTTAATAAAGATGGTAACTGTTCCTGCGGGATTAAATGCCCTGACAGAATCAATTGCTTGCTGGATATTCCTGAAATTGCCGGTTCCGTTCCTGTCTACGACGATATAGTTTTGTTGCTGGGAGTAAACTCCCATACTAATCAGAACAAAATACAAGATTACTAATTTTTTCATGTTTTTAAATTGATAAAGTCAAACTTTAAATTCCTGTTTTTAGTGTTTAAATGTTTAAATCAGTGGTTATTGCGGTAAGAATATCAGTGGCAGATAGAATACCGGTTACATCTATCCCTACTTTTTGATCAAGGCTTTTTATTTTCTCTGCCACCCAATTTTAACTCAGGAGTTCAATTTAAGCTATAAATTTACTGCTTCGAAATTTTTAATCGCGTAATATAATTCTTCATCATTCATTTCATCAACCCATCAAATTCTATTTCTTCAACAACACACTCATCATGATAAATGGTGCTACTGCTTTCGGATCGTTATCCCTTTTTGGTTCCGAAACATAATACTCATAACTGCCGTCACGATACCTTGGCTCACCACCCAATCCGGCAACCGAACAGCCATCAGTCAGCGAAATCGTTCCATCACGGTTTTCACGTATAAATTGTTTTACAAACCGGGTGTAGGCCTTTTCTCCCTTTTCGGCATACGCTTTTGGCAAATACCCTTTCTGACCACCTTTTACCCAGGTGTATATAAACATGGCAGAGCCCGATGATTCCACATAATTCCCTTTTTCACCCTGTTTATCCGTTACCTGGAACCACATACCGGTAGCCGGGTCACGGTATTTCTCAAGTGAAGCGCTCAAATTCTTCAATATATTCATTATTTCAGCACGTTTTGGATGATCTTTTGGTAAATAATCGAGCACATCCACCATAGCCATCATATACCAACCCATGCTACGTGACCAGAAATTTGGCGAAGTACCGGTCTTTGGATTTGACCAACGTTGCTTATGGCTTTCATCCCAGCCATGATAATAGAGTCCGGTATTAGGGTCGTACGAATGTTTTGCAACTGTAAGAATTTGATTTGCTACTTCATCATACAATCCTTTTTCTCCGAACCGATAGGCATATTCAGCTAAAAACGGGGAAGCCATATAAAGTCCATCCAACCACATCTGGTTTGGATAGATTTTCTTGTGCCAGAAGCCACCATCGCTGGTACGCGGCTGGTTCTTTATCTGGTTGCGAAGTAGATCCATCGTTTTTTTTAGTTTTGCTTCTTTCGTTTTAGCATACAAATCGAACAAAATCTTTCCTGAATTCAGCTTATCAAGGCTGTAATCTTCCGGTTTATAGCCTGTAATGGTCCCATCCTCATGTATTATTGTATCGGTATAACTCTTCACATAATTAAAATACCGTGGTTCGGCCGTCTTCTTCCATACTTGATAAATTGCCTGAAGTTCAAGTCCGTTGCAATAGTCCCATTTCAGCTTCTTCGAAAAATCAATCATCCAACTTTCGGGAAACCTCTTCATTTCCGAATCTGCCATCCATACTGAATAGGGTTTTACTGCTGAAGCCAGCATAGGGATTAGCAAAATCAGGCTGATAAGAAGTGTTTTAAATTTTGTAGTTGACATTTTCCTGTGTTTTTTTATACAAATGTACGATTTGATCAACAATGATTTACTTTAAAAATATAATTTCTTTCGAATCAATCTTCTCAGAACACATAACAAGGTTCTTATTCTCAGAAGTTACCGGCAATATAATATTTTTAGTTTTTACTCCATTGATTTCAAAAGGCTGTTTTAAACCTGTCGGATATTTTAAATCCTTTGCCGAAAAATTCTTCACATTCTTCAATATAAATGCGGCACCTTCAGTCGGCATTACAGTTACATTATTGAATCTTATTCCATCCGATTCAATCAGTTCAGCACCAAACTTTGATGTAATAACGGCATTCTCGAGATTGATATTGGAGATATTCATCTCGGGCAGCCCATTGAAATACATGGCCCTACGTGCATTTTTCGAAACAAGGTTCTTGACATAGATATTCCTGAAGCATGGAGTCTCTTCGGTTACCGGAATTAAATTCCGGTCCCTGGCCTCTGAAGTTTTATCTGACAATGATTCGGAAGATGATTTTCCACCATAGTACAAGTCAAATAAAAATGAATCGGTCACAATATTAAGCATATAGATATTTTTGACATAGATATTTTCAACTATACCCCCTCTGCCACGATTGCTTTTAAAGCGTAATCCGACATCAGTACCCAAAAACTCACAGTTCGATACCGAGATATTCCGAACGCTGCCTGACATTTCACTTCCTACTACAAAACCTCCATGACCCTGAAACACCTTGCAGTTATCCACAATCACATTTTCAGTGGCTCTACCACGTTTGCGTCCTTCTTCGTCCTTACCCGACTTAATACAAATTCCATCATCCCCCACATCAAACATGCTATTGACAACCAGTACATTTTTACACGATTCTACATCAAGCCCATCACCATTTTGTGCATATTCCGGATTACGTGCAAATACATGATCGATAATTACATTTTCGCACATTAACGGATGAATATTCCAACTGGGCGAATTCTCAAACAAAACTCCTTGCAGCATAACGTTTTTGCAATCCACAAAACTAATCATCACCGGACGAAGAAAATCTTTAATTTCATTCCATTCCTTGTCAGTAAGATTTCCTTTCGGAACATTCATTTCGCTCATTTGCTGTCCTTTCAACGATTTTGCCGAAGGTAACCAATAATCTTTCCCGTTGAAAACCCCTCCCGATCCGGTCATTTCCCGCCATTTCGATTCCGTCACCTTCGATTTCTTTAAAGGCCTCCACGCCTGGCCTGACCCATTGATCGAACCTTCACCTGTAATAGCAACATTTTCAAGGTTTTTCCCACTCAATGGCGATTTGCAGCGACGAGTGTTCAAGCCTTCAAAAATAATATTAACCAACGGATACAAATTAAAATCAGGTGAGAATAAAATCACGGAGCCTTTCTCCAGATGCAGGTTTATATTCGATTTCAACTCAATAGGTCCGGTAAACCAGATACCCTGTGGAACAACCAGTTTTCCACCTCCTTTTTCAGAAAGCGCCACGATTGCTTTTTTAAATGCATCCGTATTTAATGTAATCCCGTCCCCTATTCCGCCATATTCTGTTAGCGAAACCTCTGAGGATGGAAACTCCGGAACCGGCACTTTATCCATTTTAAAACTTAAATCCCGGTATAGGTAATCGTACACAGTATTACCTGAATACAGAGCATTAGAACTCAAAAACAATAAACAACCACCAATAATAACCTTTTTTAAACCCCTCATTTTGTTTTTTAATTATAAATGTAACCAGCCTTGTTAACTTTGATATTTAATTTTTCGTTTGCACTCCATTAATCGGCCTTCAAAAAAACAATCCGGGTATATTATTGAAAATGACATTAGCTACAATAAATACTAATATCCGTACCCATTCATGTCAGAATTTATCTGATTATACCGATTCATAAACCTCAATTATCTGGGACCTGAAATGCAATTGCAAATTTGGGGTATTTTTATTTCCCGAAAGGAGAAAAATTGATTTTTTATGAGGAAATTTTGATAAAAAGTATGAGTCAAAAACAATTTTAGGATAAACTATTCAATTTTTGTTACTTTGAACCTGAAGTATACAAAGAAGTAATTGTTATTCCAATCCAATAAAAAACAAATTCAATATAAAGGGAGAAATCTTATCCCTACTCAAGTCCTTGAAATACTGACTTCATTTATATCCCTTTTACATCTATTTTATGTAAAGTCAGGCATATTCCACAGTTGAGTCGTATCAAAGCCGTAGATATCCTATATTATATATGATATAGGATATCTACGGCTTTGATACGACCCAACAGCAACTCAACTATGGGATAAGGTAAAACAGATGTAAAAGAGATGGTGGCGAGGTATAAAACAAAAGGGTTAAGGGAGCCACTCAGGATTACACACAAATAAACTTCTGAAAGAAATTTTCCGGAACTGACACAACCTGTTTTTTTATGAAGAAATTAACCAACCTGACTATCAACATTTTTTTGTAATTTTGTGACCTGAAAATGAATTATGGTAGAATTATGCGCATTTTAATTCAACGGGTTAACGAAGCATCGGTAGAGATTGACCATCAAATCAAGTCAGGAATTGGTATGGGACTACTTGTTTTGGTGGGAATTGAAGAGGCGGATACTCCTGAAGACTCTGAATGGCTTGCCGGAAAAGTGACAGGATTGCGTATTTTCGATGATGAACATGGGGTGATGAACCGCTCGGTGATGGATATAAATGGAGAGATACTGGTTGTCAGCCAGTTTACGCTGCATGCTATGACGCACAAAGGAAACCGGCCATCGTATATCAAGGCGGCAAAACATGAAATTGCCATACCGTTATACCATCATTTTTGCGATGCACTATGCAAAAACCTTGGAAAAGAAGTGCAAACGGGTACCTTTGCCGCCGACATGAAAGTGTCTCTGGTAAATAACGGCCCTGTAACCATTTGGATAGATAGTAAAAATAAAGAATAATTTGAAAATGAATAATTCATATTAAATCAGATATTCTTCAAATTCGTGTAATTTGTATTAATTCGTGTAATTCGTATTAATTCGTGTAATTCGTATATAAAAAATTCGTTTAATTAGTATATTATGAAGAAACATATCCCTAATTTTATTACCTGCTTGAACCTTTTCTCCGGTTGTGTGGCATCATACCTTGCTTTCAAAGGCAATTACGAAGGTGCTTTTATAGCTATTTTACTGGCTGCCGTATTCGATTTTATGGATGGTTTCGCAGCCCGCTTGCTGAAAGCCTATTCAGCCATGGGAAAAGAGCTCGACTCACTGGCCGATATGATAAGCTTTGGGCTGGCACCGGGTGCTATTGTCTTTTCCTTTTTGACAGACTCCGGCACGAATGAATGGCTTCCTTTTGTGGGTTTCCTGATACCGGTATTCTCCGGACTACGGTTAGCCAAATTTAATATTGATGACCGTCAGTCTTCTTCCTTTTTGGGACTACCTGTACCTGCAAATGCTATTTTCTGGGCAGGTTTAGTATATTCGTTCTCTCCGTTTTTAATGAATAATGTGTGGTTCTTATTCATTCTTATCGCATTATTCTGTTTCTTTCTGGTTTCTGAAATACCCATGTTCTCCCTTAAGTTCAAGAATGTATCCTGGAAAGAAAATCAGAATCAATACTTGTTTTTAATAGGCTGTGCAGTCATACTGGCTATTTTTCAGTTAAGTGCTTTTGCCCTGATTATTAGCTGGTACATTGCTTCGTCTGTCGGGATTAATATAAGCAGGAAGTTCAGATAAAACCGGAAGCATACAATTATTACACGGGTAAAGACTCAATCTCCTTTTAAATAATTTTCGGTTACCACCGCTTATTTGTACTTTTGACCAAAATAACGTATTTATGTCAATCAGCATTTCCAATCTGACCAAAAAGTATGGCCAACAAACTGTTCTCAATAACATTACCTTCGAAATTGGAGAGGGAGAAGTAGTGGGATTCCTTGGACCGAACGGGGCAGGGAAAACAACCACCATGAGGATTCTGGCAGGAGCTTTGTCATACGATACCGGAAAGGTAAAAATATGCGGGGTGGAGGTAAGTGAAGACCCGTTGAAGACAAAGGGTTTTGTGGGATATCTGCCTGAACAGAATCCACTGTACCTGGATATGTATGTGAAGGAATACCTGCTTTTTGTTGCCGAAACATACGGCCTGGGAAAAGAAAAGCATGCACGGGTCAACGAAGTGATTGATCAGGTAGGATTGCGACAAGAATTCCATAAAAAAATCGGACAACTCTCAAAAGGATACCGCCAACGGGTAGGACTGGCGCAGGCATTAATTCCAAACCCGAAAGTGCTGATATTGGATGAGCCCACTACCGGACTTGATCCAAACCAACTGGAAGAAATAAGGAATCTGATCCGTGAAATCGGGAAAGATAAAACAGTATTACTCAGCACCCACATTATGCAGGAGATAAAAGCCATCTGCAACCGGGTGATCGTAATCAACAAAGGGGATATCGTGGCGGATTATTCCGACTTATCGAAACTAAGGGCTTTTGAAGAAAACAGTTTTCACCTGGAAGTGGAATTTGTAAACGAAGTTATTCCTGAAAACCTGGAAGACCTTGAGCAAGTGACTAAAGTAGAAAAGATCACTGCCACCCGTTATATAATCATAGCTTCCTCAGATATCCGTTCTTCCTTATTTGACTTCGCAATAGCAACAAAAAATAAAATACTGATGCTTAAACCGATTGAGCGGAGCATGGAAGAAGTGTTTAAGAGTCTGACGAATTAAAGAAAAGGTGTACAACAACATATGGAAGAAACCAATTTTGACATACGCAACAACCGGACGGGTGAAAAAGAGTTTGAAAACGCTTTACGGCCACTGACATTTTCGGATTTCAAGGGACAGAATAAAATTGTCGAAAACCTGAAAATCTTTGTGCAGGCCGCCCGTATGCGTACCGAATCACTCGACCATGTACTATTACACGGACCTCCGGGATTAGGTAAAACTACCCTTTCGAACATCATTGCTAACGAACTGAACGTAGGTTTTAAAATCACATCAGGTCCTGTACTCGATAAACCGGGTGATCTGGCAGGACTGCTTACCAGCCTGGAACCAAACGATGTGCTGTTTATTGATGAGATCCACCGTTTGAGCCCTATTGTGGAAGAATACCTGTATTCGGCCATGGAGGATTACCGTATTGATATCATGATTGACAAGGGTCCCAGCGCACGATCCATACAGCTGGAACTAAATCCGTTTACCCTGATTGGTGCTACTACCCGAAGCGGTTTGCTGACAGCACCTTTGCGGGCAAGGTTTGGCATTAACTGCCACTTTGAGTATTACGACCTTGAAGTCATTACCGGGATTATTAAACGTTCAGCAGACCTGTTGAATGTCAAAATTGAAGACCAGGCAGCCGTTGAGATTGGTGGACGCAGCCGTGGTACTCCCCGTATAGCAAACGCCTTGCTACGCAGGGTACGGGACTTTGCACAAGTAAAGGGAAACGGAAGCATTGACATCGAAATAGCCATCTACGCCCTTGAAGCATTGAATATAGACAAATACGGGCTGGACGAAATAGACAATAAGATTCTGACCACCATTATCGATAAATTTCAGGGGGGACCTGTTGGATTGACTACCATTGCCACGGCATTGGGTGAAGACTCAGGCACACTGGAAGAAGTGTATGAACCGTTCCTGATTAAGGAAGGATTCCTGAAACGCACTCCACGTGGACGCGAAGTAACCGAATTGGCTTACAAGCATCTTGGAAGAGTGAGACTGGGGGAGACCGGGACGCTGTTCTAGCAGGTAGTTGGTAGTTATGAGTCGGTAGTCGGTAGTCAGTAGTTGGTAGTAAGAAAAAGAAGGAAGTAGCTGTTTTTTAGATTTATATTAATATATAAAAAAACTATTGAATATGGAAGGATTTGTAACAGTCAGGACATTTACGTGGTCGACCGATTATGAAATGGTCAGATCGTACCTTGAATCGTATGAAATAGAATGTTTCGGACAGGATGAAATTTTAAACCGTGATTATGCGAATGCAAATGGTGGAATTAAGCTTCAGGTAAGGTCAGAACAGGCAGAAGAAGCCATAAAACTGCTTCTGGATGCAGGTTACCTGAAAGCAGAAGATTTCGAACCATCAGCTGAAGTGAAATGGGTGGAAAAGGTGATGAATTATTTTAAACGGAAAGAATAGAGAGAATTGATTAGTAAGTAGTTGATAGTAAGTAGTCGGTAGTCGGTAGCATTACAGACATGAAATACCAGTCTAAAAATTAAATGAAACGACTGCAAATACAATCATTCCGCCCCAAGCCCTTCCCGATAAATCGGGATAAATTGCGGGGATGTAAGAGTGGTAAACGAGAATCAGCTTAGCCAGGTACTGTATGAAAAATATGGTAGCGGTTTTAATAAACGAAACTTACAAAGCTTTATCAAGTTTAATGCTGTATATCAGAAAATTGAAATTTTGCACTCACTGCGTACAAAATTGCAATTGTGTACTCAGTGAGTACAAAAATACAAATATATAATTATGAGCAACATAGAACTTCAGAAGAAGGACTTATTACAATCGATAGTATCGTTAATTGACGGTACGCGCGAACGTGTTGCTTTAACAGTGAATAGTGAACTGACACTTTTATACTGGAATATAGGGAAACAAATTAATGAAGATATTCTGAAAAATAGTAGGGCGGATTATGGAAAAACAATTGTTTCAGAGCTTAGTAAAGTATTAATCACGAAATATGGCGTGGGTTTTAGCAAAAGGAATCTGCATAACTTTATAAAATTCAATGAACTGTATTCTGACATTCAAATTGTGCAGACACTGTCTGCACAATTAAGTTGGTCGCATATTTACTCACTCATTTACATAAATGAAAATGTAAAACGTGAATTTTACACCCAACTATGCATTCACGAAAGATGGAGTGTCCGGACTTTACAAGAACGTATGGGTAGCATGCTTTATGAACGCACTGCTATCAGTAAAAAACCGGAACTAACCATACTCAATGATTTAGAATTGTTGAAAAATGAGAAACAAATAACCCCTGAATTAACTTTTAGAGATCCATATTTCCTGGACTTTCTTGGATTGCACGACTCTTATAGTGAAAAAGATCTGGAATCAGCCATACTGGCAAATCTGCAACATTTTATCACTGAAATGGGAACAGAATTTGCTTTTCTGGCTCGACAAAAAAGGATTATAATTGATAATGAAGATTTTTATATTGACTTGTTATTTTATCATCGTGGTTTGAAATGTCTGATAGCAATCGATTTAAAACTTGATAAGTTTAAAGCAGACTATAAAGGGCAAATGGAATTATATTTGAGATGGCTCGAAGAAAATGAACAACGGGAAGGAGAAAATAAACCTATCGGACTCATTCTTTGTACTAAAAAATCGCCAGAACAGATAAAATACCTGATGCTTGACAATGACGAACATATAAAAGTGGCTGAATACTTAACCTTATTGCCCACAAAAAAAGTATTGGAACAAAAACTCCAAAAAGCGATTGATCTGGCTGAAAATTCAGTACGGAAATAAATGACCAATTACTCCTATAAACTATATAACCTGAAATAACCAACTTAACTTACAGAGAAGAAGAATGGCACAACAAATGAAAAAACTGGCAAAGGAAACTGCCATGTATGGAGTCAGCAGCATTTTGGGAAAGTTCATAAACTGGATGATGGTGCCTCTGTATACCTATGTGCTGGCTAGTCCTGCAGAATACGGCATTGTAACCGAGCTTTATGCCTGGACAGCTCTATTGTTGGTCATGCTTACCTACGGCATGGAAACGGGCTTTCTTCGCTTTGCCAATAAGAACAAGGAAGAAGCGGGAAAAGTATACAGCACCACCCTGATAGCTGTTGGGGTTACCTCCACCATTTTTGCCTTAACGTGTATCATCTTCTCCCATCCGATAGCAAGAGCAATGGGGTATGCCAACCATTCCGAATTTATTGCGTTGCTCGGAACAACGGTAGCATTTGATGCTTTCGGTTGTATTCCTTATGTTTACCTGCGTTTTAAGAATCGTCCGATACGGTTTGTTGCGCTAAACTTATTTGCCATATTTGTCAATATCTTCTTTAATATCTTTTTTCTGGTACTTTGTCCATGGCTAATGGTAAAAGCACCAAATCTGGTCAGTTGGTTCTATAATCCGAATTATGGAGTGGGGTACGTGTTTGTTTCAAATATAATATCTACCGCATTGGTTACCATAGCTTTGTTGTTCGATGTATTTGTAGTGAAGTTCGAGTTTGATAAGGAACTACTTAAAAAAATGCTCCGTTATTCATTGCCACTTGTCGTATTGGGAATTGCCGGCACCATGAACCAGACGTTGGATAAAATACTTTTCAAGATGTTGATGCCTGGAGTTCATGGTATCGCCGAACTTGGAATCTATGGTGCTACTTCAAAAATTGCCTTGGTAATGTTAATGTTTACCCAGGCATTCAGGTATTCGTACGAACCATTTATATTTGCCCAGAAAAAAGATAAAAACAGCCTTGAGGCTTATGCAGATGCCATGAAGTTCTATATACTCTTTGCGCTGTTTATATTTTTAGGAATGGTGCTATACATGGATATCTTCAAATATGTGATCCAACACAACTACTGGGTAGGATTAAAAGTTGTTCCGATAGTCATGTTTTCGTTTATCTTCCAGGGCATATTCTTCAACCTGTCGCTCTGGTACAAATTAACAGACAAAACCATGTATGGTGCCTGGTTCTCTGTATTGGGTACAACCATCATCGTTGTACTAAATGTGCTTTTAGTTCCCAGGTTTAGCTATATGGGCTGTGCATGGGCAGCATTTGCCTGTTACTTTGTGATCATGGTGGTTTCATACTATTACGGACAAAAACATATGCCAATAAAATATGACTTGAAAACCATTGGACTCTATACAGGAGTTACACTGTTGTTTTATGTTATCAGTTTATTTATTAAAACACCACATACGGTCGTAAACGTAATGCTCAAATCCGTTTTAATGCTTGCATTCCTGGTATTGCTGGTTAAACGGGATTTCCCGTTACGAACCATTCCTGTCATTAATCGTTATTTTAAATAATAATTATAATGAACAAGCTTCATATTATAACACCGGTAAAAGATTCGATAGAATTATCACTTCGAACAATTGCCAGTATCATGGATTCTGAAATTAAGATGGATTTCAGTTATACTGTATACAATGATTATAGTTCGGATGCAAACACAAAAATACTGGAAAATAAATCTGAAGAATTAGGATTTGCCCTGGTTAACCTTAAACAGATAACCATGCACCCTTCTCCAAATTATTTATTAATTTTACAAAGAGCACAACAGAGTGCCAATTTCGAAAATGCACATCTGTTGATCATAGAATCGGACGTTGTTGTCGAAAAAAATACGATCCAACATATGTACGACAGTATTTCCTCCCTCGAAAAGACAGGAATGATAGCCGCCATTACAACGGATAGCAATGGAAATATTAACTATCCATACTTGTATGCCAAAAGATTCAATCCGGGGAATGTAAATACCCGCAAAGGATTTAGTTTTTGTTGTACGCTTTTAACACAATCATTTTTAGCTTCCTATAATTTTGACACCTTAGATCCGGATAAAACCTGGTTTGATTTATTCTTATCCCATAAATCTGTTGAAATGGGGTTTAATAATTACCTGCTTACTTCGACAAAAGTTATGCATATACAGCATAGCATGTATCCCTGGAGACATATAAAGAGTTCAGAACCGATAAAGTATTATTGGCGAAAATTTATCGGGATGTTCTCAAACAAATAATAACAACAAAACCATTCATCTTTTAATACAAAAAACATGACCTTTATCCAATTAAGTAACCAGATTTTCAACGAATCCGTATTAGCATATCATAAAACCGATAATGTCGATGCTCCCATACAGAATCCGTATGAATTCAAATCGATTGAGTACTATCTTTATCTCAAAAACTGGATCGATACAGTTCAATGGCATTTGGAAGATATTATCCGTAATCCGTCAATTGACCCAGTTGAGGCTCTTGCATTGAAACGTCGGATAGACAAGTCCAATCAGGACAGAACAGACCTTGTTGAATTGATTGACAGTTATTTCTTCGATCTGTATAAAAACGTCGAAGTAAAACCTACTGCAATCTTAAACACTGAGAGCCCTGCCTGGGCCATTGACCGCTTGTCGATCCTGCACCTTAAAATCTATCACATGCAACAGGAAGTTGACAGAAAGGATTCTTCATCCGAACATATGGCACAATGCCTGATTAAATTAAACATTTTACTCGAACAGCAAACAGATTTGTCAATCTCTATCGATCAATTAATCGAAGACATTGCCAAAGGAGATAAGAGAATGAAAGTATACAAGCAAATGAAAATGTATAATGATCCTTCTCTTAATCCGGTTTTATACGCTAAAAGCAAATAATGTCAAAAATTCTCATCATACGATTTTCGGCCCTGGGGGATGTAGCAATGACCATACCGGTGATTTATTCGCTGGCACAGGAATTCCCCTCGCATGAAATAACCGTATTGAGCCGTAATTCATTTCAGCCACTGTTTCAGGAATTACCCTCCAATGTTCACTTTATGGGCGTTGATTTAAATGGAAAATACAAAGGGATTCCGGGGTTGAATTTATTGTACAAAGAATTACAGGCTGAGAAATATGATTATATAGCTGATTTTCATTCCGTATTGCGTTCCCAATATCTGCGGGTGCGATTTATGCTGGACGGAGTATCGACTGCATCCATTGATAAAGGCAGGAAAGAAAAGAAAAAGCTTACACAAAAAAATAACAAAGCATTTGTTCAGTTAAAAACAGGCTTTAGACGTTATTACGAGGTCCTTGATAAATTGGGATTCAGATTTGATTTAAGTTTTAATTCTGTTTTTGATAAAAAGAATACCAATTTTCCGGAAATAACAGCTCAAACCGGAGAGAAAAAGGACATAAAGTGGCTTGGAATAGCACCTTTTGCTAAACACACAGGTAAAATCTATCCGCTTGAATTGCAGGAAAAAGTCATTGCACATTTTGCCGCAGATGCACGGATAAAAGTGTTTGTTTTTGGTGGTGGTGAAGCGGAAAAGAACATAATCAATGATTGGTGCGCAACCTATCCATCCATCAAATCCCTGGTAGGCACATTGAATTTAAGTCAGGAGCTTTACTTAATGAACCAACTGGACCTGATGTATTCGATGGATTCTGCCAATATGCATCTGGCTTCCCTGGTGAATACACCGGTAATTTCACTGTGGGGTGCCACTCACCCCTATGCCGGGTTTATGGGCTGGAATCAAACCATTGAGAATACTATTCAGGTTGATTTATTTTGCAGGCCTTGTTCCATTTATGGACAAATACCCTGTTACAGGAAAGATTATGCCTGTTTATACCAAATTACCCCGGATCAAATAATTAACCGCATCGAACATGTACTCTTTTGATTTATGAAAATAGTAATCAATCCCGCCTACGCGGTTTTAAATTCCTTTATAACGAAAATTCCTGTTCTGTTTGAACAAGAAGGAGAACTGGTTTATATAGCCCGCAACCAACTCAGGCATTTTTCAGTCAAAGGGTATGAGGTTATTGTAAAACGCTACAAACAGCCTCATTTAATCAATCGCGTTGCGTATACATGCTTTCGTCCATCAAAAGCTAAACGAGCTTATGAGTATGCCTTCAAATTGCTTAACGTTGGTATTAATTCCCCGGCTCCTATTGCATATATCGAACAATACAAATCCGGATTGCTTACTTATGGATATTTCATATCCATTTATGAGAAAAATTATTCAGTAATTCGTGAATTTATGTCCGGTATTAAGACAGATGATTTGTTGCTAAATGAACTTTCAATTTATATTGCCGACCTGCATAGCAAAGGAGTCTTGCATTTGGATATGTCCCCCGGAAATATTCTATATTACAAGGAAGATAATAAGTATAATTTCACCCTTATCGACATCAATCGCATGCAGTTTTTGCCAACTGTTTCAAAGATAAAACGATTTAAAAGTTTCAAACGGTTAGCTGAAAACGAAAGTGTATTAACTACCATTGCTAAACGATATGCTGAAGCATCCGGAATGAATGTAACCGAAACAGTTACTGAAATAAACAAGTATAGCCGTAAATTTTTCACTTCCGGGAAAAGATCAAAAACAACTAATGAGTCTAAATCATGAGAATAGGGTATGATGCTAAACGGCTATTCTGTAACCATCGCGGTCTGGGCAATTACAGCAGGGATTTAATCCGGATATTAAATCACTATTATCCTGAAAACCGGTATGATTTATACACACCGAAAATTAAGATTGATTTTCCGGTCAATCCTCAAAACACACAAATAATCCAACCTTCCGGTATTTATAAATTACTTCCATCATCTATGTGGAGAAGTGTTGGCATAATGAATGATATTAAGCGTTTGAATGATGATATTTTTCATGGGTTAAGCCAGGAACTGCCAATAGGGATAGAGAAACTATCCATCAAAAAGGTAATCACCTTTCATGATGCCATTTTTATACGCTATCCGGAATTGTATCCATCGTCCTATCGTAAGATATTTACGTTGAAGAATATGAAAAGTTGCCGGATTGCCGATCGCATTATTGCCATCAGTGAACAATCGAAGCAGGATGCCATTGAGTTTTTTAATGCTGATCCCTCAAAAGTGGAAGTTGTATACCAGGGTTGTAATAACATTTTCAGACAGCAGGCAACAACAGAAGAAAAAGAACAGACCAGATCGAAATACAATTTACCTGCCGATTATATGCTTTTTGTCGGTGCAATTGAGCTACGCAAGAATATAGCAACAATTCTGCAGTCTATTTCACTGGAAAAGATTGACATTCCAATTGTCATTGTTGGTCGTCAAACGGATTATACAAAAGAATTATTGAAATTAGCTGAAAAATTGGATATCACGGCTCAGGTTTATTTCTTACATAATGTTGAATCCAGTGATTTGCCGGCTATTTATCAACTTGCTCAATTATTTATTTACCCTTCTGTTTTTGAAGGTTTTGGGATACCGATTCTGGAAGCACTGTGTAGTGAAACGCCTGTAATAACTAGTATCGGCAGTTGTTTTGAAGAAACGGGAGGGAAATACAGCCTGTATGTTGATCCTCAAAATGCAGAGGAAATAGGGGTAACCATGCTTAAAGTATTATCTGATTCCAACCTTCGGGAAACAATGAAAAAAGGGGGTTTATTATATTCCGATAATTTCACAGACGATAAGATTGCCCGAAATTTAATGTCGGTATATCAAAAATTACGTTGATAGTTTATTTCTTTGAATTGAAAGCTCCTGCTTCATTCAGAAAATTTCGGGTTGTATCAAACGCTACACCTTTTGCAAGATAATACTCCACCATTTTCTGAAAACGAAGTATCATGTTGGCTCCTGAATTCCGGCGAATGATGTATGGTATATTACGTTCCGGATATTCATTCAGGTTTGTAAACTCCCATGGGTGAAAATAAAGTACAGCATATCCCGGGGTTTTCAATACACGGTTAAGACAAAAGAAATAGAACCTTAGAGGAAAATTGTGAAAACTCAGCCAGAAAAGCGGAATACGAAACCGACTGGTAACAGCAGAAGGGATTTCTACCATCCCATTGGGCATCAAGTGCCACGAAAATGGTTTCTTTAAATGGTTGTACCTACCCGGGATAAATGTTGGATTAAGAGAACTGTCATACAAATATCCCACGTCTTTCATTTTCTCAAAATCAACAATCTGCATACGTGCCATTCGAAAACCAACCAGGTCACCACCGGATATGCTGTCTAATTCTTCCTTAGATTTTTGATAATCTTCAGGTGAAAACTTATCATGAAAATAACCGTGCGAAGCCACCTCATGCCCATCACGAACAATCCGTTTAAGCACTTCAGGACGGTTTTTCACAAAATTTACCGTGCAAAAAAAGGTAGCCTTTAACTGATATTTTGCGAGTAAATCCAACACATTATTTGCACCTGTTTCCGACGTGTTAAGTTGGTCATCAAAAGAGATTTTACCATTATTTTCTATTGGCAAATCAAATTCTTCCAAATCAAATCCGAGTAATATAGTTTGTTTCATTTGTAAGCAATTAACATTCTAAAATCCATATTCTCTTATTTGTTCCCTTACTTGCACAGTTGCAAAATCTCTGGTAAAAAGTTCGTAACACAGTTTAAACCATACCAGGGAACTTGGTAGTGCTTTCAGAGCATACGGCCTTATGAATTCCGACCGGATATAATATGGAATCAGATCAGTAGGGGAAAGTGTTGTAAGAATAAATGCAAAAACGAGTAATACCATATCAAACTTACTCCTTTTCCATGGTGCAGCCGTATACCAGATAGCTACTCCAAGCAAGGCAATGATATATCCGCTTGATTCACTGCCTGAACTAAATAAAACGATGAACATCAATGCTGATGCCAGGAAAAAATATCGGAAAGCAAGATTCTTATATTGATTAAAGCGCAAATAAGGCAAAAGAAATAATACCAGTCCTCCGGCAATCAGATATAAATCCGAGTAAGTTGATGACTGTGATATCTTTCGGACTATTCCCAACAAAGAAGTATTGGTGTATGCAGAGAATAAATTTTCGCTGTTCTTATCAACCAAATCATTGGCCCATGCCAGGTATTGCGATAAGACATAGTGGGGAGAAGAAATAAGCATTGGAAGTAAAAAGAAAAGCACTCCCCAACATACAGCGGACAGTACATATTTCATCTTGTGTTTAGAAAAAAAGAAAAATGCCAATCCTCCCAGACTGTAGATCTTCACAAAAGCACCCAACATAATGAAAAAAGTGGCCCAGGTGTCTTTTTGCTTTTCAACAAAAACAAAGGATAAAATTACGCAGGCAGCAATTGCTATATTGAATTGTTGCATAAATAGGGCTGTAAGCAGCTCGTTGGCGCAAAACCAATACAAGAAAATATGCTTAGCTTTTGGCAGTTCCCTCACTGCATAAAAAACAAAAGCTGAAAGTGCCATCAACCATAGTAATAACCCCAGCCATTGAGGCAAAGCGGCAAAGGGTGCAATTACCAAACTAAAAAAAACACCATAATGATTTATATCATAATACTCAGTAGTGTATTTAACATATAAGGGTAATTCCCCGATAGTATGCCAAAACACATTTCTAAATATTTTGAAGTTGTTTGCATTATCACCAAGAATATATTTAAACCACGAAATCAAAGGTAAGATGATAACCCAAAGATAGAAAAGGTTTTTTGGATTTCTAAAAGCCGGACGTTCAAAAAACATCTTTATATTTTTGAAATAATGATTGATTATATTCATTTTACTTTATCTACCTCCAATGGCTCAGAATAGTTGATTTTAGGTATTGATTCTTCAAGATTGATTTTTTCAATTTTCTTTCCATTATACAATCGTACAAAATAAGGAGGTCGGTTCTTGGTTTCCAGAAATATACGTCCGAGATACTCCCCGATAATTCCCATCGAAAGCAATTGAAATCCTCCTAAAAAGAGAATAACGACCATCATAGTTGGATAACCTTTTACCGGATCACCTACGAGCATTGCCTGAATAAAGACATAAATCATATAAACAAAAGCAGTTAAAGACACCAGAACTCCAATTAAAGAAGAAATACGAAGTGGAGAGATGGAAAAAGAGGTTATTCCTTCAATTGCCAATTCCGATAATTTAAAATAGTTCCATTTGGTGTGACCGGCAAATCGAGCATGCTGGTCGAACAAAACCTCCTTTTTGTTGAATCCAATCCAACTGTACATTCCTTTTGTATATCGTTGGGATTCACGCATACTTCGTAAGGCATCGATACAAGTCTTATCCAACAACCGAAAATCGCCTGTGTCCTGTTGAATTTCCACTCTTGTTAACTTTTGCAGAAACCCGTAAAACAAACGTGAAGTTTTCTTTCTAAAAAATGATTCACCTTCGCGTGCACGGCGTCGGCAATATACATCATCATACCCTTCTTCCCAGTATTGTACCATCTCGGGTATCAATTCAGGCGGATGCTGTAAATCTGCATCCATAATAATCATGCAATCGCCAGTCACATAATCAAACCCGGCAAGCATTGCCACTTCTTTCCCATAATTGCGGGATAAGTCCAGATAATTGAATTGTTTATCTTTTTCATGCATTTGGGTCAATAACATGAGTGTACTATCAGTGCTGCCGTCGTTGACCAATAACACTTCCCATGCAAATCTTTCGTTTGCAGCTATCAACCTTTCCAATCTTTCAAAAAGATGTTTTAATGAAGCTTCTTCATTAAAAACCGGAATCAGAATTGATATTTTTTTCATTTTTCTTATTATGAGTTAAAGCAGTATGAACTAAAATAAAATTAATAGGAACAACTAAAACAAACACCGGGAAAGGTGCAAATGCCTTTGGAATACCCAAATAAAGAAACATATTTAAGAAAGAGATGTGTAATAAATAGTTTATGCCATGGCTTAAAGCAAAACGATATCCTTTTTTTATATCCGGACGGATCTTAAATGTGAAGAAACTGGATAGGAAAAAATTAAATACAAAACTAACCGCATAACCGATACTATATGCATAAGTAGGATTTAACCACTTTAAGAAAACCCAATAAACGCCATAATGAATGACGGTTGCAATTACACCGACTATACCAAAACGAAAAAGTTGAAAAAAACGCTCTTTTGTAAAAAATTCCATTAAAAATAGTTTAAGAAGTGTTTCTTTATCCGTACAAAGATATATAAAATTTATGGTTGAATGAAAGAATCTATCAACAATAACAATCAATTTCTTAAGATTAAAATACACCTAAACCTGAGTTTAACTATATATCCAAAAAAGGTAAATTCTAAAAAATAAGCAATTTATTTTTGATACTGCATAAAAGAACGTACTTTTGTGATCCAATATTGTAAAAATCAACAAACTGGAACTAACCAAATTATGAAAGCTTCCCTAATCATTTCTATTTACGACAATATCCGTTTTCTGAAAGTAATATTGGATTCACTTCACTTTCAAACTGAAAAAGACTTTGAAATTATTATAGCTGAAGATGGGCAAAATTCAACAGTTATGGAATTTATAAACCAATATCCATTCGAACAATCGTATCAACATTTAACACAAAGAGATGAAGGTTGGAGAAAAAATAAGGCAATGAATACGGCTATCAGAGCTGCAAACGCTGAATGGTTAATTTTCATTGATGGAGATTGTGTCCTACATGAGCGGTTTATAGAAATGCACTTACGATATGCTCATGAAGACACGATTTTAGCAGGAAAGCGCGTGAAGCTGGATGAAGGAAGTTCCGAATTTTTAATGGAAAACATTACCAACATTAAATTATTAGAAAAACAGTTAGTTCGTAAATTGTTTTATGGCAAGGGTAAAATCAGGAATATTGAAGAAGGTATTTTCATTTCACCCGATGGTTTACTGGGGTTTATTCCTAAATTGCGTAAATTAAACAACCTGAAAGGGTGTAATATGTCATTTTCTAAAAAAGCCATTTATGCTATAAACGGGTTTGATGAAGAATATATTTTACCAGCTATCGGTGAAGATTTTGATTTAACCTGGCGCTTTCAGTCAGCTGGATTTCACTATAAATCTGTTCGTAATCTGGCAGTTCAATATCATTTGTTTCATCCAGAAAATTGGGTGGATACTGTTGAAAATATGAAAATATGTAGTCGGAATCAGCATGAAAATAAATTCATTTGTAAAAATGGATTAGAAAAAAAATAATTTATTATATCTATGCTTTCAATAATTGTCTGTTCAAGAAATAAAAATCTACCTGAAGATTTTATTGATAATATCCTGAAAACAGTTGGTGTTGTTTATGAGATTATTTCCATTGACAACTCCGAAAACCAATACTCCATTTTTTCTGCCTATAACATTGGCTTCACAAAAAGTAAATACTCATACATTTGTTTTGTACACGAAGACGTATTTTTTCATTCCATAAACTGGGGAGAAAAAGTAATAGAGCATTTACAAAACCCAAATACCGGGATCATAGGATTGGCCGGTGCCGGAATAGTGACTCGTGTACCTGCATCATGGAAAAATTTATTATCACTAAGTGAAAATATCATTCAATCAGACCGTACAGGCAATAAGGCAACAAAAATTAACCGGCTTCCTCTAAATTATAATCAATCCGAACGACCTGTCATTATACTGGATGGCGTTTTTATGTGTATGAGGCGAGAATTGATGGAAAAAATTCATTTTGACGAAAGCCTGAAAGGTTTTCATGGATACGACTTTGATATTTCCATACAATCAACAGTCAAAGGATATGTTAACAATGTGATTTATGATATTGAATTAGAACATTTTTCGCGAGGGAAAACAGATAAAGCATATTTCAGGAATTTAATTACTATTTTCAAAAAATGGGAATTTTATCTACCTCTGTTTTTAAATAACAGTTCAAAAATAGAACCTTCTGAAATCTCTGGAAATGAAAAGTCCAACCTTTATCGGCTAATTAAAAAAATGGTCCGAAAAGGATTTAAGTCAAATGAGATAATTGCAGAAGCTTCTTATTTTGCTGATATTACAGCTTATAAAAAAACAGTTCGAAATTTAGAAATACGAATTTTTATAATTCGGTTATTTAATTGTCCAAAGTACTTATTCATTTTATAGCCAACACATAGACAGACCTAAATAATTAAACCAATTAATTATTTGTATTGGACACTTTTATTACTAAAACACATAAATCCATAAAAATCTTATGGTAGATGTGCTTAGACCGCACTTTCTCTTTATAATTGCTACATTTGTAACATACATCAAAGAACTTAATTAAGACGTCTGATCTCAATCTTTTCGACATATTAAGACTTTTCAATATAAACGTATTCACCTTATTCATCTTAAAGGTTTTTTCAGGTGAATTCATAAACATTAAAGCAAAGAGCGACTTCATGGCAACTTGATAATAATCTTTTTAGATAAAATAGATACTCATATATGGAACATGGACAGTCCAAGTGCCTACCAAAATACCTTATTAGATACTCGTTAAAAACGGGACTCTAACAAAGCATATAACGCCAATTTAAATAATGGAAAAAACGGAGTCCGAACTGCAAGCTGTTTCGATAGCATTGTGTACTTATAACGGAGAACGCTTTTTAAAAGAACAGTTAGAAAGCATTTTTAATCAAGACTATAAAAAAATAAACGAAATCATTTGTATTGATGATAATTCAAATGATAACACGTGGGAAATTTTAAAGGAATATGCAACTAAATATCACATTTTAAAAATATATCAAAATCATTCAAATCTTGGTTTCGTAAAAAACTTCGAGAAGGCACTTTCACTGACAAGTAACTTTTTAATTGCTATTTCCGATCAGGACGATATTTGGTATTCAAGTAAGATTAGTAATCTTGTAAATTCAATAGGGAATAATATTATGTCTTATTCTGATAATGATTATATAGATATTAACGGGGAATCATTAGGTAAAAAGTTTTCTGATAAACGGAACTTAACTACCAATACCAGCTGTTTAAACTTTGCGTTGTTCAATGCAATATCAGGTCATACAATACTTTTGAATAGAAATTTACTTCACTACTCACTCCCATTTCCAAAAGAAATACCTTATGATTTTTGGCTTGCGTTTAAAGCTTCTCAATATGGTGAGATTCAGGTAGTAAAAAAAGCCCTGGTGGGATATCGGCAGCATGATAATAATACGATTGGAGCCATTGGAGCAAAAACAACCCGGAAAAAAGATCGTAAATCTAAAAATACAAATAAAACACTAAATAGAATTCAAATCTTCGCTAAAAATGTAGCACCCAATTTAGCTAAAGAGCAGTGTGTACTTCAACAATTGGGAGATAGCTATACCGACAGGTCGATAAAAAACAGATTAAAAAGAGTCGCTATTTTATGGAATAACAGAGGGACTATACTTCTTTTTAAAAAAACGAACAACTTTCGCAAGATGTTTTTTTGCTTTAAAGCTTTTTGGAAATTTGAATAATACCACCAACCCTTCTCTTACAGTCTTTGCAGAAATGATCTTTCACGGTATATTGTTATTAATTAAGATAATCCAAATATTTGCAATTTCCCTGATTCATTACATTGATTACCTATTCAATCTGTTTCCTGTATTGCATCTGAAGAAGCAAGCATGTCATTGGTACAAACAGTGTAGTTCCCTTTAATAAAAAGAATGGCATTTCAATTAACATCAAAATTAAAAAGCTCAGTATAAGAGAATAAAGAACCCAATTCCGTTGTTTAATACAATAGTATGTTATAAAGCTTAGCATACCGGTTAATGTAATTAAACCAAAAATCCCTGTTTGCATCAGATCTCCCAAAAATTGATTGGAAGGATAAATATTTATCTGTGATGCAAATGGATAACCAAGTTTTAATGCCAGGTCCTGAGAAGTCATCACTTTGGTCATACCTCCTATCCCTGTTCCAAACCAAGGATTTGTTTTGATATAATAGATAGCCGTATTATATTGTTGAGCACGTGGCTGATCCTGACTAAATTTCAAAATAGAATCAAAACTAATTAAAACAAAAGCTGCCAATAAGAAACATAAACAAATGTAACCATATAAATATTTCTTTTCTTTTCGTAAAAGCCACGCGATTCCGCAAATTGCAATCACCATAAAGTTAATAAACCCAATCCTGCTTTGTATAATAATTGTCAATAACAATGAAAATAAAGCAAAGATAGTCAACTCAAAAATATTTATTTTGCACGTGGTATTTCGTTTGTCTAACAAATATATACCAACTGCTAATGCTAAATTATATGCAAGTGAAATATAGCTGGGATGGTCATAACCGACCCAATCAAAAATAATTATATATGGAAATTGATTAGCAAACAGTTTTTTATGAAATACGAGCCAATCTGTCAAAGGAATACCCATTCTTGAGCTTTCGTAAATCCAGCAACATAGTGATACAAACACAAAAATTGTAGCAGCTCTAAAAAACACCAGAAGGAGTCTGTCGATTTCTTCACCTTTCAATTTAAAAAAGCAGAATGCCACTGGGAATGTAAAGAATAGCAAATAAACCCGAAACTCTTTCAACCCTTCCTGCAAATCAGTTGTCCAGATTAAACTAATAATGTGTACTAATAAATATGCCCAGAACCAATAATATACTTTATCTGGTTTATATATGCGGCGTTGATTTATCGCAAAAAAAAGTGAGCAAACCAGGAATAATCCACCTGTATTAATACCATAACGCGCTGAATATAATGTACTGGCGAGAAATGCAGCCAATCCGACTAAAAGTATTTTACGTGGGATTGAAAAGGTGTTTTCCCATGTTTTTGAGAATAAGGAAAACGTTATAGGAGAAAATACCAATATAAAGTACACTATTTTTGCAGTAATATTATGGCGTACTATTAATTCTGCTATCGATAAATTTGAATTACCGGAACTAAAAAACAGGACAAAGACAAAAAAAATGAATATCAATATACTGGTAAAATAGGTTCCAACAGATAAATGCAATTTCATTAATTTTATCACTTTAATAACTGGTTATAAATCTTTATATATGCTGACATATGCTTTTCATAGGAGAATGTTTTAGCATATTCAATATTCTTTTGAGCCCTGATTGAAGTCGAATAAAAGGTTTTTAAATTCTCATCCATCACATTTTTCATGTAGGCTGGTTCAAAGTTATTCCAAATATAAGTGAGTCCCCCTCCTATTTCCTTTAAACTTGTCTCTTCGGTTGTAAATACTGGCTTCCCGAAATTCAGGGCTTCAATAACCGGCAATCCGAATCCTTCAAAAAGAGAAGGAAATAAAAATGCCTCACAGTTTTTGTATAGCCATACCCTTTCATCATTTGTTATTTCTCCAACCAAACAGACATTGGAAATATTCTCAGATTCTATTTCAGATTGAATTTGCTCTGCATAAGGTGAACCCAATTTCCCGGCTATATACAATTCCTTTTCCGGAAACAAATTCATTAACGGTAAAAGTACATGGAAATTCTTTTTTTTCTTAACTTCTCCGATACTAAAAAAAAACGGCTTTCCTTTTTTAACAAAATCAGGTTGTCTTGAAAAATCAGATTCAAATTGCTCAACCCCATTATAAATTACTTCTACTTTTTTATTCTTTAAATTTGTTAAACGTTCTGCTTCTCTTTTTGTGAAATTAGAAATGCAAATTATCTTATCAGCCCTATCAATTTTTCGTTGTGTTTTTTTTAAATATAATCCCGATTTAAGGTCTCCCTTTTCATAAAGAAAATTAAAATCATGTATGGTTAATATAAATTTAGTACTGCTGTAAATGGGTCGAAATCTGCTTAATTGATGAATTGAATGCCAAACGTCGAACCTGGGTATTAGAATCGGAAAATGCTTACGCCACCAGTTTGAAGAGATATATTTAACTTCTGAGCCAAAATCACCTATCATTTTTTTTGGCAGTAATATATATAAGTCATAGTTCTCCTTCACTGAATAATGTTGCTTAAAATATTTTCCATAATTAAGCGCTACTTGTCCAAGCCCACAATTAATATTCTTTAAAATAGAAAGATCTATTACTAATTTTTTCCTTTTCATACATTTCAAATACACAAATTATCCTCTTGTTTATTCATTTGAATTAACAAAACAAACATTAGAAATCACATAAATTTATAACATCTAATGATATAACACATTATAATTCCATCCAGATTTCTTATAATATCACAGAATTAAGCAAATTAGAAGCCTTAAAAAAGTTGTTTCCCCTTCTATCAAGATTAAATAACTCCCATTGTTTCGTTTTTATTATAAATAAGTCCTATTTATTTTCATATTAATTTTATACCCACCGTTATAAATGTGTATAAATATAAATATTATAATGGTTTAAGGGGTTTAGAAAAAATAATTATTTATTAAAACGACAACATCCGAATAATAACTTATGGGAGTTTAATGAATCTCTCATTAAACTACTATTTTCCAGAGTGCAAAATTACAAAAATATATCAAACAATTAGTCACATTGGGTTTTGAACTAAATTGACAAGCTTATTTCAGTTTCTGCAATTAATAATCACTTTCTTCCAAAATCAGCAGGGATTTCACCCCATACCGAGGTCTCCCATTTCTGAATGACAGTGGAATATTTATTGCTCTGGAGCCATTTTTCAGCACGGGCTATTAAATCAAACAATACTTCATTCGAAGCATTCTTTTCGAGTTTGGTTTTTGCTTTTTTGGATTTCACCCAAGCGAGTGCAGTTTTGCTATCGGTATAAATGGGGAGTGGGCTGTTCGTCTGTTTTAAGAATGCCAGTCCGTGAACCAATGCCAGGAATTCCCCTATATTATTGGTTCCTTCTTTGAATGGTCCCTGATGAAAGATTTCTTCTTTTGTTTTACTATATACTCCCCGATACTCCATAACACCCGGATTGCCACTGCATGCAGCATCCACCGACAGGCTCTCGAAGTCAGGCAACCCGGCTCTTGTAATTTTTTCCTCGGTTGGCTTCTTTGATTTTGCGTTCTTGCCAATATAATCCCAGCATGGAGATACCATGGCTTCACGGGCTTCGGCTTCAGTAGCAAAGCCTTTGTAAATGGCTCCTTCAAAACCATGTATCTGCCGCTTGCACTCTTCCCACGAGCGGTAAATGCCGGGTTCTTTGCCTTCCCATACCACAAAGAATTTATTTTTGCTCATGTTGTTTCAGTTACTGCTTATCAATTTACTATTTACTATCGGTAGGCGGTTGTATATGTCCTTTAAAAAATGTAATTTTGCAACTCAAAAAAAAGGTCCAGTAGTTCAATGGATAGAACAAGTGTTTCCTAAACACTAGATCCGGGTTCGATTCCCGGCTAGACTACTACGATTGTTCTTACAATAAGATACTTAACTACTTTAATACCTTACTTTGGTAAGAATAATGGTAAGAATAGATTTGTTTTATTGTTTATAGGGTGTAAAAATAGGCAATATTAAACAGTCTTGCAAAATCAGTTTCCTTTTTTAATTTACACAGGTTGATTCGGTCTTCCCATATCTTAGCTACCGGTTCTGCTGTTATTGGTTAGTTTGGCTTCTCCAGCGGTTCAGATTGGTTTAACAGTAATAGCATGTCGAGGGCTATCTCCTTCACCTTGTCTGGTTTTCTCCCGTTCATCAATGTTATTGCTGACCTCGATTGAGTTGACCGGATTTTACCCCATACATTTTCTACCGGCAACCATTTTAATGCCTTGATCCGTTTTTCTTCGGTATCGAAGACATAACTACCACCGGTTCGTTTAGTAAATTTCTTAGCTATCTTATTGGCAACTTTGGAAAGTAATTTGATTGGTGCAATATCCACCGATATAGGGATTCCTATTCATTTAAGCACATGCTGCCTCATTTTGAGCACATACTTGGTTAGATTATTTAAAACGCCTGTAACGTCCAGGAAACACTCAACAATACTGTATATCTCCTGGTCGGGACTATAATCGTACAAAATAGTCATAATCCGATTGCTCATGTCTCCGTATAAAGAAAAATTTGCAGAGAAGATATTAACTTCGCATCATTCGAAAAGGTACGTGTATTCGAATG
>Ga0302213_1000322_pt1 | contig 28611 bp, 23 predicted proteins | sample II_Fen_N1_2_FD_194583 | JGI IMG/M metagenome (GOLD analysis project Ga0302213, IMG submission 194583) | Peat permafrost microbial communities from Stordalen Mire near Abisko, Sweden - II_Fen_N1_1 | ecosystem: Environmental > Terrestrial > Soil > Wetlands > Permafrost | place: Sweden: Abisko...
CTACCGCGTGCATCAGGGCTTTGCGCACTCTGACGTGGCGCTGTCGGCGGGCGTGCAGCGCATGGTGCGCTCGGACTTGGGCGCAGCGGGCGTGATGTTCACCATTGACACTGAAAGCGGTTTTGAAGACGTGGTGTTCATCACGTCGAGCTACGGCCTGGGTGAAACCGTGGTGCAGGGCGCGGTCAACCCGGACGAGTTCTATGTTCACAAGCCGATGCTCAAGGCCGGAAATCGCGCCGTCATTCGCCGCAACCTGGGCTCCAAGCTGCTGCAGATGGAATTCACCACGCCTGAAGAGAAAAAAGCGGGCGGCAAGCTGGTCAAAACCACCGACGTGCCGATTGAACTGCGCAACCGCTACTCGCTCACCGACGCCGATGTCGAGCAACTCGCCCGCTACGCCGTCATCATCGAAAACCATTACGGTCGCCCGATGGACATCGAGTGGGGCAAAGACGGCACCGACGGCCTGCTTTACATCCTGCAGGCGCGCCCCGAGACGGTGAAAAGCCAGTCCAAAGGCAAGGCCGAGCAGCGCTACAAGCTCAAGGGCAGCAGCGCCGTGCTGGCAATGGGCCGCGCCATCGGCCAGAAGATCGGCACCGGCCCGGTGCGTATCGTGCATGACATCAGCCAGATGGACCAAGTGCAACCCGGCGACGTTCTCGTCACCGACATGACCGACCCGAACTGGGAGCCGGTGATGAAACGCGCCAGCGCCATCGTCACCAATCGTGGCGGGCGCACCTGCCACGCCGCCATCATTGCCCGCGAACTGGGCATTCCTGCGGTCGTCGGCTGCGGCGACGCGACTGAAAAACTCAAGACCGGCATGCTGGTCACCGTGAGCTGCGCCGAAGGCGACACCGGCAACATCTACGACGGCCTGCTGGAAACCGAAGTCACCGAAGTGCAGCGCGGCGCGATGCCACCCATCGACATCAAAATCATGATGAACGTCGGTAACCCGCAGCTGGCGTTTGATTTCTGCCAGATTCCGAACCAGGGCGTGGGCCTGGCGCGGCTCGAATTCGTCATCAACAACAACATCGGCGTACACCCGAAGGCGATTCTGGACTACCCGAACATTGATTCGGACCTGAAAAAAGCGGTGGAAAGCGTGGCGCGCGGCCATGCGTCGCCACGGGCTTTTTATGTCGATAAGGTGGCCGAAGGCGTGGCGACGATTGGCGCGGCCTTCTGGCCCAAGCCGGTGATCGTGCGTCTGTCGGACTTCAAGTCGAACGAATACCGCAAGCTGATCGGCGGCTCGCGCTACGAGCCGGAAGAAGAAAACCCAATGCTGGGCTTTCGCGGCGCGGCGCGCTACATCAGCACCGAGTTCGGCGAAGCCTTCGCGATGGAATGCGAAGCCATCAAGCGCGTGCGCAACGACATGGGTCTGACCAATGTTGAAGTGATGATTCCGTTTGTGCGTACGCTGGGCCAGGCCAAGGCCGTGACCGAGCTGCTGGCCGCGCACGGCCTCAAGCGCGGCGAGGGCGGTCTGCGCCTGATCATGATGTGCGAAGTGCCAAGCAACGCGGTGCTGGCCGACCAGTTCCTCGAATATTTCGACGGCTTTTCGATTGGCTCGAACGACCTGACCCAACTCACGCTCGGCTTGGACCGCGATTCGGGGCTGGAAGTGTTGGCTAAGGATTTCGACGAGCGCGACCCTGCCGTCAAGGCGCTGCTGAGTCTGGCGATTGCCGCCTGCAAGCGCCAAGGTAAGTATGTCGGCATCTGCGGCCAAGGCCCGAGCGACCATCCTGACTTTGCGCAGTGGCTCAAGGAAGAGGGCATCGGTTCGATTTCGCTGAACCCCGACACGGTGCTGGACACCTGGAAGCAACTGGCAGGCTAAAGCGCCCGGCCTGTCACCGGGAGAAAATTCCGGTGGCTTGAATCGGCTGCCCTGCCGCTTCAACACGCCCTTCAATGAAAATTGGAGGGCGTTTTTTATGGTGCCGTCGCTGGCCGGGCTATAATCATAGGCTTCGCCTTGCTGCACCCTCAACGACGCTGGGGCAGCTTTTATCCATCCAAAAGGAGATTTTATGCGTCATTACGAAATCGTCTTGCTGATCCACCCGGATCAAAGCGAGCAAGTCCCAGCCATGCTGGAGCGTTACAAGGGCATGATCGTCGCTGGCGGCGGTGCTGTCCATCGCGTCGAAGATTGGGGCCGCCGTCAACTGGTGTACCTGATCCAGAAGCTGGCCAAAGCCCACTACATCTGCATCAACATCGAAGCCAGCCAGGCCGTGATGGAAGAAATTGAACACGCGTTCAAGTTCAACGATGCCGTGCTGCGTCACCTGACCGTGCTCAAGAAAAAGGCTGAAACCGGCCCGTCCCTGATGATGCGCAACGTCGAACGCGAAGAAGCCCGCAAGACCCAGCAGCAGGAGTTTGTGGCGTAATTGCCTCAGCTTTTGAACGCTGCACTGATGCGCCTGGTAAACCGCAGTGAACCACGTTGAGCTGACCGCCTGTATCGCCGAGCTAAGTCCTTTGCGCTACACGCCCGCTGGCATCCCCGCTCTCAATTTCATCCTCGAACACGAGTCTGAAATGATGGAAGCCGGGGTGAGCAGGCAGGTCAAGCTGACGCTCAAAGCCGTCGCTTTTGGCACGCTGGCTGAACAAGCTGTCCAGCTCGCTTTAGGCAAGGCTTTTCGGTTCACAGGTTTTCTGATCAATGCGCGCACCAGCAAAGGCGTTGTTTTTCATATTCAAGTATTGAACCCCATTTAAGGAGTCCATCATGGCCGGACCAAAACGTTTCAACAAAGACAAGCGCCCAAAGCGCAACACCCAATCCCTGCTGTTCAAGCGCAAGCGCTTTTGCCGTTTCACCGCCGCTGGCGTTGAAGAAATCGACTACAAAGACATCGACACCCTGCGCGACTTCGTGTCCGAAAACGGCAAGATCATCCCCGCACGCCTGACCGGCACCCGCGCGATTTTCCAGCGCCAAGTTAACACCGCCGTCAAGCGCGCTCGCTTCCTCGCGATGCTGCCGTACAGCGACCAGCACCGCACCCTGTAAGGAGATTACGACCATGCAAATTATTCTGCTCGACAAAGTCGTGAACCTGGGCAACCTGGGCGAAGTCGTCAAAGTTAAAGACGGTTACGCACGCAACTTCCTGATCCCTTTCGGCCGCGCTCGTCGCGCCACCGCTGCAGCGATCAAAGAATTCGAAGCCAAGCGCGCCGAACTTGAAAAAGCCGCCGCCGCCAAGCTTGCCGAAATGCAAGTTCTGGGCGAAAAGCTCGCCGGCATGACCGTCAAGCTGACGCAAAAAGCCGGTGTTGATGGCCGCCTGTTCGGCTCCGTCACCAATGCTGACATCGCTCAAGAAGTGACCAAGCAAGGTTTTGCGGTTTCCAAATCGCAAATCCGCCTGCCTAACGGCCTGGTCAAGCTCGTCGGCGACCATCCCGTGAGCATCTCTTTGCACCACGACGTGGTGGTTGAGATCACCGTCACGGTTTACGGCGAAACCGCTTAAACCCGGACTGTTCAGTTCTGGAAAAGCCGCTCTTCGGAGCGGCTTTTTTCTTGGTGCATCGGGGTCCGGGCGTACCATTGCCCCTTCCCAAGGAACTTCATGTCAGCCTTACTTTCCACTTTTGATCCATCGGGCTACGGCACTGACCGCCAGATTGCCCAGCTGCGCATTCCGCCGCATTCGATTGAAGGCGAGTCCAGCGTGTTGGGTGGCTTGCTGCTCGACAACACGGCTTGGGACCGGGTCGGCGACCTGCTCGCCGACCAGGATTTTTACCGCCACGAACACCAGTTGATTTATGCCGCCATTGGCGTGCTGATCAATGGCTCCAAACCCGCCGACATCATCACCGTCTATGAGCGGCTGCAAAGCTTGGGCAAGGCCGAGGAAATCGGCGGCCTGGGCTACCTGAACGCGCTGGCCCAGTACGTGCCGAGCGCGGGCAACATCCGCCGCTACGCCGAAATCGTGCGTGAACGCTCGATTTTGCGCAAGCTGGTGGCCGCTTCGGACGAAATCGCCACCAACGCCTTCAACCCGCAGGGCAAAGCCGTCACCGCGATTCTGGACGAGGCCGAGCAAAAGATTTTGAACATCGGCGAGCAGGGCGGGCGCTCGCAGCAGGGTTTCCAGAGCATGCATACGCTGGTCGGCGATCTGCTGGACCGCGTCACCGAAATGGCGGAAAACCCGAACGACGTGACTGGCGTGCCCAGCGGTTTTCACGACCTGGACCGCATGACTTCGGGTTTTCAGGCGGGCGACTTGGTGATTCTGGCGGCGCGGCCCTCGATGGGCAAAGCGCAGCCGCTCGACGCCAACATCCGCACCCTCAGCGGTTGGAAGCGCATGGGTGAGCTGGAAGTGGGCGACGCGCTGGCCTCGGTGGACGGGCGCACTTCCATCGTCACGGGGATTTTTCCGCAGGGCGTCAAGCAGACTTACAGCGTGACTTTTTCCGATGGGCGCTCGACGCAGTGTTGTGGCGAACACCTGTGGCGCGTGATGTACCGCGACTGGGACGCGCCGCGCATTGTCTCCGCTGACCAGTTGCGCGAGATGCTGACCAAGGTGCGCTACCAGGGCCGACTGTGGATAGACACGGTCTCCGGCGACTTTGGCAGCCTGGAGCCGCTGCCCGTCGATCCGTGGCTGCTGGGCAGCCTGCTCGGCGATGGTGGCTTGAGCGGCACGGGCAGTGTCAGATTTTCGACCGCGTCCGCGCAAATGTGCCAGACGCTGCGCGAGCGCTTGCCGCAAGCGATGGAAATGGTTCATGCCGGTGACTATGACTACCGGCTGGTGCAGGCTCATCGGGGGCATGTTCAAGGGGTGCAGGGGATGGTGGCCAACCCCTTGCGCGAGGCGCTGGACGCGCTGGGCCTGTCCGGCCTGACTAGCGAACGTAAGTTCATTCCGGCGCTTTACCTGAACGCGGGCAAAGAAGCCCGTCTGGCGCTGCTGCGCGGCCTGATCGACACCGATGGCTGGGTGGAGAAATGGGGCAGCATCCGTTTTTCAAGCGCCAGCGAGCGGCTGGCTTCGGATGTGGCCTTGCTGGTGCGCTCGCTGGGCGGCTGGTGTTCCATCACGCAAAAGCAGCCGCATTTTGTCAACGCTGCCGGAATTCGTGTGCCGGGTTTAACTGCCTATGTGTGCCATATCTCGCACCCAGAGCCAAAATTACTGATGTCGCTGGCTGAAAAGCAGCAGCGTGCGCCGCAGCAGCGCATGCGTCAAAAGCGCCTGACCGTGACTTCCATTGAGCCGGGCCGATTAACCGAGTGCCAGTGCATTTCCGTTAGTCACCCTGACCATCTTTACGTCACCGACGATTACATCGTCACGCACAACACGGCGCTGGCTATCAACATCGCCGAACACGTCGCGCTGCACGAAGGCCTGCCGGTGGCGGTGTTTTCGATGGAAATGGGTGCTTCGCAACTGGCGGTGCGTATCGTCGGCTCGATTGGCCGCATCGACCAGACGCACCTGCGCACCGGCGCGCTGACCGACGAGGAATGGCCGCGCCTGACCGAAGCCATCGAAAAGCTGCGCACCATCTCGCTGCACATTGACGAGACGCCGGGCCTGACGGTCAGCGAGCTGCGCGCCAATGCGCGGCGGCTGGCGCGCCAGTGCGGCAAGCTCGGGCTGATCGTCGTCGATTATTTGCAACTGATGAGCGTCTCGACTGGCATGGCTGATGAAAACCGCGCCACTGCCGTCGGCGAGATTTCACGCGGCCTGAAAATGCTGGCCAAGGAGTTGCAATGCCCGGTGATTGCGCTGTCGCAGCTGAGTCGGGGCGTGGAGTCGCGCACCGACAAGCGCCCGATGATGAGCGATTTACGCGAGTCCGGCGCGATTGAGCAGGATGCGGACATCATCATGTTCATTTACCGCGACGAGTACTACACCAAAGAAGCATGCAAAGAGCCGGGCGTGGCCGAAGTGATCATCAGCAAGCAGCGCAATGGCCCGACGGGCACGGTGAAGCTGGCGTTTATCAACCGCATCACCAAGTTTGAAAGCCTGGCGCACAGCAGCGGCGACTTTTAACGAACCGCTATGCCGCTGCCTTCGGTCATCTGGCCAATCTGGCGCGCAGCGCCAAAGCCGTGGCGCGCAAAGCAGGCCAGCACCGCCTTGGCCGCTTCCGGCGCGCAAGACACGAGCAGGCCGCCGCTGGTTTGCGGGTCGCTTAGCAGCGCCTGCTGGGCCGGGCTGATGTCGGCGGGCAGCGCCACTTCGGCGCCGTAGCTGGCCCAGTTGCGCCCCGAGGCGCCGGTGATATTGCCCTGTTCGGCCAGTTCCAAAACGCCGGGCAGTAGCGGAATCTGGCCCAGTTCAAGCTGCATTTGGAGCCCGGCGCCGCGCGCCAGCTCCAGCCCGTGGCCGAGCAGGCCAAAGCCGGTCACGTCGGTCATCGCGTGGACGGCGTCCATGCTGGACAGCTCAATGCCCGGCTTGTTCAGCTGCGTCGTGGTGGCGATCATGCAGGCGTAGCCTTCGGCGTTCAGGACTTCCTTTTTCAGCGCCGCCGACAGGATGCCCACGCCCAGCGGTTTGCCCAGAATCAAGACATCGTCCGCCTTGGCACCGGAGTTTTTCTTCACTTTGGACGGGTGAATCAGTCCCATCACGACCAGGCCGTAAATCGGCTCGACCGAGTCAATCGTGTGGCCGCCCGCAATCGGAATGCCCGCGTCGCGGCACACATCTTGGCCGCCGCGCAGGATGGCGCCAATCGTCTCCAGCGGCAGCACGTTGACCGGCATGCCGACCAGCCCGAGCGCCATGATCGGCGTGCCGCCCATCGCATACACGTCGCTGATGGCGTTGGTGGCGGCAATGCGGCCAAAGTCATACGGGTCATCGACGATGGGCATGAAGAAATCGGTGGTGGCGATCAGCGCCTGCTCGTCGTTGAGCTGATAGACGGCGGCGTCGTCGGCGGTCTCGATGCCGACCAGCAGCTGCGGCGGCAAATTGAGGCCGGGCAGATTGCTGGAGTTTTTCAGGATTTCGCTGAGCACGCCGGGGGCGATTTTGCAGCCGCAGCCGCCGCCGTGGGACAGGCTGGTCAGGCGGGGCACGGCGTTGGCGGGCGCTTGCGTGGTTTTCAGGGGGGAGTTTGCGTTCATTTGCCTCAAGTTTATGCGCAGCCGGATGATGGCTGGTCATTGCCTGCTTTCAGCTTGACCTGCGTCAGTGTGCCTAGTCGCAATTGCCTGCATTCTCTGGGGTTTTCAGCATAAAAATCACAGGGGACTTCGATGAAGCACACCAGTCTGCAAATCATCCATGACGAGCATTCGTCACTGGCAGCGATGCTGCGTTCCATGCAAAAGCTGATTGAGCGCGGCCCCGACGAGGAGCATCCGCGCCTCTTTTTTGACGTGGTGCGCGCCATGCTGTTTTACATTGATGAGTTTCCCGAGCGCATGCACCACCCCAAGGAGTCCAAGCTGCTGTTTCCGCACCTGATGCTGGCCTCGCCAGAGGTGTCGGTTATGGTGGAGCAGCTTGAGCGCGACCATGACAATGGCCAAAAAATGGTGCGCGAGCTGCCGCACCTGCTGCTGGCCTGGGAGCTGCTCGGCGAGTCGCGCAGGGCCGATTTTGTGGAAAAGAGCCAGTCCTATGTCGCTTTTTACATGGAGCATATGCGGCTGGAGGAAAGCGTGATCCTGCCCGAAGCCCAAAAGGTGCTGACCGATTGCCAGTGGAAAGCACTGAACGCAGCCTTCGAGAAAAACTGCGATCCGTTAACCGGCAAATACCCGCATGACCCTGCTTATGACCGCCTGTTTACTCGCATTGTGATGCAGCAGGCCCGCGTTTCGGTGGGCTTGGAGTCGGTGTGAATCCGCTGGCGTTGGCTATGACGCACGCGCCGCGATAAAAAACGCCGCCGTCTTGATCCCCGCCAGCGTCATCAGCAGCGAGCCCAGCACATGCACTAGCGCCACGCCGATGGCCAAGCCGTAGCGCGCTTCGAGCAGGTACAGCACGACCTCCGCTGAAAAAGTCGAAAACGTCGTCAGACCGCCCAAAAACCCCGTCACCAGCAGCAGCCGCCAGACCGGATCCAGTTGCGGCATAGCCTGCAATACCGCGACGGCCACGCCAATCAGATAACCACCGATTAGGTTGGCCGCCAGCGTGCCCCAGGGAATCACGCCGCCGGGCGTGAGCCACAGCGCCAGTCCCCAGCGCGACAATGCACCGACCGAGGCGCCCAGACAAATGGCAAAAACAGGAAGCATAAAAATTCAGATTTAAAAGTGGGTGGCAGGGCCGCAGGTTTGGCCGAATTCGAGGCGCGTCGAACTGATAATAAGTAACGGATTTTAAAATCCTGGAACGAATTCCGATGGTAGTCTTATCGGGGAGGCAGATCAGAACCCGGCCAGCGTAGCCAGGCGTTGTATCCGCAACTTTTAACGACACACCATGCACATTGAAACGCCTCCTTCCGACAAGCCTTATGACAAGCCCGAGGGCGAGCGTCGCGGTCTGCTGATCGTCAACACCGGCGATGGCAAAGGTAAAAGTACCGCCGCCTTCGGCTTGGCTTTGCGCGCCCACGGTCGCCAGCATGTCCACGGCAAGACGGTGAAAATTTTCCAGTTCATGAAAGTGCCCAGCGCCCGTTTTGGCGAGCACCGCATGTTCGAGCAGCTGGGCATTCCCATCGAGGGGCTGGGCGATGGCTTTAGCTGGAAAAGCCAGGATTTAGACCACTCGGCCCAGCTCGCCCGCAACGGCTGGGAAAAAGCCAAGGCCGCCATTCTCAGCGGCGCGCATTTCATGGTGGTGCTCGATGAAATCACCTATCCCTTGATTTACGGCTGGATGCCTTTGGACGACGTGTTGCGCACGCTGCAAAGCCGCCCGAAAGACGTGCATGTCGTCATCACCGGGCGGCGCTGCCCGCCCGAGCTCATCGAGCTGGCCGACACCGTCACCGAAATGACCAAGGTCAAACATGCGTTCAACGCAGGCATTCCGGCCCAGCGCGGCATTGAAGACTGAGTGGGTGCCACTATGAATTGCCTGATATGACTAGCCACGCTTTTTCCGCGCCCGAAATTGCCGGGGTGTACCGCGCCATTCACGAGCGCCGCGATATGCGCCATTTCAGCGGCGGCGCGGTGCCCGACGAGCAGCTTCAGCGGCTGTTGCAGGCGGCGCACCATGCGCCCAGCGTCGGCTTTATGCAGCCGTGGCGCTTTATCCGCGTGCGCAGCCAGCCGCTGCGCGAGTGCCTGCACGCGCTGGTCGAAGACGAGCGGCTGCTCACAGCGCAAGCCCTAGGCCAGCGCGAAGACGAGTTCATGAAGCTCAAAGTGCAAGGCATTCTCGACGCTGCCGAACTGCTGATCGTGGCGCTGCCACCGGGCCGCGAGGCGCATATTTTTGGCCGTCGCACGTTGCCGGAGATGGATTTGGCCTCTGCCGCCTGCGCGATTCAAAACCTGTGGCTGGCCGCCCGCGCCGAGGGGCTGGGCATGGGCTGGGTGTCGATTTTTTGCCCGCTCAAACTGGCCGCGCTGCTGAACATGCCCGAGGGCAGCAAGCCGATTGCCATTTTGTGCCTCGGCCCGGTGGACGCTTTTTACGACCAGCCGATGTTGCAGACTGAAAAGTGGACCAGCCGCGCAGCACTGGCCGACATGGTGTTTGAAGACCGCTGGGGCCAGAGCGCCGCGCCGGTGGCCGACACTTCACCGTCTCCTTGAGCCGCTGTGAAAGGTGTCTGACGTGTTGCTGTTCTGGATGGGGAATTACGCAGTGCTGGGCTTGGCCTGCATGGTTGTGGGCTTGTTGCTGGCGCTGGGAATTGACCAGCGTTGGGGTGAGCCGCCAGTGGCCGTTCATCCTGTCGTCTGGATGGGAAACTACCTCAAGGTTTGCGGCCGCGTCACCGTGCGCTGCCCGCCTGCGCTGGCTTTTGCGCTGGGTGCGCTGGCTTGGAGTGTCGGCGTGCTGGTGATTGGCTTGCTGGCCTGGGTTGTGCAGGCGTGGGTTGTCATGCAACTGGTTCAAGCGCTACAAGTGCTTCGCTATGGGGTTGCGACGGTGATGACGGGAGGTGGTTTGATCGTATGCGGACTTGCCATGACCGGGCTGCTCCTGATGGCCTGGCTGCTCAAAACCATGCTCGCCTGGCGCATGCTGCGCGACGAGGCGGGCGCCGTCGAAGCCGCATTGACGCAGTCGCTGGAAGCCGGGCGCGAGCGCCTGTCCTGGCTGGTCAGCCGCGACACGGCCCAACTTACTGAAAGCGAAGTACGCGAAAGCGCCATCGAAACGCTGGCAGAAAACCTCAACGACTCCGTTGTCGCGCCGATTTTCTGGTTCCTGCTGCTGGGTTTGCCGGGTGCGGCGGTCTATCGCTTTGCCAACACCGCCGACGCGATGTGGGGCTACCGGGGCACCTACAAAGGCCAGCATTGGGAATGGGCCGGCAAATGGGCCGCCTGGGCTGACGATGTGCTCTCTTGGCTGCCCGCGCGCCTGACCGCCTTGCTGCTGGCGCTGACCGCTGGCGGCCTACCGTTTCAGACGCTGCGCCTTGAAGCGCGCAAAACCCCGTCGCCCAACAGCGGCTGGCCGATGGCCGCGATGGCGCTGGCGCTGGGCGTCAGCCTGCGCAAGCCCGGCGTCTATACCTTGAACCCCCAAGGCCGTCCGCCACAGGCGCCGGACATGGTTTTAGCCCAGAAACAGGCCGCCAAAGTGCTGGCGGTGCTGCTGGCATTGGCCTTGACCGCGATTGTTTTCATTGAATTTGCAGGATTTTTATGACGACCAGCCAGCCCCAGCCTCTTCGCATTCACGGCGGCCCCGACCTGCATGGCGTGCCGCGTCATGATTTTTCGACCAATAGCAACGCCTGCGGCCCGTGCCCGGCGGCGCAATCGGCGGTGCGTCAGGCCGACGCCCGGCTTTACCCGGACGCCAGTTATGCCGCCTTGCGCCAGCAACTGGCCGAATTTCACAGCGTCGCGCTGGCCCGCGTGGTGCTGGCCGCCAGCGCCAGCGAATTCATCTTTCGCATCACGGCCTGGACGGCGCAGGGCGGCGCGCCCGGCAAGCTGGCCGTCTGGCTGCCGCCGCACAGCTACGGCGACTACGCCCAAGCTGCCAAAGCGCACCGGCTGGCCGTCGCCACCCAGCCCAGCCGCGCCCAACTGCTCTGGGCTTGCGAGCCGTCCAGCCCGCTGGGCGGGGCGCAGGCCGGTCTGGCGGAGATGGCCAGTCAGCGCCGACTGGCCGCCGCGTTGGTCCACGACTGCGCCTACGAGCCGCTGCGCCTGAGCGGCACGCCCACGCTCACGCCCGCGCAGCGCCAAACCGTCTGGCAGCTCTGGACGCCGAACAAGGCGCTGGGCCTGACCGGCGTGCGCGCCGCCTACGCCATTGCCCCTGAAGGCGCCGAGCCCGTCGCCGCCGCGCTGGAGCAACTGTGCCCGTCCTGGCCGCTGGGCGCCCACGGCGTGGAAATGCTGCAGGCTTGGGCGCGCCCCGGCGTACAGGCCTGGCTGGAAAACAGCTTGAGAAATCTGCGCGCCTGGAAAGCGCGGCAAATCGCCCTGTGCGAATCCTGGGGCTGGACTTGTCTGCCCGGCGACGCCAACTTTTTCTGCGCCCAGCCCGTCCTGCCCGAAGGCATGAGCCTGACGCAGGCGCTGGAGCAATTGCGCACCCACGGCATCAAGCTGCGCGACACCACTTCCTTTGGCCTTCCCGGCCATGTGCGCCTGAGCGTGCAGCCGCCCCCGGCGCAAGACGCGCTGACCTACGCTTGGCAGCAGATTTTGCGACGCAACAAGGCAGGAGTGGAACGGGTCGCAAAGAATGAAATATTTATAAAAGAAAACCATGCATGTCGGAATTAGATTTCAAGGGCAAGGAATTTGTCTATAACCATCACAACGTCAACAACCCGATGATGTTGGGTGCTGATGACGGAGTGGAGAACCCGGTTGCCCGTGTTTTCAGCAAAAACTGACAAGTGAAAAAGAATCATCGACATGACAAAACCCCACCGCGCCAAAGCCATCATGGTGCTGGGCACCACCAGCAACGCCGGTAAAAGCTGGCTGACCACCGCACTGTGCCGCTACTACGCCCGCCAGGGCTTGAAAGTCGCGCCCTACAAGTCGCAAAACATGAGCAACAACGCTAGAGTCGTGGCGGGCGGCGAGATCGGCAGCGCGCAGTATTTTCAGGCGCTGGCGGCCCGCGCCGTGCCCGATGTGCGCATGAACCCGCTGCTGCTCAAGCCCGAAAAAGACACGCAAAGCCAGGTCGTTCTCATGGGCCAGGTGGACGCAGAACTCTCGCGCATGGCGTGGCGCGGGCGCAGCGCCACGGTCTGGCCGGTGCTGGCGCAGGCGCTCGACGAGCTGCTGGCGGAAAACGATGTCGTGGTGATTGAAGGTGCCGGTTCGCCCGCCGAGATCAATTTGAAATCCAGCGATGTCGTCAACATGCGCGTGGCGCTGCACGCGGGCGCCGCCTGCCTGCTGGTGACGGACATTGACCGGGGCGGCGCCTTCGCCCATTTGTACGGCACCTGGGCCATGCTGGATGCAGCCGAGCAAAAGCTGATCAAAGGCTTTGTGCTGAACAAGTTTCGCGGCGACGCCAGCCTGCTCGCACCGGGGCCGCAAATGCTGCAAGACCTGACTGGTGTGCCGACGGTGGCCACGCTGCCGATGTGGTGGCAGCACGGCCTGCCCGAAGAAGACGGCGTGTTTGACGCCGCACCGACGCTGGGTGCTGGCGCTGCCGCGCTGAATGCGGAGGCGGGTGAATTGGCCGGTGGCGCTGCTTTGCGGCGTTCGCGCCCGCTGGTGATTGCCATCGTGGCCTACCCGCGCATCAGCAATCTGGACGAATTCCAGCCGCTGAAAAACGTGCCGGGCGTGCGCCTGAAATGGGTGCGCAGCCCGGCGGAGTTGATGGACGCTGACTGGATCATCCTGCCCGGCTCGAAAGCCACCAGCAGCGATTTGGCCTGGCTGCGCACGCAGGGGCTGGACAGCGCCATTGCCGCGCACGCGGGCCGGGGCGGCGCGGTGCTGGGCATTTGCGGCGGCCTGCAAATGCTGGGCGAAGCCTTGATTGACCCGCACGGCATTGACGGCAACGGTCCCGGTTTGGGGCTGCTGCCAGTCGTCACCGTGTTTGAAGAGGCCAAAACCGTGCGGCAGCGCGACGCCACTTTTGCCGACGTGCGCGGGCCGTGGGCGGCGCTGTCGGGCGTACAGGCGCAGGGCTATGAAATCCACCACGGCCAGACCCGGCCGCATGCGGCGATGGCGGCGGCGGGCGACTTGGCTTATCCGGCCATGCCGGACGGCCTGGGCTGGCAAAACGCGGCGGGCAACGTGTTGGGCCTGTACCTGCACGGGCTGTTTGAAGACCCGCGTGTGTTGCAGGCGCTGTTTGGCGCCGCCACGCCGACGCTGGACTCGGTGTTTGACGGGCTGGCCGACTACATCGACGCGCATTTCGAGCCCGGTGTGCTGCAGGCTTTGCTGGCACGGTGACAATTGCCGGGCACCGCAGGCTTTTAAGAAAACAAGAGGGAAGACGAAATGTTGGATACCAAAGTCACCGAGGAAATCGTTGGCTACCTTGCCGCTGTGAAAAGTTCCCACAGCGAAGAAGCTAAGAAGCTGCGTTTTCATCACCTGCTGGCGCGGCTGTTCAAGGACAGCGCCGCATCGAGCGCCTTGATTGACCAGATGGCTGCCGGGGGCGAGAAAACCATTTTTAACATTCCCCGCCCCGGCTCGCTCAAGACCGGCTTTGCTGACATCGCTTACGGCCAAGTCATCATCGAGTGGGAAAAAGACCTCGCCAAAACCGGGCGCCACGCTGAAGACCAGTTGGCCGAATACCTAGCGGGCAAATGGCACAGCGGCGAGCGTTACGATTTTGTGCTGATCGCCACCGATGGCCGCGTCTGGCGCAGTTACGCGCCCGACCTGGAAGTGCTGCTGGGTCAGGCCACGCCGAACCGGCTGGCGCTGCGAAAAGTCGAAGACTTTGAGGTCAAGCGCGACAACGAAGAGCAGTTTTTTTATTTTCTGGACCGGCTGCTGTTTCGCTCGACCCAGCGCCGCGCCACGCTGGGAGAAATCCAGCTCGATTTTGGCGACACCTCACGCGCCTTTATCAACACCGTGCAAGCCATGCAGCGCGTCATGCCTGCGCCGGACGCAGCTTCTCCGGTGCATGTGGCTTTTGAGCAGTGGCAGCGGTTTTTGGAACTGGCTTACGGCAAGTTCGATGACCGGCGCGGGGTGTATCTGATTCACACCTACCTGAGCGTTTTCGCCAAGCTGCTGGCTTATGCGGTGCTGCGCCCGGCGGCGCATCCCAGCGACGACGAGCTGCGCCGCATCCTGACCGGCGAGGCGTTCAATGCGCTGAACGTCTCCAATTTTGTTGAAGGCGATTTTTTCTACTGGGTGTCGGATGCCAGCGTTTTTCCCCAAATCGCGCCCGCCCTGCGCGAACTCTATAACCAGATCACCGAGTACGACTTCACCGATGTCGAGGAAGACATTCTCAAGGGCGTCTATCAGGAACTGATCGACATTGACACCCGGCACTCGCTGGGCGAGTACTACACGCCCGACTGGCTGTGCGAGCGCGTGGTGGCCGATTTGCACCTAGAGCGCCACTCGCAGGTGCTCGATCCGGCCTGCGGCTCGGGCTCGTTTTTGCGGGCGCTGGCGGCGCGCTTTCGCGCCGACTGGCCCGATCTGCCGGTGCAGCAACTGGCCAACCAGATCAAAGGCATTGATGTGCATCCGCTGTCGGTGCAAATTGCCAAGACCACGCTGCTGCTGGCTTTTGGCGAGTCGGTGGCGCGGGCCAGCGCGCCGGTCACGCTCAATGTCTATCTGGCCAACACCTTGTTTCTGACGCAGGACGAGGGCCAAAAAACCATGTTCACCACCGGCCACCATTTCATGGTGCAGGTGGACAAGCAGCGCCTGCCGCTGGACATGGCGCCGTTCATCGGCCAGCCGGATCGGTTTGTTAAAGCCATCGAGCTGGCGCAGCATTTTGTCGATTCGCAGTTGAACATCGAGCAGACTTATGCGGGCTTTGAAGCGGCGCTGCGCCGCCGGGTTTCCAGCGTGTCGCTGGATCAGCAAAATATCGGCGAGCTGTACCAGGTCTATCGCGCCATGCGCCAGGCCAAGCTCGACGGGCGCGACAGCATTTGGCAATTCGTGCTGCAAAACCTTTACCAGCCGGTGTTCATGCACCACCAGTTTGACGCCATCGTGGCCAATCCGCCGTGGCTGACTTACGCCGACATCAGCAGCGGCGACTACCAGCAACTGGTGCGCGATATGGCCAAGACTTACGACCTGATGCCATCGTCCAAAGCCAATAACCCTAATCTGGACTTGTCTGCCGTATTTTTGGTGCATTGCGCTAAATACTTGGCCAAAGACGGCGCACAACTGGCTTTCGTCGTGCCCCGCGCTTTTTTGACGGCGGACCAGCATGCGAATGCGCGCAGCGGCGAGGCCATCGGATTCAAGCTGACCGAAGTCTGGGATCTGGACGGCGTCAAGCCGCTGTTCAACGTGCCGTCTTGCGTCTTGATGGCCACCGCCTCGCACCCGGAAGGCGACGATGCGCGCCGCGCCCGCAGCCTGCCGAAAAACGGCATTTTGGGCAAGGCGTTTTCGGGCAAATTGCCGCGCCCGCACATGCACTGGCAGGACGCGGCGGCCTTTATCGCTGAAAAAGACACGCGCTGGTATTTTCAGGAGCTGGGCAGCGCCGAAAGCCGTAAAAAGCACTCCGCGCTGGTGCAGCAAAAAATGCAGAGCGGCAGCGGTGGCAACGCCTATGCGCCGCGTTTCAGGAAGGGATCAGACATGATTCCGCGTGCTTTTTATTTTGTTGAGGCGCAAAACGGCCCGATCAGCCCGAGTGCCGATGTGCGCGAGCGCATCCTCAATGTCCGCACGCACCCGCTGGCGCTGGACGGGGCGAAAAAGCCGTGGGATGGTATTTCGCTGACCGGCCAGATGCCGGGCCAGTACCTGTACCGCACGGCGCTGGCGCGCAATGTAATTCCGTTTGCGCTGGTCAATCCGCCGCTGGTGGCGCTGCCTCTGGTGATGGAAGATCAGAGTCAGGCCGATGGAACGCTTTCCGGCCAGCTCAAATGGCGACTGCTCAGTGCGGCTGAGTTGACGGCGCTGGGCGAGGTGGAGGCGGCGCGCTGGTTTGGCCAGTGCGAGCGGCTGTGGGAGGAGCGGCGCAGTGAAAATGCGAAAAAGATCAATGCCAGTTTGACCGATTGGCTCGATTGGCAGCGAAAGCTCACGAGTCAGCCGGTTGATGCCCGCTGGGCGGTGATGTACACGGCTTCGGCCAGCGATGCGTCAGCCTGCGTGCTCGATGTAGGCGCGACGCCACAGCGTTTTTTGGTCGAAACGACGTGTTACGTCGCTTTTACTGAAACGGAAGACGAGGCCCGCTTTGTCGAGTGTTATTTGAACAGCGGATACACGAACGGCTTGATTAAAGAGTTTCAAGCGCGTGGCTTGTTTGGGCCAAGACACGTTCACAAAAAAATCCTCGAACTCCCTTGGCCCGAGTTCTCTGGCAACCGCCCGTCGCACCGCCAACTGGTGGCGCTGGGCCGACAGGCCGCGCTGGACGTGCAGGGCATTCTGGGCGTGCAGCAAGACCTGGAGCTGGACCCGCGCACGCTCGGGCGGCTGCGCACCCGCATCCGCAGCGAGCTGGCCGCCTTGATGGCCCAGATTGATGCGCTGGTCGAGGCCATTTCGACCGGCAAAGACCTGCTGGCCAACGACCAAGGCTGGCAGCGCCTGCTCCAGTCAGAGCGGCCCACGCTGCCCGGCGCCGATTCGCAGGAACTGAGCGCCTTCCTGCGCGCCGAGCGCCAAGCGTGGGAGCACCGCGAGGCGCCCACCGGCAAGGGGCAGGCATGACACAGGTGTTGCTGATCGACTCCAACGTCTGGAGCCACCTGATTTTGGGCGACGCGCCCCGGCAGGCCCAGGTGCGCGCCGAGCTTCACGCCTTGATGCAAAAGTACCCGCAGGCCGCCCGCGCCACCAGCGGCATTTGCGTGGCCGAATGCCTGGTCGCAGCGCGTCGGCTGGCCGACCCGCAGGCCCGCGCAGCGGCAGAAGCGGCGTTCAGCGAAGCCTTTGACGATCCGCAATTGATGGTGGTGGCGGTAACGCCCGCCGTGCTGGACCGTGCTGCCACTTTGCGGGCGCAGGCTTTGCGACTGGCCGCTGCGGCAGGCAGCCAAGCCGCTTCTGCGGACGGCGGCAAACTCAAGCTGCCCGACGCCATCATTGCCGCCAGCTGCCTCGAATTTGACCCGCCCGCCGTGCTGCTGACCGAAAACGACAAGGATTTTCGCTACCTCGACAATGGCCAAAGCCTGACGGTGGCGGCGCTGGTCGTCGAGCGCGTCGGCTGAGGCGCATTTCAGCCTTTCAATCCAGGAATCCTCTCATGCAACAACGCAGCAGCGAACAACAACCCTCCGTAGCCCTGTACTGGGATTTTGAAAACCTCCACGCCAGTCTGGCCGAAGCCCGGCAAGAGGGCGCTTACAGCAAGCAGGACAACCGCTTCAAGGTGCAGGAGCCGCTGGCCGATGTGCAGGCCATCGTCGAGCTGGCCGCGTCTTTTGGTCCGATTGCGATCAACCGGGCTTATTGCAACTGGCAGTATTTCAGCCGCTACCGCGACGCGCTGCTGCAGGGGGCGGTTGAGCTGATCCAGCTGTTTCCGCCCGGCGGCTCGGCCAAGAACGGCGCCGACATCAAGCTGTGCCTCGACGCGCTGGACGACATGGGGCGCTTTGCGCACATCGGCACCATCATCATCGTCGGCGGTGACAGCGACTTCATGCCGCTGTCGCAAAAGGTCAAGGCAGCGGGGCGGCGCCTGATTGGCATCGGAACCAGCAAGAACACCAACCGCCACTGGGCCAAGAGCTGCCACGAGTTCCACTATTACGAGGGGCTGGTCGGCCAGGAAATACCGGAAGTCGGGGCGCCGCTGGAGTGAGCGGGGCCGCAGCGGTTCGCGTTTAGCGCACCACCATCACCGGCACCGTGGCTTCGGCCAGCACGCGGGCGGCCACGCTGCCGAGCATCAGCCGGACCAGCCCGGTGCGCCCGTGCGAGCCGACGATGATCAGGTCAACGCCCTCGTCCTTGGCGGTATGCACGATGCCCGCCGAGGCGGTCATGTTTTCGACCATGCGCGCTTGCAGATCAATTTTGATGGCGCTCCGATCGCACAGCGCCGCCACTTTGGTGTGGGCTTGGGCGGCGTCTTCGTGGGCGGCGGCCATGTAGGCCTGAAAACCCAGCGGATTGGACTCGCCAATGCCCAGATACGGATAAGGATCCACGACATACAGCACGGTCAGCCGTGCCTCATGCGTCTGGGCCATGTCCACGGCCAGTTTGGCGGCGTGTTCGGAGGCGGCGGAACCGTCGGTGGCCAGGAGGATGTGCTTGAACATGGTTGTTTACTTCAGAACGGGTTGATCGGAGAGCTATAGCCTACCGCAGCCGCACTGGCCGCGCCGCGCCCGATAGCCGCTAAATCAGGGAAAGCGTCAGATAAAAGCGGATATTTTTCTTTTAGAAATGTGGGCCATAGACGGCAGTGGCGTTTTAATGGGGATGCTTTCTTGGTTTTTTTAAATCCTTCAGGAGTACCGCATGTCCACACGCCGCCAGATCACCCGTTTTTCTTTCGCCGTTTTGACCGCCGTAGCCGCTGTCGCCATCACTGGCTGCGACATGATGCCGCAGGCGGTGCCGCCAGCGCCGGACGCCAATCTGGTCACGTTCACCACCCAGCTGCGCGCCGCCAACGAAGTGCCGCCCAACGCCAGCCCGGCCAGCGGCACGGTCGATGCGGTGTTTAACAAGGACACCAGCCAGTTGCGCTGGAAAGTCAGCTTCACCGGCCTGAGCGGCCCAGCCACCGCCGCGCACTTCCACGGCCCGGCGGCGGTGGGCACGAATGCGGGCGTGGTGCTGCCTTGGGCGCAACCGATCACCAGCCCGATGGAAGGCAGCGCCACCTTGAGCCCCACGCAGGCCGCCGATCTGCTGGCCGGGCGCTGGTACGCCAACATTCACACCGCCGCCCATCCCGGCGGCGAGGTGCGCGGCCAGATGGCGCTGCGCAATTGAGGCGGATGCGCCGCAACGAGTACCCATGAAAGGTGCGCAGACCGGCTTAAAACCTTAAAATCGCCGGTTGTTCTTTTGACGCGCCCGCCATGCAGCCAGCACGGCGGGCGCGTTTTTCACTGATTGCCCGCCATGAACGCCCCCGTCGATGTTTCCTTTTTCGCCCGCGCCGCCAAGCCGCTGACCAGCTACCGCAAATACTGGGCGGCCCGCTTTGGCACCGCCAAATTCCTGCCCACCAGCCGCGCCGAAATGGAAAAGCTCGGCTGGGACAGTTGCGACGTGGTGCTGGTCACGGGCGACGCCTATGTCGATCACCCCAGCTTCGGCATGGCGGTGATTGGCCGCATGCTGGAGGCGCAAGGCTTTCGCGTCGGCATCATCGCCCAGCCCGACTGGCAAAGCGCCGAACCCTTCCGCGCGCTGGGCAAACCGAACCTGTTCTGGGGCGTGACCGCCGGGAACATGGATTCGATGATCAACCGCTACACCGCCGACCGCAAAATCCGCAGCGACGACGCGTACACGCCCGGCGACGTGGCCGGCAAGCGCCCCGACCGCGCCGCCGTCGTTTATAGCCAACGCTGCCGCGAAGCCTATAAAGACGTGCCTATCATTCTGGGCGGCATTGAAGGCAGCCTGCGCCGCATTGCCCATTACGACTACTGGAGCGACAAGGTGCGCCGCTCCATCGTCGTCGATGCGAAAAGCGATTTGCTGCTCTACGGCAACGCCGAGCGCGCGCTGGTGGAAATCGCCCACCGCCTCGCCGCCAAAGAGCCGGTGCAAAAAATCACCGACGTGCGCGGCACCGCCTTCGTGCGCCGCCAGGACGACGAATCGGGCAAAGGCTGGTTCGAGATCGACTCCACGCAGGTCGATGAGCCGGGCCGCGTCGAGTCGCACATCAACCCCTACATGACGACCAGCGAGCAGGCGGCAGGGCAGGGCGCGACCTGCGCCAAAGAAGACGGCGAAAAAGACGGCGCCAGCCAAGATGCGCCAAATTCTGTCGCCGCAGCCGCTTCAATGTTATCTACATATAAAGAATTGGCCGATAGCGCATCCCCGGTTTCCTCCTCAAACAAGACGCCAGCGCAGCCACCAAAAGAGGGCCGCGCCACTGTTCAGCCGCTGACTTTCTTCCCTAACCCTGCGCTCTACGGCAAAGGCAGCCTGAAAGTCCCGCCGCGTGACAGAACGGTGATCCGCCTGCCCAGCTACGAGCAGGTCAAGAGCGACGCGGTGCTCTACGCCCACGCCAACCGCGTGCTGCACCTCGAAACCAACCCCGGCAACGCCAGAGCCCTCGTCCAGGCCCACGGCGAAGGCACCACCGCCCGCGATGTCTGGCTCAACCCGCCGCCCATCCCGCTGACCACCGCCGAGATGGACTACGTTTTCGATCTGCCCTACGCACGCGCCCCGCACCCGAGCTACGCCGACGAGCAGGGCCGCCACGACGGCGCGACCAAAATCCCGGCCTGGGAAATGATCCGCTTTTCCATCAACATCATGCGCGGGTGCTTCGGCGGCTGCACGTTTTGTTCCATCACCGAGCACGAAGGCCGCATCATCCAGAGCCGCTCGGAAGAATCCATCATTCACGAGATTGAAGAAATCCGCGACAAGGTGGACGGCTTCACCGGCACCATTTCCGACCTGGGCGGCCCGACGGCCAATATGTACCGCCTGGGCTGCCGCAGCCCCGAGATTGAAGCGGCCTGCCGCAAGCCCAGCTGCGTCTATCCCGGCCTGTGCCAGAACCTGACCACCGACCACGGCCCGCTGATCAAGATTTACCGCCGTGGCCGCGCCCTGAAAGGCATCAAAAAAATCCTGATCGGCTCTGGCCTGCGCTACGACCTGGCCGTGCAAAGCCCGGAATACGTCAAGGAACTGGTCACGCACCACGTCGGCGGCTACCTGAAAATCGCGCCCGAGCACACCGAGCAAGGGCCGCTGACCAAGATGATGAAGCCCGGCATCGGCAGCTACGACAAATTTAAAACGCTGTTTGAAAAGTTCAGCCTGGAGGCGGGCAAAAAGCAGTTTTTGATTCCCTACTTCATCGCCGCCCACCCCGGCACCAGCGACGAAGACATGATGAACCTGGCGATCTGGCTGAAAAAGAGCGGTTTCCGCGCCGACCAAGTGCAGACCTTCTACCCCAGCCCAATGGCCACGGCCACGGCGATGTACCACAGCGGCAAAAACCCGCTGCGCAAAATCACCCGCGACAGCGAGACGGTGGACATCGTGCGCGGCGAAAAGCGCCGCCGCCTGCACAAAGCCTTTTTGCGCTACCACGACGCCAACAACTGGCCGCTGCTGCGCGAAGCGCTCAAAGCGATGGGCCGCGCCGACCTGATCGGCAACGGCAAACACCACCTGATTCCGACCTTCCAGCCGATGACGGACGGCACCTACACCAGCGCGCGGCGCAAGAATTCGACGGCTGTTTCGGCGGCTCCGGCTGCGCCGGTGAAAGGGCGGATGCTGACGCAGCACACGGGATTGCCGCCACGGGTGAATGGGGCTGGCAAGCCGCCGCTGGGCGGGAAGGTTTCGGGGAAGCCTTCAAGCAAGCGGCGCTGATTTTTCACGGGTGCTGATTGAGCAGCACCCGCGTGATTTTTGCGGCGGCGCAGCGCGCCGGATTTGAGGCTGCGGTGAGTTAAAGTCGTCAGCTTACGGTAGTTATGCCGATAACTAAAACGAGCAAGCCTATGCCAGATTCCGTCATGACTCCAGAGCAGCAATCAGCCTATGACAAAGCTTTGGAGAAAATCAAAACCTGTCTCAGTGAAAAGGGTACGAAACTTGAATTAAATGCGCTTGGATTGACACGCTTGCCGCCAGAGATAGGACAACTCACGACTCTGACTTCGCTTAAACTTCAAGGCAACCAACTGAGCAGTCTGCCGCCAGAGATAGGTAAGCTTACAGCGCTGGCTATTCTTGATGTAGGCAGTAATAAATTGAGTAGCTTGCCACTCGAAATTCGGCAGCTAACTGCGTTGCGAGTGTTGTGCGCTGACAGCAACCAACTGAGTAGTCTGTCAGTGGCTGTCTGTCAACTCACGATGTTGTCAGCACTCTTCATCAGTGGAAACCAGTTGAGAGGCTTGCCCCCCGAGATTGAGCAACTCACGGCGCTAGATTATCTTTCCATTAGATACAACCAACTGAACAGTTTGCCGCCAGAGATTGGAAAACTCAAGGCGCTGAAGGCGCTTAACATTAATGGCAACCAATTAAGAAGTTTTCCTCCAGAAATTGATCAACTTACGTCGCTGACCTCACTTGACCTCAGCGGTAACCAGTTGACCAGCCTGCAGCCAGAAATATGTCGGCTTATGGCGCTTACCTCGCTTGACGTTGCCAATAATCAACTGAGTGGCCTGCCGTCAGAGATTAGTCGGCTTACTAACTTGACGGAGTTATATCTGCATGGTAACTCGGCATTAACCATTCCAGAATCCATCTTGGGGCCGCAATGGGTTGCTACTGTCAGGGAAAAAGAATCTCCTGCACGTCCTCAGGATATTCTAAGTTTTTATTTCGCACAGCGCCAAGCGGCAGCAGCGGGGACATTGCGTGCGGTGAATGAGATCAAGATAATGTTAGTGGGTCGAGGTGGAGCCGGAAAAACCAGCCTGCGGCGCTTCTTTACTGGGAAAGACCACAACACGGATGAGCAGGAAACACCAGGCATCGCACTGGACAGTTTTCAGCTGTCTTCCACCCAAAAAGCCATCACGGTGCGGCTGTGGGATTTTGCCGGGCAGGAAATCACGCATGCGCTGCACCAGTTTTTCTTGACAGAGGGCTGTGTCTATATCCTGGTGCTGGACCCGCGCTCCAATACGGAAATGCGGGATGCGGAATATTGGTTGGGGCTGCTCAAGCGTTATGGCGGCGGTGCGCCGGTGCTGGTGGCACTCAATCGGCAGGATGCACGACCGGGCGGTTATGACGTAGATCGCAGGTTGCTGCAGGAGCGTTTTCCTTTCATCCATAGTTTTACTTTTACGAATTGCGAAAAGCGGGACACCTGTGATGCGTTGTGGCCAAGGCTTTCGGAGGCGGTAGGTTTGCTCAAGGATACGGAACCACCCAAACTGCAGGTGCCAGCAAGCTGGCTGGCTGTCATGAACGATTGCGATGGGGCGGCACATGCTCAGATACAGCATCTGACACTGGATGAGTTTCGAGGAATTTGCATCAGACACGGTGTGACCGAACCGGCGAATCAGGAATCACTGGCGCGCTTGTTGCACAAGTTGGGTGCTGTCCTGCACTTCGTTGATGAACCACGCCTGCGGGACACCACAGTGCTGAATCCGCATTGGGTGACGGACGGCGTTTACCGGCTGCTGCGTTTCAAAGACAAACCGGGCAGCGATGGCACTCTGACGCTGGAGGACGGACTTCAGGCGCTGCCGAAAGAAACGCCTGAAACCTTGCGCTTTTTCCTGCGGCTGATGGAACGCTTCGAGATGTGCTTTGTGCTCAATGAAAATGAGGCGGACGGCGACGAGCTGGCGGTGAAGTGGCTGATTCCGGGCGCTTTGAACGAATTTCAACCCGAAGGGGTGACGGCTGACTGGCAGAAGCCGGGCGGCGTGCGGCTGCGCTATGTGTATGACCCGCTGCCTGAAGGCGTCATACCGCGCTTTATCGTGATGACGCATTTGCTGAGCGAAGGCAGGCCGCGCTGGCGCAATGGCGTGGTGTTGCAAGATGGTCAGGCCGCTGCGCTGGTGCGCCGGGGCGCAAATGCCAACCACGTCGAAGTGACCGCCTTTGGCCCCGAAGCGGAGCGCCTGCGCCTGCTGGAGATTATTCAGGGCACGCTGGAGCGCATCCATGCCGATCTGCCGGAGCCAAAACCGGAAGCGCAATTAGAGCTTGCTGGCTTGCCGGGAACTTTCCGCACCGTGGCCGACCTAGAGGCTGCTGAGCAGGGCGGGCAGAGTCTGGCGTTGAAGACATCGCAGGGCGATTCTTTGGCCGTCAAGCCAACACCTCAACTGAACCAAGCATCCGAGCCGCAAGCGCGTGATGGCTCTCGGATGCCGCTCAAGACCTTTCTGAGCTATTCCCATAAGGACAAGACGACAAAAGGAATCTTTCAGGACAACCTGACGGTGATGACGAAGAAAAACTATATCGAGCCGTGGCACGACGGATTGATTGAGACGGGAATGCGCTGGCGGGAGAAGATCGAAGAGAATCTGGCACGGATGGATGTTTTTGTAGGCTTGCTGACGACGGCGTTTCTCGCGTCAGAGTTCATTGAAACGGTGGAGATCAAAGCAGCGCGGGACAAGCTGAACAAGCAGGGTGGCGATTTTCTGTTTGTGTTGATCCTCGTCGATGACATCCCTCTGGACGGGCTGGATTTGGCGGCGTATCAAATACTGAGGCCCGGAGGAAAGGCGGTGTGTCGGCATCCAAGCCGGAAGGCCGGATTCAATCAGGCGCAAAAAGAGTTGGAGCCGATACTTCTTGCACGACAGGAGTTAAAGAAACAGCAAAACCGCGATGACCCCAGACTCCAGCGGCACGTCAACGTCAGCAAGATGCAGCAGGCGGAAGGCATCACCATCATTGTGCAAGGCGACTATATCCAAGGGAGAAAAACCATGAGCGACGACAACAGCATCCATATCGGTGGCAACGTCATCAACAGCCAAGTCGGCCAAACGCTGACGAACTGCACCAACACGATTCAGCAGCAGGCACCCGGCGAGCAAAAAAGCCTGCTGGAAGAATTGCAAAAGCAGGTCACTCAACTCATCAAGGCGCTGCCCGCCGACAAGCAGGACGAGGCGCCCCAGATTGTCGAAAATCTGGAAATGGTGGTGAAAGAGGTCACGAGCGCCAAGCCTCGGCAGAAGTGGTATTCGCTTTCTGCAGAAGGATTGATGGAGGCTGTAACCTACGTGAAGGACTACAGCGGCGACATCGCCGGAGTTCTCACGGAGCTAAAAAACCTTGTGTGGTGATAAAAAATAAGACCATCACGCGGATGTCGCCAGCCTCAAAAATTTGTATTCCCCTTTTTTCTGCCAAGCGGCAATTCAAAAATTGACCGTGCCGTTTCATAGGTAGAATCGCCGCGTTGGTGCTCGCGGCGTGGTTCACAGGCCGCAGTTCAACGGGAAGCAGGAGGGCGCGGCTGAACAAAGCCTGCCTAACCTGCGCTGCCCCCGCAACGGTAAGTGGACGAATCGTTATCGATTCTGCTTCCATCACAGCCACTGAGCGTTCTGAACACGCGCTTGGGAAGGCGATGGAGGTTGCATCCACCAGCCCGGATACCGGCCAACAAGGTGGCGGCACGCTTGCGTGCTGCCGTAACGCTCATGCACTGTCGGGGACGACGGTGAGGGCTCTTGCCGGTTTTCGTTCTCATGAAAAATTCTCAGCGCCCTGCGCCGCATCAACTGCACACCCTGCACGGTGTTCGCCTGCGCGCGCCCGTTCCATTGGCGACACCCTAGGCCTTTTCAGCCCTAGACCTTCAGGTGCCCGGCTGGCTTTGCCCTGCCTTGGCCAGCCCGATTTTTGCGGGCTCGACTATCAATTCTCCAGGAGTTTTTATGCCTATTCACGCGCAAACGGCCTTGCCGGGCGATGGCGTCACGCGCAGCGGCACCGTCTGGTTTGTCGGCGCTGGCCCCGGCGACCCGGAGCTAATCACCGTCAAGGGCCGTGCGCTGATCGAGCGCGCAGGCGCTATTTTGTTCGCTGGCTCACTGGTCAGTCAGGCCGCAACCCAATGGGCTCCGCCCGGCTGCGAGATTGCCGACAGCAAGGACATGACGCTGGAAGAAATGTCCGCCTGGCTGATAGCCCAGGCCAGCCGCTGCGAAACCGTGGTGCGCCTGCAAACCGGCGACCCCGGCCTGTACGGCGCGCTGATCGAGCTGGTCCAGCCGCTGGACGCAGCGGGCGTGCCGATTCAAGTAGTGCCCGGCGTCTCCTCGGCGATGGCCTCGGCGGCGGCGGCGGTCGAAAGCCTGACGCTGCCCGAGGTCACGCAAACGGTGATTTTTACCCGCATGGAAGGGCGCACGCCCATGCCCGAGGGCGAGTCGCTGGCGGCGCTGGCGGCGCACCACAGCACGCTGTGCATCTTTTTAAGCATCACGCTGATGGGCAAAGTCACCGCCGCGCTGAGCGAAGCGGGCTGGTCGCCGGACGCGCCCGTCGTCGTGGTCCACAAAGCGAGCTGGCCGGGCGAAGAAAAAATTGTGCGCGGCACCGTCAGCACCATTCAGGCGCTGTGCCGCGAGGCCAAGCTGGTCAGCCAATCCATGATTATTGCCAGCCCGACGCTGGGCGCGCGCCAGTGGACGACGCTGGCCAAATCCAAACTCTACGACGCCAGCTTCACGCACCGATTCCGGCGCGCCAGCGTTCCCGCTACCGAACTCACTCAGGAAAACCCATGATTTCAGAAACCATTTTGCTGGTCGGCCACGGCTCACGCGAAGCCGCTGGCAACGACGAAATTCTGGCCTTTGCCCAGCAGTGGCGCCAGCGCCAGCCGGGCTGGTCGATTGAAGTCTGCTTCATCGAGTTTTCCGAGATCACGATGAGCGAAGGCCTGCGCCGCGCCGCCGCGCAGTCGGCCCGCGTCATCGTCGTGCCCTTGATTTTGAACGCCGCTGGCCACGTCAAGATGGACATTCCCCAGGCCATCGACGCGGCGCGGCTGAAGTTTCCGCTGGTGCAGTTTTTCTACACGCCGCAGCTCAGCGCCTGCGAGCAGCTGCTCAGCGTCGTCAAGCGCCGCCTCAAATCGGCGATGCAGACGCTGGACATGCCCGACCCGACAACCACCGGCGTGGTGCTGCTCGGGCGCGGCTCGTCGGACCGCCACGCCAACGGCGAGATGGCCAAAATGGCGCGCTGGGTGATGGAGGAAACCGACCACGAACTGGTCGATGTGGCTTTCACCGGCATCACCTACCCGCGCCTGGAAAAAGCCGTGCAGCGCCAAAGCCTGCTGGGCATGACGCAAATCGTCGTGCTGCCTTACTACCTGTTCAACGGCACGCTGGTGGCGCGCATTGAGCGCCAGGTGGAAAACCTCAAGGCCCAGTACCCGACGATACGTCTCACCTCGACCGCCTATTTCGGCTTTGAGCGCGAGATTTTCGAGGTGCTGGAGCAGCGCGTCGGCGACGTGAAACGCGGCGCGCCAGACGCGCTGATGGCCTGCGACGGCTGCAAGTTCCGCGACTTTGCGGTGGAACACGGCCAGGGCGGCCACCACCACGACGACGCCGTGCCGCATAGCCATGAGCACGATCATGGCCACGCACACGCCGATTCGCACGCACACGGCCACGAGCATGGCCATGATCACCCGCATGGCGACCACGCGCATCCGCACGTCCACGCCCACACCGGAGTTCCGTCATGACTGTTTTCGCTAGCGCCGCCAATGTCGTCACCGAGCAGCTGACCGCCGCCGGGCGCGCCATCGAGCACGACTCGTTTGCCGTGATCGACCGCGAAGTCAGTGCCCACGCCTACACGCCCGAGCAGTGGCCCATCGTGCGCCGCATGATTCACGCCAATGCCGATTTTGATTTCAACGGCCTGACCGACTTTCATCCCGCCGCCGTCGCCGAGGGCGTCAAAGCCATCCTGTCACGCGCCAGCCGCGTCGTGGCCGATGTGGAAATGATCTGCGTCGGCCTGTCGGCGCCGCGCCTGGGGCACTTCTGTCTGGCCACGCACCAGTTCATCAGCGACGCCGACGTGATTGAAACCGCCAAAGCCGAAGGCACGACCCGCGCCGTGCAGGCCATGCGCAAGGCGCACCGGCTGGGCTTGATTGACGGCGCAATCGTCGGCATCGGCAACGCACCGACCGCGCTGATTGAAATCGTGCGGCTGATTCACGAGGAAAAAGCGCGCCCGGCGCTGGTCGTTGGCATGCCGGTCGGCTTTGTTTCGGCGGCTGAGTCCAAGGACTTGATGGCGCTGGAAACCGCCGTGCCGTGGGTGGTGATTCGCGGACGCAAGGGCGGCTCGACGCTGGTGGTGGCGGCGATTCACGCGCTGCTCGGGCTGGCCGAAGCGCAGGAATTGGCCCAGGAATTGGCAAAAAAGGCCAGCGCATGATGAACAAAGACGCAGCACGCGGCACCCGCACCGGGCTCACCCCCGGCGCGTGTTCGGCGGCATTCATTGATCGAGAAAGCCTATGACTCGATTTTTTGTTGTCGTCTTTATGGCTTCTCTGACAGCCTATTTCAGTGTGGCTGCGTATGCCATTCACTTTGGGATGGACCGCT
>Ga0302213_1000323_pt1 | contig 28591 bp, 24 predicted proteins | sample II_Fen_N1_2_FD_194583 | JGI IMG/M metagenome (GOLD analysis project Ga0302213, IMG submission 194583) | Peat permafrost microbial communities from Stordalen Mire near Abisko, Sweden - II_Fen_N1_1 | ecosystem: Environmental > Terrestrial > Soil > Wetlands > Permafrost | place: Sweden: Abisko...
TGCGCGCGAGGCGCGTTTTGAGCTGGCCCTCGGCGCTGCCTGCACGCTCGCTGTCCCAGCGCAAGGCCAGGCTGACGGCGTCGCCGACGCTTTCGAGCGAAACGCTGGCCTGTTTGACGCCAGCGGCCACCCGCATCGAGTTGCCCTGCGCGCCCTCGGCCTGCACCGTGATGTCGCCGCTACTGCGTGCCAGACTGGCCTTGAGCTTGAGGGTGTTGCCGAGCACGGCATCCCATTGGCCGTCGAACACCATGTTGCCGCCCAGACCGGCACCGGCCAGTTGCGGACCGGCGACCAATTCAATCCAGGCCATCGGCAGGCCGGTGAGCTTGCCTGCGGTGATGAGCTCGCCCGCCCGCCAGCGCACCGGCTGCCAGGCCAGCGTGGCCGGGGTGTGGGCCGGGGCTTGGGCTTGCTGGGCTGGTGCGGTTTGGGACGGGGATGCTTGGGGCCGGGTGGGCGCCTGCGTCTTGCCAACCGGCGCGCTCAACAGCGCCTGACCAGCGCCGCTTTCAAAAGCGCCGCCTGCGCTGCCCGGCGTCCATTTGAATGGCACGCCGCCGTTGGTGGCCAGTCGCCACGGGCCGGAGCCTAGCGCCGGGTCTTCGACGCTGAGGCTCAATTGCTCCAGCAGACCTTTCCACGCGGCGGGGCCGGGCGCGGCAGGCTTCAGGCGCCCGCCGCTGGCGGCCAGTTGCAAGCTCAGGCGGCGCTGGTCCAGTTCAACCCGGCCCTGGGCGGCCAACTGGGCCTGACTCAGGCGGCCTGACAGCGTCGCTTGCAGGGCGCGGATTTTGATCAGACTGGTGCTGGCCGGGGCGGGCTTGGGCGGCGTGGCTGTCGCTGTTGACGTGGCGGCGTCAGCCGAAGCTAGGGTCGGGGTCCGCGTTCGCGCCTGCGCAGCAGCCTTGGCGGCGGGCCGCCAGTCCAGCGATGGCAAGTCGAGCTTGGCTTGCAGCGCCGGGTCTTGCCAGCCACCTTGCCAACTGGCCTGCAGTTCAGCGCCGCCGCTGGCCGAGGCACCGCGCAGTGCGGCGGGCAGGCCGGGCAGTGTCTGCAGCCAGTGCAGAGTCTGGGCGGCGTCGCGGCCATGCAGGCTCAATTCGCCGCCGCCGCTGGTTTCGCGCAACTGGCCGGTCACTTTGGCGTCCAGTCCGGGCGCGGTCAAGGCGAGCTGGCCCTGGCCGCTTTTGGCGCTGGGCTGAAGCTCAAGCTGGCCGCTCAGTTCAGCCTCGGCGGTGCGGATTTTCAGGGTTGACAACGCCAGCGTGCCGCCCGCCAGTTGCGGGTTCCAATTGCCAGTGGCGCTGGCGTCGCGCAGACCGAGCTGCGTCAGCAGCCGGTTCGGGCCGGAAGCCGAAGCCGAAGCCGGGACGGAAGTGGAGGCCGAAGCGGAAGATGCGGCTGATGCTGATGCTGATGCTGATGCTGAGGCGCTGGACGCGGCGGGCGGCTTGCCCGCGCTGCCTGCGGCCTGAAGGCTGGCGTCGAATTGCGTGGCTGCGCCCTGGCCGCTTAATTCGGCCCGGCCATCGAGCAGCAAAGGCCCGAGCACGCTGTAAAGCTGGGCCGTGTTCACCCGCTTGAGCGTGGCGCTGAGAGTCCAGACGGGCGCAGGCGCCGCGACTGCCGGGCCGGTTGCCGAAGCCGAAGCCGAAGCCGAAGCCGAAGCCGAAGCCGAAGCCGAAGCCGAAGCCGAAGCCGAAGCCGATTTTCCGGCCTGTGCCGTGCCGTGCCAGTCGCCGCTGGCCAGCAGTTCGCCGTCGCCCAGGCTGGCTTTGAGGCTGCGCACCAGCGCCGTGCCGTTGCGCCACTCGCCCTGCGTGTCCAGCCGTGCCAGCGGCAGGCGGTGCTGATCCCACGGGCCGGGCAGGGCGTTGGCCAGTTTGAGGTCGAGCAGCCAGGCCGCGCTGGTCTTGGCCGCTGTGCTGGCGAGCGGCTGCACTTTGGCGCTGCCGGTCAGCAGGGTTTGCGGTGCGTCCGGCCACAGCGCGGCCAGATCCAGGTCGTGGAAATCTGCATCGGCCTGCGCCAGCGGTTGCGCGGCCCAGGGCGTGACTTTGGCCGTGGCGCTGGCGTGGGGCTGGACGGTTTTCTGCGTGCCGGGCGCAGGCGCGGCGCTCACTTTTAACTCGGCTTTGACGGCCAGATCGGTCAGCGGGCCGCTGGCCGTGGCCTCAAAGCGCAGCGGCACGGCGGCTGGGCGCTTGGGCAGGTTGACGCTGAGCGCGCCGGACAGCGCGGCCTCCAGCTTGAGCGGCGCGCTGGCCGACAGGCTGGCGCGCCCGCTGTACTGGCCGCTGGCGACTTGCGCGCTCGTCAGCGCCAACTGGTGGCTCAGGCCGTCAAAGTCATAGCGCCCGGCAATGCTTGACGCAGAAAACTTGCTGGCGCCCTGAACATCGAGCTGGCCGAGCGAGAAAGCCGCCAGCGTCACCCGTAGCGGCAGCGCGATGGCGCCGGGCGGGGTGCTCGGTTTGGGCGGGCGCTGGTCGTCGGCCTGAACGCTGGCGGCGCTCAGGCGGTCGATCTGGAGCCGCCCGTCGAGCAGCGCGCGCGGCTGCCAGGTCAGGCTGACATCGCGGGCCAGCACTTTCAGCCCGCCTTGTTCCCATTGCAGCTGGTCGATGTGGCCGCCTGCGCGCAGCGAGCCGCTGACGTTTTGGGCGCTCAGTGGCTGGGATTTTTCGATCCAAGCCAGCGCCGTGGCCAGCGAGCCGTCGGTGCCTGTCCACCACCAAAGTCCGCCCGTCGCCGTGAGCGCCAGCACGGCGAGGCCGCCGCCAGCCCAGGCCGCCGCCTTGCGCCAGCGGCGCGGCGCTGGCGGGGCGGGCGTTGCAGGCGCTTCGGGCGTGCCGTCCGGCTTATTCAAATCCGTCATCAGAAAACAAAACCCACGCTGATATGCAGGCGCACCTGTTTGACCTTGACGCCATAGGCCAGATCCATTTGCAGCGGGCCAATCGGGCTTCTCCAGCGCAAGCCGGTGCCCAAGCCGACGGACGGGCGCAGGTTTTGCAGCTTGTCGGCGACGGCACCCGCGTCGATAAAGAAGGTGTTTTCAAACTCGCTGGGCCGGCCTTTGAGCAGCATCGGGCGCTGCCATTCGAGGCTGGTCACGGCCATGTAGCGACCGGGGCCGGTCACGCCGTTGGCCAGCGCGATGCCGATGTCGCGGTAGCCGTAGCCGCGCACCGTGGTGTCGCCGCCGGTGCGAAATAACTGGGTGCTGGGCACGCGCGCTGTGCCTTTGGCCAGCACCGCGCCGCCTTCGGCGCGCAGCGCCAGGCGCCCGCTGCTCAGCGGCTGTATGCCCAGCCAGCGGCCCACGGCGCGGCCAAAGGGCTGGCGGTCTTGGCCCAGCGTCGTGCCCGCGCCCAGCTCAAAGCCCAGCCCGTAGCCCTTGCCGGGAAAGGGCAGGCTGTCGAAATAGCGCCCGGTCCAGAGATAGTTGGCCGTCAGCGCCGAGCCGTCGCCGGTGTCGGCGGCGCTCGTGCCCGGCAGGCCGGTGCCCTGGACATTGGCCCGGTCGTATTGCAGATAAAAATTTCGGTCAAAACGCTCGCTGGTCTGAACGCGGCCAAAGCGCAGGCGCTGCGCCTGGGTGATCAGCTCGTTGTCGTTGATGCGCTCGACGCGGCCCAGAAAGCCCCAGCGCCAGCCCGCCTCGTCGGGAATGGCGGTCCATTCGGTCTGGGCCGAAGGCGCTTTTTTCTCCAGTTGCAGCTTGGTGACGGCGCGCCAGTCGATGCCGGGTACGCGGTGGTGCGTGTGCTCGATGGAGGCGCGCGGCCCGCTGTCGGTGGTCATGCCCACGCCCAGAATGATTTTTTGCAGCTTGGCCTCGCGCAACTGGACCTGCACCGGCACGGCCTGCGGATCGTCCTCCGGGTTGATGAAGACGTAGGCCGAATCAAAGTAGCCGCTCGCCGCCAGCCGCTGCTGCGCTTGGACCAACTGGTTCTGGTCATAAACAGTGCCCGCCTGCAGCCGTGCTAAGCGCGGCACCAGCACCGGGTCATAACGCTCCACGCCGCTGACCCGCAGCGGCCCAAGGCGGTACAGCGGGCCGGAATCGTAATGCAGGTTTAACTGAGCGATGCCGGTTTCGGCGTCGATATCGGCCAGGGCGCCAGCGAGTTGGCCAGCTGGGTAGCGGCGCGCCACCAGTTGGCGCAGCGCCTGGGTCTTGGCGCTGTCCCAGCCGTCTTGGGTGAAACGCTCGCCGCTGGGCAGGCGCCAGTCGCGCTGGATGGCGCTACGCTGGGCGATGGCGTCTTCATCCGGCGAGTCGGCAATGTCGCCGGAAAAGTTGACGCCGACGGGGCCGACATGGGTGGCATTGCCCGGCGCGACCGCCACCACGATGACGGGCCGGTCGTTGAGACCGCCCTCGCGGGTGATGTGAATCTGCGGGCTGAAGTAGCCCAGCGTGCCCACCAAGTTGCGCACATTTTGCTCGGCCAGCAGCACCAGTCGTGCCAGTTCGACCTCGTCCAGATCGGTCACGGCCCGGTAGCGCTGCAGTTCAAGATGCTTTTCCAGCAGCTCGCGCACCGCTTGGGGCGCCCGAACGGTGATGTCAAAGGCGGTCACTTCCGGCTCGGCGCTGGTGGGGCCAACAGAGCCTTCGGGCGTGGGTTCGGGGGTGATTTTTTCGGGCGGCGCTTCAAGGGCGGGCGCGGCTTGGGTCGCGCCTGAAGGCGGCGCGGAGGTGGCAGGCATCAGCACAGCGGCTGGCGGCGCGGCGGTCTGCGCGCTGACGGCAGGTGTCAGTGCGCTGCTTGTCAAGGCAAAAAGGGTCAGGGCCAGGCGGCTGCGGATCAGGTCTGCCGTGCCGGGCACTGGCAGGCAAAAGGGGCGGGAAAGTATCACGATGCGCAGTTTAACAACGCCAGCTATTTCGACAGCAGCCGCATGGCCTCTTCCAGCCCGGCGATGGTCAGCGGGTACATGCGCTGGCCCATCAGCTGCTGCACGATGGCGATGCTCTGGCGGTATTGCCAGATGCCCTGCGGCTCCGGGTTGATCCACGCGAACTTGGGGAAAGCATTCGTCAGCCGCCCCAGCCACTCAGCGCCCGCCTCCTCGTTCGTGTATTCGACGCTGCCGCCGGGCTGCAGGATTTCATACGGGCTCATCGTCGCGTCGCCGACGAAGATCAGTTTGTAGTCCTTGTTGTACTTGCGGATGATGTCCCAGGTTGGGAACTTTTCAGCGTAACGGCGCCGGTTGTTCTTCCACATGAAGTCATAAACGCAGTTGTGGAAGTAATAAAACTCCAGATGCTTGAACTCGGCCTTCACGGCGGAAAACATCTCTTCGACGCGGTGAATGTGGTCGTCCATCGTGCCGCCCACGTCCATCAGTAGCAGCACTTTGACGTTGTTGTGGCGCTCCGGCACCATTTTGATGTCTAACCAGCCCGCGTTGGCGGCGGTGGCGCGTATCGTGTCGGGCAGGTCCAGTTCTTCGGCATTGCCCAGCCGGGCGAACTTGCGCAGGCGGCGCAGGGCGACCTTGATGTTGCGCGTGCCCAGCTCCTGCGTGTCGTCGTAATCTTTATAAGCGCGCTGATCCCAGACTTTCACCGCGCTGCGGTTGCGGCTTTTGTCCTGACCGATGCGAATGCCCTGCGGGTTGTAGCCGTTCGCGCCAAAGGGCGAGGTGCCGCCGGTGCCAATCCACTTGCTGCCGCCTTCGTGGCGCTCTTTTTGCTCTTCAAAACGCTTTTTTAGCGTTTCCATCAGCTCGTCCCAGCCCATTTTGTCGATTTTGGCTTTGTCCTCGGGGCTGAGTTCCAGCTCCAGATTTTTGCGCAGCCATTCGAGCGGAATCTCTTTGGTGAAATCGGCCAGCATTTCCACGCCCTTGAAGTACGCGGCAAAAGCGCGGTCGAACTTGTCGTAATGCTTTTCGTCTTTCACCAGAACGGTGCGGCTGAGGTAATAAAAATCGTCAATGCTGCAAGCCGCGTTGGTTTCTTCGCCGTCCGGGCTGGGCTGGCCGCTGTTCGGCCCGACCACGCCCGCCTGCAGCGCTTCGAGCAGCATCAAAAATTCCTTGACGGACACCGGCAGTTTGGCCGCGCGCAGGGTGTAGAAAAAATCAATCAGCATGGGTGCGCTTTAGCGGTTGTTGCGCTGCATGAAGACCAGTTTTTCAAACAGCGTCACGTCCTGCTCGTTTTTCAGCAGCGCGCCGACCAGCGGCGGCACGGCGATTTTCTGGTCGCTGCTTTGCAGCGCTTCGAGCGGAATGTCTTCGACCACCAAAAGTTTGAGCCAGTCGAGCAGCTCGCTGGTCGATGGTTTCTTTTTCAGGCCGGGCAGGTTGCGCACTTCGTAAAAGGTCTTCATTGCCGCCGCCAGCAGTTCTTGCTTGAGCGTCGGGAAATGCACATCGACGATCAGCTGCATCGTCGCCGCGTCGGGGAACTTGATGTAGTGGAAAAAGCAGCGGCGCAAAAACGCGTCAGGCAGCTCTTTTTCATTGTTCGAGGTGATGAAGACCAGCGGGCGGTGTTTGGCCTTGATCAGTTCGCGGGTTTCGTAGCAGTAGAACTCCATGCGGTCGATTTCGCGCAGCAAATCGTTCGGGAACTCGATGTCGGCCTTGTCGATTTCGTCAATCAAGAGCGCCACCGGCTGGTCTGCCGTGAACGCCTGCCACAGCACGCCTTTGACGATGTAGTTGTGAATGTCCTTGACCTTCTCGTCGCCGAGCTGCGAGTCGCGCAGGCGCGAGACCGCGTCGTATTCGTACAAGCCTTGCTGCGCCTTGGTGGTCGATTTGATGTGCCACTGCAGCAGCGGCAGATTGAGCGCCTGAGCGACTTCTTCGGCCAGCATGGTTTTGCCGGTGCCGGGTTCGCCTTTGACCAGCAGCGGTTTTTGCAGGGTGGCGGCGGCGTTGACGGCCAGCATCAGGTCCGGGGTGGCGACGTAGTTTTCAGAGCCTTGAAATTTCATGGGATTTTTCGTTGAACGTGAGAGTGGAGGACGCTGCGCAAGGGATTACCCGTAAGCGGCTTTTGGCGCCAGCGCACACAATGAAAGTCGGCGTTTCTTACACGACAAACTCTGACTTGATTGTGCTCGAAAAATGAACAAGCTCTTGACCACGCTCTTTGCTCTGGCTGTTTCATCCACCGCGCTGACCACGCTGGCGCAGGAGGTCAAGGGCGACGCCCAAGCCGGTCAGGCCAAAAACGCCATGTGCATCGGTTGCCACGGCATTGTGGGCTACCAGGCCTCGTTTCCCGAGGTGTACAAGGTGCCGATGATTTCCGGCCAGAACGCCGCCTACCTGTCAGCCGCGCTGCAGGCTTACAAAAAGGGCGAACGCAGGCATCCGACCATGCGTGGCGTTGCGGCCTCGCTGACGGCGCAGGACATCGCCGATCTGGCCGCGTATTACAGCGCCAGCGGGGCGGTGGCCGGTGCGCCGCCGCTGCCCGCCAAACCAGCCAAGGAAGCGGGCGCCCAAGTGCAGGCGCTGCTGGGCAAGGCCAATTGCGCCTCCTGCCACGGCGCCAATTTCAGCCAGCCGATTGACCCGACTTATCCAAAGCTAGGCGGCCAGCATGCCGATTACCTGTTTGTCGCGCTCAAGGCGTATCAGACCGACGGCAACCCCAACGTGGGCCGCGCCCATCCGATCATGGGCGCGATGGCCAGGATGTACACGCACGTCGAGCTGAAGGCGCTGGCTGGCTACATCGGCTCTGTCGAGGGCGAACTCAAGGTGGTGCCGCAGAGCCGGTTTCGCTGAACAGGAATTTTTCGGCAGGGGTGGGATGGGCGTATTGCTGCGGAACTCGCCTGTTGCGTGAGTGGCGGGCGCGCCGGTTTTGGCCAGTTGCTGACCTTGGTGATGCAATTATCAAAGTGACCGCTTCAGGCTGTCAGCTGACTTTCATAATCTCAGACTGGAGACACTCAAACATTTGAGCTAACCGGACCCGTAACGGCATGCCGCCTTCGGGCCTCATTTCATTCTGGCCCTGCGGCGTCCTTCCGTCGCGGGTCCGGTTTAAATGGTTTAGGCGTCACCGCGATTCGCCTCCCTTGAGTTGTTCGATGTACTCGAGATCTCTGTATGAGGAGGCAAGCCGATCCTTCAGATCGTTGCGAAGACGGTCTGCCTTTTCTCTTCCACCTGCTCCGAAGAAAATTCCATTTGGAAACGCTTCGACCTCAAACGAAATGCCTTTAGACCCGGTGAAAGCGTATTTGAGAAAGACCCCTTTTCCTCTGTAATGCGCGTGACTCGTTCGGTCAGAACATTCGTCGCAGACGAGACCATGTTTTGCTGCGACTTGGGCTACCGATTCTGCAATTGCAGACCGATCAAGGTCGGCTGCTCGTTCAGTAGGTCGAACTTGATATTCCTGCCGAGTGGGCATGACGGAAGTCGCCATTAGGCCGAGCGTCGTGAGCGCGACTACTGGACCCAACATCAGCCTACGGACGGTTTGGTTGGGTACCGCGAAGGTCATAGGACGCGCAGAAATGAGCGCGCAGATAGGTATGACCGCGAAGGCGAGCAAATCTGTGTAGTCAATCGTTCTTCCTATGGGCGAGGGAAGGTGCAGATTGATCGCGTCTATGACTGGCTGCGAGAGTGGGCTCTTCCACCAAGTAAAGCCACTGATGATTAATCCATACATCAGCGACCTGCGTTTCGGATTGGCTGCCAAAAGCAGGAGACTAACGATTGCGATACCTGAGAAGTCAGACAGTTTTCCGGAAACGAGGCCTGGGTATGCTTGCTTGAGCCAGGCATCATTGGCAATCAGCACCAAGACACTGACAACAAATGGCCAAGTGCTAGCTATTGTGCGGAGCGCTTGAAGTATGGGTAACAGGGTTTTCATGACGCCTAACGTGATGTAGAAAGGCGAATATCGTGGGTTCCTAGGATATCCGACGAAATATTCAAAAATTCTACCTTCGGATAGCTATGGTCATCAAGCGCAAGCGGTAAGGCACATGTGACGGTGGTTCGTCCGGGATGTAACATCTAATAACCTGCCCACACGCCAGAGTCGTACATGAGCCGCATTGTGTAATTGACTTGAAGGGTCTGGTTGCCTCCACAATTTATTTCGGTCTGTTTTCCAGACGGAGCTGGAGCCGACACACTTATGGACGATCCTCCCCTAAGCGAATCAAAAAGGGTATATCCGTACCCATTGCTCGTGAACTCGACGGATGCATTGCCGTTCCCAAAGGAGTTGTAAACAAATGAGCCCAACGGTGGTTTTCTCTCAGCCGGGTACGTAAACACGACTTTGCCGCGACTAGAAGCGCGGTACTGTATGTAGCCTGACGTGTGGGTCACAGTATGCGAAGAGCACAGCGAATAAATGCGCTTACCGATTTCGCAGCTCCATAACGTGATCTCTTCCTTGCTGCAGAGCGGGCTTTGCGGATACTCGCCGCTGTACTGCGTCCATGTGGCATTCGTGATGGACGAAACTGGGGTTTGTTCTTCCGAGAAAACGGGCGCAGTAGCCAAGGTTAGGACAATAGTCAACAAAGGTCGAGTCATGTTCTTCATGGTGTTTAACGTCTGAATTCACCAGACTGTGCGGCTTTTCGTGCAGGTCTGGTGGAATGATAGGTTGTGCGTCATACGACTCACTTTCTTTTTGTCAATGTAAAGAAGCCGAGTTGCCGGAGACCGCGCGCTCCACTGATGTATTTGCCGTGAACGGTTTCGTCATCAAGTGCGCCGGGAAGGAATCCTCCTCCATCGCATACTCCGCCATGGTCTAGTACTAGGCGGTTATTTTCGACGTTATACGACAGCGGGTCTGATAGCGGGAAAAATTTACTGTCCTCTGTAGTTGACGATACCACATGGACACGGAGCCAGATTCCGTCTTCACATGTCTGAGCCGGATGAGCAGTGAACTCGATAACAAGAGCGGTGACGACATGGTGCTCTCTGTTCTCGATCTTCAAGTCCCACTGTCCTGCCAAGTTGCGTGACCAAGCGCCGGCCGAAACGCCGAGAGCAAGCCCAAGAAAAATTGATCGGTATATGGTGGTTCTCATGACGCTCAACGTGATGTAGAAGGGCGAATATCGTGGGTTTCCAGGATATCCGACATATCCGACGAAATATTCCAGAATTCCACCTTCGGATAGCTATGGTCCATCAAGCACAAGCGGCAAGGCTCATGCCGCCGTGGTTCGTAGCCAATTTCCCAAGAAACCGAAGTCATTTTCATCTCCTTAAACCTGTCGCCTATCCTGGCGAAATTTTGGCAATGTCGAGTTAATTTTCAAGACGTTTAATTTTCTTTAATTAAATCAACAACTCAATGCAACAGTGACACAGTAGGATTAGGTGGAGCTTTCATTTTTGTTTAGGCAACGAGACCGATATCGGCATGCAGGACTGTCGAAGCCGACAAGCTTCAAAATTGAAGTCAGTGAAACCCAGCGGGACTTTCAGCTTGAAAGAATTTCTAGTCTCTGTGTAGTCCTTGCCATCCGTTTTCCCCCAATAGATTGGTTTCTGAGTCAAGTAGTTAATGCTGGTTCCAGATGTTTTTACTATTTCATAGTCTTTGCCAGACAGCATAGTACTGATGTAGTCTTCGCCAACCAAAATCAACTGATCATTTCGTATCGTGAACTTGTACGTAGAACTCCAACTCTCTGGATTGCAGTTGAAAGCGCAATGTTCAGAAAAGATAAGGGTTCGGTTCCTGATTTGAAGCGCGATTTCACTCCGCCCGTTAAATGGCCACACTTGAGACCGAAGGGCGATTTTGTACGAGCCGCCATGTTGCCCATAAAGGATCATGACTTCTTGGTTATCTTGGGATTTGCAGCCGAGAAGAATGGCCGCGTCTGGGATTTTGTCTCCGTTTAGGTCGCCCATTGCAGATTCGATCTGATCTGTGACTTTTGGGCAAACCCCTTTAACGGCAATAAGAGCTGCGGGGGGAAGTTGCTCAGCCGAGCAACTAATTGAGCCAAAGAGCGTTGCAAGAATTGCAAAGCCAGGAACGAGTATTGGCCGGTATATTGGGCTACGCTTAACCACCATTTTTACGCGTTTTCAGACAGGTCACTCAAAAAGGTCTTAGCGTTGCGCCCGCACTCAATCCCGCGTCGCGTGGCGCTGCACGCATTCGATATACGCGGCGCCGTCGGGCGGGCGTCCGGCGCGCTGGCTTTCCCAGACCATTTTTCCCAAGCAATCCATCGTGGCGTGATGGGCTTCGTGCAGCGAGTCGCGCCGAGCCGTTAGCAGTTCGACGGCTTGGCGGATGCCGCGTGGCTGGTCAATCGAGCATTGCTCGCTGATCGACAGGTGCATCGACAGGTGCAAGAACGGGTTCGTTTTGCCGCCGTCCACGTCGTACATTTTTTCCAGCGCCGTTTCAACGTCAGAAAAATCGGCGTGGTATTCGGGGTGCTCGTCTATCCACAGGCCAGCGAGGGTTTCCAGCGCTTCGAGCGGCTGGCCCGTGCGGGATTTGGCATAGACGGCGCAAAAAAAGCGCCGGACATCGGCTTGAGAGGGCGTAAACATGGCCGCAAGCGTATCACGCGGCCCGTGCCAGCAGGCGGCGCCGCGCATGCCGGTGTCAGGTGCGGATGAGCGCGGTGTGACCGGGTTCTGGGCGCGCCTCAATCGGCTGTTTTGCCAGCCTGCTGCGCCATCTGCTCGCGCTCTTGGGCCATTTGCGCTTCGAGCTGCAGCCGCCCCTGTTTGGCCACGGCGATGAACTTTTCGCGGTCATTGCGGTGCGGGTACATCTGCTCGAACAGCGCCAGATTGTGCTGGCGAAAGCGGTCGGCAGCCTGCAGCGCGGTGTCGGGCGGCTGGCCCAGCAGTTCCAGCACATTGCGCGCATTGCGCAGGCTGGATTCAAACAATTCGCGCTCGATGCGCAGCACGCCCCGGTCGCGCAGCGCGCCCCAGTGCGCCACATCCCGGGCGCGGGCGACGATTTTGAGCTGTGGGAAATGCTCCCTGACCATGTCGGCGATTTTCAGCGACTGCTCCATGTCATCGACGGCCAGCACCAGCACTTTGGCGCTGGCCGCACCCGCCGTGCGCAGCAAATCGAGCCGGGTCGCGTCGCCGTAAAACACCCGGTAGCCGAAGCTGCGCACCGTTTCTATTTTTTCGGCGTCGTGATCCAGCACGGTGGCGGAGATGCCCTGCGCCAGCAGCATGCGTCCGACGATCTGGCCGTAGCGGCCAAAACCGGCAATGATGACCGGCGCTTCCTGCGGCTCGGAGATTTCCGACAGCGGTGGCTGCTCGGCCCGGGCCTGCGCGTAGCGCGGCAGCAGCAGCTTGTCCACGGCCACCAGCAGCAGCGGGCTGACGAGCATCGACAGCGCCACCGCGCCAATCAGCAGCGACGCCATTTCGTCGGTAAAAACATCGGTGCCCGCCGCCGCCTGGAACACGACAAAGGCAAATTCGCCGCCCTGGGCCAGCAGCAGCGCAAACACCGGGCGCTCTTGATAAGGCAGCTTCATCGCGCAGGCCAGCGCGTAGATGGCAGCGAGTTTCAGGCCCAGAAAACCGACCACGATCAGCAGCATGTGGACCGGAAATTTGCGCAGCACGCCAAAGTTAATGCTCATGCCGACGGCCATGAAAAACAGGCCCAGCAGCAGCGCCTTGAACGGCTCCAGATCGGTTTCCAGCGCGCGGCGGTATTCGCTGTCGGCCAGCAACACGCCGGCCAGAAAAGCGCCCAGCGCCATCGACAGGCCGACCCGCTGCATCAGCGCAGCAATGCCGACCACCAGCAGCAGCGCGGCGGCGGTGAAAATCTCCGAGGTGCCGCTGTTGGCAATCCAGCGCAGCAGCGGACGCAGCAGCAGTCGCCCGCCCAGAATGATGCCCGCAATGGCGGCGACGATGCGCAGCGCTTCAAGCAGCCGGTGCGGATGGGCGACGGCCGCGTTTTCGCCGCCGACGGCTGCCAGCAGCGGCACCAGCGCCAGAATCGGAATCGCCGCCACGTCCTGAAACAGCAGAATCGAAAAACCGGCCTGGCCGCTGGACGTGCGCATCAGGTTGCGCTCGCCGATGGACTGAAGCGCAATCGCGGTCGAGGACAGGGCCAGACCCAGCGCGGCCACCAGCGCCGTCGGCCATTCGACGCCGCAAGCTACGCCAACGCCGGTCAGCAGCGCGGTGCAACTGAGCAGTTGCACGCTGCCCCAGCCGAAAATCGGGCGGCGCAAGCTCCACAGGCGGTGCGGTTCGAGTTCCAGGCCAATTAAAAATAGCATCAAGACCACGCCGAATTCGGCAAAGTCGAGAATTTCCTGCACTTCTGTCACCAGTTTGAGCCCCCACGGGCCGATGGCGATGCCTGCAGCCAGGTAGCCGATGATGGCGCCCAGGCCGAGCTTTTTGGCCAGCGGCACGGCGATGACGGCGGCGCTCAGGTAGATGAAGCTGTTGACGAGCCAGACGGGGGCGTGTGTCATGTGGCGGTGCTCACGCCAGCAAAGCCGTTTTGCCGCCACGCCTCAAACACGGTGACGGCGACGGTGTTGGACAAATTTAAGCTGCGCTGGCCGGGCAGCATCGGCACTTTCAGGCGCTGGGCCAGCGCAAAGGAGTCGCGCACGGCGGGCGCCAGTCCCTTGGTTTCGGAGCCGAAGACCAGCCAGTCGCCGGGCTGAAATTGCGCGGCGTACATCGAGCTGGCGCCCTGCGTCGTCAGCGCAAACAGGCGCTCGGGCGCGGGCTGCTGGCTGGCTAAAAAAGCGGGCCAGTTGGCGTGGCGCAGCACCTGGGCGTATTCGTGGTAATCGAGCCCGGCGCGGCGCATGTGCTTGTCCTCCATCGAAAAGCCCAGCGGCTCGACCAGATGCAGGCGGCAGCCGGTGTTGGCGGCCAGGCGGATCACGTTGCCGGTGTTGGGCGGAATTTCGGGCTCGACGAGGACGATGTTGAACATGGGCGGGCGGTGCAAAAGGCTGAAAAGTGGGAAGGGCAAAGCGGGCGCCGTGCGGGCGTCTGAGCGTTGGCGGGCAGTCGGACAATTTTAGGCTGCGGCGGTGCGCGCCAGCACCACGGCGGTGACGCTGGCCGCGCCCGCTTCGCGCAGCGCCTGGGCCGCTTCAAACAGCGAGGCGCCGGTGGTCATCACATCATCGACCAGCACCACGGCGCGGCCTTGCAGCGCGGCGGCGCGCAGCGGATCGACCTGAAACGCGCCGCTGACGTTGGTCAGCCGCTCTTCGCGGCCCAGCTCGCTCTGGGCGCGGGTGTGGCGCATGCGCAGCAGCAGGCGGGCGTCGGCTTGCGCTGGGCTGCGGGTTTGTTGGGCCAGTGCGTGGGCCAGTTCCCAAGCTTGGTTAAAGCCGCGTGTTTGCAGCCGCTGGTCGGACAGCGGCAGCGGAAGAATCCAGTCCTGCGGCTCCAGCTCATCGAGCAGCTGCGCCACGCCGGGCGTCTGGCGCATCAGGCTGGCGAAAAATCCGGCCCAGCCGTGCTGCTGGCCGAATTTATAACGGGTAATCAGGCTGGACCACGGGTAGGCATAGGACAAGGCGGCCAGCGCGCCATCGAGCGGTGGCAGTTCGACGGCGCAGGCGGCGCAAAGCTGTTCTTCCAGATTCGCACCCGCCGGGTGCTGGGTGGCGGCGGGCAGCGGCAGGGCGCAGTACAGGCAGCGCAGCACGGGCCGCGTGAAGTGGCTCACGCAGGGCGCGCACACCTGCTGCCCGGCAGGCCAGCTGTGGCAGACGGCGCACTGGCTAGCCAAAGCGGGCAGGCGCAGCAGGGGTGAATCGGCGTGGAACAGGCGGGTAAACACCCGCGTCAATATACTCGTGCGCTGGCGTCATTTGGCGCTTTTTTGCCGCGCTGCGTGTTTGCGGCGCTCAACCTGATTCAGACTTTTTTCCATGACCACCACTTCGCGCCCGCCCACGCTTGATCCGAATGCTGTCAGCCGCTGGCAGCGCGCCGCGCCGCTGGCCTCGCCGTGGCTGCACGAAGAAGTCGCCACCCGCATGCAGGGGCGCCTGCAGTGGATCAAGCTGCAGCCGCAGGCTTGGGCGCATTGGGGCGCGCTGCGCGGCGGGCTGCAGGCGCACACCAAGCTGGCCGCGCTGTACCCGGCGGCCCATTGCTGGGTCGCCGAAGCCACGCCCGAGCGCACGCAGGCGGCGGCCAAAGCCATCGCCAAACCGTGGTGGAACCCCAGCCAGTGGCGCGCTGCGCCCACGCATTTTGAAACGCCCGCGCCCGCCAGCGTCGAAATGCTCTGGGCCAACATGGCGCTGCACGAAGCGGCTGATCCGCAGGCGCTGCTGGCCGACTGGCACCGGGCGCTCAAGGTTGATGGCTTTGTGATGTTTTCCTGCCTCGGCCCGGACACGGCGCGGGAGCTGCGGGCAATTTATGCCGAACTGGGCTGGCCCCCGGCGGGCCACGAGCTGACCGATATGCACGACTGGGGCGACATGCTGGTGCAAACCGGCTTTGCCGAGCCGGTGATGGACATGGAGCGCATCACGCTGACCTACGAAACCCCCGAGCGCCTGCTGCAGGAACTGGCCGAGCTGGGGCGCAACTTCCACCCGGCGCGCTTTTCCGGGCTGCGCGGGCGCGGCTGGAAAGCGCGGCTGGCGCAAGAATTGACGCGCCATTTGACCGGCGCAGACGGCCGCCTGAGCCTGACGTTTGAAGTGATTTACGGCCACGCGCTGAAGGCTGCGCCCAAGTTCAAGGTCAGCCCGAACAGCAGCGTCTCGCTCGACGACATGCGGCGCATGCTGCAGGAAAAAGGCCAGCCCTCATCGTGAGCGGCTGGCCTTTGCGGGCGGCTTAATCGCGGCTGGGCTTATTTCCAGGCGCTTCGGTCGTCGCGTTGCAGGCCGTACAGCGTGGCGAGTTTGCTGGCGATGGTGCCGGGGCTGGCGGCGCTGCTGGTGCCACAGGCGGCGGTGGCGGTTTTCATGATTTGCCAGAGCATCGCGCCGTCACGCGGGTTGGACGTGGGCCGCTGCACGGTAGGCGCCTTGGCGTAGCGTTCCACCGAATAGGCCTGCGCCACGGTGTTGCCGAACTGATCTTGCAGGATTTTGGAGCCTTCGCACTGCGCATCGGCGTCGTTGATGACCAGAACGCCACCGGCCCAGCCTTCGGGGCTGGTTTCCAGCCCGAGGTTGACGATGGTCGTGCTGGGGAACAGGTCGCGGTACAGTGCCCAGGCTTTCGGGCCGTCGAAATGCTCGTAGCGCGCGTCGTAGGCCATCACGTTGACCATGTTGATTTTCTGCGCCATGCCCGGCTGGCTGAACAGCAGGCGCTCGCGCCCGGCGGTGCCGCCCCAGTACGAGGTTTTGCCGCCGCAGGCTGCTGCGCTGCTGCCGGTTTCCAGTGTGCAGTCGGCGCCGATAGACCAGCCCGCCAGCGTCAGCAGGCGTTGGCCGCCGGCCAGATCGACGGCCCGGCGCATGGCGTTGATCGCGCCTGTGTACTCGGCGATGCGGGCGGCGCTGGTGCCTTCGAGTTCGTAGTCCACATCGAGGCCATCAAAGCCGACATCGAGCATGATTTGCTTCAGGGCGGTGGTGATGGGGCCAGCGGCGGCGCCTTCTGCGGCCAGAGCGGCCCAGCTGTTGTAGGTGGCGCCGCCGACGGCCAGCACCACTTTGATGCCGCGTGCATGCAGCACGTCAATCGAACGCTTGATGTCTTTCGGCCCGGCATTGAAATTCAGCCCGGTGCCGCTCCAGTTGTTGGCGGTGAAGTTGCCCGCTGTGCTGTAGCTGAAGTTGGGCTGCGCAAAGGCTGCGACGACATGGGTGTAGGTCGCTGGAATGCGCGCCATCATGCTGCTTTTCAGGATGGCGTCGTTGCCGAGCGCCACGCCGTCCCAGCCGACGCTGCTGAACCAGTTGTCGCTCCAGCTCGGGTAGTAGCCGACATAGACGCGCTGATTGGTGATCGCCACCTTGGCCGCGCTCATGGTTTGAGGCTCATCGGTCAGGACGACGGGCGTTGGCGTCGGCGTCGGCGTTGGTGTTGGTGTAGGAGTCGGCGTGGGGGTTGGCGTCGGCGTCGGCGTCGGAGTGGGTGTAGGAGGCGTTGGCGTCGTGCTGCCTGCGGCGCTGCAGGCGGTAAAAGCGCCGCCGTTGTAGGCAATTTGGCAGTTGCTGGGCGCGGCGTTCAGCGTGCCTTCGCCGCCAAAACCCAGTGCGACGGCGCTGCCCGGCGCCAGATTGCCATTCCAAGACTCGTTGCTGAAGGTCGAGACTGCGCCGCTGGTGCTGAGTTTGTAAGTGCCCCAGGACGACACACGGGTCACGCCCGATGGCATCGTCAGGCGCAGACTCCAGCTTGTCCAAGGCGTGGTGCTGGTGTTTTTCAGCACGATCTGGCCGTTAAAGCCGCCGACCCAGCTGGACGGTGCCGTGGTCACGGCGCTGGCGCTGGTGCTTGTCGTGGTGCCGCTGACCGGCGGCGCTGTCGTGCCGCCGGTGGTGGTGTTCGGGTTGGTGGCCGGTGGCGGCACGGTGGTGGCGGGCGGGGCGGTGGCCACTTGCGTCGGCAGCGTGGCCAGGAAGTTGACCCAGGAGCGTACTTTCAGGGCCGCAGCGGCGCTGCTCAGACCGGCCAGCTTGCCGTCGTCAATCAGCACCAGACATTTCGCCCCGTTGATGTTGCAGCCGCGCAGATCGGTGACGGCGGCGGGTACGCCTTGTCCGCTAAAGCCAAACACATAGGGCGCAGGCGTGGTCTGTTTGGACAGCGGCGTCAGATTCGCCCAATTCGGCAGTTCAAACGAAAACTTCCCGCTCTGGGCTGCCGCCGTGACGTTCCAGAAGCCGCTTGCCTTGAGCGTGTCGCTTTCGAGGTACAGCTTGGAGCCGCTGCTCAAAGGCGCATCGCTGAAGTTGTAAATCGCGAACTTGCCGGTGTAACCAGCCCAACTGTCGCTGGCCGTGCCCCAGGTGCTGGCTGGGCTGAACACGACAACGACCGGCGCCGACGCCAGCATGCTGGTTTTGACGGTGCCGAGCTGGCTGGCCAGCTGTGTGGCGCTGCTGGTGGCGGCAGCCAGGCTGGCGGTGTTGAGCTGTAAAGTGGCCGTTCCCAGCGTGCTTTTGGCCTGCTCGCTGAGCAGCGTCAGGCTGCAGGTGGCGCTTGCGCAGGACAGCGAAAACGTGTCCAGCACTTTGTCCAGCGGGTCTTGCGTCGGCACAAACTGGCGCGTCAGCAACTGCGCGGCGCTGTCGGTGACGCCCATTGCATCGAGCAGCGGCTGAAGGGCTTTTTTGACCTGCTCGGCGGCGTGCAGGCGCAGGGCTTTGAGTTCGCTGGCGGTTTTGCCGTTCACGCCCTCGTTGAGCACGATGCGCGACACCATCGAGGAAATCGGCGTGATGTTGATATTCGTGCCGGAGGCCGAAATATCGTCGGCGAGAACCAGCGCCTGGTATTTTTTATTCGGAGAAACCGAGGTGTCCGTCACTTCCAGCAAATAAGGCGCATTGGCCGGGTCGAGTTTGACTTCAAAAAAAGCCGCGCTGTTGGTGACAGTCGAAGTCATCACCGAGCCGGCTAGCGAGGTGACGACCACAGCGGCGTTACTCAAGGGCGCACCAGTTGCGGCGACACCGCTGATATTGTTGTTGCCAGATGCGGAGCCGATTGGGGAACTCCCGCCGCCGCAGCCCGCCAGCGATAGTAAAAGGGCGATGGCCGCAGTCTGCTTGGTTTTTTTAAATAACATGAAAACCTTTGTATAACGGTTATCTTGCAGTGATTAAATTTTCTTTTGCATTAATCAATGCAAGAATGTTTTTGTGTAAATTATTTTTGTTTCTAAATGTGTCAGTGCATTTTTCACTGGCAGCCGTTTTCATTCTAGTGGTTTAAAAATTCATTTTGGCTGAAATATTTTTTAAGCCATCGTTATGGCAGGCCGTCAATACGGCGTGCGGTTCTTGCGAAAAATTCCGTAAGAATTCGCTCAATTGAACTTTCAAAAGCCCGATGTGCGGGTTTTCCCGGCAGTGCTGCCCTTGTTTTGAACCTATAGTGATTCACGCTGATCAAGCGTTTTGTGAAGGTTGTGACGTGCCGCGATCTGCCCCTGAATTTCGTTTTTCTACCGTCCCCACGCCGGGTGAGCGCGTCACTGCGCAGGGGTCGGTGCTGTGGCTGCTCCAGCGCCGCAGCGCGCTTACCGTGGTGCAACTGGGCTGGTGCTACCTGTCGCTGTGCGCGGTGGTTTTGACGGGGATGTTTCTGGCGGGCTGGCAACAGAGTTCGCCCCAGTTGACAAAGTGTGTGTGGCTGGCGCTGCTGGTCGTGGGGGTGGCATTGGTTCGCTATGCCCGCCATGCCAGTGACGCTGAAAAAATCCTGCTGCAAGGCGGCCAGCTGGTCATTGAACTGGAAAGCGCCGGGCGCACCGAGCGCGCCGAGTTCCATCGCGACTGGGTGCGGGTCGAGCCCCGGCATGGCGACGGCTCGTTGATTGAGGTCTCGGGCCAGGGGTATTCGGTGCGGGTCGGGCGCCACATGCGGCCAGAGCTGCGCCCGATGCTGGCGCGCGAGATCCGCCGGGCGCTGCGTGTGTGCTGAAAAACAGGAATTCGCAAGGCTTCTTGCGTGTCAGAGGCTTTGCTTGACGCCATCATCTTTGATGATGGTGGTGATTTCATGATGAACCAGGGCAACACCATGAGCAATATGAAACGGTTGGGCTGGCGGCATTCGGGCACAGTTCTGGGGCTGGCGGCGGCGTGGTTCAGCCGCGCCGCTTACGCGGTCAACGACCTGCCGGGCGGCCCGGCGGTGCGCCAGCTCAATTTGCAGCGTCCCGCCACCCTGATCGCCGGTGAGCAGATCTGGCTGCACTGGTTCATGATGGGCATCTGCGTGGTGATTTTTCTGGCGGTGTTTGGCGTGATGTTTTATTCCATCCTCAAGCACCGCAAATCGGTGGGTCACAAGGCGGCGAATTTCCATGAATCGACAGCGGTTGAAATCGCCTGGACCATCGTGCCGTTTGTCATCGTCATCGGCATGGCGCTGCCCGCGACCAAGGTGCTGGTGGCGCAAAAAGACACCACCGGCGCGGACTTGACCATCAAGGCCACCGGCATCCAGTGGAAATGGGGCTACGACTACCTCAAGGGCGAGGGCGAGGGCATCGCGTTTGTCTCCACGCTGGACATCGCCCAGCGCCAGATGTCCGATAACGGCGGCGCCAAACCCGGTGAAATCGCCCCCGACGACTACCTGCTCAAGGTGGACAAGCCGCTGGTCGTGCCGGTGAATAAAAAAATCCGCATCATCACCACCGCCAGCGATGTGATTCACGCCTTTGCTGTGCCCGCTTTTGGCATCAAGCAGGACGCGATTCCCGGCTTTGTGCGCGATACATGGTTTCGCGCCGAGCGCGTGGGCGATTTTTACGGCCAGTGCCAAGAGCTGTGCGGCAAGGAGCACGCCTACATGCCGATTCACGTCAAGGTGCTGTCCGCGCAGGACTACAGCGCCTGGGTCGCGCTCAAGACGGCTGAAAAAGCTGCCGCCAAGCCGCTCTGACATCCGAACCCTCCAAGCCACCGGCACAAGCCCACCAAAGGAAGTCAAGATGAGTGCAGTTCTGGATCACCCCGCACACGCCCACGATGACCACGGCCACGCCACTCCGACGGGCTGGCAACGCTGGGTCTATGCCACCAACCACAAAGACATTGGCACGCTGTACCTGCTGTTCAGCTTCACCATGTTGATGATTGGCGGCGTGCTGGCGCTGCTGATTCGCGCCGAGTTGTTTCAGCCGGGGCTGCAACTGGTCAACCCGGAGCTGTTCAACCAGCTCACGACGATGCACGGCCTCATCATGGTGTTTGGCGCCATCATGCCGGCCTTTGTCGGCTTTGCGAACTGGATGATTCCGCTGCAAATCGGCGCGTCCGACATGGCGTTTGCGCGCATGAACAATTTCAGCTTCTGGCTGATGATTCCGGCGGGGTTGATGCTGGTGTCGTCGTTTTTCATGCCCGGCGGCGCGCCCGCTGCGGGCTGGACGCTGTACGCACCGCTGACGCTGCAGATGGGGCCGTCGATGGATTCGGGCATTTTTGCGATGCACCTGCTGGGCGCTTCGTCCATCATGGGCTCGATCAACATCATCGTCACCATCCTGAACATGCGCGCGCCCGGCATGACGCTGATGAAAATGCCGATGTTTTGCTGGACGTGGCTGATCACCGCTTATTTGCTGATTGCCGTGATGCCGGTGCTGGCGGGCGCCATCACCATGACGCTGACGGATCGGCACTTTGGCACCAGCTTTTTTAACCCTGCTGGCGGCGGCGACCCGGTGATGTACCAGCATATTTTCTGGTTCTTCGGCCACCCCGAGGTGTACATCATGATCTTGCCCGCGTTTGGCATCATCAGCCACATCATTCCGGCATTTTCGCGCAAGCGCCTGTTTGGTTATGCGTCTATGGTGTATGCGACCGGCTCGATTGCGATTTTGAGTTTTGTCGTTTGGGCGCACCACATGTTCACCACCGGCATGCCGGTCACGGGCCAGTTGTTTTTTATGTATTCGACCATGCTGATCGCCGTGCCGACCGGCGTGAAAGTGTTTAACTGGATTGCGACGATGTGGCGCGGCTCGATGACATTTGAAACGCCGATGTTATTTGCCGTCGGTTTTATTTTTGTCTTCACCATTGGCGGGCTGACCGGCGTGATTTTGGCCGTCGCGCCGATTGATATTCAGTTGCAGGACACTTATTACGTCGTGGCGCATTTTCATTATGTGCTGGTGGCCGGGTCGCTTTACGCCATGTTTGCCGGTTATTACTACTGGAGCCCGAAGTGGACCGGCGTGATGTACAGCGAGCGGCGCGGCCAGATTCATTTCTGGTGGTCGCTGGTGTCGTTCAACGTGACGTTTTTCCCGATGCACTTTTTGGGGCTGGCCGGCATGCCGCGCCGCTACGCCGATTACCCGATGCAGTTTGCCGATTTCAACGCGGTGGCCAGCGTGGGCGCGTTTTTCTTTGGCTTTGCACAGGTGTATTTTTTCCTGGCCGTCGTGCTTCCCGCCATGCGCGGCAAGGGTGCGCCCGCCAAACAAAACCCGTGGGTCGATGAGGGCGGCAAGGGTGCTGAAGGGCTGGAGTGGGAAGTGCCGTCGCCCGCGCCGTTTCACACCTTTGAAACGCCGCCCCGGCTCGACAGCAGCGCCACCCGCATCATCGGCTAGGGAGGCTTGAAGATGACAACGCCCGAACAAAAGAAAAGCAACCTGCGTCTGGCGCTGATTTTGGCGTCGGTGGCCTTTGTATTTTTTGCCGGTTTTATGGCCAAGATGGTTTTTCTGGGCCATTGAGCCGGACGCAAGATGCTGCAGCTCAAGCGCGAAAATTTCAGGATGTTCGGCAAGCTGGGCGTGATCGTGCTGGCCATGTTCTGCTTTGGTTACGCGCTGGTGCCGATTTACAAAGCCATTTGCGAGATGACCGGCATTAACGTGCTGGCGCTGGGCGACCGGCAGATTCCGGGCGCGACAGCCACGGTTGAGGCCAACACGCAGGTGGACGTGAGCCGCACCATCACGGTGGAGTTTGATGCCAACGCACGCGGCCCTTGGCATTTCAAACCGGCCATCAATTCGCTGCAGGTGCATCCGGGCGAGCTGGCCACGGTGATGTACGAATTCCAGAACGTGCAAAACCGCACCATGTCCGCCCAGGCCATTCCCAGCTACGCGCCTGCGCAGGCCGGGGCGCATTTCAACAAGGTTGAATGCTTTTGCTTTCGCCAGTACACGCTCGCGCCGGGCGAGAAAAAGCAGTGGCCGGTGGCGTTTGTGATTGATCCCAAGCTGTCCAAAGATGTGAAAACGATCACGCTGTCGTACACGTTTTTTGAAGTCGGCGGCCGGGTGCCCGCAGCGCCGGACACCTCGAAAGCCGCTGCCGCAGCGCCTGATGGAAAGGCTGGCACATGAACTCGAAAACGCCGCCACCGCCGCCGCCGCGCCCGAAAAAATCTCTCTGGCGCACCGTCAAGGCTGTGGCCTGGTCGTTTGTCGGCCTGCGGGCGCGGGGGGATTTTGAAGAAGACGTGCAGCAGCTCAGCCTGTTGCACATCATCATCGTCGGGCTGATTGCGATTTTTATCTTTGTGGCCGCACTGGTGGTGCTGGTGAATCTGGTGGTGGGGCGCTAGCAACTCAAATCCGCGAAGCCTTCAGCCAGTGTCAGGGCGCGTTGCGCTGGAAGTCAAAAGCGTATTCGGAATTCAACAGAAAAACAGGAGTCGAGCGATGTCATCAGCCACTCATGGGACTACTTCCCATTATTTCGTTCCCGGCCCGTCGCGCCATCCGGTCATGGCGGCCATCGGCCTGTTCTTTGTGATTCTGGGGGCCAGCCAGTGGATCAACGGCGCGGGCTGGGGCGCGTGGTGCTTGGCGCTGGGCATGGCGGTGTGGCTGGGCACGCTGTTTCAGTGGTTCAGCGACGCGATTGCCGAGAGCGAAAGCGGCCTGTACGGCCACAGGATTGACCTGTCTTTTCGCTGGAGCATGAGCTGGTTTATTTTTTCGGAAGTGATGTTTTTCGGCGCTTTTTTCACCGCGCTGTGGTGGGCGCGGGCGCATTCGGTGCCTGCGCTGGGCAGTCTGGACAACGCGCTGCTGTGGCCCGATTTCAAAGCCGTCTGGCCCAGCTTGGTCGAAGGTGTCACCGCCTCGCCCGCCCGCATCATCGAGCCCTTCGAGACGATGACGCCGTTCTGGCTGCCGACCATCAACACCGCGCTGCTGCTGAGTTCCGGCGTGACGCTGACGGTGGCCCACCATTCCCTTCTCGAAAATCACCGGGGCCGCACCCTCGCGTTTATGTGGCTGACGGTGCTGCTGGGCATCACCTTTTTGACGGTGCAGGGCTATGAATACTTTCACGCCTATTCCGAGCTGAATCTGAAACTGACTTCTGGCGTCTATGGCTCAACCTTTTACATGCTGACGGGTTTTCACGGCTTTCATGTGCTGGTCGGCATGTTGATGCTGCTGGCCATCACGCTGCGCCTGCAAAAAGGCCATTTCACCGCCAACAAACACTTCGGCTTTGAAGGCGCGGCCTGGTACTGGCATTTTGTCGATGTGGTGTGGCTGGGGCTGTATATCTTGGTGTACTGGCTGTGAGCTTATCGTCCGGCCGAAATGCCGGTCGGCTGGATATAGCCCAGCTTCCACGCCAGCAAAATGCAGACAAACAGCACGATTGAAAATCCGACCCGAAGCGCCAGTGCGCGCGCCATGTGGCTGGTTTTGCGCTGGCCGTCGTCGTCGCCGTTGCCACGCCTGAGCATGAAAAAAAGCGCCGTCCCCAAACTGGCGAGAATGGCGATAAACCCCAGTGCGACAAAATAAAGCATGAACCGGATTATCTGCCCTTGACCGCCGCCCTGTACACGCGCCGCTTCTGGCTGCTGACGCTGGCCGCCGTGCTGGTGGCGGGGCTGACGTTTTCGCTGGGCTGCTGGCAGTTGCGCCGCGCCGATGAGAAAAAGGCCATTCAGTCTGCCATTGACGCCGCAAGCGCGCTGGACGCGCTGGACGCGCAGGCGCTGGCTGCGATTCAAAACCCGACCCAGGCGTTTTACCGGCCTGCGCAGTTGCAGGGCGTGTGGCTGCCCGCACACACGGTGTACCTGGACAATCGCCCGATGAATGGCCGGGTCGGCTTTTGGGTGCTGACGCCGCTGGCGCTGCAGGGCAGCGGGCGGGTGATTTTGGTGCAGCGCGGCTGGGTGCCGCGCAACTTTCTGGCGCGTGAGCGCCTGCCCGCGATCTCGACGCCGAGCGGGCTGGTGACTGTCACCGGACGGGTGGCCCCGCCGCCGTCAAAGCTCTATGCTTTCAAGGGTGCTGACGGTGGCGCGATCCGGCAAAATCTGGATATCGAGGCTTTTCGCGCTGAAACCGGCTTGCCCCTGCTGGCGCTGTCGCTGCTGCAGACCGGCGCGCCCAGCGAAGGCTTGCTGCGCGACTGGCCCGCGCCTAATTTCGGGGTGGACAGGCATTACGGTTATGCTTTTCAATGGTTTGGCCTGTGTACGCTGGTGCTTGTTTTGTACGCTTGGTTCCAGCTGATAGCGCCTTTACGAAACTCATCACGGGCAGCGTGCCGCGATTAACTGTGTGAGCTGTTTTGAACAACGATCTTCCCGATTCCTTCCAGCCTTCGGCCCGGCACCAGCCTTTGAGCCTGACGGTGTACGCCATGCCCGCGCTTCATCCGCCGGTTGTCACGCCTGAAACCCGTGCCGGTCGCTGGAAAATGCTGGCTGTGTTGTTGATTTGTGCCAGTCCGGTGGTGGCTTCTTATTTCACCTATTACGTGATCCGGCCCGAAGGGCGGCGCAATTTTGGCGAGTTGATCGAGCCGCAGCGCCCGTTGCCCGCGCTGGCGACGCGCACGCTCGAAGGCCAGCCCGGCCAGCTCACCGCGCTGAAAGACCAGTGGCTGCTGCTCAGCGTCGCGGGCGGCGCCTGTGAGGCGGGCTGCGAGCAAAACCTGTATTTCCAGCGCCAACTGCGCGAGTCGCTGGGCAAGGAAAAAGGGCGGCTGGACCGCGTCTGGCTGGTCAGCGACGAGGCGCCGGTGCCTGCCGCGCTGCGGCCCGCGCTGGAAGCCGCCACCGTGCTGCGTGCGGCGCCCGCCGAACTGGCGCAGTGGCTGGTACCCGCCGCAGGCCAGCGGCTGCAGGATCACCTTTATCTGGTCGATCCGCTGGGCAACCTGATGATGCGTTTTCCGGCCAACATGGACAGGGCCGCCGCCGCGAAAGCCAAGCGCGATCTGGAGCGCCTGCTGCGCGCCTCCAGCAGTTGGGACACAGAAGGCAGGGCGCGTTAAACCATGCCCACCACCGATTTGTACAACTTCAGCCCAGCCTTGCACCTGATGTTCATGGGGCTGGCCGTGGCGCTGGGGCCGCTGGCTTGGCTCTGGCTGCGCCACGGGCAGGTTTCGACGGCGCGGCGCCTGCAGTCGCTGACACAGCTGACTTTGTTTTTGACCTTTGATCTGGTGCTGTTTGGCGCTTTTACCCGGCTCACTGATTCCGGTCTGGGCTGCCCGGACTGGCCAGGTTGCTACGGCAGCGCCAGCCCGGTGGGGGCCGCGCAGCACATTGAGGCGGCGCAAAATGCCTTACCGGGCGGCCCGGTGACGCACACCAAAGCCTGGGTTGAGATGATTCACCGCTACCTGGCCACCGGCGTTGGCGTGCTGATCCTCACTTTGACGCTGGCCAGTTGGCAGGCCTGCCGTGCGCGAAAGCGCAGCAACACGCTTTGTGCGTCGTGCCAATCATGCCAAAACTGCCTGCTTTCTCCCTGGTGGCCGACTGTGACCTTGCTCTGGGTTTGTCTGCAGGGCGCTTTTGGGGCGCTCACGGTGACGATGAAGCTGTTTCCGCTGATCGTCACCGCGCACCTGCTCGGTGGGCTGGTGCTGCTGGCGCTGCTGCGGGCGCAGGTGGTGCGCCATGCGCAGGTGCGCAAACATGCTTCGGCGGCGGTTCTTAGCACGCGCGTCCGGCGCTCGATCCTGATTGTCTTTGCCCTGCTGTGGCTGCAGATGGCACTGGGCGGTTGGGTCAGCACCAATTACGCGGTGCTGGCCTGCATGGATTTCCCGGCCTGCCAGCAGTCGTTCTGGCCCGTGATGGATTTCCGGCAGGGCTTTACGCTGTGGCGCTCGCTGGGCGCTGGCCTTGACGGCGCCCGCATCAGCTTTGCGGCGCTGACGGCGATTCATTACGCCCATCGACTCGGCGCTTATGTGGCGCTGGTCGCTTTGCTGCTGCTGGCGGCCAGCCTGCACCGCAGACCGGTTTTTCGTCGGCAGGCGCGCTGGCTGGCGGGTTTGACGTTGCTGCAGGCGGCCACCGGCCTGAGCAACGTGGTGCTGGGCTGGCCACTGCTGGCCGCTGTGATGCATACCGGCGGTGCGGCGGCGCTGGTGCTGGTGCTGATGGGAATTTTATTTTCTAGTCGTAGCCTGCCGGTGCTGGTACGCATTTCCACCTTAAAGACTTCACGAGTGTCCGCATGAACACCTCCAGCTCCTCGGCCGTCTCCAGTGTCAGCACCTTGTCCCGGCTAGCGCAGTTTTATGCGCTGACCAAGCCGCGCGTGATCCAGCTGATCGTGTTTTGCGCGCTGATTGGCATGGTGCTGGCCGTTCCTGGCGCGCCGGGCTGGCTCGATGTCAGGCTGGCCTTGATCGCCTGCGCGGGTATCTGGCTGGTGGCCGGGGCGGCAGCGGCCTTCAACTGCCTGATCGAGCAGCAGATTGACGCCAAAATGCGCCGCACCGCTTGGCGCCCCACGGCGCGCGGCCAGCTCGGCAAGCCGCTGACGCTGACGTTCTCGGCGGCCCTGTGTGCGCTGGGCTCGTGGATTTTGTACGTCTGGGTCAATCCGCTGACCATGTGGCTGACCTTTGCCACCTTCGTCGGCTACGCGGTGGTCTATACGGTGATTTTGAAACCGCTGACGCCGCAAAACATCGTCATCGGCGGCGCGTCGGGTGCCATGCCGCCGGTGCTGGGTTGGGCCGCGATGACCGGCGAAGTCGGTCCCGAAGCCTTGATTTTGTTTTTGATCATTTTTCTCTGGACGCCGCCGCACTTTTGGGCGCTGGCGCTGTACCGCGTCGAAGACTACCGCAAGGCCGGCCTGCCGATGCTGCCGGTCACGCACGGCAACGAGTTCACCCGGCTGCAGGTGTTTTTATACACTTTGGTGCTGTTTGCCGCCTGCCTGATGCCTTTTGTGTTCAAGATGAGCGGCTGGCTGTACCTGGTGGCCGCCGTCGGACTGAGCATCGGTTTCAGCGGCTACGCTTGGAAGTTGTGGCGAAATTATTCCGACGCGCTGGCGCGTAAAACCTTTCGCTTTTCGCTGATTCACCTTTCGGGCCTGTTTGCCGCGCTGCTGCTGGACCATTACCTTGTTTGACATCTGGAGTTTTGATGAAATTTACCGAGCCAATGCAGCCTGAACGCAGGAACGCCATCAAAGCCTTGGGCAGCGTTGTGGCACTGTCAATGACCGCTGGCCTGCTGGCCGCCTGTTCGCCCGGCAAGCCCGCGTTTAAAAGCATTGACCTGACCGGTGCCGACTACGCGCAGGGCTTTTCGCTGCCCGACCACAACGGCCAGCCGCGCACGCTGAAAGACTTTGCCGGCAAGATCGTCGTGGTGTTTTTTGGCTTTACCCAATGCCCGGATGTGTGCCCGACCTCGATGGCCGAACTGGCGCAGGTCAAGCTGCAGCTCGGCAAGGACGGAGACAGGCTGCAGGGCATTTTCATCACGCTGGACCCCGAGCGCGACACGCCCGAGCTGCTCAAGGCCTATATGGCCAATTTTGATCCGAGCTTTCTGGCGCTGCGGCCCACGCTGGCACAGCTACCCCAGGTGAGCAAGGATTTCAAAATTTATTACAAAAAAGTCGAAAGCAAAACGCCCGGCAGCTACACGCTAGACCATTCGGCGGGCAGCTATATCTATG
>Ga0302213_1000324_pt1 | contig 28465 bp, 16 predicted proteins | sample II_Fen_N1_2_FD_194583 | JGI IMG/M metagenome (GOLD analysis project Ga0302213, IMG submission 194583) | Peat permafrost microbial communities from Stordalen Mire near Abisko, Sweden - II_Fen_N1_1 | ecosystem: Environmental > Terrestrial > Soil > Wetlands > Permafrost | place: Sweden: Abisko...
CACGTTTCGTCGCGCAATGAAACGTGAGAAGCATTCATCAATTGACCGAACAAAGTAAGATCGCCGGCTTTCAATGCTTTTACAGCATCAGAAGTACGTTGAACTTCACCCACAACGTGACGGGCACGTTTAAGTGCGATAGGATCAGTGATAGCATAAGAGATACTGTTGAATTCAGCTTCGGTCAATTCAGCTAAATATTTCAATGGACGAACCGTGTTCAATTGCTCTACAGCCAATTTACATTCAGCTACACGTTGGTTGTATGCACCTGAATCCAATTTGTGTGGACTATGAGTGTTAGAGATAAGAATTTTTACGCCTTCCAGTTTTACCGGAACTAATTCAAATTCCAATGTATCGCAGTTCAAGTGAATAGCGTGGTCTTTAGCACCATTAGCCGAAGCAAACTGATCCATAATACCACAATTTACCAAAGCAAACTCGTGTTCTGATTTCTGACCGATTTGAGCCAACACGGTACGGTTGAAACCTGTTCCCAATTGGTCATTGAATGCATAAGCAGTAACCACTTCCAATGCAGCCGACGAAGAAAGACCTGCACCGTTAGGCACATTACCCCAGATAAGGATATCGTAGCCTTCAGTAATAGCAATACCACGTTTTACGAATTGAGCAATAACTCCTAGTGGATAGTTTACCCATGATTTGTCAAGTGGAGTAGTCAGTTGATCGAAACCAAGCGAAATGATTTCTGGTTGATTCAACGATTTGAAGTTGATCGCTTTTTTGTCGTTTTTAGCCAACAACAAATAAGTTCCAAAACTCAATGCGCATGGAAATACTGATCCACCATTGTAATCGGTATGCTCACCAATAAGGTTTACACGACCCGGAGAGAAATACACTGCTTCGGCTGCTTTGCCGTAAGCTGCTTCAAAAGCTACTTTTAATTCTTGAACTGTCATAATAAATTTATTTTAATTGTATTTTGTACATTTAATATTTAGGAACACAAAAATAACTCAATTCAGCCCTATAATAAAGTCGTAAAACTATGTTTTAAAGCATAATTTCGATTTATTAATTATTGCAGTTGGAAGTAATAAATATCCGTTTTTACTCCAATTTATTTTTTGTGTAGTAATATATTGATTAGCAATAAGTAATAGATGTTACAGTGGGTCTGATTGACATAGGACTTATTGTGTTATTTTATGAAATATTATTCAGAATAATACATTGAAAATAGCAATGACCGTTTTGTGTCTAATATTGGATAAATAATCGACTTTAAATTTATGTAAACTAGTCATTTTGATAAAATATAAGCTGTTTATATACAAAGGCAGAGCAATAAAAAAACGACGTGAATCAAGAGTTTTTACTCAAAATTCACATCGTTTACTTCTTTCTAATTGATTTTATCTTCTTCCAGAGGAAGATCCACTACTTGTTCTTTCTGATCCGGTGTTAGTGCTTTGGCTACGTCCTGCTGGTGTTGCAGCTGGTGCTGGTGTAGACTGAGCTGCTGGACGACTTGGTTGACTTACAACCGGTGCTTGTCTTGAATTTGAACTCTCGCTTCTGGTGGTTGGTTGAGTTCTTGGTTGAGTGTTCTCAGTACGTTGTTGCTGTGGTTGCGTGTTGCTTTGACTACTTCTGTTTGCATCGGTACCACGAGTGCTGTAAGTGGTAGATTGAGTGCTACGTCCGGTTCTCTCGTTGTTTTGCGCGTTGCTATTACTTCTTACTCCCTGATTTTCGGAGCGCGAAGTACGGCTTTGGTAAACATCGTCCTGAGTTCTGTTAGTTCTGGTACTTCTGCTTTCAACTCCCCTTGTTTCATTTACATTGCTATTAGACCTTGTGTAGTTGCTTCTGGCAGAAGATCTGTCGTACACTGTGTTGTTTCCACGAGTATTGTCAATATCTCTTTTGTTACTAATATTGGCATTTCTGCTACTGAAAGTTCGTTCAGGGTGCCGTGTTCCGTAGTCATTTCTACTTACCGACTGTTGCAGTCTACTGGCATACTCACCTCCTCTGAGGTGTTCTGAGTAATAATACCGATGGTCATGGTTAATATGCGAATTAATATGCGACGTGTAGAAACTTATTTCGCATGGTCGGCGATTGTGGTAATAGTTTGGATAGTATCCATAGTAGTAGGGTGAATACCATCTGTGATAATTATAACCCCAGAAAAATGAGAAAATGTTTGGAGTGTATACATAAACCGGTTCAATAATGTAATCCGGTCCATACAAATAGGGATCGCCAACCACTTGAACCACTGTTCTTCGGTTTTCTTTCTTTTCAACTATAATGGTTGCCACATCCTGAAAGACTTCTTTGCCCAAAACAGCCTGAATAACCACAACGTGAACATCGTTTTCCATATTTTCCACTACCCGAAGGTAATCTACTTCACCGTCGTTGTTTAAGTCTAGATTTGAAAGTTGACTATCGTAATCGTTCAGTCTTTTCTCAAAATCTTCTAAGTCGCTTGATTCACCAAAGGTAGAAGCTATCGCTTGTAAATCGAGATTATTACTAATGTCGCTATTTTGTGCTTCAACCGTAATTGTTTTTTGTGCTGTGCTTGAAATAGTGGCTAAAATGATACCTACTATCAGGCTTGTTAGTTTAGTTCTCATAATCGTAATTTATTAAGCTGTAAATAATCTATTTTCCTAAGCCAAACGCTAAGTGCTTTTTCTTGAATTGTTATTACCCAATTTCTGTGCCAAAGTTATAAATAATAAACCATGACAATTCAATTTTAGTGTAAATATATTTTAAATTATTGGTAATAATGTATTTGTATGTCTTTGTGGTTCCCTTGACTGGTAGATAATATTTCCCAGCCTTTTTTGTTACCTTTGCCATACCGAAAAAGTAACTGTATGAGTAAACTGGACATGCTTCTTTTATTTCCCATAGTTGTGGGGTTTATTATTGGTCTTTTTAAAGGATTAATTAGAGAAGTTACATCGTTAGCAGCCATTGTATTGGGTATTTTAGGAGCTAAGTTTTTTGCACCAACAGTTTCAGTGTTTTTGGTTGACTCACTTCACTTTTCAAAAGGAGTAGCGTCAGTGCTTTCCTATCTGATTCTTTTTATTGGTATTGCCATTGCGTTACATCTACTGGCAAAATCGCTCGAAAAGGTATTTGATGCTATGTCGCTCGGCTTTCTGAATAAGCTTATGGGAGGTATGGTGGGTGCATTTAAATACGCATTGCTTGTGAGTATTTTGTTGTTTGCCTACAATGCTATTAGTTCTCCAGACTCTTCCACTAAGGAAAATTCGATTGCCTACAAACCATTAATGAAACTGGCTCCTACATTGTGGGATGAAGCAAAAGATGAGTATAAATCTCAGCACGAACATTTTAAATGATGAAAAAAAAAATTACAACTGCTGATATTCCACTTTTTGACGAAAGTGTTGGGCTAAAAGGTAATTATTCCAAATTCTCTTACGAATGTGGTTGTGACGAGGCTGGGCGTGGTTGTTTGGCCGGACCCGTTGTGGCTGCAGCAGTTATCTTACCATCGAATTTTAGTTGTTCAATGCTTAATGACTCTAAACAATTATCAGAACATGAGCGTGATACGCTTCGTCCGATTATCGAGAAAGAAGCTTTAGCCTGGGCAGTTGCCGAGGTGGATAACAAGGAAATAGACGAAATAAACATTCTCAATGCTTCTATTCTGGCCATGCATAGAGCTATTGAAAAGCTGAGTATTCGCCCAGAGTTTATTATAGTTGATGGAAATAAGTTTAAGCCTTATGCCGATATTCATCACCAAACTATTGTAAAAGGCGATAGTAAATATCTTTCTATTGCTGCGGCTTCGGTGTTAGCAAAAACACATCGAGATGAGATAATGCAAGCATTAGATAATAAGTTCCCGGGGTACGATTGGGCTCAGAATAAGGCTTATCCCACACCAAAGCACCGCGAAGCTATTCGCAAAATAGGAACTACACCTTATCACCGAATGAGTTACGATATGCTTGGAGAGAGAAAAGCAGAGAAACAGGCACAAATGAACGCTAAGAAAGAAGCAAAAGCTAAGAAAAACAGTTAGTTATCAGAACGGATATCCAATAGCAAAGTGTAATGCAAAGTCATTACTTATTTTGGGACTGGTGCGCCATCTTTCCGATTGAGTGAGTACCGGATCGTAAAGTTTAACTCCTAAATCAATTCGGGCAATGAAGAACTTGAAATCGAAACGAAATCCAATGCCATAAGCCATAGCAATTTGCTTCCAAAACGAATCTAGTTTAAATTGTCCATTTTCTTGTGTATCGTAATTGTTTATTGTCCACACGTTACCTGCATCTGCGAATAAGGCACCTTCCATTAGCCAGAACAATTTTGCCCGATATTCCCAGTTCATATCTAACTTGATATCACCTACCTGATTAAAGTCCCTGGAACTACTTGCTATTCTTTTATAACCTCCTGGTCCTAGTTGGCTTTCGCCCCAGCCTCTGACACTATTTGCTCCACCACTGTAAAATCGTTTTTCGTAAGGAATTACATCGGCATTTCCATAAGGTACACCTAATCCAGCTCCCAAATGATATACGAACCGATTATCCTTGTCAAAAATCTGATGATGCGTAATATTATATTCAGCTTTTAAATACTGTGAAAAGCGTACTCTAAATAATTCATAAGCATTATCAACTTTTTTATTCCCGAATAATTCACTCATTGCATACAAAAAATTACCAGCACTTTCAAGGCTGTATCTTACGGTCGAATAGTCTTTTAAAGGACGACTGGCATTGAATGTAGAGTAGGAGCCGTTATAGCCCATACGCATTATAAAGTGGTTTGCATAGTTATAACGATTGTACCTTCCTGAGGTAAGGAAACTATCGATAAATGCTTGTTCTATTACAGGGAAATTCACATAGCTTATATCCAATAACTGAAAATTGTGACGATACATTTTTCTGTTCCAGGAATAATTTAATCCGGCACCTACGCTTGTTGTCGTAAATTCGCCCGGACGCATTTGGTAACTAAAAGTTCCTGTGAACTCAGTATTTGCATGCATATTTCGCTTGAAGTCGTAGCTGCCAATTGGAAACATAAATCGGGGGAATTTTAATCCAACTTGTGCTCCAAACTCTTGTGCCAATACATCTTTTTGCCATTCGAGTGCGGCTCTACCTTGCAATGAAAATGTTTCTGCACCTTTAAATCTGTTTCTGTCGACATAGTTTACATTGCCGGCAACGCCCCAATAGCCGGCAGTATAAGTCCCTTCTGCTTCGGTGGATAGTGAAATGGTTTTGGATGGAACAATCTCAATATAACAATCAAGCATGTTGGCTTCTGCCTCTTTAAAACTAATGTTTACGTACTTAACCGGACCAATAGAATTCAGCGATTGGTAGGTACGTTCAACAGCCTGATCGCTATAAAGTGTATTTGGATTTATGTAGGTGTTTTGAACCAGTGCATCCAGTTTGAGTATTCGTTTTTTAGGCGACACCATTATGAAATCCCGAAACTGAACTGTATCCAACTGGGATTTATTCGAAAAATCTGCCGATAAAGAGGCTTCAGAATTTATGTAATAGATAACTTTTCGGATGGAATATTGCTTGAATATAATTTTATTAGCTGCAGAGTCATTTGAATGTTTCAGATAATCTTTTAACTCGAGAATTACGTCAATTTTGTGAGAGGTTACAGTACTATCGGCGGTATACGATAAATAATTTTTGTTGAAATTATAGTATCCTTGTTTTCTAAAAGTGGCTGAAATTCGTTCACGTTCAGCACTCAATACATCATTGTTAAATAACATGTTGGGATGAATCAATGATTTTGAGCTATCAGAAGCTATTTCAGTTAATTGAGTGTTTTTCAAGTCAACATTGTAATTGCTTAGAATATAAGGTTTGTTGGTAGTTACAATATATTGAACCTCAGCTTTTTTCCCCTTGGTGATAACGTTACTTTCAACCTTTGCGTCGAAGTAGCCTCTGTTAATCATTGTTAGCTTTAGTTGTTGTACCGAGAGTGATGTTAGCCCTGAACTATAAATAACCGGTGGATCACCCATTTTTTGGAATGTACGATGCCAAAAGCGATTAAATCTCTTGGTTGTATCTCTTGGAGCCCAGTTATATATGCCTAATTGCATACGCCATGCTCCAAAAACGGCAGCATTAGGTGTTTGGCGGAGGTATAGTTTTAATTGATCTTTGTTGATTTCCTTGTTATCGGTTTTAATACTGTATTTATTCAGGAGGAATTCGCCATCGGGTACGTATTTAGTTGTATTGCATGCCGAAAGCAATAGTACAAACACAATGAAAGAACTCCAAACAGTAAACTTCATACTCAAGTCGATAAAATGAATTAAAATATTATGCAAATATAGCTTTTTATCGTTTTCTTTGTTAGCTTTGTATCAACAAATTTCCAAACCTTTAAGGGATTAAAATCTTCTTAGGGCTTTTATTGTATACTTTTAAACTATGTTATCCAAAAACAAAATAAAGCTTATAAACAGTCTTTCTCAAAAGAAATTCCGCGACGAAGCCGGTCTTTTTATTGCCGAAGGCACAAAATTAGTGCTCGATTTAAGCGTCGCTTTTCATTGCGCTACCTTAGTTGCTACTTCCGATTGGCTTAAAAATAACGCAGCACCTGCTACAGATGAACTTGTAGAAGCTGATGAAAATGAACTTTCTAAAATCTCCAACCAAAAAAGTCCTCAAGGTGTATTGGCTGTATTTGTAAAGCCCAACTACCAATTCGATATCGATGATCTGGTCTCGAAACTAAGTTTGGCACTTGACGATGTGCAAGATCCTGGCAACTTAGGAACCATTATTCGCATTGCCGATTGGTTTGGAATAACCGATATTTTTTGTTCGGAACATTCTGCCGATGCTTTTAATGCAAAAACCGTGCAAGCTACCATGGGAGCGTTGGCACGAGTGAGAGTTCATTCGGTCAATTTACCTGAATTTATTCAGACAATTTCCGGAAAATTAGCTATTTATGGAACTTTTATGGACGGTGAAAATATCTATACAAAATCGCTAAATAAATGTGGACTCATTGTGATGGGTAACGAAGGTAACGGAATTTCCACTGAAATAGAACAGCTGGTGAGCGAGAAGTTACTAATACCAAACTTTCCAGAAGGACAAGTTACATCAGAATCTCTTAATGTAGGCGTGGCTACGGCTTTGGTGTGTGGTGAGTTCAGACGTCGAATCTAAGGTTGTTTCAAAAAGAACCAAAAAAGGCAACGATTACTTATTTTCGTTACCTTTTCCGTTATAATTTGAGATGTCTATTCTACTCCAGCATCCATATTCATATCACCACCACCTTGTTTCTTCTTCATGTCTCCTTGTTTTGGTTTCATATTTCCAAAATTATAGGTTACTGTTAGACCTAACATTCGACCATGAAAATAGGATGTTGAGTTTTGATAAAACCCACTTCCTGAAGTTGTTTGGTTATCTTTGTCGGAGTTCAGTAAATCTCTTATATTCAGACTCACGCTTAAATTACGATCCATAAAAGTTTGTCTAACTCCCAAATCAATTGAATACTTTGCGTTTTCTTTACCTTGAGAAATTAGCTGAGGCGATTCATATTCTCCTGTAATCTGGCCTGAGAACGTTTTGCTTAACATAAAGTTTGCCATCACATTGGCACTCCACGAAAAACCGCTTTGACCCGGCATTGGAATTATTATGCTCGAATTATATGGATTCACATAGGTGGCAGAATCTAATTTGCTGTAATAGAGGTTTACTGTAGATGTAAGACTCAAAACTCTGAAAAGTCGATTCTTTGAAATTAGTTCCAAACCAGTATTTTGAGATTTGCTTACATTGGCAAATGTGCTTTCCATTACATTATTCTTGTTCAGAAAGTGAACACTTTCAATTACATCATTGGTTTTGTGGTAATATAATGAAGCTGATAGTGTTTGTGCATCCCATGTTTTGATATAATTTAATTCTAATGAAGATGAATATTGGGGTTTTAAATCAGGCTTACCATACGAGATATTGGTTGAGTCCGAAAAGTTTTTGAATGGATTAATTTGCTGTCCTCGTGGGCGATTTACCCGGTTGCTGTAATTAAATTGTAATTCAGCATTCTGAGGTAAAGTATAGGATAAATAGAAGCTTGGAAAAGCATGAAAAGTTGTATTTTGAGGAATTACCTCTATGGAGTCAATTGATGTGTTCGTCTTTGATTTATACGTATTTGTAGAGCCACTTAAAAACCACTCAGCGCGTAAACCAAGTTGAAAAGTAAGTTTATCAATTCTGTTTCCATAAGTAAGATATCCGGCATGAATTTGTTCGTTATAATTAAAATTATCGAAGTATGCTGGCATACTTAAATTTGACAAATAATCAAATCCTGACGATGTACTCAACTTATTACTCAAATTGCTTTCCCAGCCGGCTTCTAATTTACTGGTTTCGCTTAATTTGTTCGTGTAGTCCAATTTGAATTCCCACTCAGTATTTTTATTGTCCATTTTTTGATTGGTTCTGGAATTCACATTAGAAATAGAATCATTTTTAATTTTAATGTAATCTGTGTTTCCAGTTCTGTTATGAGAAGAATACCCAAGGCTTGCATTTAAATTGGATCCTTTTTTGTCGAAATCATGATGATAGTCGAGGTTCATATTCAGACTTGGACGGGTACCTGAACCAACGTTATTCTGAGTGTAATTTGCTAGAATTGACGAAGGATTATTTAATTCCGATTTTAAATTGTGAGTGTTTGACGACTGGTTACCATCTCCTCCCATTCCAAACCCGGAAACACTTAATGTGTTTTTTGTATCTAAATGATAATCAACCCCTGCACGCAGAAATAACCCTGAAAATGAGGTTGACATAGTATTATCTTGCAGCAGCAAAGTTGTATCTTTTGCACTGAAGTTTCTTCGATTCGTTTTTCCACCACCTTGAAATGACATTGCCCTATATCCTAAATTTACATAAGCGTCAATTTTACTGCTTGTATAATTTACGCTTGCACCAAGATTTTTTCCCAGTTTGAAATTATCGGGAACATTTATACCGGCTGAAACACTACCATAATAGCCAGCTTTCCTATTCTTTTTCATCACAATATTGATAATTCCCGCAGAGCCTTCAGGATTAAACTTGGCCGAAGGATTTGTCATTATCTCTATTGACTCAATACTTTCAGCAGGAAGTTGTTGTAAAACCTGAGCACGGTTATCTGCTGTCAAGCCGGATGCTTTTCCGTTAATCCACACTTCCACATTTCCGTCTTTTCTAAGTGCTACATTTCCTTGATTATCAACAGTTACAGAAGGTATATTCTTCAATACATCGGATGCTGAACCACCTGCTGCAGAAATATTCTGATCGACACTAAATACTTTTTTGTCTACATCGAAGTGCATTTGCGAACTTTGACCAACTACTTCAACCTCACCTAACTTTTTACTGTTCGCTTCAAGTTTTATTTTCCCCAAATTAACCGAAGTCCCATTCAGAGTTAACTCTTGAGTACTTGTTTTGTAGCCGATAAAACTCAGTTTTACAGTATATTTACCTTCTGAAATTGCTGAAAAACTAAAAATGCCATTTTTATCCGAGATAACTCCTTTGATGGGTTTTTCGGAACCAGTTTTAAATAATGCCACATTTACAAAATCGAGAGGAGCTTGTGTTCCACCGTCTACAACTGTTCCTTTAATGGTTGAAGGTGCTGCTAATAAGGCGAATGAGATGGAAAGAAAGAAAATGAAAGAAAGAATCTTTTTCATACCTGAGAATTAATCGAAAGAAATAATGTGTTTATAAATATTATGCGATGAAGTAAATAGACCACTAAACGCTTAAATGGTTTAATAGCTTTTGTGTTTAAATTTTATAAAAAAGAAAAAGGTGCTGTAAAAAACACCTTTTTCTAGTTGAATATTGATTGTTTGATTGCTATTTTATGTGAATTAAACCGTTTCATTTGAAACTATTTTGTTTCGTGCTCCAACATGGAATCGGCTCACTTTCTTATTAATAATAAGTGTTGACGGGATATTGTTTAACTCGCCGTTTCCTGCTTGCGCAAGAGTATTCCATGCTTGATAGCTGATTAACAAGAAACTGTATTTCGACAAAAGATTTGATGAAATTTTTGACGGCTTAATAAGTTTCACTGATCCGGGGAATTGTTCTTTCAAATCTCCGAATGCCTTCTTAATAACTCCATTGGATAGGGTCAATTTGTGTGCATCCAAAATCGTTATAATTATTCCCGGTTTATTTCTCAATAATCTGCGGGCATAACGAAGCAAGAAGTCATCAGTTTCAGACTCAATCATAACAATAGTGTTTGTAATGCCAGTAAATCCACGATTTACAAATACACCCACGCTACAATTGCTGTTCTCGATAAAATAGCGGGTTTTGTCTTTTATCAATGTTCCTGGATAGAAGAAAGCTTGCTTTTGAGATACTTTATTGATAAATTGGTTTAGCCAGCGCACATTTCCAAATATCTTTGTTTCTTTGAAAAACGGAATACCTGATAAGGAAACTCCTGCTCCAACCAACAAAAAGTCGAAGTTATTCTGATTTACCGATTTTATAATGCCGGATTCAATATTATCGGTTACTTTATATTCTGTATCAATAGGAATACTTAACATCTCTGCTTCGTCTTTTATTCCCTTAAAACTTTCAACAGAGAACTGTTCACCATAAATTGGATTAGTATCAGTGCCTGGAGTAATGTGTAATACGGTTACAGCCAGACTGTTCTTTGTTCCATCCAATACTGTTTTGGCAACATTTAGCAATGTTTTTCCGTTCTCAGGGTTTCCTAAGGCAATAATTGCCTTGAAAATACCTTGCGATTGGTGAATAATGTATTCTTCTTCAATATTTTTCTCAGGGAAAAGATGGTTTATGAGAGACAGTGCCGGTGTGGTCATAAACGTTGTAATCAATGCCATAATAACCAACATTACAAAAATAGGAGGAGGTAAAATTCCCATTTCGTAACCAATATTCAATACAATAAGCTCCATTAAGCCGCGAGTATTCATCAGCACTCCTATTGAAAGACTGTCTTTCCATGTTTCGCCCAAGATACGTGCTGAAAATGCGCCTCCCACAAACTTTCCGGTTATGGCTACAAATATAAATAGTCCGCAGATAGCCCACAAATAAGGTGTATTCAACAAGCCGATCTCTGTTCGTAAACCCGTGAATACAAAGAATAAAGGTAGAAGTAAGGTGACAGAAACATCCTCAATTTTATCAATAATCAACTTGCGGAAATTGGGTAATTGTGGCATTACAACACCCGCCAAAAATGCCCCGAAAAGAGCGTGAATTCCAATTATTTGCGTAAGCCATGCCGAAACAATCAATACTAACAATAGAAAAGCTACAATACTTTTATTTAAAACCTCACTATTGCTGTAAATATCTCCCACACGTTTCAAAAACGGACGAATAACAAGTAACATCACCAGTACATAAAGCACCGAAAATGCAATGGTGTATAGTGAACTCACAAAACTTCCGGTTTTAGCAATGGCAATCACTGCTGCTAAAATACACCATGCAGTAACATCGTCGTTAGCGGCACTAGCAATAGCCATAGTTCCTAAATGAGTTTTTGATAAACCTTTTTCCTGCACGATACGAGCCAAAACTGGGAACGCAGTAATACTCATAGAGATACCTATAAATAGGGCAAATGATAGAAAATTTGTATGCTTGGCTGCAAATTCTCCATAAACAAAATAGGCTAAAAGCATTCCCAAAAAGTACGGAATAATAATACTGGCGTGACTAATTACATAAGTTTCTCCAATTTTTTCGCGCAATTCGCTTATGTTCAGTTCCATACCAATGGTAAACATGAACAATATCAAACCGACCTGACTTAAGATATACAGATTTCCTAGCGATTTGGTGGCAAAGAGAAAATGAAAAGCATCAGGATAAAAATAGCCGAGCAAAGAAGGACCGAGTACAATACCTGCTAAAATTTCACCAATAACAGTAGGTTGCCCCATTTTTGCAAATAAGAATCCAAAGATACGTGACACAATAAGGATGGAAATTATCTGCAACAATAACATTGCTGCAGGTTCGGCAATGTTTGACAAAATAGAAATTTTAAATAAGTTGAAATTGCCCAATGGTAAACCTTTTGCGGATTCATTTAGGGCATTGGCAGTATGTGTTTCGAAAATGCTGGCTTTTTGAAATAATATATAAGTGAAGATGGCAAATAATATCAACATTAATACGTAAAATGTCCATGTTTTGAAATGCGTTTTTGCCATATTAATTCAGTATTTTAATTGTAACCACTTTTTATGGCTTTCGAATAAAACAGGCACAATAAAGTTCTGTTCACCTCAATAACCCTAAGAATACAAACAAACTTAGAAAGTGCAAAGATAGTCATTTCTTTACATGTTAATTCCCTTCAAATGCTGAATTTTGGCTCCGAACTATTGTTCTACAACAGTATTTTGTATATGTCCGTTTAATTGATTTACTTTGCATTGAATTTTTAAGGTTGTTTTATAACTATTAAAATTGAAATAAAAACGTCAAGGAATGGAAATTGGAATTTATTTTTGGGTTGGTTTTGTGGCATTTGTTGTAGTTATGCTTAGTCTCGACCTTTTTGTTTTTCATAAAAAAAATCAGGTTGTTAAGGTAAAAGAGGCACTGTTGTGGAGTGCTTTTTGGATTGGCTTAGCTGTAGCCTTTAATATTGGGGTTTATTTCCTATTGGGGAAAACCAAAGCACTCGAGTTTCTTACAGGTTATCTTATTGAAGAATCACTCAGTATCGATAATTTGTTTGTGTTTATCATGATTTTCGGGTTTTTTAAAATTGATCCCAAATTTCAGCATAAAATTCTTTTTTGGGGAATTATTGGCGCTATCATAATGCGGGCAATCTTTATTTTTGCCGGAGTAGCATTGATTCAGCAATTTGCATGGGTAATGTATATTTTTGGAGCGTTTCTTGTTTATACAGGTATTTCATTGGTGTTTGAGAAAGAAGACGAGGAATATAATCCGAATAAGAATGTGCTAATACGTATGTTTAAAAAAGTGTTTCCGGTTACTGACGACATGTCAATACCAGAATTTTTTATTCATAAAGAAGTTATTCGTGATAATAAGAAGGTGAGATTATTTCACGCTACCCCATTCTTTATAGCGCTATTGGTGATTGAAGCTTCCGATTTGATCTTTGCGGTAGATTCTATTCCGGCTGTACTTTCTGTTTCCAAAGATATTTTTATTGTTTACACTTCTAATATCTTCGCAATACTTGGCTTACGCTCGCTCTATTTTGCCTTGAGCGGAATTATGGATTATTTCCATTATCTGAAATACGCTTTGTCCGGTATTCTTACTTTTATCGGAATTAAAATGTGTGTGAATGAGTTCTGCAGCGAATTCGGATACACATTTCATATTTCAAACTTCACGTCATTAGGTGTAATTGTTACTTTCTTGACTATTTCTATTGTTTTATCTGTCATTTTCAAGAAGAAAGTAGATAATAAGGCGATATAAAAATACTTTTTGTAAAACGACAAAGCCCTCACAATTTGCAGATTGTGAGGGCTTTGTCGTTTTTATATCTTATTTCAACGATAGTCGTCTCAATACCGGATTTAGTTTAGCCGTACTTGCAACTACAATCAAGGTCATTATTCCACCAAAAGCAACTGATGGAACTAAGCCCATAAACTTTGCTGCAATTCCTGATTCAAAAGCCCCGAGTTCGTTGGATGAGCCAATAAATATACTATTCACCGACCCTACACGACCTCTCATTTCGTCCGGTGTGTAAAGTTGAAGGATGGTACCTCTTATGACTACGCTCACATTGTCGAAAACACCACTTAGGAATAATAAAAAAGCTGAGAGCCAAAAGAAATGAGAGTAAGCGAAGCCAATCATACACAATCCGAATGCAGCCACACACGCAAATAAGATGCGTCCGCTATTTTGCATGGGCGGATTAAACATAAGGTAAACCGACATTATTATGGCACCTATTGCCGGACAGGCACGCAAAAATCCTAGTCCTTCGGGTCCAACGTGCAGAATGTCTGACGCAAATACAGGTAACATAGCCACTGCACCGCCAAATAAAACTGCAAACATATCCAGCGAAAATGCGCCAACCAATTCGGGCGATTTCATTACAAAACGAATTCCTTCTTTGATACGACTGAAAATACTTTCTTCTATGCTTTGCTTTACTCTTATTACATGTTTTATCTGCACCCGATCAATTATGAGTATCGAGAATAAATACAGCACAAATACTGATCCGTAAGCTATTGAGATGGAACTAAAACCATAAATAAGTCCACCAACTGCCGGTCCCATAACTGCACCCACTTGCCAGTTAGCACTGTTCCACGTAGCTGCATTAGCATAATCCTTTTTATCCACTAACTGACCAATTAAAGCTGTATGAGCAGGCATTAATATTCCTCTGGAGAGACCTGTCAGGAAAATAGTTACGAAAATAGGCCAAACACCTAACCGTTCATAGCTGTGAAATGCTTCAATACTATATAAAGTAAGAATGGCAGAGCCCAGGAGCAAGAGGATAGTTGTGTTGCGGATAATTTTTTTTCGATCCCAGATATCAACATAATGACCTGCAAAAAGTGATACAGAAATTTGAGGAACTACTTCAACCAAACCCATCATCCCGAGCCAAATAACATTGTGTGTGAGGTAATACATGTGCCAACTTACAATCACCGATTGCATAAGGGTGGCCATTGTCATTAAAAATCGATAACCCAGAAAAAACCTGAAATTGCCATTTTGAATTGCCGTAAAAGCATTGTTATTAAATATTTTATTACTCATTTTTATTCTTTATTATACCATTGCAAAGGTACAGAATATTATCTTTTTTTGATTGTTTAATGACTAAAATGAGGTATTCTGACTCTGAGAGATACATGTTTTGACTTGTGTGTTCAATATCAATGTTTTTGCCATTTTGAGAATGATAGATGAATGTGATCCAGATATCTATATTCGTATTTTATGCTATTTTATTATCTTTTGATGCTCTGCGTTTTTAAGAGGAAAATTGAGAAATTTGAAATATGGAGGACGAGTTGTGTGCTTCTAATAATTCTTTTTTAGCTTAAATAAGTTGACTTGTATTAGTTGTCGTTGTGTCATATAACTTCCATATAATCAGTGTATATGGCTGCTTATTTATCTGTTGAAAACGAAGATTAAATTATCGTATGTAAGTTGCTAAATGGTCGTAAACCTATAGTAAAGTGAGTAGGTGGATATTTGTTTGTTAAAAATAAGGTTATTGCAGCTAACATAAACCTTATGTTACTATTTCTCCTCTGAGAATCGGTAAAAGCACCTCTGAATTTATTCTGGTGCATAGTATTGCCTTCCTGATTTTTATCTTGTTTGGGTTAAATAATGTCTATTTAGTAACTTTGTAGTTAAATATTAAGCATTCGCTTGCCTTTTGCTTGTTTTTAGCCTGATTTCTTTATATTAATTAGCTTTAAAAGTGATCTGATTATTTTGAATAAATTAATAGTTAGTATTTAATATGCTTATTATTAGTATTATATAAATTGAATTTTCTTTTAATTGCATTTAATAAATTAACAATGTAAGTATCATCTTCTTTTTGCGAATGGTGTAACCTGTTTTGAATATAATTGACAATAGCAGGCTGCTTCTTGGTTTTATCTTTTCCGATTCTGCCTTTTGTGTTTTTTGATTTGCTTTGATACAATAAAAAAGGGTTCTGCTTCTTGCGATTTTCAGAACCCTAATAACAAGTCTGCAATGAAATTTAATCAACTAAAATTTTTCGTACAAGTGTTTTGCCTTCTGCACTCGTTACACGTACTAAATAAATACTTCTTTTGAAATTATTGGCCGGAATGCTTAAGTTATCGGTTTCAATGTTTTTCGAATAAACCTTTCTGCCCGAATATTCAAACACATCAACGGAAGAGATGGATCCTTTAATATTGATTTCGCTATTTCCGGCTGAATAATAAATTAAAACGTCAGATTCTGACGAATTTATTTCTGAAACAGCTGTCGTAGTTGAATATTCATAAGCTCCAAGGTCAGGAGCAGTACCAAAAAATGTGTATCCTACGTTGGTTCCTTTGTCAATCATAGTGCTGGTAGATTGCAGATGCAATAATGTTACTTCTGGTAATGAACCATCACTCTGCCGGACATTTAGCATCTGCGTACCATTTAGACTTACAAAATCTGTTGTGGCGAACGAAAAACTAGTATTCCATGTTATTCCATGTTATTGTATGCCTGAGTAACCGATTTACAGTTAAAGCTATTAATACTGATAACATATCTTGTCGGCCACTCCTGATGACTGACATATTCCATTAACCTGTGCAATATCTTTCTTTTTTAGCCAGTGCATCATACTAGACTGGTTTAGTGCGTGTTAAATTTTATCAGTTGAGGACTTTAAAGCATATTAGACTTCATTTTTAATCCTATTTTTGCCGAGTTTGTAACCCCTTAATGACGAAAATCGTATGATTTTTTGGGGGAAATAAATATAAATTTGCATCGATAAGTTACTTGTCAAATCAACCTTGGATTTTCTCGTCTTAAATAATTTCTAATACAACACGAATCACATGTTAACAAGTATTGTATATAATATTCCTGCAATGGAGTTAAAAGCTGAAAGCTTAAATTCCAGATTTATAAAACAAATGTTTGTGAGTGACACAAATGTTTTGCTTGAACAGCACTTGCTAAAAAGTGTTGAAACTCTTATCAGGGACGGTAGAACTGACGAACAACTGTTTTTGAATGATATGGTCAGCATTGTCGAAAAGCGAATCACTGATGGTTCTTTTGATTTCAATCAATTAGCCAATGAGATGAAAATTTCGAAAGCCACCTTGCAACGCAAAGTGAACCAGCTTATTGGATTGACGCCCTGTCGGCTTATTTATTCTTTCAGGATAGAAATAGCTCGCCAATTATTATTGAATAGCTCTTTGAATATTGCCGAGGTGGCCTACCGGGTAGGTTTCAATGATCCTAAGTATTTTAGTCGCAGGTTTAGAAAAGATTTGGGTTTGATGCCCCGGGAATATCGGGAACTGATGAAAGGAAGCATGGACTCTGTTGATACTGGCGGTAGCAATGACTCTTTCCTGAGTAAAGTGCTCGTAAAACTGGAGTCCAGAATGTCGGATGGAAATTTGTCTTTCGACCAATTTGCTTCTGAAATGAATATGTCAAAGGCATCGTTGTATCGCAAGCTGAAATCTGTTTCCGGCTTATCGCCTTGTGAGTTTATCCGTTCGGTCCGTATAAAACGCTCTTCCCACTTGTTGGCCAAACGCAAGAATGTGGCCGATGTAGCATTCGAAGTTGGTTTCAATGATTCGAAATACTTTAGCCGATGCTTTAAGAGCGAATTCGGTGTTACACCAACTCAATATCAGGAACAATTAGTCTGCTGAGAATGATTTGACCTGTTTCCTATTCCTAATGAAATGTTGTTGAGATTGCTTAATCATCCGTAAAGCACAGTTTTTATCATGTGCTTAGTATAAACCACCCCTTAATCACCGATATATTCTGTTATAATTGTTTGTTGATTGGTTTATTCACCATAAATGACGAATTTGTATACCCTTATTCCTTTAAAAATTATCTACTTTTGAAAAACAAAACATATTTTTTTATCACAACTAATTAAATTTGATTTATCATGAAAAAAATTTACAAATTCATTGCGATATGTATCGCACTTTTTACGTTCTCTTCAACGATGAATGCGCAAACGTGGACTGCACCGACATTAAACGGTAGCATTCTTACAACTTCAACCCAGTATTACGTTTACAATGTGGGTGCAAATGGTTTTTTAGCTCGTGGAGGACAATGGTCTGCAGAAGCTGTTGTGTCTACAGCTGGATTTAAAATGACTGCTAACAGCTCAGCTTCACTTTGGCAATTGTATTACGAGAATAGCACTCGGACATTATTTGCTGCGGATGTGAACGGTGGATGGGTATACACGGATGGCGCAGCTAACAACTCTTGGGACATTCAATTGATTGATGCTGGAAATAATATATATACTATTCAAATTGCAAATACATACGGTGGTTACATCGCCAGTCAATATCTAGGTACAAGTGCAACTGTATACGCAGCTAATAATGGAGTATGTAATGATGTGAGATACAACACCGCCGGTGGTGATAGTTACACCCAGTGGAAATTTGTATCTCAGGCTGATCTTGATTTGTATCAGGCAAAAGTGCTGTTGGACAGGTATATGACTTTAGGTAAAAACTTAGGAATGGATGTCTCATCTTATATTACCACTTACAATGCTGGTGTTACTGCTGATATCAATACTGCAGCGGCATCCCTTTTAACTGCTTTAACTTTAAATAGGACAGACGTGACTTCTTCTATCCTCAACCCAAGTTTTGAAGATTCATTTACAAGTTGGACAAATACAGGTGGTTTCGTAATACAAACGAGTAATCCCAGTGAGGGCTGGACGAAAGCAGGAAGTAATTTTGTGGAAAAATATACCGGATCAGGCTGGAATTCGGGTAATAGTTTGACAGCTGGATCAATCACTCAAACAGTTTCCGGTCTGTCAAATGGATTATATGAATTAGTGGTTTCTGGACATGCCGTGCAACAAGCCGGTGGTAATCCTCTTCATACAGGAGCGTTTATTACAGCCGGATCTCAATCCACAGAAGTTGGTGCAGGTAAAGACTATACAGTTTCAAATATCTCTGTTAAGGATGGTACGTTAACTGTTGGATATTCACTTGTTGGTCAGATAGGTTGTAACTGGACAGGTTTTGACAATTTCCGGTTATATTATTATGGAGCATCAGTAACAACTGCGATAAATACTGCCAACAATCTTTCGAAACCAAGTATTTACATTAAAGAAAATGCTATAGTTGCTAATTTTGAACTGGCACAATCTTCTGACGTTAGTATTTCTATTTTCAATGCTCAAGGCATGTTGTTGAATAAAACAATTTGTTCTTTTAATGCAGGTAAAAACAGCCAAGTAGTAGATGTAAATCTACCATCAGGTTTATATTTAGTGAGTCTTACACAAAATGGTAAATCCTTCACCCAGAAGGTAATTAAATAAGCATTTATATCTTTTTTAATCAGCGGCTGTTTCGATTTAGTTGAAGCAGCCGCTTTATTTATTTCTCAATATAAGTTCGTTGTTTGGGGTATTAGTTGTATGTAAGCCATTACAACTCCCTTTTTGGCTTGCCAGAGAGGGCTGTTTTTTTAGTGAGTCTGCAATTTATTCATTATCAGCCTTTATGTTCTTCATATATTCCGTTGGCGTAACGCCAAATTCCTCTTTAAAGCATTGGCGGAAATAAGCCGGTGTGCTGATGCCTACTTTGTAGATAATTTCGGCAACGCTGAATTTACAACTTAACAGGAGCTTTTCGGCATTACGCATCCGTATTTTGCGGATAAACTCGTTGGCCGACAAGCCTGTCAGTGTCTTTATTTTTCTATAAAGTGTAGAATGGCTCATGTTCATGTGGTCGGCTATTTGGGCTATGTTGAGCTGCTCAATCTCGATGTTTTCCTCAATAATATGGGTGAGTTTGTCGATAAATTCATTGTCCAACTTGCTGATGGAATCTTGCACAATGGATTGTTTGCTGACAATGGCCGATGAAAATAGTTGCGCTATTTTCTTTCTGGTTTCGAGTAAATTAGTTACTCGGCTACGCAATAAATTACCGCTGAATGGTTTGGTGAGGTAAGAATCGGCACCTACATTATAACCTTCAGTCTTGTCCTGCAACGAATCTTTGGCTGTGAGCATAATAACCGGAATATGACATGTTCTGACGTCTTCCTTCAATTTCCGACAAAGTTCCATTCCGTCCATCACAGGCATCATAATATCGCTAATGATAATATCGGGCACTTTTTCCAGCGCAATATCCAGACCCACTTTACCATTCTCGGCTATCAGCACATCGTACGAATCTGTAAAACAGTCGTGTATATATTCATTTATCTCCGGATTATCTTCTACTACCAACATCAACAGACGTGAGTCGGAGTGTATTTCCAGTTCTATTTTTTCAATTTCCACCGCTTTTTGTTCGGCTTGTATAGCATCAGGATAAGTGTTGTTCAGTTGCAGACGAATGCTAAAGGTGGTGCCTTTGTTGGGTATACTGTCCACACCTATTTCACCTTGATGCAAGTCTACCATACTTTTTACCAGTGAAAGTCCAATGCCTGTTCCTGACATTTGGTGCTCACCTTTTACCTGGTAATAGCGGTCGAAAACGCGTGGAAGTGCTTCAGTAGGGATGCCGAAACCTGTATCTGACACCAGTATTTCTACAAATGGATGTTCATCTTTGCTGTGATACTTGAGTTGGAGGTTGATTTTGCCTTTAGTAGTATATTTTATGGCATTCGAAAGCAGGTTATCCAGCATAATGGTGATAACTTCCGTGTCGAAATACATTTCCATGGGTGTTGTCGGTAGTTGTATATGAAAACTGACTTTGGAGTTTTGGTTTAGTTCTTTGTATTTTAAACCAATTTCATTGACCAATGTTGCTATGTCGCCCCTACGAACGCTGAGTCGCCTATTGCGGGTCTCCGACTTGCGGAACTCCAGAATCTGGTTTATCAGGTCGAGCAGGCGCTTAGCACTCCGTTGGATCGAGTTGACTTTCTTCTGCTGTTGAGGTTGTAGGGTCGAGTCGCCAACCAGATCTTCTAACGGACCAATAATCAGCGTCAATGGAGTGCGCAGCTCATGTGTAATGTTGGTGAAGAAGCGCATCCGTTCATCGTTCATTTCCTGTTCCTGTAAGTGGTTTTTCTTTTCCAGGTAAAGCGAGTTTTCCAGGTCGAGTTTTCGTTTGTAAAAACGTGTGAGGTAAAAGGCTGCTATTATTAACCCAATGGCATAAATAATCTTCGCCCACCACGAAAACCAGAATGGTGGATTAATAACGATGGTCATGCTGTGGAAATTATCTGGCCACTCATGGTTGCGTAACCGCGATTTGATGTTGAGCGTATAACTCCCCGGACGCAAATTACGGAAGGTAAGTTCCTTGTTGTTCTGGACGTTAAACCAGTTATCGTCTAGTCCTTTCAATTGATAGGAGAACTCCACTTTTTCGTTCAGTGAGTAATCGGGGATGGTAAACGATATGCTGAAAGTATTCTGGTTGTAGTTCAGTTCCACGGTTCCTTTCACCGGAATATCTATTAAGTCGCCTGAATAAGCATATTTTTTGTCGGCAACAGAAAAATTGCTGATAATTATTTCAGGTAGCTTCAATTCCCGTAGCCCAGTGTTAGCATTAAACCAGCACACACCGTTTTGCGATCCAAAGTATATAATTCCTTCGGGCGACTTGGTGACTGTGGCATTCATATAATCGCCAAGTGGAATACCGTCTAATTTATTGAAATTAAGAACCTTTAGGGATGAAACGTTTAAATAGCTAATGCCGTTGGTCGTACTTACCCAAATGTCATTTGCCGTTGCTCCCTCAATAATTGCATGAAAATAGTTGTCGGCAAATCCATCTTTTAGTCCAAAGGCTTTATAGTTCTTATCGTTGCACGATTTGAATACCACTAAACTGGAGCGTGTCCCTATCCATATCCGGTTTTTTGAGTCTTTATAAATGTGATTGATACCATACAGGTCATTGCCGGTAGGGTAGTATTGAAGTCGTTTGAATTCAGGATTAAAAATACAAAGTCCACCGCTCAGAGTTCCTACCCATAGGTTTCCGTTAGTATCTTCCACCACACTTCGCACTACATTGTCTGAAAGTCCGTTTTTGGTTTCGTGATATGTTTTTTGCTCTTTGTTTTTTAAGTTGTATCTGTATAACCCATTGTCAGAACACGCCCAGATATTCTTTTTCGAATCTTCGTAAAAACCTCTGATACGAGCTCCAACTGGAGCAAATTCTGGAATTATGTTGAATTTATTGGTAATTGGACTGTAGATTAAGACGTCGCCTTCTACCGTTCCAAACCAAATATTGCCATCGGTATCGGTCAATGCGCAGGCAATGTTATCGGGTACAATGCTGTTTTGTCGGTTGAAGTTGCGAATCTTGACATTATTTTTAAATACGTCTATTCCTTTTTCTTCGGTGCTTACCCACAGATTGCCTGTTTTGTCGAGGCATACGCCTGAAACCAGTTTGTTGCTCAGACTGGCGATGTTTCCTTCGTTGGGCAAGTACGAAATCTTATTAAAAAAGTCGGGTTTGTTCTGGATAAAGTTCAAACCACCACCTGATGTCCCAATCCAAACATTACCATAGGAATCTTGTTTAATGGCTGATATATAGGTGTTAGAAAGTCCATTTGGACTGTCAAGTACCGGAATGTGCTGAAACGAAACCTTTTCGGGTGTATTGAATATCTCATCTTCGTAATTGAGGATATTTACTCCACCTGTGCTTGTACCAATCCATAATGAATTTTTGTTTACTTCGGTGATACTCAGAATTACATTTCCTGAAATAGAGTTTGGGTTTTTAGGATCTTTTTTAAATGTCGTAAATTTCCCCAATCTCGGATTAAAAAGTGCCAGTCCGATATTAGTTCCTATCCATACACGGTCTTTGCTATCGATAAAGATGCAATTTATAAAGTTATTCGGAATAGAGTTCGGATCGTTGGGGTTATAGCTGAAGTTTACAGCCGTTCTGTCTTTGAGGTTAATAACACTCATTCCGGAAAAAACATGCCCCACGTAAAGATGTCCGTTATGGTCGTCAACAGCACACCAATTGTAGTTACTTCCAAGCCCTTTTACGTTGGATTGGTTATAATGGGTAAATTGTCCCGTTTTTCTGTTTAGATAATCAACCCCCGCATTGTAAGTTGTAAACCAGATATTGCCTTCCTTATCGTCGGAGATACCGGTGATACCATTGCTACTAATACAGTTTTTGCTGCTATCGCTGGTATAGTAGGTAAATTTGTTTTCATCGTAATTGTAGGCATTCACTCCGTTCCGCTCCGTAGCCACCCAAATGATATTATCGTGTTTGTCGGCAAAGATTGGGTTCAGTTCGTTGCTGTTAATACTGTTTTCTACCAGCGATGAGTGCCTGAACATCTTAAACTTAGATCCATCAAAGCGGTTTAGTCCGGCTCGCGTTCCAATCCACATAAGCCCTGAACGGTCTTGTACAATACCGTTTATATTATTGTTCGAAAGTCCCTGCTCTACTCCTAGTTTTATGATCGTAAAAGAGTTAGCGCTGATAAATGCAGGGAGAGTTACCAGTAAGGCAATAAGGTGTTTTTTCATATTAATCCTGATTTTACTCCAAAAATAATCAAAAATAACTTAGCATGGTAACTGATGCTGGTTTTGCTCAATTTCTAACTCATTAATGACGATTTTGTGTCGTATCATTGAATGTAAATTGCTTTATTTTTGGAAACGTAAAAACAGTATACCGGAATTAGTAAATATGAAGTATGCTTTAAATATGATAATGTGATGCGAAAATTAATTACCTGTCTGGTTGCGCTTGTTATGAGTTGCCATGTATTCAATGTGCAGGCAGAAAGCGCATCGTCTAAAGCCAAACCGGATTTACCGTCTTCTGAAATTTTGGTGACCGTTAACCCTGCCGATAAGCGTCAGACTATCGAAGGGTGGGGCGGTTCGCTTTGTTGGTGGGCCAATATTATGGGTAGCTATTCAGATGAAAAGATAAAGCAAATTTGTAATTGGATTACAAGTCCTACTGCGGGGCTTAATATGAATATTTTTAGGTTTAATATAGGTGGAGGCGATGCTCCAACGCATCATCACATGCGCGCCGACGGTGGTGCCATGCCGGGTTATAAGGATTCACCTACAGCATCTTATAACTGGAATAGCGATGCCAACCAACGAAAAATTCTTCAACAATTAATTGCTGCCCGCATTGCCAATACAGGTATAAACGATGTGAAGATTATCGGTTTTTCTAACTCGCCACCCTGGTGGATGACCGTTAGTGGTTGTGCTTCAGGAAGTGTGGATGGTGCAAGCCCTAATCTGAAAGCTGATATGTATGATGATTTTGCCGATTACCTGACGGTTGTTACCCGTTATTATCACGATAGTCTAGGAATTACGTTCAATAATCTGGAACCCTTCAACGAGCCTTTCTCCAACTGGTGGAAAGCCAACGGAGGGCAGGAGGGTTGCTATTTTTCCGCTACCGACCAGCATCGCATGATACGGAAACTTTATGCTAAACTTCTACAAAAAAACATGTTGCCGTATTGCACCATCAGTGCTATGGATGCAAATTCTATCGATGAAGCCTATAAGGGCTTGATAAGTTATAAAGCTGCAGGCGATATTATTCCCAAAATCTCCCGCTTCGATGTGCATAGCTATGCCGGTTCACAAAGAGCCGAACTGGCATCATTGGCTGCGGCCAACAACTTGCCTGTTTGGCAGTCGGAGTCAGGACCATTGTCGGTAGGTGGAAGCGGACGTTTCCAAATGATGACCGTTTGCGACCGAATTATTACTGATTTTAAAAAACTGAATTGCAAAGCTTGGATCGACTGGCAGTTGGCTGCTGATAAAAGTCCGCAATGGGGACTGCTAGTTGGTGATTACAATAATGCTTCTCATCAGGTAGAACCAGGGGCAGCCTATTATCTTCGGGCTCAGTTCAGTCGATTTCTGAAGGTTGGTTACCGGATTATTAGCAATAATTCAGCTAAAGTGCTTACGGCCATTAGCCCGGATGAAAAAGAACTGGTAATCGTGGTTAGTAACTCAGCCGTGAAAGCAAATCAATATAATTTTGACCTGAGTGCGTTTGGGAAAACAGGAGAGGCAAAAAAAGTCCTAACGCTTGCTCAGACTTTGTTAACGACTAAAAATCAAGAAACTCTATTCATCATTACTGGAAAATTCTTTAGCTATAATGCGCCATCGGAATCGGTCACAACTTTTATAATACCTATTAAATAGGCATTAATATCACTAAATGACAAATACGTTTTTAATTATTTCTACTAAGAATCAACAAATATGGGAAACATTACACCGAAAATAATTATGTATCACATGCAACCAGAATTGTAGAGAAGAAGATTGTTGAAGATTATAATCTCGTTAGTGGCAGTAGCAGAAAAAAAAAGAAAAGACAGAGACTCTAAAATTAAAGTTTCGTCCGACAAGTGGATTTCTACAGAAAGCCCCTGAATTTGAATTGAAAAACGATGTTTAAATTCTAAAAACGAGAGGTCATGGAAATAAAAAAAGAAATTTTAGACAAAACTTTATATTGCACAAAGGATTTCGATTGTCTCAAAAACAATAATATCTGCTGCAAGGTCGAAAGATGTGTCAACAAAGAAGTTCATTTTGTTAAGTGTGGGGAAAAGAACTTATGCAGTTACAGACTGACTTTTGGAAGCTCATTCATTTGTACTTGTCCGACCAGAAAGGAGATATCTAACAAATACGGTCGGTAAATTTTAAATAAATACAGAATGAGATCCCGACCCAACGGATATGCTCTTTATACACATAAAAGCTCCTGCATGCCACTCCTGATAACATATCCCGCCGACCATGCCGCCAACTTTACTCATTTAATGATTATTGCATATCCCTGAAGACGGTGGTGTTAATTCTGCGGATAGAAACGCATTTGTTCAAAAACGATGTTTTTATCTTTGCGCAACCGATCAATCAGTTGTTTTAAATCAGTTTCTTCCCAACGCCGCTGAAACATTTCATCGTGTAACAGAATAACGATATTGTTTTTTGTAAATGTTTTATTTGTATTCAGCAGTTGCATAATTTGTCGGTACATTTCATCAACACTTTGTACCGGAGTACCGTCTTCTTCGTGATGTTGCCACTCTACATCCCAACCATAAATCTTAAATCCTCTTGCAGCCAGACTGTCAGCTGTAGCCACTGCATTAGTTTCACAATCATTCTGCTTTTTATTATTAAATCGCCAGGTATTGCAGGCTGGCATACGTATAATCTTATATTGAATTTTTAGGAATTTCTGGTTCTTCAGAAAATCCTCAGTAGCTTTATGCGGATTGCTGTAAAACAGATTATATTGATCGTTGCCATGTGTAAAACTATGATTGTACTCATCGATATAGGGATTATCTTCGTAATATTTAAAGTAAGTCTCCATATCACGGTCTCCAACAATTTCCGAACCGATTAAAAACACGCTTATTTTTATCTTTTCTGCCAAAATAATACTATCAATATTTTGGCTACCATCCAACGGACCGTCATCAAAAGTCAAATACACATATTGCTTTTGAGGCACTGATGACTCCTTTTTGTTGTTTGTTTTACATGAATAAAAAACGGACAGTAAAAGCACAATGAACGAAAAACTTAAAAAATGACGATTCATACCTTTAATTTTATAGTTGTTTTTAACCATTTAGCTGCTGCACGAGTCAGCCCAATTTTCTATTTCTTTCTCCAAACGCTAACTTCACTCAGGCGTTGCTCACTCACTCTGGACGATTTACGCACATTAAACAATAGGTTTACCGGTTCCAATTCCGGTTCGAAGGTAGTACTGAGAATCTGCTGAATACCTTCCAGCGAAGTTAGCGGTTCGCCATCTTGTTTAAAACCGCCCGGCCAGTGTTTGCGTTCAACCATATTGGCTTCCCATTCGTAGGTAGATGCAATCACAAGCAGTCCGTTATCATTCAGTCGTTCGTGAATGGTTTTCAGAAATAGTATCGGACAAATAAGCTCCTCCAATAAGTTGGGCAAAACAATGAGGTCGTAGCCGGTGTAAATTGGTTTCATATTGTTGGCATTGTCCTGCATAAACAGAATATTCTCTTTGTTGGCACCAAGTCCCAGATCTTCGAGTAATACTTCGCGATAGAAAACCAGTTCACCTTCATCTTTTTGAATATAACGGATAAATCCTTTTTCCTGAAGCTGTATAGGCATTCGGATAAAGCGTGCCGAGAAATCGAGCGCAGTAATTTTTGGGAAAAACGGAGCCAGTTCGTAAGCTAACCGGCCGGTATCGGCATTCAGATCAAGAACATGCTGAATGGAATCGTCCGCTATATTTTTCAGAATGTGTTGAGCCAGTTGTTTCGAGAAATTTTCACTAAAATCGAATGCATCGCCCCAGTTGGCTTCGCAGGAGTTGGCCACTTCCACATCCATTTCATATTCATCGTTATGAATCACCAACTCGGCTTCCGACTGAACAATACGAAATCCGGCATGCTGGTAAAAATGCCTGCGAAACGCATAACGTGCATGGAGTGTGGCTTCATTTCCGGTCGAAATCCACGAACCGCCTTTAATCAGGTTATGTTTACCATCAAAGGTTGGTGTCGAAAAATCGTCGTACATTGGATGTACTTTAAATCCGGCATAACCCGTGATAGGAGTTTCGGTCCATTGCCACACATTACCTACCACATCGTAAAAATCACCGTTTTTAAATTTATCCACCGGACATGGCGATGCAAAATGTTCTAGGTTAATATTCCCCGGAGCAATGTTCCATGCACTTTGGTCGGGGAGGTTGGTAAGTTGTGACAGTCGGTACCATTCGGCTTCGGTTGGAAGTCGGAATGTTTTTCCTTCGCGGGCAGTTTTCCAGTTACAATAAGCTTTTGCTTCTAAGTAATTTACTTCCACAGGCCAGTTCCATGGCATTGGAATTTCTTCGGCTACCAGTCGGAGCTTAAAGTCATTTCCATTTTTTCGCCAGAAAAGAGGCATCCCAGCTTGCATGTAGTTGCGCCAGCTCCATCCCTCTTCGGTCCAGAATTCCTGACTTTGATAACCGCCATCAGTCACAAATTGAAGAAATTCGCCGTTGGAAATTAAACATTCGCTGGCATAAAAATCTTCTACCTGCTCAGTGTAATGACCGTATTCGTTGTCCCAACCGTAAAGATGATGGTTGTTTGGTTTGCCCAATTTCACTTCAGCGCCCGATACTTGTTTGAGTGCGTTTTCGGGTGCAGCTCCATGCTCGTTGCAAATGTTGCCAAACAAGCCCGACACCACTTCGTTTAGTGGTAACTGACGAATTAGTACCGACGATGTTTCCAGATGGATGCGTTCATGTTCTATACCCATAAGTATAATCCACATGGGATCTTTCCATTCTATTGGCAACGTAAGTGGAGCATTTAAAATTACATTGGTAATCAGCTCTTTTGCCTTGTTGCGGTATTCACGAACTGCCGGAACTGTTGGCCAGTTATAGTTTCGTTCGTTCAAATCGTCCCAACTCATTTCGTCTACGCCAATGGCAAAAATAGATTCGAGTTCCGGGTTTATACGGGTGTCAATAATTTTAGCAAGA
>Ga0302213_1000328_pt1 | contig 28286 bp, 32 predicted proteins | sample II_Fen_N1_2_FD_194583 | JGI IMG/M metagenome (GOLD analysis project Ga0302213, IMG submission 194583) | Peat permafrost microbial communities from Stordalen Mire near Abisko, Sweden - II_Fen_N1_1 | ecosystem: Environmental > Terrestrial > Soil > Wetlands > Permafrost | place: Sweden: Abisko...
AAAATGGTTTTTGTCCAATTAATGCATCTGTTACTTATGCCGGTACCAGATTAAGGTATTACATTGGTTATCGTATTCAAAAAGAGAAATTTGTTTCCTTTAGCGATGAATTTGGCACAAGATACCAGGCAAAAAAAAACTCAATAGGACTAGAAGGCAAAACATCAGTAAAGTACAATGCTATTAACGACCGTTTACAAGCAATCAATGTAGAGCTGTCAAACCTACTTCAAAACGCGAAGGAAGCACCAGAAAAACAATTGATAATAGAAAAACTGAATACAGTTTGCAATAAAGTAGAAAATGCAAAAGAGATCGTTGTTGATACTTTCTGGACAACCTTTGACCGGTATAAGGAAACGGCAGATGTTACCCCCTTGAGCCGAAAACAGATCAAATCAAGCTACAATCAATTTGAAGCCTTTGAAAAAACTTTAAAAGCAAAACTTACATTTGATACAGTTACCGGAGAAACGCTCACTGCATTTGAACAGTGGCTTAAAGATGGTACACGTGGGCGTAATTCAATAGCCTCAATTTTAAAACGTCTGCAACGTTTTTTTTCTTGGGCTATCACCGACCAAAAACAACATAACATCGAAGTAACAATAAAAAATCCATTTGCAGACTTCAAAATTACCCCGGAACTTTACGGCACACCAATAGTACTACAAAAGAAAGAGCGCGACTTGCTTTTTAATTTTGTCTTTGAAAATGAAAGGCTTGCAAAAGTTCGGGATATTTTCATTTTTCAATGCTATTGTGGAGCACGTGTGAGCGATTTAATGAAGCTCACAACAAACAATCTTCATGGTGATACATTACGCTATGTTCCTCAAAAAACCGCAAAAGAAAACATGAAAACGGTTGAAATACCATTGAATAAAAAAGCCATTCAAATACTTAAACGTTACAAAGACCCCGAAGGCTATTTGTTACCTCGCATGAGTGATACAGAGATAAACCGAACCCTGAAGTCTGTTTTTGAAACAGCAGAACTTGACAGGCCTGTTGAACATCTAAACCCTAAGACTGAAACGATTGAATTTTTACCTCTTCATAAAGTGGCAACCACACATTTGGCCCGCAGAACCTTTGCCGGCCTGATGTATAATGATGGAGTGAAAGATGACATAATTGGGTCTATGACCGGGCACTCCGAAAATTCAAAAGCATTTACCAGGTACCGGGCTATAGATATAAACTTAAAGAAAAAAGCAACAAAAAACCAATAATGTATGAAATCCATAATCATAGTTGAAGATAGACTTAGAGTGATCAAGGAAATATTGAATGTTATTGTTGAACATGATTGTTTTTTTATTGAAGACATATTTATTTATACTCCTTCTATAAGTTGGAGTATAAATACTGATTTTAGACCTGAAATGTTATGTTTGGATTTTAGAAATGAAATTAATAAAAAGACACTTTCTATTATTAAAAATTTGATTATAGACATCAGTTTATTGTACGAAAAACATAATAATAGCAGAAATGAGATAATAATTGACAAAGACGTCTTTGCAGTAATTTTAGATGATAGCTTGTACAATTATACAATTGAATATAGTAATGAATTAGGTTATACTGAAATTAAATTATTTAGAGAAAGAAACAAAATTACAGAAAAGTATAAGTCCTATGAATGGATTCCCATTAAAGAAAGAGATAAAAATAAAGAACAGGATCCATATAATACATTGAAAAGTGAATTTAAATATTGGACGAAATTGCAATTCGTCTTTTTGGATTATATCAACAAATTGAACAGTTTTATAGATGAAAGAGTTGAATGTAATGAAACAAATACTGAAAATAAAAGACTAAAAGCAATATGTATCAAACGACTGTACTCTGAAGACCCTGAAAATAACCAATCAATTGACACCCCAGAATTTAATAAAAATGATAATGCTAACCCGGCTATATTTGACGATGAATTCATTATTAGCATACATCGTGAATTTAATAATTACCTTTGGAAAAGCGTAGATATTGATACTTGTAAAGACTGGTTTAGGGTAAATCCGAGAGGTGAAATTACTTTAGAATCCGGCATAACAAAAACTGCTTTTTGCTATTTTATTGGAAAAATTGAGGGAAAAATTAAGAAAAAACCCAAAATGGGAGAATGGATGTCCTTTCATATAGGTAAAAATAATTATAGCAAATTAAAAAAGGCATGGGAAGCAAAAGATAAACAAGGGAATATTATTGTTTGTTATCCGAACATAGTGAAAGAGGAAATAGATAGAAGATTAATCAATACTGTTCAATTGTAAAGTTGGTAATTACCATCTAAATACCTACAAATATAGAATATTTTTTTTGCAAATACATTTAAACGCCTGTAAACGTAAGTTTTACAGGCGTTTTGTTTTGTTTAAAATACTTATATATTTACCAAAATACTACCAATGATCGAGTATTAATTTTGAATTGAAAAGTAAAACCGCTTTTCAGAAACTCAAATCAATATGTTACCAGCAGATGATAATCGACCACTGTTTCAATTAACGGTATCTGAATTTAAAAACCTACTATCCGCTTCAATTCCTGAAGTAAAAACCGAAATCAAGATAACTGAACCTATAAGGGTAAAGATAGACGGTATTCGAGGTCTTGCAAATTTCCTTACTGTTAGTATCCCGACGGCTCAAAAGCTGAAGAATCAAAAGAAATTCCCATTCTATGAATCCGGAAACAAGGTGTATTTCTTCTCTGATGAAGTGAATGCAGGTCTGAAAGTAGAGGCTAAGATAAAAGGTAACAGTAAATGAAAGCCAACAGAAAAATCATCAATGATATACGCAATATGTATAAAATTACACTGTGTCGGCTTGGCGCGGGTTAAGTGCAAACTCCAATTATATTCGAGGAGGTAGATGTAACTTCAAAAATCAATTAGACGATAACACATTAAATTTATATTCAAAATGGAATTTTTTGAAAAAACAATTGCAGATATTATTTGGGAATCAGATAATGCTATTTTAAAACAAAAAGGGCTTTATATAGTCTCAGGAAAGAAATTCAGAGATTTTAAAATAGGTAATTATGGGAGTGCAGATATACTTACCGTAAAACGGACTTTTAAGGGCAATAATTATGATTCTTATCACAATGAAGATGGTCACGGATTACTATTCACAATTTATGTGGTTAGAAATGAAAAAATAGGAATTTCTGCATTTCTGAAAGCTGTAAGTTGCGCAAGGGGGATCATATCATATCTGATGAATACCCGGAAAGCTTATTTCCCATTTGACATAAAATTAGTATTAGTCGGAAAGGAACTTGATAGATCAGGGGCATTCGTTTATTTATCTGATTTATTCGGATTCAATTGCGAATATAAAACTCAATCGGTTATTGAAATTGATTTCTTTACTTACTTTTTCGATATAGATGGTATCCACTTTAGTTCAGAGTCCCAATTTAAATTAAGTCAGGAAGGGTTTTGATATGGAAGGTTGGATAAGACTTCATAGACAAGTTTCAGAGCATTGGATCTGGAAAGACCCAGTCAAGTTTCAATGGTGGATTGATATGCTGTTAATGGCTAATCATGCTGATGTAAAAGTAAACATTGGTTTTGATCTGTATGATTGCAAACGAAGTCAATCTATCTTAAGTCTTAAAAGCTGGGGAGAACGATGGGGAGTTTCAAAAGATACTGTTCGAAACTTTTTTGTACTTCTAACAAAGGATAATATGATTATTTCTGAAAATATTCAAAAAAGTACACGGATAACTATTTGTAATTATGAAACTTATCAGAGTGATTTACACGCAAAGCAAACGCAAGGCAAACGCTTAACAAACGCAGAGCAAACGCAACCTCACCCAAACAAGAATGAGAAAAATGTAAATAATGAAATAACCAATAGAAATATTTCAATTTTCGATGAATTTAGAAAAATATATCCCGGAGCAAAAAGAGGATTGGATACAGAATTTGAAAATTTCAATAGAAAAATCAAAGACTGGATAATAGTATTACCCCTTCTCCTACCAGCAATTAAAGCTGAAATTCAACATCACAATGATTCTAAAACAAAAGGGGCATTTGTTCCAGAATATGCAAATCTATCTACGTGGATAAATCAACGGAGATGGGAAACAGAATTGCCTAATTACCAAAATGAAGAACCGATTATTCGAAGAACAAAAGCTTCAGAAATATTTGAAAATAGATAGGTATTTATCGCAAATTATACTCAAGCAGTAGTGTTGAATGCAATGGCAACTCATTTAGAAAACAGCAAAAACTAAATACAAAAAAACTGATTAAATTAATCCTATGGAAGAACCAAAATTGATTGATGAAACTACAGATTACAGAATCTATGAGGCAAGTTTTAATAGTTTCAAACAGCAATTCAGAATGTGGCATAATGGAGTAACTGAAATGAAATTTACAGATAATTTCGCCAAAGCAAATGGGTATAAGGATATACCGGATCTTCTCAATAAAATGCCAGAGATGAAAGAATACTTAATTCAATCATTTGGAAGCATACCAGAATGGATAACCGTTGATTCAGCTACAGAGTTTATCGGCTTTATACCATTGAACACCCAGACTAAAACATCATTCAATTAATACTACGAAGTTGCGGTGAAAAATTATTATTGTAAACAGAATCCCATTTCAGCAGATGGCTACCAATTAAACAGACAATCAAATGGCAGACAAGAAGTACCAGAACAAACAACAAGGCGAAGAAAAGCCGCCGATATTTTGCAACAATGACGCCGAACAGGCTGTAATTGGTGGAATTATCAATGAATCATCTGCATTTGGATTAGTTACATTTCTTCGTCCTGAGATGTTTTGCAGCGATAAGCATACTGCTATTTTCACAGCTGTACAGCAGATTTATGATAATGGAGGTAAAATTGATTATGTAACCGTTGCCGATCAGATTGAAAAAAATGGAATGCTTGAGATAGTAGGCGGAAAGTATGCTCTTGTTGAACTATCATTGAAAGTTAGTTCTACTGCTCACATTGAATCACATGCATGCATTATTCAAGATGAGTATTATCGTCGTAAAATTTACATGGTAGGAGAGATAGCAAAAGCACTCTCTTTAAATAGATCCGAAGACGTAGGAGATGTTATTGATAAAATGAGTTTAGAGGTTGAGAATATATCTCAAGATGCCTATAACCTTGACGAGAATACTTCTGTAAGCCAAACTGCTGAGGATTCATATAATCGCTACTTCGAACGCGAGAAAGCAGCTAATAATGGAAGTATTACAGGTGTAGAAACGGGTTTTTCTATTCTGAATAAAATATCATTCGGTTATCAACCGGGTAATCTTATAATTCTTGCAGCACGTCCGGCAATGGGTAAAACAGCAGTTATGCTTCATAAAGCAAAAGCAGCTGCGATAAGTGGTAAAATACCAGTTATATTTTCTCTTGAGATGTCAAAAGAGGATTTGACAGATAGGCTTGTACTTTCAGAGTGTAATGTGAATAGCATTGCATTTAAAAATGGAACACTATCAAATCACGAAGTAGAAGAAATGTGTACCGGTGCCGATCGGGTATTGAAACTAAATATCCAAATTAATGACAATAGCAATCAAACGGTTCGTAAGATTAAAAATATTTCTAAACAGTTGATAAAACAAGGGAAATGCAATGTTATCTACATCGATTATCTTCAATTGCTAGATATGAAAAATGATAATCGGTCCTATAATCGAGAGCAAGAAGTTAGTCAAACGTCCCGGGCGCTTAAACTAATGGCAAAAGAGTTAGGAGTTCCAGTAATTGCTTTATCACAGCTAAGTCGTACTTGTGAAGATAGAGCTGATAAGCGTCCCAGGCTATCTGATCTTAGGGAATCAGGAGCTATTGAACAGGATGCTGATATTGTAGAATTCTTATGGCGACCCGAGTATTACAATATTGACGAATATGAGCGTCAAAATACAAAAGGGTTGCTAATCCTAGATATTGCTAAAGGCCGAGGAATGCCGACATGTGAGATTGAATTCAAACACAACGGTCAAATGTCAAAGTTTTACGACAAACACGAAGATAAACCTTTTTAAAAGAAATCATTATGAATATTGAAATTGAAAAATATATCAAGAAGCGCTATGATCGTTGGTTGGACTACTCTTCTTTTCATACAGAACAAGCAGGTTTGCAGGACCAGGCTGTCGATGTTCTAAATGAGGTTCTATTATCGCTTTTAAAAAAGGATGAGGATTCTCTTCTTAAACTGCTTCACTCAAGGAAAGAACAATATTGCGAACTTGATTTTTTTGTCCTCAGATTAATAAAAATGAATGCAACATCAAATACAGCACCCTATCGATTTAAAAATCGCAACAGGCTGCCTATAGATATCAACGTTGATTATTCGCGACTTGAAATTGTAGATCTAAAAGAACCTGAGATAGATAAATCTCATGAGATTCTTGAGAAGCTTAAAACTTTATGTAAAATAGTTGAAAGGTTTGACATGAATAAAATTGAGAAGGAAGTATTCAACCATGTATTTGTTATGCAAGAACCAATATCTACTTATAATAAATGTGACAATATCAAAAAACAGCTATACAAATCTTACTTAACAATAGAAACAGCGTTAACTGCCGTACTCTTTCAAGAGGGCATAATCCAAGTGTCACCAAAAAGAACTATAACAAATAGAGTAAAAAGTATTGTCAATCAATATAATTTAACCAAAGTGTATTGAAAACCAAGTTGTTTAAATTAGTGATACTATATTTTAAAAATAGAGAAAATCCAATTTAGCAATTTAAGTTTATAACAATTAATCACACTAGGATGAAAGAACTAAAGCCATTGATAGTCTATGAAGATCAAATAAACATCAAGAAGGAGTTGAAATATTTAGATACTATTGTATTGCCGTGTTGCCCAAAAATTCAATGTGAATTTGAGAAATTAGGTATAGGAGAAATTTCAAATAATTACCTAGCAGATATACTCTACAATTCTTGTTCTGGAATAGAAGCTGAGGTGAATAAAGATAGCATTCCGATTAAAAATCTAAGGGCTGCAGTCGGCTTATTACACGACAAATGCAATATTACCGGTGTGCAGCACCTTTTGCGTTACCTTTCTATTTCGCAAAATGGAAACATTGTATTCTCTGAGATATCAAAAGAAGAATTGAAAGATTGCTATAGGCAATATGTACGTACAGAAACCGGAATAACCCGACGACAACTGCACGAAAAAGCGGTCCGGGCATTGAATGATTTCAAAAAAGCAATGGATAATGCTGATGTGATTGAGTTATTTGATATCGATGAGCAGGACAACATAATGCCAATCCCGGTTAGTTATGAATAGTAATTCTATCTGCAATAATTATACAATTACCCTATTTATAAGCATAATAATCACATTTTACACATATTTAGATCAAGAATACACCTATGAAAAAGTCAGAAGTAGTTCAAGAAGAAAAAAAACTAACCTTTAAGCAAGAGCTATTCTGCAGTGAATATTGCATTGATTATAACGCAACTAGGGCAGCAATAAAGGCGGGATACAGCGAAAGAACTGCATGCTCAATTGGAAGCGAAAACCTAAGAAAACCTGAGATTAAGGAACGAATTAAAATTTTACAATCAAATTTATCTGAAACATCCGGTATTTCTGCACTCCGAGTATTGAACGAGCATAAAAAAATAGCCTTTTCTAGTGCATCAGACCTCCGTGAGGGTTGGATAAGCTTAAAACGGTTCGATAGCCTATCCGAAGAACAAAAGTCCTGCATTCAAGAGATAAGCACGAAAAGTGATAAGCGGTACGAAAAAGGAGTAGACGGAGAACCCGGGACGTGGGTTGATGAAGAGTGGGTGAAAATTAAGCTCTATGATAAACAGAAGAGCCTTGACAGTATTAGTAAGATGCTCGGTTATGATGCGCCTCAAAAAATTGAGATCGGATTATCTGAAGGTCTAGAACTTGAAATTGGGTTTAAACGAAAGACTGATTGAATACGACATTTGTCATTCAATAAAAAATAATAGAACATCTTACAAACATAAAAAATAGTCATGAGCGAATTAATTGATAGAATTATAGATGAAGGAGCAATCAAGAAACAGCTTGATGACTTAGATAAACAGCTGAAGAGCTCTTCTGAAAATCTAGCTGCATGTGCTGTTAATGCCAAAGCCTTCAGTGATGCCTTTGGTAGTTCAAAAGGAATAAATGACATTACTACTATGCTAAAGCAGTATAACGAAACTATTCTTTCTACTCAGAAAGCACAAACGGAAGCTGAAAAAACTGAAAAGCTTCGTGCCGATACTGCTCTTAAACTTGCAAAAGCTCAGGAAGTAAATGCAAAAGCTGAATTGGAACGTGCATCGGCAATTCTTGCTACTCAGAAAGCGCAAGAATCAGCTGCAAAAGCTGATCAGGTAAAGATTGACCTACTTACTAAGTCTATTGCCAATACAGAGAAAGCAGCTAAGGCCGAAATGGAGTTGATGAATGCCAAACAGACGATGATCAATATCCTAGCAAAAGAGGGTATTTCTGTTGATAAAATGAATATGAGTAAATCTCAGGCTAATGCTATCAATAGATTGGTACTCGCTGCAAATAATGCTGAAATTGGGAGCCGTGAGCAGCTGTCGGCACAATTTGATTTAAATTATAAGGCTTATAGTAAACTTTCGGCAGCACAGCAAAATACTGCTGGTGGTAAAGCAATGCAAGCAAGCATACTTGAGCAATCAAATGCGCTAAAAAGTACTGAAGGGTCACTCGGTAATTTTACCCGTAATGTAGGGAATTATTCTTCTGCCACTAAAATGATGGGTATAAATATTGGCCAAATTTTGAAAGAGTTACCGAATGCCGGGATATCTGGTAGAACATTCATTATGTCCCTATCAAATAACCTTATTCCTCTTGCTGAATCTATAAAGTCTGTTTCTGCTGAGCAAAAATTACTTACTGCTGCATTCAAAGCCGGAGAAACTGACGTAAAACCTGCTTCGATGATGAAGCTACTCGGCCAGTCAATATTTGGACTTACAGGGATAATGTCTGTAGGCGTTGCTTTATTCGTAGCATTTGGTCCCGAAATATTAAAGTGGGCTTCAAACCTATTTGCAGGTGATAAAGTAGTTCGTTCACTTACGTCAAGATTATATGATTTAAACAGCGCTCAACAGATGATTCATAAAACTATGAAAGACGGTGGTGGAGTGTATGCCGATGCCGTTAAGTCAGTTGAAGAAATGAATGTACAACTATCAGCTGCTAAGGGTAATCATGAAGAAGAAATACTCGCATTGGATAAATATAACAAAGGACTTGGTGAAAACTTTGGTAAGGCTACCAGTGTAGGCCAGGCACTTGATATAATTGCAAGTAAAAAGGATGCGTATATTGATGCTATGATGAAAATGGCCTATGCAAATGCTTTCCTTGGTCAAAGTCAAAAGGATATGGTTGCTTATGTAGATGCTCAGACTAAATCACAGCAGGAATTACTAAGAAATGCCGGTAAAGATGCAAAAGGACTTTGGGAAGAATACGAGGCCATTGGTAAAGCCATAGAAGAAGCAAAGGTCAATTCAAAAAAAGGAATGACAGATAACGTGAATGTTGGTGGCATATTTGGTACTGCTTATTCAATGCAAGGAGCAATAGAGAAAAGAAAGAATCTTGCAAATGAAATGAAAACGATTGAATTGAATGAACGTAAACGCCAACTCGATGATATTGCAAAGCACCAAGGTACCATGAGTGCAAAATACAAAGAATACTATAATCTTTATCTGAAAGAATTAGAGGAAAATGGTATTAAAAGCGGCAAACTTGATGCAAGCCAACACAAAATATATAAAGCTGCTAAGATTAAACAATTTGAGTGGGATATTGCTATGGAAGAATCTGAGGCCAAAACTATTCAGAATATGCAGGAAAATGAAATTGCTGCATTTGATGTAACTATTGATAAGAAAAAGAAAAAAGTTACAGACTATATAGCCGATCTTAAAACACAACAATCTGATATTAACGCAGTGGTTCACCAAACTAAAGATCCCAAAGTAAAAGCACAGGCTCAGGAGGATTTCAATAAGATTAGTATTGCTATCACCGAAGCAGAGCAAAAAAAAACAGACCTATTTGTTCAGTATGAATTGGAACGCCAAAAAGGCCTTTTCGATATAAAATCAAAATGGTTTGTAAAATATCTGAATGAAGAAAAATCATTCCAAGAATCTCAAGTAAAATCGACTCAGGATTATGGTGATAAATCTCTTGCATATCAACAACATATTACTAGTACTCTATTTGAAATACAAGCTCATGCAGATGAAAAAATAGCACGATCAAGATACTTAAATGGAGAAATAACTATAACTGCATTAAACACAACGTTGGCTAATATAAAAGCTCAACGTGCAGCCCTTGAGGATTCTCAAAAAGAATCTAAAAACTCTGATTTCAAGAGTAGAGTAAGTAATATTGAAACTAAAAAAACTAACGATGCTCTTGAAGAAAAAAATCGTGAGTATATTGAAGGAAAATTATCTGCATCTCAGTATGAAAAGGACATAGCTGAAATTAAAGAACGTGGAGCAGATGCTCAACTTTCAAATCAGATTTGGCTTAGTGAGGAAGAGATTGAAAATTTAAAGAAACAAGGTAAAGATACTACAAAACTTGAACAAGAATTATCAGATAAAAAACAGCAACGTGATGCTAAAATAGCAGATAAGAAACTGCAATCTGAGAAAGCTCTTCAAAAGAAATTGATTGAACTTATCAAAACCTCTGCTTCTGCAATAAAAGAAATCGGAGATAATCAGTTCCAGGAACAACTGGATAAAATTGATGCGCTAAAAACGGCTAATACCGAAGCGGCAGCCGCCGAGACCGATGCCATAGATAAAAAATTTAAGTCCGGTGTATTATCTCAGGAAGAAGCCGATGCCAGAAAAGCCTCTATAGATGATCAAGCAAAAGCAAGAGAGGATCAGCTAAACGAAGAAGCGAAGCAAACTAAAATCAAACAGGCAAAGTTTGATAAAGAGATGTCTGTATTTAATATCCTATTGAATACAGCTACAGCAGTAGTAGAAGCACTTCCAAATGTACCATTATCAATAATAATTGGGGCTATGGGAGCGCTGGAATTAGGTGCTGTACTTTCAAAACCGATTCCGGCGTATGCTCTTGGGACCAATGATCATATTGGTGGTAATGCTATTTTAGGAGATGGTGGAAAGCACGAGATGGCCGTTACTCCATCGGGTAGTATTATCAAAACTCCAAAGGTTCCAACGGTAATGAGTCTTCCTATTCATACAAAGGTATTCCCGGACTACGATAAAGCAATTCAAGAAATGGCTTTTGATGCTTCAATTCGATCTATGTATGCAACTACACCAAGTATTGAGATTAATGCCTACAATGACGCGCTTATGCGTAAACAAATGGGTTCGTTAGTCAAACAGACTGAAAGACAAATTAATCAACTTGGTAAACTGAATAATTTAGATAGGAATATGGAAAATATGGTAAGTACGAACCTTAAAATAGTAGATGCAATAAAAAGTAACAAAAAAAGTGGATGGAATGACTAAACCGGGTCATTCCCAATTAACTGCTCATTAAAAATACAACTATCAATATGAATCCTATTATATATTAACTCATGAGAAACCATGTGACCCCACCAAAAATAAAATACGTTTTACAGTATACTGATAATTCAGTATCACAATCGGTTGATGTTACTGCTGATTTTGCAAATTGGAAATCCTTTTCGACGGACATTGTTCGCGATGGAATTAGCGGTGCATTTATCCAACTACAAGACGGTGGAATATCATTTACCGGTGAATCATATGAAATTGTACAGGAGATTAACGATACACAAGGTTTGAAAGCTCATGCGAAATTAGTTGTAAGTGTTCGTAAAGACACATTCCCCGATTTATGGAGCTACGAACAAAAAGTAGTTCTTGACCTAAATTTTGCTACCTATACTCGCACAAATACGACTATAGAACTAGAAGCAAACGAGAACGGATTGAAAGAAATGATCAAATCTAATGCTTCTCAAAAGTACGATATTCCTGTCGAAACGCTTACCCCTGATACGCTTGATTATGATGGATTAGAGATAAAAGAAACGCTTACATGGACTACAGGTGAGATAATTGGATATCCCACTTTGAATAGCGCTCTTCAAAATTATAGTGGGCCTCTTTACCTATCTATTTATGCCTCTGATCAGGATGTAAATGCAAATTATAATAACCCTTTTACTCAAGGTAGCCAGGTATTAGCAAAACCGTTCCCTTTAACTGGTGGATTATACGATATACGCGAGTGGAATGGATCTGATTGGTATAGCTATAATAATAACGAGTATAAACATTATCTAATTCAATCAAAGTTTGCAAAACAATTTACGTTTTCTTTGAAAGCAACACTCAATGTAAATTTTGGATATCCACTTAATATAGCCTACTTATACCTAGTTTGCGCAAATACTCAAGAGAGAACGTCACTTCGTACTTTTGGTGGAGGAAATAACGTTGATTATCATATAAATATTGATGTAACTAAAACAATTCTAAATGATGTCGATGGCCTTAATTACTATCTGGAACTAGATTATCAGCATCATGTTGATGCTGGAATTCTAACAGCGCATCTTACACTGAATAAATTTGAATTTGAGAGCGGTGGATCCATCCAAATAGAATGGCTTGCAATGCCAAAAGCAAATATTTCTATTCCGATTGTCAGTGAAAGGAAACTAGTCCAGGCATTAGTTGATAATCTTACTGAAACAAGCGGAGTTTACACTGCGCTTGTTGACGAACATGATGAAAATATTAGGATAGCTGCCGGCGAAAGTATCCGTAATTTCGAAAAACAGTATTTGCATACTTCATTCAGTGATTTTTCTACTTATATGAAATCATGTTGGGGTTATGAATATGACATTGACGGAAACACTATTCGTTTTTCACTCCGGGATAAGTTCTTTTCATCCGAACCCGCATTAGTCATACCCGAGATAAATAACTTCAAATTTTCGAAAAATCAAGATTATATGTACACCGGTGTAAAAATTGGTATTGCACTTATTCAATACCAATCAATAAACGGAGTTGATGAGTTTAGATTTTTAGAGGAATGGAGTACAGGAGTAAAAAATGTGATAAACGTCCTTGATCTGACTTCTCCATATCGGACTGATGCCTATGGGTTCCAATTGCTATCTGATAAACAGTATAAAAAGAACAGTACGGATGATCAATCAGACAATGGAATATTCGTTGTACATGTTATCCCGGATAACGGAAAATTCATCCTTGATAGAAATGCTGTAATCACCGGTGTCGCGAGTACCGATACAATGTTCAATGCTATTTTTTCACCTCGTAAATGCTTGGAACGAAACGCAAGTTTACTGGGTATGTCTACATCGGTTTTGAAATTCACTTCCGGACTTGGGAATGCTGATATTTCAATTAATGGAGTTTCGGAGAAAGCAGATATTATTGTTGGTTCATCGCTATTTACACCGGACATACTAGAATGTGATATTGGTGAAATAGTTGATTTACCAACGGAGAAAAATGGGTTAGTAAGCTGCTCTCTCAATGGAAAAGTTTACAATGGATTTATAAAGAAATTATCCCATTATTGGGGAGCAGATCAAAAGACTTCAGCAACATTTTTCATAAAAAGTATTACGCGTGATAGTTCAAGAGATATTGATTACGATCCGCGCGATTATGATTCACGTGATTTTAAAACAAGATGAGTATTTCAAAGATAATCACTTATTTAATCTTAATTAAAAATGCACACTATACCGGTGTGCATTTTGTTGTTTATATAGCGTCACTAAATTATTTTTACTATTTTTACAATCTAATCAATTAAGCTAATTATTATGAAGAAAATTATTTTAGCGGTAATGCTTTTTATTTCGGTAGCTGGATTTAGTCAAAACAAAGAAGAATTTAAGTTCAAGACTATTTCAAATAGTGATATCAAGATAAATCGAGACAAATCAATAAAAATAACCGATAATAAAAATATTTATTCAAGCAATTCAAATAGTAGAGTTGTTGTTGAAAATGATAGTTTTCCAACATACGATGATGTAGTTATATGTAAAAACATAGAATTAAAAGCAATAAATAAGCATATAAATGAATGGATAGCGGAGACATATGAAGACCCAAAATCAGTCATTAAATACATTAGTCCGGATGGGAGTAAAATTATAATCAGAGCACAGAAAAGTTTCATTTACTATTATAGAGAAAATAATGATGCGATATGTAAATATACAATCACTTTCAATTTAAAAAACGGTAAATATAAATGGACTGTTGATATAAATGACGTATTGGATGATTCTGGAAATTCTATGTATCCCTTATTTAATGGGTCATATAATGCGACCGATGTGCTGCGTGATATCCAGTCATCTGTATCTAACAAACTAGAATTGATAATCTTTGAATTAAGGAGTCAATTATCAACCATAATGGTAAATGAAAAAAAAAATAATTGGTAATATCCTTTGTGTACACATAAGGTGACTAATTAAATACTAAGCTTCAATAATTTTATCAAAACGGCTTTTCTAGGAACCTAGAAAAACCGTTTTGCTTTTTTAAAGTATGAATATAGATTTCAGATGGTAGAATCTCATTTACCGGTGAATCATTCAAAATAGTTCAAGAGATTTACGAAACACAACAAAAAATTCTTGTTAAGCAATCATCAACCATCCTTTGTATCCCAATTATTTATATATTTGTCGGACTAAACATAAAACGAATAAAGGCAACCTTGATAAAGAGTTATCAGGGGTTTGATAAAAGTCCAACTCGCAAATTATAGATAAATTCAAACAAGCCACTACAAAATGGAAGATCGACAATTAGAACAAATTATTACCGCTGCAATGCAGATCGGCGTGTACAATACGCTAAATGAACTAGGGTTACTTAATGACGTACTCACCCAGCAACAGGCATACAAAAAACACACTCAACGTATTATTGATGACCTTCGGCACAAAGGATGGATTACCGGATACCCTACAGGAAACCCTAAGCGTGGAAAAGTTTACTTCAAGCGCTCCGAAGTAGAGACAGCATTAAGAATGCTTGACATACAAAACCTTGTTACAGAGAACAAAATATTCAAGTCTATAATACAATGAAATAGAATTTCTTTCTGGTGCATCCTCGGGTTAATTATAGATAAATAAAAAGGGCCGACTCATTTACTTGAGTCGACCCTTTTTGTCTAATAATATTTTTCTCTCGCAACTCATCATTTATTCAATTCATCATATATCTTTTCGTTCAACTTTTGTATCGAAAAGAAATTTATCACAAAATAGATAATACTGTATATCATCAAAATACAAAATACTATAGTCCAATTTATATTTGCATTCAACCCACAAAATGACAAATCTGTGAACTTATAGTCTGACAACAATTTAGTAAGTAGATACACGATTGTTGTCATTGAAAAATGGATTATAAATGAACTTCTAACAACCTTTAGGTTATCTCGAATATCTCTAATAACAGATTTGTTTTTCAATCCATTAAGATTAAATGTCACTAATAGACCTAATCCAACGGAAAACATTATTCCAGAGACATTGAATATCGTTGAAATAAAAAACTCTCCAGGGACAGTTTTGATAAAGACAGACAATATAGTCGATAGTACTATAACTATTATTGTTCTTACAATAGTTTTCATTTCTTTATTTCTTGAATAAATAACTCCATTTCCTGTAATAATTGCTCCTCACTTATCATTTTAGATTCTGTAAGTTCAATCAATACATCCTTAGTCATTAATATATCTGAACCATTAATCTTTTTTCCCTTTTTTGTAGTGAAAACGACATCATCTGTTTCTGAAATTGGTTTCAGATATGCACCCATAATTTTTTCATACGCTTCTTTCTTCATTTCCTTTGGTTTGCTAAATTTTAGAAGTAGTTGCGCAGAAACAATTTGTTGTTTTTTAATCTCATCAAAGTCCGATACATCATTTAAAAACAGTTTGATTAAATCATCTTTTAATGTAAGTAATGAGTTTGACTTTATTTTTGAATCATCATCCTTATATATTGCCGAATCTTTAACTTCAATATTTTTTATTTCAGAAAGATGAAATTTGTCTACAGATTGAACTTTAGGAGTGAACTCATATATTACATCTCCTCTTTCAATTTGAATTAACCAATTAATATATGTTTGAAATCTTTTAATGTGAGAATTAGATTGAAAATTAGAAATCAAATAAGAATCATTCATGAAAAAATAATAGTGTTCTTTGAATCTCATATTCTGGGTTGTGGCACTATCTTTTTCAAGTTCTGACATCGTGATTTGTTCGTGATCAAGAAAGTCATTTGGGATCTTTGATGTTTCATCGGCATAAAAAATTCGTATAATTGATCCGCAAATATAGCTTTTGGTAATTCTATAAAATGATAAAAGATCTTCCTCTTTATTTTCATCTTCTAAATTTAGAATCATCATTCTATCATTTGCCTTACTTTTATTTTCAACCAACCTTTTGTTCAGGTGTTTTAGTAAATCATTTTTTGACTTGTCAAGTTCTTTATTTGGTATCTCAAAAGCTCTTAATTTTACTTTTTTAGGTTGTATTGCCTTTATTTGTTTTACAGCTTTTTCTGTTGATTTACTCATGATTTTATAGTATTTGATTTTTAGATTTCAACAAAAGTACAATTATTTTATAATTACCAAGGTACAATTATAAAAAAAAGGCGGAAAATACATTTATCCCCAAATTATACAAACATGTTGCTACTCATAATGAAACAAAAGTAGAACCTGTATAAACTCGACTTTTCTATAACAATAAATCTAATACTATGAAAAATCACGAAATCAGCTACTTTTGCAGTTTTTAATTCAATTGAAACTGGATGAAATATTTACATGCAACTAAAATAGCATTAAAAACGCAAAAAAAAATTGTCCCTGAGTTTCAGTGAAAATAAAGATTATGTCATTTTCAACAGTATGTCGAGTACAAATAATACCGGTCAATTAGTTGTTTAACGGTATTTAAAAGAAAGAATCGGTTAGTTTTAGTACTAACCGATTCATTTTGTGTATTGATTCGATATTAATTTACTCATGTTCAATAACCGGTCCGGTTGAGTAATCGGTTAGGAATGTTTGTAATGCTTGATCACTGTCTATTCTATAGGTTCTACCCCGGAACAACAATAATCCATACAATTCAGATTCAACATCGAATAAATTTGATACCGGCACCTCTAAAGCTTGAGCTATTTTCTCTAATGTGTCAAGCGTTGGATTACCATTTATTGCCCGGCTCAAACTTTCTCTTGCCATTGGCATCTTTTCGGCCAGATCACCAATAGTAATACCTTTTGATTTACAAATTTCTTTTACGCGTAGATTCATAGTTTGTGATATTATATGTTTGAGTACAAAAATACAAAATGTAACTTATATAATCACAAACAAAGTATTAAATAACATTAAATATCAAATAATTTGTTCAAATAATTTGTTCATCGTGATATTATATGTATCTTTGTGTCGAAATAATAACACAAAGTATCACAAAGTCATGAAAACAAATAACCCAATCAACAAAAGCAGATTATTCAAGCGTGCTTGGTATTTGGTAAAAACGAGATGTTACTCACTGTCTTATGCTTTGATAACTGTTTGGCGCGAGATGAAAGAAGCTATCAAAAACGATTCTAACAAGCTGGCCTTGTCAGAATCGTTGCTTACCACTCAAAATAGTATTTCTGTTGCCTGGAGTGCAACAGCTGAGACAATGGCAGCCTATTATAATTCAAGTTGCTACAAGGGAGATTAAAACAGCAAATTATTACAGCCATGAAGATAGAAAATTTATCTCAAATCATGAAGTCCGCTTGGAGTTTCTACCGTATCACCGGTGAATGTTTCTCAAAATGTTTGAGATGTGCCTGGATAAACTACAAGTTAGTTCAAAAGATGCAAAAAGGCGTAGTAAAGTTCTACTTCCAAAAGGTTGATGGATCAATACGAGAAGCATGGGGAACTTTAAATAGGAAATACACATCAACTATCACCAGCCCAAACAAAATGGCTAAAAACGAAACCGTACAGACTTATTTTGATACGGAAAAGCAAGAATTTCGCTGTTTCAAAAAATTAAATTTAGTATCAATCATTTAATATAAACGTCAAATACAATTACAATCATGGAGACAACTAAAAAAACAGAAGTGCAAGTTTTTAGTGAAGAGTTTGCTAAAGAAATCGATTTTCTGAAATCATACGACCAATCTGAGGGTTATGATATTACCAACTTGTTTAGAATTATGAAAAAACAAATAGGTGATACATTAGAAAGGTTAGAATTACTTAAAGTTGATATGAACGATATTGCATATGAAAATTTATGGCAAATGGGTACAATATTGAAAATAGTTGGAGATAAGGTGACTGATGAGCTTTTTTTAAATATTGATAATCTTGTCTATGCCCTTGAAAATAATGAATATTTAAATCCGAATAGCAATAACAATTTAACCTCAAAAATGGAAGGAGCTAATAAATGACAACAATTACATCCGGCAATAGATCAGTACTTATTAAAGCAATTGATACCCGTATAGATTCCGGTATTCGTAATCTGGAATATAATATTTTAGTAGGAGAACAGGTTATCTCAATAAACCATGAAGAGCTAGTCAAAATATCTGAAATTTCAATATCGTATATAAAACCGACAGAGTTAGAAACGTCAATGGAAGTCGCAAAAGATTTGATCATACACTTAACCTCACTTGTCGAAAGAGAAACAAAAATGCAGTTATTGATGTCAAAACATGAAAACAAATGAGTAATATGAAACAAATAGACTTCAATGAACTAACTGAAGAGATTACTATTCTTAAAAGCTGCACACAAACACATGGAACTGATATTTTAAACTTTTTTGAAATAATAGATCAGCAATTGGCCTTAGCAATAGAAATAGCCGAAGAACTCCCAGAAAACAATAAATCGGCCATGTTGAAGAATTTTTATATTATGGACACTATCCTAAGACAGATTCGTTCTAAAGTAGATACTAAATTGTTTTGGGCCATTGATAATGTTGTATTTGAAGCACACAAAGAGAAATCAAAAGAATAAATTTCTACAAAGACTGGAACTAAGTTTTTAAATAGATCATATTCATTTGAAAACAGTTTCCGGCCAAAGAAATTTACAAAGGCATTGAATTTAGTCGCAAACTGTCACAACATGCGATTATTTTCTTTGCCTTTTATTTTTTACCCTCAAAATATACATACAATGGAATCATTAGTAAAAACAAACCCAAAAGGTTTAAACATTACAACTTCTTTAATAACTTCTGAGATATTTGGAAAAGAACACAATAAAGTATGTAGAGATATCGAAAATTTAGATTGTCCTGAAGAGTTTAGAGTCGCCAATTTAGGCGTGTCTTCTTATATTAGTCAACAAAATAAAGAGTTGTCGTTTCATGGTTAGATAATGAAGAATCGCCTAAGTTAGACTTAGGCGGTCGTTTTGAAGGAACAAATTTTGTCACAGAATCAGGAATGTATTGTATCCATGAAAATGAAATTTTAAAGATTATTATTGTGAAAAACATTCATGTTTCTCAAATAGATTTCATACATTTGCAACCCAAAATATCAAAATACACGTATTAAAAAACTGGGCACCTATCGATTCAAATGACTTAATAATCCACAAATCTTTAACTCCATTGCGATCAATCGGCATTATAAATAATGCCATAGCTTATTAGGGCATTTTCTTTACGCTACGTTGCACTACACTAAAAAAGCCCACTAAGCCAAGGGGATCTCCCCTTTGGAAACCCAAGAAAAATCTACGATTTTACAAATACAAAACCCAAGCTAAAAAACGATATGCCCTACGCTGTTCTCCACTTAGAAAAAGCATCCGGACCCGATACTGGAATGTCAATGCATATTGAAAGAACTATATCACCGGCGAATGCCGACCCATTACGCACTCATCTAAACAAAGAACTTATAATGTTCCCTGAAGGGGTCGCGAGTCGCTCACAAGCAATTCAACATAGAATAGATAATGCGGGTATTTCCAGAAAGATATCAAAGACTCAGGTTCGAGCGATTAGAATTTTACTTACCGGTAGTCCTGATAAAATGAAAGAAATAGAATCGGGCGGCCGGCTTGAAGATTGGTGCAATGACAATATTGAGTGGCTAAATAGAACCTATGGTAAGGATAATGTTGTATCCGCGGTACTTCACTTAGATGAATCAACACCACATTTACATGCCACTATAGTACCCATTACTACCGGAGAAAGAAGAAAGTCCAAGCAAGAACAATCTACCCCAAAGAAAAAATACAACAAGAAAAGTATTGGTACCGTTCGTCTTTGCGCAGATGATATAATGACTAGGATTAAGCTCAAAGAATACCAAAATAGCTATTCTGAATCCATGCATAATTATGGGCTAGAACGAGGAATTGACGGCTCAGAAGCTAAGCATATATCAACATCGCAGTATTACCGTGAATTGCTGTCACAAACAGACGGCCTGCAAAACAATATTGGTAGTTTGCTACACCAACAAGATCAAGTGACTGGTGAACTAATGAAAATTAAACGGGAGATCAAAACTGACAAGATGAAGAGTGTTGCGGTTAATGTCGCTACATCGGCAATGGAGGGTATCGGTTCAGTATTTGATAGTTCTAAACTAAAAAAACAACAGCGTGAGATTGATACATTGAAAGCCGAAAATACAAATCTAAAGAATGAGATCCGGCAACTAAATAAGCGCATCGATATTCTGAAGAATGAATATAAGATCACTACAGATAAGCTACGCGAAGAACTCCGAAAGATATATGAGATGGTCCCAAGTATAAGAGATTTATTCATTATTGAGAAAATCTGTAGATTTGCTGAGTTCTCTGAGGAATTGATAAAAAAAATACTCACTTTTAAACCGGTTGAGTTTAAAGGTAAAATCTATTCTACTCAACACTTCTACAGATTTGAAACAGATCACTCAATCGCTAAAATCGAAAATGACAAATCAGATCCAAGTCGACTTCGACTTTTTATAGACAACCTAGAAATACATGATTGGTTTAAAAAGAAAGATAGAGAGATTGATAAAAAGCTAGGGATTAATTATAAGCGTAAAAATGGTGGAGAACTAGGAACTAAGATTTAAATAAATAAAATCTGATTGTAAATTGACTATTCGAATATCTTTAAATAGTTTTAATGATGTGATAATATCAAGATTATTGAAATGACTGTGTATTTGAAGTATTTTTATTAATTCTAAAAATAAAGAGCGATACATGAACAAACAACACAAAAATTCGGTTATAGAATAAAAGTGTTGCAAAAATAGTGTATGATAAATATTTTAATTACTTTTGCAACACTATGTATATATAAATACTTATCAAAAGTATAACTCAATCAATAAATAGACTATATGAAAACCATTGTAGGCGAGAATCTAAAAAGATTTAGGAATGCCTCAGATTACAATCAATTGGATGTTGCAAATTATTTAAACATCGATAGAGGCGCTTATGCAAATTATGAATCAGGATTAAGAGAAATGCCGTATGAGTTGATTTTAAAAGTATGTGAATTGTATGGAATTTCTTTTTCTGCACTTTTTGAAGAAGATCTAAGTAAAATTGAAAATGAATTAGTTTGTGCATTTAGAGTAAAGAATCCCAATGAAGAAGATATTAAAGAAATGTCCCTTTTTAAAAATGTTGTGCGTAGTTATTTAAAAATGTATTCTTATTGAAATGGCAAAATTATTTACAGATGTTTCTATAAAAGCTTTTGATTTTAGAAAAGATCAATCTTTAAGTGAAATTGAGCCAGTAAATTGCAAAAGTCTTTTGCTAAAGCTTAATACTTTAACCTGTTATAGACCTTTATCAGATAATTTTTCAGGGATGTGTCTAAAAAAAGATGATTTGACATTTATGCTAATAAACTCAAACCATCCAAGAGGAAAGCAACATTTCACAATAGCACATGAACTCTATCATCTTTTTATACAGTCAAATTTTAAACCACATCTTTGTAATCCAGGGAACTCTGTAGGCGCAGACTTAGATGAGAAGATGGCAGATGCATTTGCTGCGGAACTTTTAATGCCTGAAATGGGGTTAAAGAAAATGATACCTTTGGTGGAGCTAGAAAACAAGGAAATATCTATTTCGACGATACTAAAGCTAGAAAATTACTTTTCGGTTTCACATGCTGCATTAGTTAATCGTTTGGTTTCTTTGCGAATGATAAACTCAGGTCAATATGATTTTTTTATCCACCTCAAAATTAAGCAAACTGCAAAAGAATATGGATTTGGTCTGTCTCTTTATGAACCCGGTAACGAAGGTGCTGTGATTGGAGACTATGGAATAATTGCAAAAAAGTTATTTTCTGAAAATAAGATATCTGAAAGCCATTATTATGAGTTAATGAATATAATTGGTATTGATCCAACACCCAATGCTAATGAGTAAACAGGTTCAGATAGTAATAGATGCGAATGTAATAATTCATTTTATTAAAGGTAAGGCTTTAGACAGCCTGCATAAAATATTTCCACAATATAAGTTTGTAATAATTGACGAATTATTAAATAAAGAACTAAGGAATTTGAACTCAACTCGAGTATATCTTGATAATTTTCTTCATTATTTTCCCCAAAGTATTACAGTAATAAAATGGAGTCCAAATTATGAAATGATCAAAGAGCTTGGGATATTGACTAATAAATACGGGTATGGAGAGAGTCTTTGTATGGTATATTGTAAATATAACAACGATGTAGTCGCAAGCAGTGATGTTAAGGACATAACAGATTATTGTGATAGAAATGGCATACAGTATATTACTACTCTAGATTTTCTCTGGCAAGCATACTCTACAAAGATAATGACAGAGAAACAATGTAATGATTTTATAAACGAGGTGAATAAAGGCATTAAATCACTGAATGTTAGCAAAATCACAGAATATACTCCAAGGCAATTATTTTTATAGATTCAAATTAAGTATAACAGCTCTACTTGTTAAGTTGAGCTGTTTTTTATTCTGCATTTACAACAAGTACATCCTTCAAACTTGTAGTATAGCATGGTGATAGTTTTTCATTTTTAAGCTTCCATTTCCTGTCAAAGCCCTGAGCCGCTATCTTCACTTTCTGCCGTCCATAAGAGGCATTTAGTTGATCCATTGCAAGCATTGCTTTCTTGTATTTAGCTCTGTTGCGGTTATCAAACATATCAGCTTGTAAAGGTCGCTCAGGAGTAATTTCACTTACTATTACACCTGCTTTTTTGTATTTATATCCTTCTTTAAATATTGCTTTTAGCCCTTTCATAGCATATTCTATCAATTCTGTACTATCATTACTGGAAACGGGTAACTTCAATGTTATTTGATTGTAATACTGTGGCTGATTTGTTGCAAAAGGATTGGTATGAATAAATACATTAATCATAGCTGCAGTAGACTTCTGGACCCTCAATTTTTCGGCACAACCAGCTGCAAAGTTCGCGACTGCCTCCGATATCGGTTCTATTGTAGTAAGTTTCTCTCCAAAGCTCCGTGAAGTACATATTGTTTTCTTTGACTTTGGTGATTCAGTTTCAATACAAGGCTTACCACACAATTCAAGCCATGTTCTTTCGCCTACAACGCCCATTTGTTGTCTTACCCATGCTTTGCTTCGCTGAGTGAAATCCCATGCTGTATTCACGCTGTAATATTGCAGTTTCTTTGAGTATTGCCGCCCTATTCCCCATACGTCTTCTATTTTCGTAAGTTTTAAAGCCTTCTCTCGTTTTTCTTCAGAGTCAATTATACAAACACCTTTGTAGGCTTTGTATTTCTTCGCAAACTTATTGGCCACTTTGGCAAGGGTTTTTGTTGGAGCGATTCCAAGGCTAACAGGAATACCAGTATTTCGAATGACTGTACGTACTAAATTACTGCCAAGCTCATTCAAATTTATGTTTTCAAAGCCATCTAGTAACAGAAAAGCTTCGTCTATAGAATATACTTCCATTTCAGGAACAAAGGCCCCTATTGTAGTCATTACCCGATGCGACATATCACCATACAGCACATAGTTCGATGAGAAGACAGCAACTTTGTTATTGTCGATTAATTCTTTAAGTTTAAAGGCGGGTTCACCCATTGGTATACCTAGCAGTTTTGCTTCGGCAGATCGTGCAATAACACAACCGTCGTTGTTAGATAAAACAACGATAGCTTTTCCATTTAGTGAGGGTTGAAAGACACGTTCACATGAAGCGTAAAAGTTATTGCAATCGATTAAACCAAACATTTTTATTATCAGTTTATTTTTATGATTCTTTCTATTCCACTGATATTTTGCACATTAAAATACTATTTACTGTCATCAGTTATAAGCGCAAAGTAAGTGATTTTGTTTCATAATTAAATTGAATAGTTGAACCAAAATTGATACTTAGCTGTTTATTTCACATACGAAATTTAATCGAATAGTTATGTGTTTCACTGTAGCTGTATTACGTGATGGCGTGTTGCTGACTGCCGAACAATATCAAGCGAGTCTGCCTGTAAAAAGGAAAAAGAAGGAGAAGCCGGTTAACCCGGAGTTTCCTGACATGTTTATGGCTTATGGTTTTGACAACCCAAGTTTGCCTATACTGACTGATGAAGGATTAACCCTTTATAAATGGGAGTTTGATACCTTCATGGACTCCCGACAACAGTTCTGCTAAGGAAATAAGAAACAAAACTCTCAATGCAAAAGCTGAAACTATTTTTGAGCTGCCTTCGTTTCGAAATAATATAATTAGCCGTCGTTGTATACTTCCTGTTACAGGCTTTTTTGAAAACCGTGATGTGAATAAAGTAAAATACCCCTACTTTATTCAACCGGCAACCGATACTATTTTATATTTAGGGGCGAAGCCAGATATATCAATAAACTGTCGGGCTATGGCGAGTGGCAGCAAGGATTGAAATTCTTAGCAGACTAGACTAGCCTGACTCCAATTTCCCGGAATAAAACAAATCGAACGTGTATTTAACTTTATAGTCGCGGAATCAACTTTACGATCGTATAAGCCTACTTTACAACCGCGAAAGCAATTCTACAATAGTATAGTCCAATTTTACGACCGCGAAACCAACTCAACAATTGTATTAGCCAGTTTTACGAGTGGTTAATATTTCCTATTCTAAATATCATTGTTTTAGACAAATAAGATATTGCGCATCTTGTTTACTTCAAAAAGTTGCTAGATGGTTACAGATTCTATCAAATTATTATTCTACTTTTGCAACACAAAATTTGTTGGTTCCCGTTTCGATTCATTCGAGACATGGGATTAAAAGGGAATCCTGTTTAATTCAGGAGCTATTCCCGTAGCTGTAAGTCCACACAAATGTTTTAGCAACACTCTAGCCACTGTCCGTTGGGATGGGAAGGCCGCTAAAACAGGATAAGCCAGAAGACCTGCCTCCAAATATAATTCGTAGCTTTCGGGAAAGAAGCGAAGATGCAGGAATATACTTTTTACTCCTCTGTTTTCATCTTTTCATTTTACGTATAGCTGCTCATCGGGAATAATGATTTTTTATCCTCAGCATTTTTTGTGTCCGTTTTTTCGACACAAGCTTTGCCTATATAATTTTTTGAAAATATGGAAACTAGAAAAGCGGTACTCATTGTGAGTCATGGTAGTCGGTCTAAAGATGCTGTTACAGAATTTCATCAGGTAGTAGAAGCGGTGAGTAGTCGCTACAAAACGACCAAAGTGAAAGGTGCCTTTATGGAACTTTCTGAACCGGATATTCCTACCGTTGTGAAAGAGTTATCTGAAAGTGGCATTACCGAAATAGCCGTTATCCCCTATTTCCTGTTTATGGGAAATCATATCAAACACGACATTCCCGAAATTTTAAATGAACAAAAAGCCATTTACCCACATCTGAACTTTGAATTTGGTCGCCCTATTGGCTTTGAGCCGCTTCTGGGTGATATCCTCATTCAACGGATTGAAGAAGTGGAGGCGAGATGAATCATTCCATACGAAAAATAACCCTTGCAGGATTGCTGATCATGCTTCTCGTACCACAATCGCTTTATGCCATGCACATTGCCGAAGGCTTTTTGCCTCCGCAATGGTGTTTGCTTTGGTACATTGTTGATATACCTTTTATCATTTGGGGCATCCGTTCTATAAAAGAGCAGGTGGCACTGAATAGTAAGATTAAGATATTGCTTGGCGTGGCGGGAGGATTCACCTTTTTATTGTCGGCACTGAAATTACCTTCCGTGACCGGTAGCTGTTCGCACATGACGGGCACCGGACTGGGTGCTATTCTGTTCGGACCGGCTACCATGTCTGTACTTGGACTGGTGGTACTTCTGTTTCAGGCTTTGTTGCTAGCACACGGAGGCATTACCACGCTTGGAGCCAATGTGTGTTCTATGGGAATTTGTGGGACTTTTCTGTCGTGGGGCATATACCGACTATTCACGAAATTGAAAGTAAATCGATCAGTAACTGTTTTTCTGGCTACTGCTTTGGGAAGCCTGTTTACCTATTGCGTAACAGCTTTTCAACTGGCTGCGGCATTTCCGGGAACTAACGGATCTATCCTGGTTTCGTTTATCAAGTTCATTAGCGTTTTTGGTATAACACAACTTCCACTCTCGGTAGTGGAAGGATTCATCTCTGTGATGGTGTTTAATTTTATTCAGTCGCACAATGCGGAAGAGCTGACGGCTCTGCATGTATCAAATCAACCAGAGTAAATGAAGACAGTTCGTAAATATGGATGGATGGTTGTTCTGATTGTGGCCCTGTTGAGTTTACCCTTGGTAATGTTCCAACACGCAGAGTTTGCAGGCACGGATGATAAAGCCGTTTCGATGGTGCAGGGTATTGACAAAAGTTACAAACCCTGGTTTGAAGGTGTGAAACTGTTCGACAGCCCGGAGATTATCTCTACATTTTTTGCTTTACAGGCAGCTATTGGTGCGTCTGTTTTGGGTTATTATATTGGCTATTCAAGGGGGAAACAACAAAATAAAAAGGCATAATGGTTCATTATTTCGATTGCTATCCTATACAAAGTCGCATACGTAAGGTACATCCCGGATTTAAATTAGGATGGTTTGTGCTGTATACTGTGCTGGGCTTGAGCAGTCATTCGGTACTGTTCCTGGGTGTTGAACTGTTGGTTTTTTTGACAGTTACTATGTTGACAGTTCGCATATCGTTATTGCAATTGTTGCGTTTGATGGCTATCCCGGCCGGTTTTGTGCTGTTGGGGAGTTTATCGGTGATGCTGGAACTAAATCCGGTGCACCCGGTATTTAGCCTGAATGCAGGTGTAGTAAATTTCGGAGTCAGTGGAGCGGGCTTGCAGCAGGGCCTGTTGATTTTATTCCGAAGCTTTTCGGGCATAGCAGTTTTATATGCATTGGTGCTGAATACAAACATCTCGGATATGATATATGTATTGTGCAAACTAAAAGTGCCGGAAGTAGTACTAGACTTAATGGTACTTGTTTACCGCAACATCTTTATCCTGTCGGACACGGCGCAGCGCATTTATATAGCGCAAAAAAGTCGAATGGGACACCGTAACCTGAAAACAAGTCTTCGGTCGACAGCACAGCTGGGCGGAAGTGCGTTTATACTGGCCGGAGTACGTGCCGAACAATTGTTTCACAGCATGGAATCGCGTGGATATACTGGACGAATAAACAGTCTGCCTGCGGAGTGGGAGACCGACAAGGGATTCATACTGGTATCGATAATACTATTTACTGCGCTGCTGGGAATCTTCTTTTTTATTGGCTTAAAACCGAATTATATTTGATTGGTCTAAAGATCAATCCTATTGACTAAACCCTCGTAACTAACAAATGATTGAACTGAAAAACATCAGCTACCATTATCCCGATAGCACAGCAGCTATTGCCGATATTTGTTTTTCGGTGACCGAAGGCGAGAAACTGGTAGTGGCAGGAGCTAATGGTGCGGGAAAATCCACATTGTTTCTGCTGCTAAATGGTATATTGAAACCGCGAAAGGGTGAATACTTTTTTGATGGAAAAAAAATAGGATACGGCAAGCATGAAC